>WNFC01004126.1_pt1 | contig 15772 bp, 16 predicted proteins | sample 5400541 | NCBI WGS metagenome assembly WNFC01 (sample SAMN13153342, study PRJNA577476) | soil metagenome | isolation source: 120 cm saprolite under Douglas fir tree site 2 hole 2 replicate 1 | place: USA:California | collected 2015-04-18
TTCTGACAGGACCAGGAGAAGAATCGAAGAATCCCAAGTGGATGGACTACGGCACGGGCGCAATGGTCCGTGATCCGCAGACCAGAAAATATCGACGTACCCGGCTGCAAACCCTGCGGGAAGCCGGGAAGCCTCGATCTCGACACTTTCTCCGGTCCGGTTTGAGAGGAACGATCGCGAAATTCCAGCCATTTTCCGCAATTCTCAAAGCAATCCAGGGGAATCTCTATGCGCTGCAGACTTTATGGCGGAGGGGGAGGGATTCGAACCCTCGGTACAGGTGTTAGCCCGTACAACGGTTTAGCAAACTAAGCCGTCCTTGGGCCTGTTGTTCGGATTCAACGACTTAAGTCGGAAGATACTAGCCGATTTCGGGCTGAAAAGGCCATGTTCGGACACAACTGTGCAGCAAGTGTGCACCACCGAGATTTGAGCGGCACCGCACCTTGGAATCACAAGTGAAAATCGAAGGGCTGACCGCGTCTGGCTGGCGAAACAACAATTCGCCAGCCGTACCATCTCAAGCTCTCAAGCACGACCGTGCCCTCTCAGATATTCTCCCGGAAGGCTAGGATACGCTCCGATATAATGAGTTTTAGGACTAGTCCATGATTCGCAACGCCAAAGACCTCTCGCCCGACCAGAAGACCGTTCTCGAAAGCCTGCTCGGACGCCGCATACTGGCAGATGAGGCTATCAGCGTCCGTGCTATTGAGCCCCCTGCCCTCTCTGAACAGCGGCGGCAAGAGCAATTCGAGCAACTGAGGAAGTATTTCGCCGAAGTGGACTCCCGCCGCAAACCGGGCTCCGCAGAGGAAGCCGACGAAATCCTCACCGAGGCCATCAGAAGCACACGTCCCAGCTATCGCCCGCACCAGTGAAAATCGTCCTCGATACGACGATCTTGGTTCGAGCCAATGAGCGCTCGCACGGTCTCGCCCGTGAATTGCTATTGAACGTCGTTGAGAGCAAACATACTCTATTGCTTTCAAACGAGATGCTGCATGAACTCGCCAGGGTTTTGCGTTATCCCCGCTTACAAGCGTTCTACGACCTGACCGAGAACCTTGTTTTCGACTACGTCAATTTCCTCCACCAAGCCTCGGAACTTGTGGAACTGAATCCTCTCGTCGCTTCGCCCATCCGTGATGTGAACGACATTATCGTTATGCAGACGGCCATCATCGGTGAGGCAGACATATTGTGCACGAAGGACAGTGATTTCTTCGAGGACCCCGCCAGGGAATATCTGAGCAAGCTGGGAATTGCCGTTCTCGACGACATCTCTCTGATTCATCGCTTGCGCTCCTGACAATCAATTTCTCCCCAGAAACTCGTGCTTCCTCCAGCTGCGCTTCGGTCGCGGTGTCGGTCGGAAACGTGTCGAGGAGCGCCTTAATCGCCCTGCACTTTGTCTCGGGCAGGAGCGGCTCCAACGACAACTTCAGGACGAACTCGGCGAGCATGAGGAATGCCGTGTTCCGATGAGCGCCTGCGGCCGCCAAAGTCCGAAAGCTTGGATCATCCGGCGCATCGGGAAAGCAGCGACCGAGCCGTTCGAAACGCGCAAGGCAGCGACGATCACGCTGCCCCTAAAATGTGTTATCTGGTAATTGAAGCCCACCAGCTTTGCGTAGGCCTCCTCCGCCACCGCTCGGTCGATAAGGCCGCGATTGACGAGGTGTTCAACGCGGGCCAGGGTCCAGGCTCCTTCGACGCCGAGTTCCGACTTGGCAACCTCCGCGAAAACGAGATCGTCGGTCCAGAGAATGCTCCCAGGCGCCAATGCAGCAACAGCCGGGCCTCGACTCCCTCCCATCCGAAGATTTTCTCCAATGGTTTGCGTCGTTCGCGATCGAGCGCGGCAACCTCACGAACTCAAACAACGGTCGTCTGGCTTTCTACGCACCGCATCCACTCTTCGAATGCAGCCTTCTCCCGCTCAGACTGTTCCTCCGTCGTCTGAGTCATATAGTGCTGGCCACTCTCATAGTAGATCGTGCCGTGCGGCGTCGCGAAGCGCGACTTGGCGCGAAGCTCCTGAAGTTCCGTGTATGTCGCCGCCGGAATCACGAAACGAGGCAGCAAAATACAATCAGGCCGAGGAGCACGAAAAGGCGGCACACCATGCTTACCTGGCTCACGGGCACAGTCAACATGCAGTTCATCACGGCGTCGAGGCTGCGAAACTGAATGCTGAGCAATGCGATAGCCTGGTGACGCCTCACGAACGTTGGTATAGACCCTACAGCATTCGTGAGGCTCACCATTTGTTACGTGACAATCCTGTTCATCTCAACATCACTAGCTTCGGTTTCACGAAACCGAGCGAGTCGAAAGATCCCTCTCGCCGGCTTGTATACCTCCTGCGGTCGCCAGGCGGGCAATCTCCACGTATAAATCCGAATGGTGTTTTCTGACTCGCGGGGCAGCAGCTCGTAAAGTCTTTTAACAAGTGACGAGAATCCGAGCCCAGCAGGATGAGTGGCCAATATCTCAAGTGCCGTTTGTACAATACGGTCCTGTGTTGGCTTCTCATTGGACCGACTGGGCTGCGCTCTGGTACGCCCGCGGCTTCTTAGAAAGCCATCGATATCCTTTTCCTCAGAAAGAAAGAACTCCAACACATCAAGATCTTTGTACCTGCACGTCTCAGAAACACTTAGAAGAACGAGATACTCTTCAATCCCCGAGACCGTTGTTGTCCCTTCAATTACGTCCCGAAGCGCGGCAAATGCCTTCATCGCATGTTCCGCATTATTGTTGTTCCACGGCACGCCATCATAGCCAAGGAAAGTGAAGAGCTTCTTCCGATTCTTCTCAAAGCGTTGCTCGCACTTCACGGCCACTTCGCTTTGCCACTGCCGGTTGAAAAGCCACCTGTAAAACCGCTTCACTTCGCAATGATGCTTATTGAGGAAGTGTTTCTTCAGACCATGGCGATCAATGGTATCCACAATCTGCTTGAGCAATGCGCCGAACTGCTGTACCATCTGCCGCAGTTCATCGTCGTACGGATTCTTCAACATATCATCGTTCAGATCGCGCATGAGATGAATCAAGCACTTTTGCTGCGGGCAGTCTATCGAATCGTATGCTGGATAGAAGTCAGAGACCAAGACTCCTTTGAACCCCTTCAGGAGCTTCTGCATTGTCTCCGCCTCGCGGCTCTCGCTGTAAAAGTAGACGACGTCGTCAAAATTGCAGAACACCCAGACGTAACCCCGTTTGCCCTGCATCACTATCGGAGTCTCGTCAGCGTGAACTAGCGTTCCCTCTACGATCCTCCGGAGCAGCATCTGCCGCGTCTCCTGGTACAGCCTTGCCGCCACCCTCTTCTGTTCACCCACGGAACTGCGGGGCAGAGTGAGACCAAACAGACGGTTCACATGACGCGTTGTCACGCGCTGTGGGACGCATAGTTCCACAATTTCGTAAATCAGGAACGCGATTAGATTCCACCCGTACTTCCCGCGACGCCACGTCCGCTCCGGAGGAGAAAGCCCCGCGCCGCAGCGAAGGCAGTCAAAGCTGTGGAAGAGATATTTGACGATCCATCTTTTGACGCTTGTCTTTCCGATGTGAAGGTCATACACGATCTTCGATTGTTCGGGTCCTACTTTTAGCTTCTTACCGCCACACTGGGGGCATCGAGAAGGAGCGGAACAGAGAACTACGCTGTTGATGCGGGGCCTGACAGTGCGAGGCACAGTGCGTGAGGCATTGGATCTTCTGCGCCAGCCGCTGTTTCTTACGTAGACTCTGTCGCGTTGATAATCCCAGTGCGCTGCCTCATTAATCTCCTCTAGGATAGGAAGAGAACTGGTGAACTTGCGCCACTTCGAAAGGTTCTGGACGTCTTCCGAGTGTACGCAGACCTCAGTCGCGTCACCGCTCACCGAGCAACGGCCTTGCGCAAAGACCGCGACCCGTTCAACGGCCCGGGTAACCACTTCCAAAGCTTCACAGTCCTCTCGATTGTAGGTGATCAATACTTGCTTGATGGAGGTATCCCTCGCTTCCTCCCATTGTTGTCTCCAGACAAGGGACTGAAGCCCCGACGCGGCAGGGTGCGACCACTGGAACCCAAGGTACCGGGCGACTTCTTTGAGGCGGTTGGAAATATGTTGGAAAATAGATCTGGGAATAAGTGATCCCCAAGAGATTGATCCCGCGGGTAATGAGTGTGCTGACGTAGGAGGAGTCGGCAGCTGAGTCGGGATATCGGCGCGCGAGTCGCTTGAGGAACGTGGTTTCGTAGGCTCCATAATGAATCACGACAGGGTTGTCAATCCGTTCTAGGACCCTGAGCAGGGAGCGCCAGATCGTTTCCTCATCACCAATATCATCCGCCCAGAAGCTGTATTGGAGATACGAAGGCTCCGCAGGTATTCGGATGCCTATGAGATAGTAAAAGTCGCGATCCGGCATTCCTTCGACGTCAAGATAAACCGGTGTTCCCTTGATTGCTAGCTCGGGCTTCCCGACTATATGAATCTTGCGATCTCGAATCGCGAGAGCCTTGAGAGCATGGTGGTACTTCTCTTTGCGTGATGCTAGACGCTTGGGGCGGCGGCGCGGGCGAAAAGTATAGGCAAATTGAGTTACGGTAAATATGCCCTTCGTATTCAGTGTTGTGCGGTCTTTGATGCTGAGGCTATCCAAGAGGCTAAGGTCATCCTTCTCGGTAACTCTCTTCCTGCAATACGTTTCGAACTCGCACTCTGGGCAGTGCTTAATCAGAACGGGGTCTGGTGCGCTGCTCTCGCTGAGCAATGCACGGAGCGTTCCGACGAGAGGCTGCACTTCGTGAATTAAGCTATCCAGCCTGATTAAGGACGGCATGTCGCAAACCGTGAATGATCTTTCCCTTGGTCGGCATCTGACCGGAAACCTTCCAGAGAACGAAGGCGTCAAATGCCAGCATGAGCTTGTAATGCTTTGAGATCTTCTCAAATGGGACAAACCGGATCGGCACGTAGGGGCTGCGCCCCTTCTGGGTTGGTACTGCCTCCCGTTCGAGAGCATGAACGTGGGATTCGGCATCCTGTGCGGTTATTAGCAGTTGAAGGATGAGCGGATACTTGGCATTTCTTAGATCTTCTGGGCGTGGCGTTCCGACGAAGCAATCGGCCGCGGAGGCTGATCGGAGGTAGTCCCGGCAGTTTTTCAGATAGTTTTCAGCGATGTGCCCTTGCCACTCACTGATTGGATGCGCAGGTTCACCCGTCCTCGCAGAAGAGAAGGTGAAGTGGGCCTTCGTCCTGCATTTGAGGAACGCGTCGAAATGCTGATCAGAAATCAACACCCCATAATCGCAGTTTAGCTCTTTTGTCGGCTCTCCGCAGGAATTCATAAGGGCGCACCGAATCCGACTCGGATGATTGAGGGCAGAATGCAACTCTACAAACGCCTTCGAAGAGAATACGAACACGGGCTTGGAAGCATCAGGGGTGTCGCCCAAAAATACAAAGTGCATCGTCGGACCGTTCGGGCGGCACTGAGGAACGCCGAGCCGCCGAGGCGGAAAGCGACTCCACGAGAACGGCCGAAAATGACGTTGGCCATTCCGTTCATCGACGCCATTCTGGAAGAAGACTTCAAGGCACCGTTCAGCCAGCGACATACGGCGCATCAGATCTGGGGCCGCATGCAAATCGAGATGCCAGCATGCGATATTGGGGAATCGACAGTCCGGGCGTACGTCCGGATCCGGAAGGCTAAGCTGAATGTAACTGAGCAACAGACATCTTCTCAGGCAGCAGCAGCCTGGATGATGGAAGTACTGCACAGTGACGCCGCCCTGCGGGTCATTGAAAAAGAGCTTCCGAGCGGCGCAGCGTCAAGCCTGGTAGGGTTCATCAAGGGTGGCCGATTCCGAGAACGCAAGAAAGCCTTAGCCGTTCTCGGCCGCCTGAGGGGCATCCGCACAGCCGTGATTGCTCGGTGTCTCAAGATGTCGCGCAGGACGATCGGCCGGTACTTCAGCCGCTTTGCAAACGACGGCCTCAATGCACTCTTGTCGGCGAAGGCGACCAAGCCGAACGATGATCCGGAGCGCGATCAGTTCCTGTTTTCGCTACTTCACTCGCCTCCGTCCGCTCACGGGATTAACCGAACCTCCTGGAGGATGGATGATCTTCACAGAATTATGGCTGAGAGTGGACACCGCACATCGAGGAAACGTATACGTGCCCTCATCAAGACGGCCGGATTCAAATGGCAGAAGGCAAAGGTTGTACTGACCAGCAACGATCCCGAGTACCACACCAAAGTGGGTGTCATCAAGCAAATCCTATCGGACCTGAAAGAGGATGAGGCCTTCTTTTCCATCGATGAGTATGGCCCATTTGCGATTAAGCGAAAGGGCGGGATCAAGCGGGTTGGCCCCGGCGAGGATTATGTGGTCCCGCAGTATCAAAAATCGAAGGGCTGGTTGATCCTCACGGCTGCGCTCGAACTATCCAGAAATCAAATAACCCATTTTTACTCCCTGAAGAAGAACACCGAGGAGATGATCAAGATGGCGGATCTATTGCGCGCCGAATACCGCACCTACCGTACGATTTATCTGTCGTGGGATGCGGCCTCATGGCACATATCGAGAAAGCTGTTCTCACATCTGGATGAAGTTAACCAGCAGGCACTTCAAGACGGTTTCCCCATCGTGAAGACTGCACCCCTGCCCGCTGGTGCGCAGTTCCTCAACGTAATCGAGTCGGTCTTCAGTGGCATGGCTAAAGGAATCATTCACAACAGCGATTACCCGTCCGCAGAAGCTGCGAAGGATGCAATTGATCGATACTTCAAAGAGAGGAACGCCTTTTTTGTCCGGTGCCCGAAGCGCGCCGGACGAAAGATCTGGGGGCATGAGCGGGTCCCGAGCGAGTTCTCCGAAGCAAACAACTGCAAAGATCCGCTGTATCGCTGATTCCGGCTCTGCGAAGGTAATTGATGTAACCAGCCATTTCGCTTACTGAGAGTTGCTGGTGAAGTCTTGATGTCTTCGGGTTGCTGGTCACCATATCGGTCTCGATCAACGCCGGAGCAATGGCGTTCACGGTGATTCCGTCTCGAATGAGCGATGCAGCGCCGGAGTGGGTCAGCCCTATAATCCCGCCTTGGACGCGGCGTAGTTGCGCGCTCCCACTGCCCCGCCCGTCTGGGCGGCGACTGAAGACAGGTTGATGATGTGTCCCCACTTTCTTTGTCGCATAGCGCCAGCCACCGCCTGTGTCACCAAGAACACCGACTTTTAGATTGACGGCGAGGACTTCGTCCCATTCGGCTTCCGTAATCTCCTCTAATTTGCGCGGATGAGCGACAGCCGCGTTGTTGACGAGAGGGGTCGGGCCTGAGAGAAACCGATCATTGAGTTCGTAAGGCCACGATCCACGCCTCGAACTAGTCTAGGTTTCTGTCCGTTTTCAACCGGCCAACCCGAACCTAGGAAATGGCCGGCGAATCCGGCCGCATACCGGTATTCCGTGTCAGCACGTGCGTACGATTTGACCCTCGCCCTGTTGCGAAACGAGAACCCCCTCGTCGGACAGGCGTGTTGGTCAGACGCTTACGCTCAGGAACGCTTGAAATGGCGGGACTTGGGTTCCTAACCATATTCACGCCATATATACGCCATGGTAAGCTCGTGGCTGCGCTCGCGGCGAAGTCCGCCGGGAGTCCCAGCGTCCCGAGACAGGATTCGCTTCTTGATATGCGCCCAATAGCGCCCACTGAGAGCTCCGATAAGTGCTTTAGAATTTGGCGGGGAGAGAGAATTTGAACCTTGACCCCCTGGTTCTTGCGCTAGGGGTTCATTTCAATTCCTAAGTCATTGATTGTGAACAGCTGCTGGCCGGTAAAAATAGGACCTGGAACCGTCGAACAAGACGTCTGCCGCGTATCTCACAAACACGGCAATTGATTGATTGCAAAATATTTGGTCGGGGAGAGAGGATTTGAACCTCCGACCCCCTGGTCCCGAAATGACAGTGACCAGCGGAAAATCTCAGCGGCATTCCGAGCACCAGCCTTGACTTGCGCCTCAGCAACCAGCAGGATTGTTGCGGGAGCAGTCATGCTGAAGCAAATGGCAATTGCAGGTCTTTTGAGCGTTCCGGTGTTCGCGCAGACTCACACTCCTGTAGTACACCTTGAGCAGTTAGATGAGATTAGGAAAATTAAGTGCAAAGGCCAAGTTCCAGAAAATTTCGGCTGCGCGATTCTGTTCGACCTTGATTTTCCCTCTTCCGGCAATATGATCGCCAGCGTGGTTGGTGGATTCGTCCGTCAGCTTTCACTGATCCTCGATAGCACGATGTACACCGTTGTTTATGATCCGCCGTTGAAACGAGACGACAAGTTCTCTGACCTAAGGAGAAACGTTCGCATTCCGGCACGAGTCGATGGTAACGACCTTATAGTTCAATGGCCGGGTGGCACACAGGCGAAGGGAAGAATCATTCGGCGTGAAAGAATTAATCCCAATCGGCCCCAACCTGGGTAACCCACATTCACACAGTGCGTGGGTGTACGCTCGAGCACTGCTATTTAGTCAGGGCGGAGGTAGAGCCAGAAGTCGTCGATGCTGAGACGATCGGTGGCTTCAATCCCGATTCAATCATTGTGCTCCGCTGCATCGGCCTGCCACAGTAAACCGACCGCGTCCTCCTGAACAGGCTCCGCAGAGCAGGCGCGTGAAACCAAATCTACAAGCCATTCTGGTGTCAATCATGGGCACCATCGATCACTGTGACATTGCTGCTTCCGGAATTGGCCACGTAGATTTTGTTGGTCGCCGGGTTCACGGCCACTGCGCTCGGATTCTGCGCGTTGGGGTCCTTCAGCGTGCTCGCTACCGTGTTCGTCGCACCGTTAATCACGGTAACATTACCTAGGTCGCCCGTGTCGAAATTGCCCGCGTTCGCCACGTAAATGAAGTTCGTCTGCGTGTCTACTGCTATCCCGGCAGGGCTTGTTCCAACGGGGATCGTGGTCGTAACCGAACCGCTAGCACCATCAATAACCGCCAGATTGTTAGCGGCTGGGCAAGTGAAGCAGCTTTGCCCGTTGGCCACATAGATCGTGTTAGTCGTCGGATTCACCGCCACCGCTCCAGGAGCTATAATCTGGGGGCTTGATATGGTACTCGTGACTGAGTTTGTGACGCCATCGATCACGCTGATATCGTTATTGAAACTGTTGGCCACATAAATTTTCTGTGTCGTCGCATTCACGGCCACGCCAACGGGATGGCTTCCGACCGCGATTGTGCGGACAAGATTACCGTTGCCATCCAGAACCGTAACAGTGCTGTCATGCCAATCCGTCACATAGGCGTAGCCAGTCTCTTCGTTGACGTCTATCTCCGCGCCAAGACGTGCTGTCAGCGGGGTAGCGGCGGTTAGAATGAGCGTTGCGCCATGAAGTCCTTCCAGCTGATCCAAGTAAAACCCGCAAGTTGAGTCGAACACTCTTGACACGGCGTAAACAGTGTGGTTCGCCGGGTTGACCGCCAAGTCCAATGGATTCTGAATAGCATATGAGAAGCCAGTTGTGGTAGGGGATTCCGTGGTTCCGTCGATCATAGTGAGACTGCCATTTACCGCGACGCAGTAGCAGGTCTGGCACTGTCCTGTGTTGGTTTCTTCGCCAAAATCCGCCACATAGATTTTGTTGCTAGAGGAGTCTACCGCGATCGCGCGAGGCGTAGTCCCCACGGTCACAGTTCCAGTTACGATAGCGGCTGCATGCCCGCCGCCGTTGCTGTTCCCTGCACTCGTGCTTCCGCCGCATCCTGCTGAGGCAAGAATAGCGAGCAGGCACACGATGAGAGCGAAACTTTTCACCGCCGGTGTGTCGGGCGGTCCGATATATCGAGTGCGATTGTCTGAGCACATAACTGACCTCCTATTGGGACTGAGGCTCCCGAAACCGTCCGCTCAATACTTGTTGCAGAGCTGCTCAATCTTGAGCGGCCGCGCTACGGACCCGGTCGCCGTCGGAGCTGTGCCCGGCGACACAGACGCCGCAATGAAAGCGACCGGTGAAGGAGGCAGACCTACGCTTGACGACCTACCGCTACAAGCACTCTGCTTCGACTCCTTACCACCGTTTCAGGAGTCCAGATCCAAGTCGCTCCGAACCCAGCCGCTGCTGAAGCCCCTTGCGGACGTCATCAGGTAGAACAACCTTTGGCCTTTTAACCCCGGGTGCGGTCTGAGCTCCATCACCGCAACCCTGAACGCCCCCGTCTTGCCCGCAGGGAACCGCCAGGAACGCGAGCGGCTCACCGTTATTCTGATCCAGGGCAACTCCCACGGTCTCTCCCCGAGAACTGATGTCGTTACCAACGAACAAGTACAAGGAGGATTCCGGCGGGGCGAGGGCGTTGAGGTCTGTCATCACGCCGTTTTGCCAGAGAAAGGCACGGCAGTTGCCGCTTTGGTCGCACGAAAGGCCTACTACTTGACCGTCGTCGTTAATCCCGAAGGCGGCGCTCGAGAAATCTCCGGCGAGCGTTCCTAGATCGGTCATGACCCCTTTCTGCCAAAGGAATGCATGTCCAGTGTTATCGCCCGCCAGATCCGAAGCTCCCACTATCTGACCGCGGTTATTAATGGCGTAGGCAACATTGTTCACTACGCCTCCAAGGCTACCCAAGTCGGTGACCGAATTGTTTTCCCAGAGGACAGCGTGAACCAAGATGGGTAAGATTCCTGGCCCGCTCCCGCACATCCCGGAGCCGCCGACCACTTGGTTCTGGTCGTTGATCCCAAGGGCGCCCGCAACCGCATCGCCGTGGAATGCGGGCAATTCGCGAATTCTGGCCGCCTGCCAAATAACAGCCTCGTAGTCGAGCACTTGTGGAGCAACGCAGTTTGGGTCCTGCGTATTGTTCTCTGCGATTCCGACAACTAGGCCACGGTTGTTTGCTCCTGTGGCAGCGCTGTTGTTACCTCCGAGCGTTCCAAGTGGCTCCATCATCCCCTTTCGCCACCGAAACCCGCGACACGATTGATTACTCCCATTGCAGACGCCCCCGTTTGGGCTACAGAGGAATATGCAAAAGTTCTCCCCCAACGGATCGATAGTAGAAGTCTGGGCGAAACCGACGATCAGCCCGGCATCGTTTTTCACCGGGAAGTCCACATTGCTGTTTTCACCACCGAGTGTCCCGAGATCGGTGACCACTCCGTCCCTCCACAGAGCCGCGTGCTCCACCGTATCGCCTGAGAGGTTGGCTACGCCAGCGATCCAGCCTTCGTTGTTGATGCTGTGCGCACTACTTCCGAAGACACCGCCCAGCGTTCCCAGGTCGATGACAGCGTAAGCTTGAGGCTTTTCCTGTCCAGGCAGGTAATCTGGGAATGTGAGTCCCGCTACCAAGCTCAGCATTGTGGAGATGAGACGCATTCGGTATTTCATGTTGTTCCGCCTTTCAACGCCGCATCGGGCTCCCGCCATAAAAGTCATTAGCGGCACTGCTTTCGATTTGCTACTGGGCCATCCTTGGGGCGGTTGTCACCTCTTCTTTTCTATTTCTGCGCCACGGGCACCATCAGTTGTCGAACGTAGACTCATGGCATGAGTACACTACCGTCCAACAAAAGACTGCCGGGGCCAGGGCTGCCGTTGACTACACTGGCGGTCCCTTTACCAGTGCCTGCGCCAGCCATGCCAGAAAACTGGCCTGTGCCGCGCGTAATCCGCCAAGTCGCATGAACCTCCAGGATTTGACCTGAGGGCACGAACGTTCCGTTGAAAACGCCGAAGTAGGTATCGGTTGCACTGTGGGCAATCTTGAATTCACCACAAAATTGACCTGTGGCCTGGCGAAGCTGGCGCAACCGCAGCCAAGCTCCGCACACAGCGCACTCACCGCAGGTGAGCAGACCGAGCCCGGCATGGTAATGGGCACTGCCGGTTACATGTCGCCGGAGCAGGTGCGCGGGCAAGCGGCGGACCATCGGGCTGACCTCTTTGCTTTTGGGACGATCCTGTATGAGATGCTGACCGCACAGCGAGCTTTTCGAAAGCCCACGTCGGCGGAGACGATGACCGCGATTCTGAACGAAGAGCCGCCCGCGATCTCGCAGATTGTGCCACAGGTCCCGCTCGCCTTGCAGCGTGTAGCCGCCCGGTGCCTGGAGAAGAATCCCGAACAGCGGTTTCAGTCAGCGTCTGACCTGGCGTTTGCGTTGGAGGCGCTCTCGGATTCGGGAGTTGTTCGGGCGGTATGGCCGGTCTCGCGACATCTCAGCGGGCTTGGCGCTGGAAAACGCCCGTTGCGGCGCTGCTCGCCGTCACACTCATCTGGATAGGCGTGACGCTGCTTTCTCAGGCTGCTCCGCTCAAGCTCGGGCGGGCGACGCAGATCACAAACGACGGCTGGGTGAAAGACTACGGAGTCGCGAGTGGCACTCCGATTGGGTTTGTCACGGATGGCATTCGCTTGTATTTCAACGAATATGTTGGCGACAAGCTGGTGATTGCGGAGGTTTCTACTTCCGGGGGAGAAAGCGGAGTCGTCCCGACAACCTTGTTCCCCCAAATTGTGGACATTTCACCGCGGGGCTCCGAGCTGCTCATTAAGGAGAGTGCCGCTGCCACCGAAGGGCCACTCTGGATCTTGCCGCTGCCCATGGGCGCGCCACGCAGGTTGGGGAATGTCTCGGCCGATACCGCATCCTGGTTGCCCGATGGGCAGCACATCGCTTATATCAAAGCCCCGAGCGACCTTTACCTTGTCAATGCGGACGGCACCAGCAATTACAAGTTACTGTCGAAGGGACAGATGCAGAGTGTCGTGTCCTCTCCTGATGGGCAGCGCCTTCGGCTCGACGTGTGGGACCCCGAGAAGCAGAGCACCACCATTTGGGAGGCGAAGGCGGACGGCAGCGGTCTGCACCCGCCTTTGCCCGAGGACTGGAACAAGGACGCTCAGAGGTGTTGCGGACACTGGACCCCCGACGGGAAATATTTCGTTTTCGTGACCCTTGACGACAGAAGAAGCGATCTGTGGGCTTTGCCAGAGTGCCGCCGCCCGCTGTTGGGATGCAAGCCTCAGCCCGTGCAGCTCACCAATGGTCCGCTCTCCTACGAAGACTTGGTTCCCAGCAGAGATGGAAAGCAGATTTTCGCTTTTGGTAAGCAAAAGCGGGCCGAGCTGGTTCGTTTCGACCCGCGATCCGGGCAGTACGTTCCTTTTCTTTCCGGGATTTCAGCGGCGCATGTAGCGTTCTCGCGCGATGGGCAGTGGGTGACCTGGGTAAACTATCCGGAGAACACCCTATGGTGCAGCAAAGCGGACGGCAGCGACCGCCGCCAGTTGACATATCCTCCGCTGACGGTCCTGCATCCGCGTTGGTCGGGCGACGGCAAGCGCATTGCATTCACGACTCATGAACCTGGCCGTCCCTGGAGAATCTACACTGTCTCGAGAGACGGCGGCACTCCCGAGCCGCGGTTCGTGGAAGAGCACCGGCAACTCCTGGCGGCGTGGGGACCGGATGACAACTTCATGGTCATCGGTCGCCCTAACCGCGAAAATCCTATGGCGATTGAGTTATTGGACCTGAAGACCGGCAAAGCCACAGAGCTACCGGGATCACAGGACCTTTGGCTACCGGCCTGGTCGCCAGATGGCAAGTATATTCTTGCCGTTTCGCGTGACTCCCTTCGTCTCATGCTTTTTGACTTCGGAACCGGAAAGTGGAAACAACTGGCTGAGGGACTGACTTCACCTCCAAGTTTCTCCCCTGACAGCAAGTTCGCTTATTACGAAGACTACAGTGCTACCGCGATATATCGTGTGAGCGTTTCTGGTGGCAAGCCGGAGCGGGTGGCCAGCTTCAAGGACCTGCGCCGGCCCATGATGCCGCATTGGGGCCAGTGGTGGGGATTGGCGCCGAATGGTTCGCTGCTCGCTATGCGCGACTTAGGAACTCAGGAAATCTACGCCTTCGACGTACTGCCCTGAGATTGAGATTCTCCTGAAGCGATCCGTCGATCCTGAAAAAGGCATGGTTTGGCTGGATATAACTATCACCACCTCCCGCTACTGGTCAGATAATTACAATCGCCACCAATTCCTCCAGGTCCTCAGCTCAGGAGCGCTCGTAGCCCGCGTCGGAGTTGGCAGTGGTGTTTACTCACTCGGCGCACCCCGAATGGCCGCAACTTCCTTGCGATGGCACAACTGGAGCCAGGGGTTCAAATGCAGGATGCAGGAGGAGCGAGCGATGGCACACAAGTGAGTTGACTGCAAATCGAGTTCGGGATCCGTGTCACTTTCTAGGGCGCAGAAGGACTGGTTACTCTAGGTTACTCTGACTGGGGACGGGCGCAGCGGCCGACGCGGAAAAACTCGAGCCGACGACGTCAATCTTCGTGAGGCTGGCCAGCGATTAGTACCCACCACAGTGTGCCGCAAATGTGTCGTACGCTTCGTGCCGATGCGTCCCAAGGCGCGTGTTTTGAATACGAGAGCTATTTGCTTCCGTGCGGGCTTGGTTAGCGGCAAGTTGTTGATCTCTCAGTTCATTAGAATTAGAAGCCTAAAACCCCCAACGTGTACTGACGGCCGATTGACCGGCCAATGTGCACTCATTTTGGGGTTAGATCATCGAGTTCGTGGTCGATGTTGAGGAGCCGCTGCGTGAGTCGGCGAAGTTTACGGCGAGCCTTATCTTCCAGCTGGGGCTGGAGTAGCCGGAGAAGGTAGCGGCGATGGTCTGACGAATGGTAGCGAGATCGAGCCGCGCGGGGCCAGTACTAGACGGAAGTGGGAGTTGGGGGATGGAATACAGGGAAGCCGTGTTTTGCCGAGCGCGGTGAAATTCACGTTGGACATCGAGCTGGACTACTTCCACGTAGCGCAACGTCATGCGGATGTCTTTGTGTCCCATCATTTGCATCAGTGCCGGCAGGCTGACGCCAAGGCGCACCATCTCAGTTGCGAAGGAGTGCCGCGGCCGGTGCGGGTTGACGTGGCTGGTGCAACCCGCAACCCGGGCCCTTTCGGATAACGTGTCGTGCAGCATTCTGTACCAAGTCCCAGGTTGGCGGTAGCGAGGCAGTAAGAAGCCTTGGGACTCGCGGCCGCGAGTGGGGATTAGTGCGCGCAACTCCACCATACGGGCCACGATGCGCTGCGCCTCTTCATCGACCGGCACTAAGCGTTCGGAATGGAGCTTGCCCAGAGGCACATGGAGCGCCACTTGCTGTTCACTCACCTGCTGTAGGCAATCCGGGGGAAGATTGATGCATTCACCGATGCGGATTCCCGAGGCTCGCATGAGGCGGAGAGCGTGGACCTCCAGGGTGTCAGTGAGACGGAGTTGTTGCTGCAGGTGTTGATCCTCTTCGAGAGGAAGCGGTCTGGGTAGATAGTGGTCGGGCGAAGGAAAATCCTCATGACGAATGAGGTCAGGCGTTACAGAATGCCCTTGGTCGGCTAAGTCACGCAACAAGCGGCGGATTGTGAGCAGGTGCAGCTCGCGGATCCTCTTTCGCGGCTGGGGATACTGCTGGCAGAGGGAGCGGAACCAGCCTAGCGGGAGTTTACTGGGAATGGAGCAAAAAGAAACGTAAGTTCGTTATTTTGTGCGGCGTTACGGGTACGATTTTGTAAAGGGCTCGCGCCAGAATCCGGGCGCGCTGCTTCCGAATCTTCGGGTCAGATTCGCTGCCTTGCTCGATGAATCGCACTCCCTCATGCAAGATCTTCCAAATTACGCGGCAGAGCCGATGGGCGATTGCCCAAATTGCC
>WNFC01004336.1_pt1 | contig 15772 bp, 10 predicted proteins | sample 5400541 | NCBI WGS metagenome assembly WNFC01 (sample SAMN13153342, study PRJNA577476) | soil metagenome | isolation source: 120 cm saprolite under Douglas fir tree site 2 hole 2 replicate 1 | place: USA:California | collected 2015-04-18
GGGCGCGGTTGATCGCGACCACCGGTGAGCCGGAGAGCGCTAACAGCGCATCGTATAGCTGCACAACCTCTGCCCAGTTGGCGCGACCTGTGCGACAACGATAAACATGCGCCGACTGTATTGCAGCTTCGAGTTGATAGCGGCCAATGGATCCTAGATTGCTCGCCCGGAAGAGCAGCGCCTCAGCCTCATCGATCATGTGCGCATTCCAAATCGCAGGATCCTGCTCGGCAAGCGGCACGTACCCCGCATCCACGTTGCGCCGCGCTTGCCGGCGGGCTTCCGCGTGAAGCATCAGCGCGAGCAGACCCAGCGCCTCGGGCTCGCTCGGCAGCAACTCCGTCACCAATCTGCACAGGAAAATCGCTTCCTCGGCAAGATCGCGGCGGGCCATATCCACCCCCGCGGCGTCAACCCACCCTTCTGCGAGTCTGATCGTGTTTTTTGCGCGAACCAGTCGTTGGCCCATCGTTGCCGGAGAAACAAGGAACGCCGAGGCGATCATCGCTGCATCGAGCCCGAGCACCGCTTGCAGCATCAATGGAGCACGAATGCGGACGTCAATCGCAGGGTGCGCGCAAGCAAACAACAGCGCGAGCCGTTGATCGGGAATTTCCGCATCGGCCGCAGCAGCATCCAACCCTTCCGTCATAACGCGCAACTCCTCGCCGGCAATCTCATCTCTGCGCCGTCCTCGCGCGACATCAATAAACTTCCGTCGTGCGACAGTCAAAAGCCATCCTTCCGGATTCGAAGGACAGCCATTCCGCGGCCAATCCGCCAGCGCCGCAGCGAATGCCTCCGAAAGCGCATCCTCGGCCGCAGCCACATCCCGGGTCCGCGCCGCAAGAAAGGCGACGAGCTTGCCGTAGCTCCGGCGCGCCACAGCGTCCGCCGTGCTACTCGCCAACCCGTCGCTTTCGAAGGAGTCCATGTGATCGTCTATCGACACCTGTTATTCGCTGCAGCTCACGCCCCCGTGGCCACGCCCCAAAGGGGACGCACCTCGACGATCCCGTGACTTGCGCCGGGGCAACGCGCCGCCCACGAGAGCGCCGCATCGAGATCAGGCACATCAATTAGGTAGTAGCCGCCTAGCTGCTCTTTCGATTCCGCAAAAGGGCCGTTCAACACCTGGGACTTCCCATTCGCTACGCGTACGGTCGTTGCTGTCGAGCTCAGCCCCAAGCGGTTGCTGCCCTTGAGCACCGCTGCCTTCTTGAGCGCCTCCGTATAGGCCATATACGCCCCCATCGCTTGCTCTTGCTGGGCCTTCGGCATCTTGAGCCAACCGTTCTCCTCCGAGTAAAGCATCAAAAGATATTCCATCTGAAATCCTCCTTGTAATGGGTTGTAGGCGGCCATCAAGTCCGCCACTACAATGACGCTCGAAACCCAGCGATTTCGACAGCCAACAGAATTTGGCGTTCGCAATTGTAAGCAACAAAGCCGGAGCACGTTAATACGAGGTTTGGATTGCAGACCGCTGAGCGTTGGATCCTACTTAAGCGGCCTATTTTCTGAATGTTTGCATCACACCAGATTAGTCTAGCTCGCCACAACGGGTTAACTCCCGGTTTGTCGGCAACCCTTCCCTTGGGATTACTTCCTGTTTGCCCGTTAGAACGAAGCCGCTGGCACGGCGGACGCTGCCGCGTGGGTGAGGGCCGGCGTTTGTGATTTTGCCCTCAGATAGATTTGGGTCACAAGGAGGTCCTTGTGACCCATCTACGCAGAATCATGCTGGAAGAACTCCAGCGTCGTCATTACTCGCAGGCTACCACACAACGCTACATCCGCTTCGTCGAAAGATTCGCACAGCACTTCCACTCTTCTCCGGACCGCCTGGGTCGGCAGCACATTCGGGAGTACCAGGCCCAACTCTTCACGGTGCAGAAGCTGTCGCCCGGAACAGTGACCAACCATCTGTGCGCCCTGCGGTTTTTCTACATCCAGACACTGAAGAAGCCGTGGAGCATTGCCGACACTCCCTATCCCAAGAAACGCCACCGCCTGCCCAGCATTCTCAGTCAGGAAGAGGTCGGGCAACTCATCGACGCCGCTCCGACCGACTTTTATCGCACCGTGCGCATGACTCTCTACGCGACTGGCGTTCGCAACGCGGAGTTGACTCGCCTGAAGATCAGCGCCGCGAGTCTCGGGTTTATTTTTACGAAGGGCAAGGCGCCGGACCGTTCGTGATAGGCCTTGTCCAACCAATCGAAAGCTTGATCTTTGTTCCCTGTCCCCGCGTAAACCAAGGCAAACGCAAAGGGCGATACATATCGTTTTCGGGCGAGTTTGCTGAGTTGCTTCAATAAGTTGAGTGCTTCTGTGCGCCTTCCTGCCATGGCGCACGCATGAGCCAGTGATGCGATATATCCCGAGTGGTGCCCGGAACAGGTCACGGCCTTCTTGAAAGCCGAGATAGCTTCCGGCCACAGTCCCTTCTCCGAGTAAGAGCGGCCGAGGTCCTCGTATGATCGGGCAAACTTTGGATCAGTCTCCAGCACCTGCAATGATTGCTCGATTGCCTGATCGTAGTGCCGGCCATAATACAGAGCCATTGCAGTATTTGACCCTGACAACAATGACACTGGGTCCAAAGCTTGGGCGCGTCGGGCCTCCGCGAGCGCATCTTGGAATTGCTCCATGACGAGCAAGTAGTGGCGTAATAAAAATGAGCGGTGGCGTAATTCGGGTTCAGCTCAAGTCCGCATTTGAATTCTCTCTCAGCCGCCGGCCAGTTGAACTCATGGAAATAAGCGTGCGCCAACGAGATGTGAGGCTCCGCTAGCATTGGGTCGAGGTGGAGCGCTTTGCGGGCAGCTCGCTTCGCTTCAGCGGTGGCCTTTAGAGTGGGCGGGTGGCCATCATCTTGTAGCGTCAAGTACGAGTCAGCCATTCCGGCATAGGCTGCCGCGTACGCCGGATCAATCTGGATTGCCTTCTCAAAGTACTTGATGCTTTTCTGCAACGCGTCCGGCGTCCGTTGGTTCCACAAATACCGTCCTTTCAGATACGCCTCATAAGCTTCTGGCAAGACGGAACCCGAGGCCGCGAGTCTCTCCCGTTCCTGCGGAATGAGTTTAATCTGGATCTGCCGCGCGATCGCCTGGGCCACGTCACTTTGTAGCGCCACGATGTCGCCCACATCGCGCTCATAGCTCTCGGCCCAGAGATGGCTTTGATCGCTAACTTGAATGAACTGGGCCGCGATGCGCGCCCTTCCGCTTGCCCGGCGCACGCTGCCTTCCAGAATATGTGTCACTTTCAACTCGCGGCCGACCTGCAGAATGCTCTTAGTGGTGTTCTTATAGTGCATGGCGGAGGTGCGAGCGATGACACCCAGGCGCTCGGGATTCATGCGGCCGAGTTGCGTGATCATTTCTTCCGTCAGACCATCGCTGAAATACTCCTGACTCTTCTGGCTGCTCATGTTTTCAAAGGGAAGCACCGCAAGCATGATTCTTGAAGGAAGCAAAGGTGCGGCGGATGACGATAATCCTTCGACCCGCGCGGCAAAGCGATAGCCGCGTTTGGGAATGGTGCTGACGAAGTCCAGCCCTCCACTGCCAGGTTCGAGAGCTTTGCGAAGGATCGAGATCGTGCGGGTGAGGCTGCCCTCTTCTACGAAGGCATCCTGCCACACATGTTTCAACAGGTCCTGTTTTTCGACCACATTTCCGGCGTTCTGGACGAGGAACAGCAGAGTGTCAACGGCTTTAGGGGGAAGGAGGACGGGTCGGTCTCCGCGGAAGAGGACACGCCCGGTTGGGTCCAGATGGAATCGCCCGAATTCATAGAAACGCCGTTCCACACGGTCAGTCATCAGGCTCACACCGCCGTAACAAATCGGTAAGAAAAATATCAGTTTCAGCGAAGGACTTCCACCCGCACATGCCGCTATATCTGCCCACACTGGGATGTGGGGCTCGCAGGAAATTACTCGGCTTGCAAGTCCAGGCTTGCCCTGCCCCGCCAGGAGGTTTCGGTTATGCAATTCGCGAAGCTTAAAAAAGCAATTCCGCTGGTGACTTTGGCTGGTTGTGCCTTGATTGTTGGTGCATGGGTGAAGCAGGACTCCAAGGCGAGCGAGGCGGGTTCAAGTCAACTGGCGACCCCGGCGGACGGCTACACCATCCATGTCACTGCCCCACACGTGGTGGCCGGTAAAGTAATGGGGCCGTACCATCATTACTGTAAAGTGCTGTCGCCTGAACCGATCATTGAGTGCCTGTGTTACCGATCGAGCGATCCGGGCGCCCGCCTAGAGCAAGTCGAATACATCATTGCCAAGTCAATCAATCGGACAGGGGCCGTGTCTCTGGGCGACTGGAACAAGAACTGGCACGACCACAAACAGGAGATCGCCACCGAGCGGGTACAGGTGCACGATTTGCCGCCCGACAAGGCCAAGGAAGTCGCCGACCTGGTGTCCACCACGGACGGAATCATCTTCCACTTGTGGTCACCTGATGACAAAGTGGCCGAGTGATGATCGCGCAATCGGTGGGGCACGTAAACCTGACGCAGGCCGAGTTGAAGAAGGGCACCCAGGAGGCCGCTGCCGCGAAGGCCTCTAGCAAATAACAACAGACTTTCTGTCGGCAACCGAATGGGGGCGAGTTGCCGAACCGCCCCCTCGGCCCCAACGTGGCAATCAAGCGCACCGTCAGACCGCTGGACTAAGCCGCGACACGGATCTTGCTCGTCACGACCTCGCGTGGCCTTTCGCGATGTTCTTGGGTGCTTTCGCCCGCTTCAAGGATTTCTCCGCCTTCTTGCCTCCTGATCCTGAGACCCGCCGTGTCCCCGGCACCTTGCCGATTCGGGCATCCCTGGCAACAATGAGCTCGCAGGCCCGAAGCGCCGCCTCCTCGAAATCCGGCGCATCGGCTGGAAGAACCTGCCAGCCCGTGACCTTCTTGCCCAACACCTGAATAGATCTCATGTTGGGAAACTCGCGGCGTAGACTCTGGTGGTGCTCTTCGGTCTTGGCACGATACGCGGTTACGATAGTCGCGTAACACGAAATGGGGAAGTATCGCGATGAGCCATCCTCGCTTCCTCCCCTGAATTAGTCCGATTCCCCAAGAAGAACTTTATCTTAATACCTCTTAATACGGGCATCCGCGTATGTTGAGGTCTATCGCGCGGTGAAATTTGTTGGCGAGGTGTTTGAACGCTAAGTCCAGCGAGGAGCGCGTGGTGTACAAAAAGTGAACTCAACGGTGCAAACGGGCTGGTGAGCAGGTGCACATTTGAGAAGCGTCGACTACTTTCTTGATGGAGAGAAATTTTCCGGATTGATCACCGGCTTGACCATCAGTTCGGTTCCGGTCGAGGGCACTCTTCCGTTGCCGTCCTCCAGATTAGTGGCGATACGGGGCCTAGAAATATCAGGCCCGCTATCCTGGCTGGTGGTATCCGTTCCTGATTCCTCAGAAACGGTAGCTGATCGACAACTGGAGAGCCCTGGCGGCAGGGCCATGTTGGCCCGCCCGAACAGCGGTGAAGTCATCACACCGACGTAATTCGGGTAGTTTGGACGATTCATCACGTTGAACACTACCCAGACCTATGCAAGAGAGACGTATGTCGACCGGCACGTTATCTCGGACATACGGATAGAACAGCCGGCTCTTGACAGACGGCCCGACCTAGTCCAGAGTTACGAGGTTTATTCGGTCAAACGGGTGGGTGGACGTACTGAGGTAAGTGTGGTGATTCCTCGATCGAAGGTCGAAGTCAAGGTATTTTTCCTGTGTGTGTTCCTGTCTTGCCTGGGCTCTCAAGCTGACGCACAGGCCTATCTTTTCAATCGAGCCGATTTTGCGGTGGGAACGCAGCTGGGCAGTGTCGTAACTGGTGACTTTAACCGTGACGGCATACTCGATGTGGCGGTAACTGACGCCTTGTCGAACTCATTCTTTGTTCTGCTGGGCAAGAGTGATGGCACACTCTCCACGCCCGTTGCCTATACGGCTGGATATTCTCCGGGAGGCTTGGGCGTGGGAGACCTGAACGGTGACGGCAAGCTGGATCTTGTGGTGGCCAACTGGATTTCCGGGACCGTATCGATCTTCTTAGGAAATGGAGATGGAACCTTTCGAAAAGGCAACGATTATGATGGCGACTCCATGCCCAGCGAGGTGGCAATAGCGGACTTCAACCATGACGGTAAGTTGGACATTGTCGTGACCCACAACAGCGGCTACGTCGTTAGCGTTCTGTTGGGTAACGGCGACGGTAGCTTTCAACCCAAAATTAATTATCCCGCTGGCACAAATCCCATCGGGATTGTAGTTGCTGACTTCAACGGGGACAAAAATCTGGACATTGCTGTGGCAGATTCCAATGGTGGCGTCGTTTCTATCCTGCTAGGCAAAGGAGATGGCACTTTTGGTGCAACCACTAGTTTTGCCGCTGGCCTAACTCCGATCGAGCTCGTTACCGGGGACTTCAACGGAGACGGCTTTTTGGACCTGGTAGTAGTTAACTCACCTGATTGCGGCTGCGCGTACATGTCCGTGCTACTCGGCAACGGCGACGGGACATTTCGGGCCCCCGTGACAAGTTCTATTCCGGTTGGGGGGAATATCGTCGCCGGGGATTTCAATCGTGATCACAAACTGGATATCGCAGTGGCAAGTGGAGGTGGGATCTCAGTTTCATTGGGCAAAGGGGACGGTACGTTCGAGCCGTCTCAAGACTACGGAGTCGACCATAGCGCGGGATCTTTGGCCGTTGGCGACTTTAATAACGATGGCCTGGTCGATTTTGTCGCGGGCAGTTTCAATGGAAATAATTTGACCACGGTGTCTATCCTGCTAGGAAACGGCGATGGTACTTTCGGACGAAGCTCTGTCTACGCAACCGGGCAGAATCCAGTTTCCATAGTTAGCGCCGACTTTAATGGCGATGGTCGCAAAGACCTGGCTACGCTCAACGCTAATGACAACACCGTTTCGATCCTTCTTGGGGCCGGGGGTGGCACTTTCAAACCGGCTGTAAGCTACCCAGTTCCGGGAGGCGGAGGCGTGATTGTAACCGCTGATTTCAACGGAGATGGCAAGCCCGATCTCGCTGTTACCAATCCGGCTGCCGGGTCAATTTCCGTCCTCCTGAACCTTGGAACCGGTACCTTTGCCGGCCATGTTGATTATGCCGTTGGCAGCTTCCCTCAGTCTTTGGCGGCAGGAGATTTCAATGGCGATGGAAAGCTCGATCTGGTTGTGGGTTATTCGGGTAGCTTGTCCATCTTGACGGGTGCAGGGGATGGCACGTTCGGAGCGCCCAAACCATTTGGCTCCGGGCTGAACACGAGCTCAATTGCAGTGAGCGATTTTAATCATGACGGCAAACTGGACCTGGCGATCGGCAACGCTTCGTACTACAGCAATGGGGTATCCGTCCTCTTAGGCAACGGCGATGGTACTTTTGGAGCACCTGTCAATTATCCGGCTGGAAATGCGCCTGCGTTAGTGGTTGCGGCGGACGTGGACGGGGATGGCAATCCGGATCTGGTCGTCGGTGGATCCGGAGTCTCAGTGTTGTTCGGCAAAGGCGATGGTACATTCTGGGGGCCCGCCAATTACACGCTTGCGGGATCTCCCGTGGATCTTCGAGTTGCCGATTTGGACGGAGACGGAAAGCTGGATCTTGCGGTGGTCACGGGATTTGCAGATCCCAAACTGAGCATCCTGCGGGGAAGAGGATACGGCACCTTCCTGCCTTTTGCGGACTTCCTGGCGGGGCCAAGTCCTGCGGCACTGGTGATAGCGGATTTTGATAGGAATGGGAGCTTGGACGTGGCCGTCACAAATACGAGCTTTGCCGGGAATACCGTGACGGTAGTCCTGAACAAGGCGGTAATTGCCTTGTCCACTGCCAGGTTAAGTTTTCCGTCGCAAAAAGTCGGCACTACCAGCCAACCCAAGACAGAGACAATCAGCAACCCAGGAAGCACCAAACTTGCACTGAATTCGATTACTATCACAGGCCTGAACGCTGGTGATTTTCTGAAGACGACGACCTGCGGCACCAGTTTGATGGAAGGGACGAATTGCGCGATCACGATTTCATTCCAACCCTCCGCCACAGGTATAAGAGTGGCCGAATTGAAGATCACCGACAATGCTCTCGGCCGAACACAAATAGTTGCGATACAGGGAACGGGTCAATAACTGCGATGGAGGTCCGTGTGCGAACTTATCATTTGCTACTGACGGCCGTGGTACTGACTGCAATGCCATCCGACGCCTCAAGTCCCGGCCCTGAAAATCGTCATAGGCAGGCCAGTCCTGTTGCGCATTCCCGTTATACTCGCCTGCCTCTTCTGTTTGAAGCCAACCAAGGTCAGGCATCCGCAGATACGGACTTCATTGCGCGCGGACCCGGCTATAATCTGTTCCTAACCCCGAAGCGAATGACCCTGTCTCTTGAAGCTGGGCAGTCAGCAAACGAAGGTCAGATTCCTGTTCACGACGCGATCGCGATTGAACCGCTGGATTCCGATCGACAATGTCAACTCCGCGGCGTCGAGGAACTCGACAGCAAGATCAACTACCTCATCGGTAAGAACCCGGCTAACTGGCAAATCGGAGTGCGTACGTACCGCAAAGTAAAATATGAAAATCTCTATACAGGAATCGATTTGGTGTTTTACGGCACGACGGAGCACATCGAATACGACTTCGTAGTGTATCCCGGGGCCGACGCCGCCAGGATTAAGTTCTCGCTCAGGAGTGAGGGGACCGCTGCAATCGAAGAGAACGGAGACTTAGCTTTGGCCACGAAGGCGGGCACAATGCTCTTTAAGGCGCCTCTTATCTATCAGGAAACCGCCAGAGGAAAGCAACGCCGATACGGTCGCTTTCTGCTAACAAAACCACAAGAATCTGGTGAGAAGACTTTATCTTTTGAAGTGGCCTCCTACGATCACAGCAAGCCGTTGATCATCGATCCGGTGCTCGATTACTCTACCTATCTCGGTGGAAGCGGCTACGATTGGGCAGGAGGAGTGGCAGTTGACAACACGGGAAACGCCTACATCGCGGGAACCACAACCTCGTTTGATTTTCCAACCACGCCCGGGGCAGTCTTTCCTGTCCACGGCGGCTGCATTGGTTCGTGTTACGACGCATTCGTTGCCAAGATCAATACTACCGGTACAGGTCTGGTATACGCTACCTATCTCGGCGGAGCTGGAGACGACTTCGCGAACGCCATCGCTATCGATTCTGCCGGCAATGCTTACGTTACCGGTACGACGAATTCGACTGACTTTCCCACCACCGGCGGAGCTTTGCAGAGAAGTTGTGGCGGCACCTGCTTTGACCACGATGCTTTTGTTGTCAAGTTGAATGCTACCGGTTCTGCTTTGTTGTACTCGACTTACTTGGGAGGCAGCGGAGAGGACGCCGGTACCGGCATAGCGATCAATCAGGGTAACGCCTACGTAAGTGGTTTTTCGGGCTCAACGGATTTTCCGACGACTCTCGGTGCGTTCCAAACAACCATGCAGGGACAAGGCAGCTCATTCGTCGTGCAACTCAATCCCAATGGCACAGCAATGAATTTTGGCACATTTCTGGGCGAAGTTGATCTCTTTGATGCAGGAGGAGCGATCGCCCTGGATTCTGCGGGTAACAGCTATGTAACTGGAAACACGCTGTCCGCAAACTTCCCCCAGACCGCGGGAGCGTTCCACACGACATTCCAATCGGGATTGTCCAGCAATATGTATATATTGAAGCTGAATCCGGCCGGATCGTCGCTTGTGTACTCCGCGTTGATAGGAGGGGCCGCTCCAGCCGGTATCGCCCTGGACGCCATGGGGAACACCTACGTTGCCGGTTCTGCCGGTCTATTCTCCCCGGTTACTCCTGGAGCACTGGATCAATCATGCGACAACGGAGCGCTGGTGTTGAAACTGAGCGCGGACGGCAGCCAATTACTCACTGCGGCTCATATCTGTCCCGACCGCCTGTGGCCCGCCGGTGTGGCATTCGATTCCTCATACAATGTAATTTTCAGCGGGTCTACGGACTCTTCTTCCCTTCCAACGACGGTGGGTGCGATGCGGTCTCGCATCGCCAACGTCTGCTGCTTCAGCGATGCAGTGCTGGGCAAGCTGAAGGCAGATGGCAGTGCACTTGTTTACCTGACCTATTTTGGCGGCAATAGCAGTGATAATACAAATGCCCTGGCCACGGATTCCACAGGGAATATCTACTTGGCAGGTGGCACGAGTTCTACTAATTTGCCACTGAAGAACGCCTTCCAGACGGCCAACGCGGGACCAAGCGACGCGTTTCTTACAAAAATCACACTGCCCCAAGCGAAGATCAGTGTGTCCCCGGCAACGCTCACTTTCGCCACGGAGGGAATTGGCAATAGCAGTGCGGCTCTGCAAGTCACAGTGGCGAACCTAACCGCTTCTCCAATTTCAATATCGGGGATTGTCGCAACGGGTGATTTCACTGCCAACAGCGGTTGCGGCGGAGAAATCTTAGCCGGAGCGCAGTGCACAATCGCCATGCAATTCAAACCGGCCGCGGCGGGCAGTCGAACGGGCAAGTTGACAATTACAGACGGGGTGGGTGTGCAAAACGTTACCCTTGCCGGCACTGGCGTGTCTGGGCCATTCGTCGGCTTTTCAACGGCATATCAGATTAATACAGCAGCAAACACTGTTAGCCCGCCGTTTCCAATCACGGTTACCAACACCGGAAACACGACCCTGAACATCACCCAGCTGAGTCTGACGAACGGCCCAGGGTTCAATTTTGGGTCGACTAACTGCTTCAGTCCGGTAGCGCCCCTCGCCAGCTGTACAGTGAATGTGACTTTCAATGGGCAGTTGGCCTTTGGCCAGATATACGCTACTTTAAGCGTCACGGATAATGCTGCGGGCAGCCCGCAGTCAGTCGGCCTCACAGGCAACGTGACAGGCCAGGGCCTGGTTTTCACCGTCCCAGCGCTCAGATTCGGGCAGCAAGCGGTCGCGACGAAAAGCGCGCCCCAGAAAGTAAGTTTGATTAATGGTACGGGCGCGGCACTGACAATCAGCAGCATCAAAGCGTCGGCTGATTTTGCCCAGGGGAACACGTGCGGGACGTCACTCGCTGCGGGAGCGTATTGCTATATCACAGTGAGCTTTAAGCCGGCATCAATTGGAATTAAGCAGGGTAGTATTACCGTGGTTGATTCCGCATCGGGCAGTCCGCAAGTTCTCCCCCTCATCGGAACAGGCAACTGATCCCTCGTTCGACTCAAAGTGTCGCAGGGAAGCGCGGTGCGGATGAAGCACTGGTACTCCCTAATTCTCACAAACTCTGGAGTGCGGAACTTTTGAAATGTTGAAGACGATTACTGCAGCGGTTGTGCTTCTAACGGCGGTTGTTCCGCTTTGTGGATCCTCTTACTATTCATCTCGCCCGGACGATGCCAAAGCCGTTTCTCTGACGCGCGAGCAGTTCTCGTTTCGTGGGGACGGTGTCGCGGATGACACCGACTCCATTCAGCAGGCTATTAACAGAGTTCAGGAGACACAAGGCCAAGGCATCGTTTTTGTTCCTTCAGGACGCTATCGTCTGACGAAAACAATCTATATTTGGCCTGGCGTCCGAGTGATCGGTTACGGCAGCACTCGGCCCACATTCGTGCTGGGTCCTAACACCACCGGGTTCCAAAAGGGACCCGCTTACATGGTTTTCTTTGCCGGCGGGCGTCCTGGGAACACGCGCAAGTCCAGCCGGCGCACGACGTCCCATGACGACAATGTCCCAGAGGATGCGAACCCGGGAACGTTCTACTCGGCGCTCAGTAACATTGATTTTGAGATTCAGGACGGTAATCCGGGCGCCGTTGGCGTGCGCGCCCACTACGCCCAGCATTGCTTTCTGGCGCACATTGACTTTCGCATAGGGTCGGGACTGGCTGGAATTCACGACGGCGGCAATGTCGCGCAAGACGTGCATTTCTTTGGCGGCCAGTATGGAATCTGGACCCGGAAACCTTCTCCAGGCTGGCAATTCACCGTGATTGATGCCACCTTCGAAGGTCAGCGCGAGGCTGCGATTCGTGAACACGAGGCGGGGCTGACCCTGATTCGCCCGCAATTCAAGAACGTTCCTACAGCGATTTCCATCGATCCTCACTACGCCGAAGAGCTTTGGGTGAAAGATGGCCGCATGGAGCACATTACCGGCCCCGCAGTGATCATCAGTAATGAGAACAACGCGCGGACCGAGATTAACATCGAGAACATTGTCTGCCATGAAGTGCCCGTGTTTGCGTCGTATCGAGAGACCGGGAAACAAGTCGCCGGCACTGGAAAGGCCTATCGGATCAAAACGTTTTCCCACGGGCTCCACTTTGAAGACATTGCCGCCGCCTCCGCGATTCAGGATGTATACGACACTACAGCTTTAGACACCCTTCCCGAACCGGTAAGGTCCGACATTCTGGATCTTCCTCCGATGGATACATGGTTCAACGTGCGCACGCTTGGGGCGCGTGGTGACGGAATTGCGGACGACACTGAGGCGCTGCGGAAAGCGATCGCGCAACATCGCACAATTTATCTGCCATCCGGCCATTACCGCGTCAGCGACTCAATCACCCTGCGACCAGACAGCGTATTGATTGGCCTGCACCCGAGCACTACGCGGATTGTTATTTCCGATTCGACCCCAGCATTTCAGGGTGTCGGCAGCCCGAAACCCCTCCTCGAAACGCCGCCGGGCGGGACGAACATTGTGACCGGCATAGGGCTTTATACGAACGGCATCAATCCCCGCGCGGTGGCTGCGAAATGGATGGCCGGCAGCAATTCGATGATGAATGACGTGCGTTTTCTCGGTGGACACGGCACGGTCGATCCGAACGCGACCTGGGACAAAATCTATAACAACACCCACACTGCAGATGCCAATCTGGAGCGGCGCTGGGATGGGCAGTATCCGAGCCTGTGGGTCACGGACAACGGTGGCGGCACCTTCGTCAATATCTGGACCCCGAGCACCTTTGCGCAAGCGGGACTCTACATCTCAAACACCTCGACGGAGGGAAGAGTCTACGAGCTATCGAGCGAGCACCATGTGCGCAACGAGGTCGTATTGCGTCACGTGTCCAATTGGCGAATCTACGCCCTTCAAACCGAGGAGGAGAGGGGCGAGGGTGGTTTCGCGCTGCCGCTGGAAATTCAGGATTCGAGTGATATCACAATCGCGAACCTGCATATGTATCGCGTAGTCAGCAGTTATCAACCGTTCCCCAACGCGATTAAAGTTACAAATTCGAAGAACATACGTTTTCGCAATCTCCACTGCTACAGCGACAGCAAGGTGTCTTTTGACAACGCCGTCTTCGATACGACCCACAACGTCGAACTGCGACAGCGGGAACTTGCCTGGCTGACCATTTCGGGGAATGTGCCGCAGGCGCAGGTGAAAGAATCCTCTCCGGTTCTGGCACAGGGCGCGAAAGTCGAAAACCTTGTGAGCGGTTTCTTCAGCATCTCCGGCGGAACTGTGGACGGTTCCGGCGATCTCTATTTCGTGGATGCCAGACGGCAAACCATTTACCGCTGGTCTGTTGCCTCCCGTCAGCTCGATAAGATCCGCGATAATCCACTGGACCCCGTCCAACTCGCTTTTGATAAAGCTGGCGATCTCATGGTCATTTCCTACGCGGGAAACGGCACGGTATACAGCTTCAAACCCGATTCGCCCGGTGACGATGTGACTTTGCTGGAGCCAGTGCCCACCGCGCCGCGTCCAGGCATGAGTGCGATTCTGCCGGTTAACCATTGGAGAAATGAAAACGATTTTACGGACGCTGTACCGGTCCGGAAGCCTTATCAGTTCATCTCGCCCGACGGCACCACCTTCATTCCCGCGGGTCAGGACTTCGTGACCGGGGAGCTTTACTACGGGTCCAAGCTTCATGACGTGCTACGAGCATTCGGCATGGCGCCTGTACTCGCGGGCCAGCCTTTCTACGTATCCGATGAATCCGAGGAGAAGACGTACAAGGCCCAAGTGGGTGACGACGGTTCGATATCAACCTTGAAGCTCTTCGCCGAGCAGGGCGGAGAGAGTGTAGCGGCGGATACAGAGGGGAATGTCTATATCGCGGCGGGCCACATTTTCGTATACGATCCTGCCGGCCACCGGATTGATACGATCGATGTGCCGGAGCGACCTTTGCAGTTATTATTTGGCGGCAAGGACGGACACACGCTTTTTATCCTCACTCATAGTTCTTTGTATTCGATCGAGACACGAAACAAAGGGCAGGGAAGGCAATGAACCTGGTCAACCCGGCTTCTAGAAAACTGGATGTTAATCAGGAGAACAATCTGTGTTGCGTTGGTGGCATTGTCGGTTTGTCTTTGGATCTCGCCTCAGACTTCTACCTTTCTCCTGCAACTGGTGGACATCACCGCCTCGACCAGGATCAAGTTCACTTGCCTTGTCCATGATGTTCTTTCCGTTTACGGCGGACGACGAGGGAAATGACTTTGCTTGCCTTTCGGCAAAGGGAAAGGTCGGCAGGATAGCCGCCCGGTGCGGGCACCAAATCATGTCATTCGAAAGTTGGCACGTGTCAACGATTCCGGACGAATCAGACAAGATCGCCATGCACGAAATCGCTTCCAGGCAGTTCGAACTGTTCACTGGGCTTGTACAAAATATGCAAAGTCTTTTGATCGGAATCCCCTCCCCGAATCGCCACCGATCTGAAGAAAGGAAGATGGATCTCCGAGAAGAAAATCCGCAAACGCGTTTCCAGAGGCCGCCCCACTGAACAGATAATTGCCCACGAAGGCAGTCGTCGTTTCGGCATTCACTTGGGTCGCACCGCCCCGACCACCTGCGGTGATCAGGTGGCGGCCGCGCGCGATGCGCAAGATGTTTTCAAACACGAACACGTTGTCGACACGCTTTGCATCGTCGAAGTTACTTGTGCCGATAGCGGTAAGACCGGCTATCTGGGGAATCCGGTCGAAGGCGAACGCGATTCCGGTCTGAAGCCGAACACCATTCCGTTGTGATTCCGAACAGCATTCCGGTCTGAAGGTGAACGCCGATTCCGGTAGGAAGGCGAACAGTTTTGTCGTCTACCGGAATGGCGTTCGGCTTGGGGCGGAATGTTTTCCACAGGCGAACCGCAGGAAGGGGCAGAGCGACGCTGGACAATCACCGGCATTGAAACTCCATAAATAAAGGAGCTCAGGGAGCCGGCCGGGAGAAAGTCCATGCGGAAGACCAAGGAAGTCCTGCGGTTACGGTTTGAGTTGGGGTTGGGACAGCGCCAGATCGCGCGCAGTTGTGGGATGGGGCTGGCTACGGTCCACGACTATTTGGAACGAGCAGCCGCAGCCGGAATCGGTTGGCCGTTGCCCGAAGGCCTGAGTGAAGAGGAACTGGAAAGCAAGCTGTTTGGGAACCAACCCGTAGCAGTGCGAGCGGTGCGGGAGCGGCCACAACCGGACTGGAAAGCGATTCATGAGCAACTGCTGCAACATCGTCATCTGACCCTGCAGTTGCTGTGGGAAGAATATCGGCAAGCGAATCCCGAGGGCTATCGCTACAGTTGGTTTTGCGAGCGTTATCAGCATTGGCGGCGGCACCTGGATGTGGTGCTGCGGCAGGAACACAAGGCCGGGGAGAAGATGTTTGTGGACTGGGCGGGGGCCACGATTCCCGTCTACGACGCCACGACCGGTGAGGCGTGGCCGGCTTCGTTGTTTGTCTCC
>WNFC01004127.1_pt1 | contig 15771 bp, 13 predicted proteins | sample 5400541 | NCBI WGS metagenome assembly WNFC01 (sample SAMN13153342, study PRJNA577476) | soil metagenome | isolation source: 120 cm saprolite under Douglas fir tree site 2 hole 2 replicate 1 | place: USA:California | collected 2015-04-18
GCCACCCCCGAGGATCCTCCAGCAGGAACTAGAGAGTGTCGTCGAAGGGGCAAACTTGTAGTGAAGACCTTTTGAAGTCTCGGACGTAGAATCAATAACTTGCAGAAAAACTAAAGCCCAGTTGTCAAAGTCGGGCTAGAACCGTCGTGAACTGGCATTGTGCGGGGTTTCGTTTGTATGGGCATATTAATGCCGGACGCAACGATTTGGCCCATTGATTCCGGCGTGACCGCGACACAATGGGGAAGCTAGGAATTCGGCCGAGACACAGTACGAACCTGCAGCCAGTGATTCAACTGTTCTCGAAGGCCTTGAAAATTGATAGGTTTGGAGAGGCACGCTCTGCAGCCCGCCTGCAGGATCCCTTCCTGCTCCCTCACTAGAGCGTGTGCCGTCACGGCAATCACAGGGACCTCACGCGTGTCCGGTTTTTGGCGCATCCACGCGACGAGGTCGAGGCCGTTTTCGGCACCGAGATTGATATCGAGTAAGACCGCATCGGGAATCCGCTTCGCAAAAACCTCGTAACTGGCCTTCAAGTCTGCGGCAGACCAAACTTCGTAACCTTCCATTTCGAGCCAATCACGGAGCAGTTCGCGGTTGAGCTGATTGTCTTCGACGAGGAGGATGCAATGTTTCAAGCGTTCTCCAAAGACGGGGACGTTGCCACGCGTTCCAACTGCTTGATCAACGGTTCCCGCCATGCATTCTGCTTCCGGAAAAGCGATTCGGCATGAGCGTGGAGGTACTTTTCCTCCTCCTTGGTTAGATCCTTGCTGGTCAGTACAAACACGGAAAGATCGGCGGTGCGAGGATTAGAACGCCATTCGGCGAGCAATTCAAAACCGCTCATCTTGGGGAGTACCAAATCAAGAATGACCAGTTCGGGCAGGGACTGCGCCACACTCACACGGGCCTGTTCACCGTCCGTCGCAGTGCTCACAGCGTAGCCGTATCCTTTAAGCAACTCGACAATCATCTCCAGGCTGGATACATCGTCTTCCACCACCAAGATGGTCCTTGCCGGCGCCGCCCCTCCGCGAGAACGGAGGCAGCGCTCCACAGCTGCCAGCAACGTCGACTTGTCCACGGGTTTAATCAAATACTCGTCGGCGCCGAGAGCAGTCCCAACGCCAGGCTGATCCACGATGGTCACGACGATGACGGGGATCTTGGACGTGCGCGGGTCATTTTTCAATTGCAGTAGGACCTCAAGCCCGTGGACCGGCTGCATGAGGAGATCCAGAGTGACTGCATCCGGCTGGAGTTCCGCGGCCATGTCCGTGGCGCGTTCCGGCTTGTCACACCTCAGGGTCTCATAGCCGGAAGAAGCGAGTTGCGATTGGATGAGTTGCCCCGTCGCCGCATTATCCTCGATGATCAGAATCCGCGGGGCATTGCGCGCCCTTGGCACGGGTATGGACGTCTGAATGGGTTGATTCGGAATGCTGGCAATGAGGGGAAGCGAAAAATAGAAACAAGCGCCCTCGCCGGGCCGGCTTTCAATCCCTAGTTTGCTGCCATGCAGCTCGACGAGGCGCGAAGTTATGGCTAGTCCCAAGCCTGTGCCTTCGGTGGCGCTACCCGTTTCTGTAAGGCGGAAGAACGCTTCAAAGATTCGCTGTTGTTGTTCAGGCGGAATACCCGGGCCATTGTCGCGCACCTCCACCCTGACTTGGTTGTCCACCACCTGAAGGGCAGCCAGCTCGATGCGGCCGCCTTCCGGCGTGAACTTGATCGCGTTGCCTGCAAGGTTCATAAGCACTTGCTTAAAGCGCATGGCGTCGGCGCGAACTTGCAGATGGGGCTCAACTTGTTGGAGTAATGCTTGCGACTTCTTTTCCGCCAGGGGGTAGAGAGCGCTGATCACTTCGGCAAACGCCGACGCCACCGTCACGTCCTCGCGGGCGAGCTCCATTCGGCCTGCTTCGATTTTGGAAAGGTCAAGAATATCGCTGATTAGCTGGAGAAGGTGTCTTCCGCCGGTATGTATGTGGCTAACGTAGCGTTGCTGACGATCGTTCAGCGGGCCGTAGCGCTCATCGGCGAGCAGGTCCGAAAAACCCAGAACGGCGTTCAATGGGGTGCGCAGTTCGTGGCTCATTGTGGAGAGAAACTGATCCTTGAACTTACTTGCCCGTTCCGCTGCTTCCTTGGCGTGCATGATGAGCTCTTCCGTCCGCTTACGATGGGTAATGTCGCTCAGGATGGCGGTGAAAAAGAGCCCTTCGCGTGTTTCCCAGCTAGATAAGGAGAATTCGATGGGAATCTCCGTTCCGTCCTTTTTCTTCGCGGCTAACTCGACCGTCTTTCCCACCACGTGCGGTTCACGTGTCTCCAGATAGCGCTTGAAGCCCAGCTGATGAGACTCCCAAAACCGATCTGGCATAAGAACAGTGAGAGACTTACCGATCACTTCTCGTGCGGAATATCCGAAGATCGCCTCGGCCCCGCGGTTGAAATCTGTAATGCTTCCCTGGCTATCGGCACTAACAATGGCATCGTTGGCTGTCTGCACCACGCTGCGGAACTTTTCCTCACTGGTTTGCAGCGCCTCTTCTGCTCGCTTGCGCGTGGTGATATCCGTGGCGACCACCAGACGGGAGTCCCTGTCGCCATAAACCAGCGGATGCGAGGTAATCTCAACATCGATCAGGGTCCCGTCTTTCTTGCGATGTTTCCAGACGCCGGCGCTTTCCGTGTCCAACGGCGCTTTCGCTGCGCTCTTCAGCAGCGCGGGGATATCTTCCGCCGGACGAATGTCCTTCAAGGTCAGGGAATGAAATTCTTCCCGTGAGTACCCATAGTTGCGGATGGCGGAATGATTCACGTCCAGTATGGCGAGGGAATTCAAATCATAAACCCACACGGGATGTGGAATACTGTCGAAAAGCAAAAGGTACTTCTCCTGGGATTGACGAAGTGCTTCCTCCGCTCGCTTGCTCTCGGTAATGTCGCGGATGACAACAACCCCGCCCTGAAGGGCGCCATCTTCACCTCGGAGAGGCCTGCCCGTGATGCTGACTAGACGGCCCCCCGGCACTTTGGCGTTACGGATAAAGATTTCTGTCGCGTTGACATTTTCGCCTCGCATCGCCCGCGCCAAGGGCAGTTCATTGGCCGGATATGGCGTCACGGCGTCAGGTAAGTAGGTGCCATAGCGATCGGACCACTGATTGGGCGTCGCGTCCGTCGCACCGATGCCCACGACCTGCTCCGCGGCCGCATTAAAGAGGAGAAACTTCCCATTCGAATCTGCCACAACCACGCCATCGGCGACGCTTCCCAAGATCAATTGCAGGAGTTCTTTTTGCCGTTTTGTCTCCTCTTCTGTCTGCTTCTTATCCGTGATGTCCCGAAAAACGAGTACCACGCCGAGCCCTTCCCCCTTATCCGTGAGAATGGGCGCGGCACTGTCTTCAATGTCATATTCTCTCCCGCTCTTGGAGAGCAAGAGAGTGTGATCGGCCAGACCGACAACCTTCCCATCGCGGAAGACTTTCTTGACGGGGTTCTCGACGGGGCGGCGAGTCTGCTTGTTCACGATGTCAAAGACCAGATCCATGGACTTGCCGGCGGCTTTCGCGCGGGTCCACCCTGTAAGCGACTCGGCGACGGAATTCATGAAGGTTACGCTGCCGTTCATGTCGGTGGCAATTACCGCATCGCCGACGCTGGCGAGAGTGGTGGAGAACCATTTTTCACTTTTTTCCAGAGCTTCTTCCGCACGCTTGCGTTCGGACAGCTCGTTGAGCAAGCCTGCGAAAACCAGCGAGAGCAGCAATATGCTCAAAAGATTGCCGGCGACGACGGTGCGCGACGTCCTCTTCAAAACATCCTTCATTTCCTGAGTGCGAATCCTCCGGAGGTCATTCCCCTCGTCTCTCATCTCCCCGATTACGACGCGGGTCAGGTCCATCCACTGCTTTCCATGATTCCCAAGGACCACCTGGTTTGCGGCTGCAAACCCTTCCTTCCTGCGGAGGTCAATCGTCATCTGGAGTTCCGCCAGTTTCTTTTCTATGATCGGCTCGAGCGCCTGGAGGTGTTTCTGCTGGTTCGGATTGCCGGCAGTGAGAACCTTCAGTCGGCCCATCACCTGGTCGAGGTTCTTTATCGCTTCGCGATATGGTTCAAGGTAGGCTTCATCTCCCGTGAGGAGATAGCCTCGCTGCCCGGTTTCAGCGTCAACGATTCGAGCCGCCACCTCATCAAGCGTCAACTGGGCTTCGTAGCTTTGTTTCCGCGCGTCGGCAGCTTCGTCTACTCGGATCGTACACCGATAGGATTGCCACCCCACGAACACCAAGATCGCAGCCGCAACCACGAACCCCCAAGAGACCAGGCGTCTCTCCATTTTCCATTTCAGCTTTCCACTGCCCTGCCGCTGAGTCTCGGGAGGAGGCATTAGCTACCGGACCTTGCCGGTTGCACCGGCTCATAGCCATGCACGACGGCCTCGAATTCGTCCAAGATAGACCCATCCCACCAGCCGCGCTTTACTTCTTCCCGCATGATGGCGAAGGCTTTTTCCGAGGGAAGAGCCTTGCGGTAGGGCCGGTCCGTAGTAAGCGCGTCATAAATGTCGGTGATCTGAAGGATCCGTGCCGTGAGCGGAACTTGTGCGCCCTTCAGCCCGTCCGGGTACCCGGAGCCGTCCTGCTTTTCATGATGGTGACGAATGATCGGCAGCACATGGCGGAAGGATCGGAGTGGGGCGCAAATTCCCTCACCTATCACGGTGTGTCGCTCCATGATTTTTCGTTCTTCCGGAGTCAGTGGTCCGGGTTTGAGCAGAATGTGCTCCGGCACGGCCAGCTTGCCGATATCGTGTATAAGACCGCCTCGGCGAAGAGCGACGCTCAGGTCCTGGGGCAAACCCAGCTTTTCCCCCAGCGCAACGGAATATTTCGAAAGGCGATCGCAGTGCCCTTCAGTATAGGGATCCTTCGCCTCGATCGTCAGCGCAAGGCTAAACAACACCGTCTCGGCGTTATCCAGCTCATCGGTGAATTGCTTCAAGCGCAACAGGGAATGCACCCGAGCTAGCAGTTCGTGCTTATTGACGGGCTTGTTGAGGAAGTCATCTGCGCCGCACATGATCCCGTGGATGCGGTCGGCGTCACTGTTCAAACTGGTGAGCAATATTACGGGGATCAAGCGAGTTTCCGGCTTGGACTTCATCGCCTGACAAATTTCAAACCCGGTTGGACGCGGCATCACCACATCCAGCAACGCGAGATCAATCGAGCCGCTATCCACCCGAGCCAGCGCTTGCTGGCCGTCCGCTGCGCAGACGACCTGGTAACCCTCGGCGCTCAGCAGAGCGGAGAGCAGTTCGCGGTTGGCTTCGTTGTCATCGGCAACAAGGATGGTTTCATGATGGCCCTGTGGAACAGACATATCGCCTCCCCGACGATCCTCTCGACCGCGCAAGAAGGCTTGCGAGCGTCAACTTTTGTCGAGAGATAGAAGAGCATTCGTCTGGTCCCAGGCAACGAACAGCGATCGCATGAGGCCTATTCGGAAGTATCTCAAACTGGTGAGCGCTTCTGTCTTTCCTGCTGACCAGTTGCTACCAAGCAGTAAATAAGACGACCGGAAAGGTCACGATTCGCCCGCACTCGCCGCTGGGCTACAGGCCACCTGCCCCCGCGGCCTGCAGCCCAATGTTGCCGAGCTCAATTTCACAGCCGGACACTGTGATATAGACGTTCTCGCTGGAACTGGTACAAAAACTCGATCTGGTCAAAATTCGATGAGATTTCTGTTTGCGCCTCTACCGGTTTTCCGCCCACCATGCTGAAAAGAAACCTGGCCGGCCACGTAACTTAGCCGGGCCACACGTATTGGTGGATCATCAAACGCGGAGGCGGGTTGGAGAACCACAATGAAGAGACAGAGCACCAGGCTTACGCGCCCGCAGAAATTTGCAAAACCGACCGGTGTCTTCATCACATAGCTCCTTCAGGGCACGCCTTTGGCGACCCATTCTCGAGTAACAGACATCTGAACGTGACACTTCGAGACGGAGTTTTCGGAAATGCTATAAACGGAGGGAGACGAGCATCCAGGGCTCGCGCTAATTTGCGTTGCCTGATTTTCAACGCCTTTATAGGTAGGGTAAAACTGAACACGAAAGCGTACTGTTCTGTTTTGGACGCTGCATTCTCAACAAGCCCACGACGCTTTACCGTGCGGTCGTCTCAAACCGGCTTTGCGGGTTGGTTTTCGATTCGCTTCGGCGGACCATTGTAAAATTGTAGCCGCCTGCGTCTGGCAATTATCGGAAAGGCGGCGACGGACAAAATGAGAGTCGCGATCATATCGGATATTCACGGCAATCGGCGCGCCTTGGAGGCCGTTGTCGCGGACCTGCGGCAGATTGCACCAGACGTCGTTGTCCATGGCGGGGATTTGGCTGCGGGGGGAGCTCACCCGGCGGAGATCATCGATCAAGTCCGCTCTCTCGGGTGGCCCGGGGTGCGCGGGAATACGGACGAGATGCTTTGGGCGCCGCAACGTCTGGCTGAATACGCCGCCACAAACCCGAAGATCGCGCCAATTCTTGCCATGGTCCAAGAGACGATTCATCCGACGCTTGCTAGCATCGGTGAAGAACGCTTGCGATGGCTGGAAGGACTTCCTGCTCTGTACTCGCAGCCCGGCTTTAGTCTGGTTCATGCCAGCCCCGACGACCTGTGGCGGGCCCCCTTGGCCAATGCCAGCGACGAAGAATTACAGAGTACCTACGCGTCGCTGCGGGCTCCCATCGTGGTCTACGGACATATTCATTGTCCGTACATTCGCCGGCTTCGCGCTATGACTGTAGGGAATACGGGAAGCGTCAGCCAATCCTATGACGGAGATACACGTTCGTCATATCTGGTGATTGACGGAGAGAGCATCACCATTCGCCGGGTCGAGTATGATGTTGAGAGTGAAGCAAAGGAACTCTTGCGTTCGGGGCTACCCCATGCCGACTGGCTCGCGCGGATACTCCTCGCCGGAAAATACTGTCCGCCCGAGTAGATAAGCAACATAGATTGAGCCTTATTGAGCCTGTATAACCCTCTAATGACGATGCGTCACAAGCGTGTCTTGCTCCGCAGCACGAGCGTGCGTTAGAGTCTCGGTGCCACGTTCGAGGAAAAGGATGCCGAAACGCGAAAAAGCCGTGCAGCAAAGTAGAAGGACGCCGCGGGAGCGGGTCAGAGTTTTGATTACGGGTGGCCGGATTCAAAAGCGCATTCAGGCCCTGGCCATGGAAATCCGGAAAGACTTCCCCGGCGAATCTCTGCATCTGGTCAGCGTTTTAAAGGGCGGGGTTTTTTTTCTGACCGACCTGGCGCGGAATATTCCGGGGGAAGTTTCCTTTGACTTCATCGCGGTGTCGAGCTACGGGCAAAAGACGCACTCGTCGGGGCAAGTGCGGTTGACGCGGGACCTGGACTCCAGCATCGAGGGAAAAACCGTCGTCGTCGTCGAGGACATTCTGGATACGGGAATGACGTTGCAGTACCTGCTGCGGTTGTTCGAGCAGCGGAAGCCGAAGCATCTGCGGGTGGCGGTGCTGCTGGACAAGCCGGAACGGAGGATCGCCGCGGTTCACGCCGACTACGTGGGATTTTCGATCCCCAACGAATTTGTGGTCGGATATGGGCTGGATTACGCAGAGCGATACAGAAACCTGCCCTACGTTGGCGTGCTATTGCTTGGTCCTGGGTTGAAGAAGAAACGGGCGGAAGATTAGGAGCTGAGTGACCGTTGACTCGTAGAAAAAGGTCAACAGTCGACAGCTAAAAGTTGAAAGTCGAAAGAAAAACAAGGATTTAACACCCTGATCAAGTCGGGGCAAGGGCCGTTCGCAGAGCTCACAGAGGGGGAGAGAATAACCCCACCGGGTCCCCGACATGGTCAGAGGAGGCGGGCCGGTGACCCGTGATCAGTGACTTGTGACTCGTGACTGATACAAATCCCGCCAAGCACAGGGCTTACGATTGGCCGCCTGCTATAATAAATACTTCATGAATCCAACAGATGAACATACGACAGCAATCGCATTGAACGGCGGAACGGAGATCTCCGCCGAGGTCCTGGCGACACTCGCGGAAATCGGCGAGGAAGTGAACGCCTCGCTGGACCTGGACGAGGTTTTGGCCCGATCGGCGGCTTTGATCAAGCGACACATCGATTATGAAATCTTTGGCGTGCTGATGATCGAAGGGGATGGAAGTTATCTCCGGCACCGATTCGCCATCGGGTATCCGCGCGAGTTGGCGGACAATTTGCGGGTTCCGCTGGGGCAGGGAATTACCGGAACCGCGGCTGCCACCGGCCACTCCGTGCGAGTGAGCGATACTTCCAAGGACGCGCGGTACATTAATGCCATCGACAGCGTGCGCTCCGAGCTGGCGGTGCCGTTGATGCTGCAGGGAAAGTGCGTCGGGGTGCTGGATATCCAGAGTCGGCACCTCGATTACTTTACGCGCGACCAGCAGAATATTTTGACGCTGCTGGCCAGCCGGCTGGCGGTGGCAATTGAAAACGCGCGGCTGTTTCAGAAGGTGCGGACTCAGGCGGACACACTTTTACTGCTGAGCGAAGTCGGCCGCGAAACCGGCGCGATCCTGGAGGTCGAACAGCTTCTGCGGCGCGCGGCAGAGCAAACCAAGCGAGTGATCGATTATCAGATACTGAGCATCATGCTTTATGACGAAGAGCAAAAGATTTTCCGCCACCGGGTAGACGTGAAGCATGGCCACCGCGTGCAGGGAAAACTGCGCGCGAACGCGAGCGAAGGCATTGTTGGGGCGGCAGCCATGTTGAAGGAGCCGGTCGTCGTTCCGGACGTGACCGTCGATCCGCGCTACCTGATGGTTAACCCGGAGACGCGTTCGGAACTGGCGATTCCCATGATGCACAAAGGAAAAGTGATCGGCGTGCTGGATTTGGAAAGCCCGCAACTGAATTATTTCACCGAGGATCACGTGCAGACGCTTTCGATCCTGGCTGCGAACCTAGCTGTTTCTCTGGAAAATGCGCGCCTTTACGAACAATTGGCGAGGGACGAAGCGCGGCTGGAGCGGGATTTGCAGGCAGCGAAGAGAATTCAGGGCGCGCTGCTGCGGCCGGTTCCGACGGAAGACTTCGGTTTGGAGATGGCCGCCCGGTATCTTTCTGCAAGGGAAGTGTGCGGCGATCTCTATGAGTTTCTGCGTTACGGACCGCAGCAATTGGGGATTGCGCTGGGAGACGTGAGCGGCAAGGGGACGGCCGCGGCGCTCTATGGCGCGGTGGCGATCGGAATCATGCGGAGTCTGGCGCCGCAGAAACTGCAACCTGCCGAAATGCTAAAGCAAATGAACCAACTGGTTGGTGAGCGGCGCATCGAGGGACGATTCATGACGGCGTGCTTTGCCACGTGGCAAAAGGGACGGCAGAAGCTGCGAGTGGCAAACGCGGGGCAATCGCAGCCGCTGCTATACAAAGAAGGACGCTGCGGCAAAATTGAATTGACGGGATTTCCGCTGGGCATTTTTGAGGAAGTGACTTACGACGAATGGTCGGTCACGCTGGAGTCCGGAAATATTCTTGTATTCCACTCGGACGGAATCGCGGAGACCATGAACAGCGAAGGCCAGTTCTTCGGCACGATGCGGATTATGAAGCTGATCGAACAGCACCACGAAGTGTCGGCGACGGAAATTGCCGACGTGATTCTCCGCGAGGTAGATTGGTTCACGCAGAGCGCTCCGCTTTCCGATGACCGGACCCTGGTGGTCGCAAAAGTCCGATGAGCCATTCGAGTAAGTCATCTTCACGCAGGCTTAAATATGCGGATCCGGCTTCTTTCACGCCGCACTTCGCGTGGGAGAAGAGTGGTGTGCGGAGCGCGAGCGGCGAAGAAGTAGTGTGCGAAAGGGTGCCACTGAAATCCGTTGCACGGAAGTTTGGTACGCCAACGTATGTATATAGCCGCGCTGCAATTAGAGATGCCTATGAGGAACTTCACAGTGGGCTTGGCGCGCTGCCGCACACTTTGTGTTTTGCCGTAAAGTCCAACGGGAACCTGTCGATCCTGGATCAACTTGCCAAACTAGGAAGCGGTTTTGACATTGTATCGGGCGGGGAACTCCACCACTTGCAGCGCATCGGCGTGCGCGGCGAGCGCATTGTTTTCTCCGGAGTTGGCAAGGACCGGTACGAGATTCGTGAAGCGCTGAACTATCGAACTCGTGGGCGAAGCGGACGCTCGGGAATTCTGCTTTTCAACGCCGAATCCGAAGCGGAACTCGACATCCTGGTGGAGGAGGCGGCGCGACTGGCCGTACGGGGAGGCAGGCCGCCTGCGGCGGCAATTCGGGTGAATCCCGATGTGCAAGCCGGCGGCCATCCGCACATTGCCACCGGGAGTCACGAACACAAGTTTGGCTTGGACTGGAATGAGGCGAAACGCCTTTACCTGGCGCACCGGGATTCGAAATGGATCCGCTGGCGGGGAATCAGCGCGCATATCGGCTCGCAGATTACAACGCTTGTTCCATTTCGCCGGGCTTTGGGGCGGCTGGTTGGATTTGCCGGAGAGCTGCGGCGCGCGCAAATCGATCTGCGGTACCTGGATGTCGGGGGCGGGCTTGGGGTGAGATATTCGGACCAGAAGCCGCCGACACGGAGGGAGTACGCGCGGCTGGTTTTACAAATAGTGCGCAAACTTGACTTGCACCTTTTGCTGGAGCCTGGGCGTTCGATCATCGCTCCGGCCGGTGTTCTCTTGACGCGCGTTGTGTACACGAAAACGAACCGGGGAAAGACGTTTGTGGTTGTAGACTCGGCGATGAACGATCTGATGCGGCCGGCTCTTTACGGGGCGATCCACCCCATTACGAAAATAATGCGAGAAGGGAAGGAAAAGGACGCCTGCCGCAAACGCGTGGATATTGTTGGGCCGGTTTGCGAGACGGGCGATTGCTTTTTGCGGGATTGGCCGCTCGGCGAAGTGCACGCCGGCGACCTGCTCGCGATTTGGGTTGCGGGGGCGTATGGAATGTCGCAGGCATCAAACTATAACGCGCGATGCCGTCCCGCTGAAGTCTTGGTCGAGGGCAAGCGCTTTCGGCTGATTCGCCGGCGCGAAACTCAGAACGATTTGCTGCGCACGGATGTTCTCGGCTAGTTTTGGCCTGCATCGAAGATGCGACGCAGCCGAAGGGTTACACTTCGCCCCATTTCAGCTTGCTGCGCAAAATCTCAAAATACGATTTCTTTGGCGGCTGGATGAGCTTCAGCAGTTCTTTCGCGCGGGAGATGCGGACAAGATCCGTTGGTTGCAACGGGATACCGCGCTGGCCATCGAGGGTCAGAAAAACGGACTCGGTGTTCCCGGAGAGGGTCATTTCGATAAAAGAGGAGTCGCGGACTACAAGTGGGCGGTCACTCAGGGTATGCGGGCAGATGGGAGTGATCACAAAGGATTCCACGGCGGGATGCACGATGGGTCCGCCGGCGGAGAGGGAATAGGCGGTAGAGCCGGTGGGGCTGGCGACGATCAGGCCGTCGGCGCGGTAGCGGCAGACAAAATCGCCGTCAATGATGAGCTCAAGCTCGATCATGCGAGCGAGCGCGCCTTTATTGATCACCACTTCGTTCAGAACACGCTGACTATCGATCACTTTGCCCGCGCGCTCGAGCTCGACGCTGATCATGACGCGTTCGCTCAACGAAAAACGGCCCTGCAGGGTGTCGTCAAGGGCCGGGTGCAGCTCTTCCAGAGTGAAGCTGGTAAGGAAGCCCAGACTGCCCATATTGACGGGCAGGATGGGAATCCCGCGCGGGGCGGCCAAACGCGCGGCAGCAAGCATGGTGCCGTCACCCCCAAGCACGAGCAGAAGTTGCGAGGCGTCCGCCACACGCTGGCGAGTCTCACCTTTCGAACCATCCGGTAAACAGTTAGCCGTCTCTTCGTCAATAAGAATTTTTATGCCATGCGCTTCAAGCCACTTCAGCAATGGCGGAACAACAATAGCGAGGTTCGAGCGGCGTGGGCGAGAAATGATGCCGATGGTTTGAAAAGTTTGTCCGGGGCGCATGTGCTTCTGCGATTCTACTCCAGGGTCTTTTTGCGTGCGTGGAGAAAATACTCCTGATTGCCTTCGGCCCCCAGGAGATGACTGGGGCGGACTCCGAGGTATTCCAGACCAACGGATGCAACGCATTCGCGAACGGCCAGGATCGCCTTATCGTGGAGCTTTTGGTCTCTTACGATTCCGCCGGGGCCAATTTCCTCACGACGCAGTTCGAATTGCGGCTTGGTGAGGATGAGAAAGTCGGCGCGGGGTTTTGCCGTCGCCATTGCGGGCGCAATTACCTTGCGGACGGAGATGAAAGAAACATCAATCACGACGATGTCGACGCTTTCCGGAAGGTCATCCACGCGGAGTTCGCGTGCATTTCGCGCGATCGGAATAACGCGAGGATTCCGCCGCAGCTTCCAGTCAAGCTGTTCCACGTTAACATCGACAGCGTAGACCCGGACTGCGCCGCGCTGGAGCAGGGAATCCGTGAAGCCGCCGTTCGAAGCGCCGATATCCAAGCAAACGCACCCGGCCGGCTCAATCGCAAAGTCTTCCAGCGCGCCTTCGAGTTTCGTTCCACCGCGGCTGACGAACTTCTGCAGCCGGCTGATGATTTCGATGCGCGCGTCTTCCGCAACGGGCATACCTGCCTTTTCCACTCGTTGGCCGTTCACCTGAACTTCGCCGGCGAGAATCATAGCCATGGCTTTCTGAGGAGAGCCGGCGCAGCCGCGCTCGACGAGAAGAAGGTCGAGGCGCTTGCGGCTTGCCTTTGGCTTCATAAGGCGTTGGAACGATCAAGCGCGGCGAAGCACGAGGAATTCCGCGATCTCACGGAGACGCGCGGCGCGGCTGGTGTATGGCGCGAGTTCAGCAATGGCCTTGGTGGCGAGATCGTTGGCAATCTGGTGAGAGCGCTCCAGTCCGTAAACGGCAGGATAGGTTGCTTTTTGCTGCGCCATGTCCTTCCCCGCAGTTTTGCCAAGCGCGGCAGAGGACTCCTCGACGTCAAGAATGTCATCCGTGACCTGAAAAGCCCAGCCGATGGTGTCGCCGAATCGCCGGAGGCGCGCGACATCTTCAGAGCCGGCGCCTGCGCATAAGGCACCGGCTGTGATGGAAGCACGAATCAGGGCGGCGGTTTTCGAACGATGAATGTACTCCAGCATTTGCGGATCTATGGGCTTGCCTTCGGCTTCGATGTCAGCGACCTGGCCGCCGACCATGCCATTGATGGTGCCGCCGGCAGATGCAACTTCTGTGAGGACGGCGGCGCGGCGCTCCGCGGTGGCGGGAGTTGCACCGATGGTTTCGAAGGCCAGCGTTAAGAGGGCGTCGCCAGCGAGGATGGCGATGGCTTCGCCGAATTTCTTGTGGCAAGTCGGTTTGCCACGGCGGAGGTCGTCGTTGTCCAACGCTGGCAAATCATCGTGGATCAAGGAATAGGTGTGGATGAATTCGATAGCGCAAGCGGGATGAAGCGCGGGTTTGACATCGCCGGCGAAGATGCGCGCCGTCTCAAGGCAGAGGGTGGGGCGGATTCGCTTTCCACCGGCGAAGACGCTGTAACGCATTGCCGTATGGATGGAAGAGGGTGGTGCGGTTTCGGCCGGCAGGAGCCGCTCGAGGGCGGCATCGACGGTCAGGCGGTCTTCTTCGAAGAATGGGGGAAGTTTCATTGCTGCAGGGAATTGGCGCGCAGCGGGCTGCCGTGGCGCGTCACGATTCGGCCTCCCGCTCGGGATCGAACGGCTCGGCGGCAAGCTTGCCATCGGTTTTCTTCAAGAGGATTTCCACTCGCCCCTCTGCCTCTTCCAGTTGTTTCTGGCACTCGCGTGAAAGGGCGACGCCCTCTTCGAACAGCTTCATGGCGTCGTCCAAAGAGAGTTGCGGGTTTTCGAGGCGGTGGACGACTTCCTCAAGGCGGGCAAGGGAGCGCTCAAAATCGGGCTTTTTCGGCAGTTCGGGTTTCTTGGGAGCAGGTGAATTCACGCGATCGGCCCGTATCCTTTAAAGGCGCCTATTGCTGACAGCGCCCGCACCAGTAAGTTGACCGGCCGCCCTGCGCAATGCGCCGGATCGGCTGACCGCAGCGGCGGCAGGGTTTTCCCTCGCGGCCATAGGCGCGAAGAATATTTTCCAACCCCTGGAACCACCAATCCGGGTCGCGAAAGTCGGGCGCCGGGTGCAGACAGCATTCTAAGGCACGCGCGAGAACGGACACAATTGCTTTGTGCAGGCGGCGCGCTTCGTGCGGTTTCAAGGTGTTGGCGCGGCGGCGAGGGTCGAGGCGAGCGTGCCATAGCGATTCGCAAGAGTAAATATTGCCAATACCGGCGACGCGCGTTTGATCCAGCAAGAAATCCTTCAAGGGACGCTTTGAACCAGCGAGCAATTGGGTAAAGCGGCTGGAGGTGAAATCGCGCGAGAGGGGGTCGATGCCCAGCACGCGGAGCCCAGGAGAATCATTGGCGGATTCCCAGACGTAAACTCGGCCGAAGTGGCGGCGATCAGCGAATCCGAGGACGCCTTTGTCCAATTCGAAGGCAACATCCACGTGAACACCGTTTTCAGCCTGGTTGGCAAGTTTCAGAAGTTCTCTGCCGTTGGAAAACCATAGGAGTTGGCCATCGAGGCGAAAATGCATTGTCAGTAGCCCGCGGTCCAAGACGAGAAGCACATATTTGCCTTTGCGATCGACGATGTTAATGCGGCGACCTCGGGCTTGAAGGGCGACGCGTGAAGCGGATTGCGGCTTCGTGGCGATAGGGTGAAAGACGTGGACGCAACGGATTCGCAGACCCCGGGCGAGGGGAAGGAGCGTGCGAACGACCGCTTCCACTTCCGGGAGTTCAGGCATAAGGGCTGGACGGGATCAAGAAGCCGGTTTGAGCGTGAGGGTATGCTTTCGCTCTTTCGCCTCGGCAGCGTCACTGAACGACCCAAAGATAGACTTGCCTTCGTACCAAAACGAAAACTGATCGGAGTAATGGCTGCTGCCCGGCTGGCCGGATTGACCGGCAGTAATCAGCAAAATGGATTCATCCCAGTTTCCAGGGTTTGCCACAAAGCGCAAGGCGGGGCCGTGAGTCTTTCTGGCCGCGCGTACGCTGTACTCCGTTCCGGACTGCGGCTTATCGGTGATGCTGAGGAAGCGTTTCAACAGTCCTTCGTGGCCAAGGGGATGAAACATGTCCAGCGAATTGAAGCGCTTCCAGGCCCAATCCTTGACGCGCTGGCTCTTGCTTTGATTGGCCAGACTGTCGACGGCCCGGTCCGCAGCGGCCACGAGCAACTCGTCATAGTTTTTGTAGCAAGAAGGCAGCCACTTTGCGGGCCGGCCGGTCAAAATCTTTTGGAGAAATGTCATGCTTCGCCACCCATAGAGATTCGTGTCTTTCCCAAGGAACGGCTCGAGCAGGAGATCGATCGCGGCTCGACGCACGGCGTGCAAGAAGGAGACTTCCGGCGAGTCGGCATCCGCAATTCCATTCCAATCCTTCAAGCCATCGATCAGTTTTTTGGCGCGTGGGTCGTGCGGACTCACCGTCTTCGCAGCGGCCAATAATTGATCGGCGAGGAAGACGTGGGGGTAGCTGTATGTGTCAGTCTGAACTTTCAACATGTCTTCAGGACGTAAATCATGCCGGTCGTGCAGTAGATCGTAGATGCGGGCGGTGCGGTAGGGATCGCCCCA
>WNFC01017779.1_pt1 | contig 15768 bp, 16 predicted proteins | sample 5400541 | NCBI WGS metagenome assembly WNFC01 (sample SAMN13153342, study PRJNA577476) | soil metagenome | isolation source: 120 cm saprolite under Douglas fir tree site 2 hole 2 replicate 1 | place: USA:California | collected 2015-04-18
GGCATATCGTATTCCTCGAACCGCACGCCCCGAGCCTTCAGGTCGGCGACCTCGCGCTCGAGATCGTCAACCTGCCAGAATGCTTGACTCGCTTGGGATGTGCCGGCATTGGGCGTTGGATACAGGAAGCACCCGGTGCCCCCGCCGAACTCGTACATGACGCCGCCCGCGATCTCGCGTGCCGGTTTGAAGCCGAGCGTCCCTTCGTAGAATCGCCGCGCTCGGGCAACGTCCTTCGCTGGTATGTAGGCGTACAGGGGCGATTGCTGGAGCATGTGTCGATGTCTTATCGCGGCGCGCGGCGCGCGAGCTGCTCCCGGCGGCGAAACGTGCCCGGACCCACGCCTTGCGTCCGCGCGAATGCCTTGCTGAAAGCGACGGGATTGGCGTAGCCGACCGCCTGCGCCACGTCGGCGATCACCGCGTGGTCTTCGCGCAGGCGCTGAGCAGCCATCGTCATGCGCCAGTGCGCGAGGTACTGCAACGGTGGCTCGCCCACCAGCTCCGTGAATCGCGCCGCGAACGCAGAGCGCGACATCGCGACCGACGTCGCCAGCCGCTCCACGGTCCACGGCTCGGCGGGACGCGCATGGATCAGGCGCAGCGCACCGCCAATCGCTGGATCGGCGACTGCGCCCAGCCCGCATGCCGATGCGTCCACCGTCGAGCTCCAGAAGCGCAGCGCATGCACGAACAGCAAGTCGGCCAGACGCGCGAGCACGATAGAGCTCCCGGCACCGGGCGATCCACTCTCGCTGAGAATGAGCGGCACGAGGCCGGCGAGCTGGGGGCTGGCTGACACGGCACCTGCGGGCAGATGGATGGCCGCCGGCAGCGACGCGAGCAGTGCGTTGCGCGGCGCACTTCCCAGCGCGAAATGTCCGATGATGATGGAGGTCACGGGTCCGTCGCCACCCGCCCGCGCCGCGTGCGGCTCGCGCGGACAGGCGTCGAAGTCGAAGCTCAGGGGGGCCACATCACTGCGGACGACGTCGCGCAGCTCGTGTGCGGAGCCGAGTGGCAGGATCACAGCGTCACCAGTGGAGAGCGCGATCTCGGCCGGCGTGCGCGAACGGGGGCGTACGCCCTGCAGCTCGAGCCAGGCGCTGCCGCGCGCGACCACGTAGAAGCTCAAGTACTCGCGTTCGGGAATCCGCAGCCGCCACGGCGCCCCGAAATCGATCTTCCCGAAGATGACCGTGCGCAGGTGAACTGCTTCGATGACTTCCCCAATGACGTCCACTGGCATGTCCGGTGCGGCTGGACGCGCGGTAATGTTTTTCGGCTTCGTAGGCATAGATAATCCATAACGACGTAGCCATCATGCGGCAAGTATGGAAATCGGCATCGATAGCTTCGCCGCCGCCTACGACGACTCGAGCCTCGCCGTCAGCGCGTCGGACCGTCTGCGCAACTTGGTCGAACAGATCGAACATGCCGATCAGGTTGGGTTGGATGTCTTTGGAATCGGCGAACATCACCGCAGGGAATACCTCGACTCCGCTCCCGCCGTGATTCTCGGAGCCGCGGCGGCACGAACGCAGCGCATCCGGCTCACGAGTGCCGTCACCGTCCTGAGCTCCGCCGATCCGGTCCGGGTGTTTCAAAACTTCGCCACGCTCGACCTGCTGTCGCAGGGACGAGCAGAGATGGTCGTTGGCCGCGGGTCCTTCATCGAGTCGTTTCCACTATTCGGCCTGCGCCTCGAGGATTACGACTCCCTGTTTGCCGAAAAGCTCGATCTGTTGCTCAAGATCCGTGACAACGAGCACGTGCACTGGGCCGGTAGATATCGGCCGTCGCTGACAGGTCAGGGCATCTATCCGCGACCCGTGCAGAATCCGTTGCCGATCTGGCTGGGTGTGGGCGGCACTCCGGAATCGTTCATCCGCGCGGGCACGCTGGGACTTCCGTTGATGGTCGCCATCATCGGCGGGGAGACGCGGCGCTTCCGGCCGCTCATCGATCTCTATCGGGAGGCCGGCCGTCAGGCAGGTCACTCGGCCGATCGGCTCAAGGTCGGCGTCCACTCACTCGGCTACGTCGCCCGCACGTCCCAAGAGGCCGCCGACGCCTTCTTCCCCGGCTACGCGCGCGCAGTCGCGAGTGTTGCGAAGGAGCGCGGTTGGCCTCCCGTCACGCGCGCGGGATTCGACGCGCAGCTCGGGCCCGATGGCGCGCTACTGATCGGCAGTCCCGATGAGGTGGTCGAGAAAATCCTGCGGCACAGCGAGGCGCTGGGCGGCATTTCTCGCATCACGTTCCAAATGAACGCCTCCTCCCTGCCACACGCCAAGCTCATGCACGCGATCGAACTACTCGGCGGCCGAGTCGCGACCGCGTTGCGCGGAGAACCGGTAGCCGCGTTGGCTTAGACAATTCAGCATCTAGACATGGGAGGGAATGTGACATACGCCTCGATCGGATTGCTCATCGCGCGCCTCGTCTTTGGGCTCAGCATCAGCGCCCACGGCGCGCAGAAACTCCTGGGCTGGTTCGGCGGCTACGGACTCGCGCGAACTGGCGGGTTCTTCGAACAGCTCGGCTTCCGTCCAGGCCGCCTGTTCGCCGCGCTCGCCGGGTCGACGGAGATCATTGCCGGTCTCCTTATGGCGCTCGGTCTCCTCGGCCCGGTCGGTCCGGCATTGCTGCTCTCCGTCATGATCGTTGCGGCGGTGACGGTACACCGGGGGAAGGGATTCTTCGCGTCGAACAACGGCATCGAGCTCCCGCTGCTCTACGCGGCAGTCGGTGTCGTCCTCGCCCTGACCGGCCCGGGCCCCTACTCGTTCGATCCGCTCCTCGGCCTGGAGGCGCTGTGGTCACCGACGGTCGCCGCCGTCGCGCTGGCCGCGGGTGTCGTTGGCGCCGTCGGCAACCTTGCGGTGCGCCGCCGCGCGCCTTCCGCTAGCAGCGTCGGTGTCGGGGCGACTTAAGATGCTCATCCCTCTCTCGCTCTTGATCGGGAGCATGATCGGGCCAGCGTCGGCGCCCTCGGCGTATCGCGCCTACGTCGCCGCAGCGAACATACCGGCCTTCGCGCGCAAATACGGCATGAAGTGCTCGGCCTGCCACCTCGCGGTGCCGGCGCTCAACCCCTACGGGCAGGCCTTCAAGGACAACGGGTACCGAATGAAGAACGGCACCGACGATCTGCGGGCGAATGAGCCGGGCTATTGGCCCGTCTTTGCTTGGCTGTGGAAGAACTACGAGTACGACCTCGAGCGGGTCGGCGGGCAGACGGTGCAGCGTCGCGGCCGCATCCGCGACGGTGCGCTGGTCTTCGGAGGGATGGGCTCCGTCAGCGACAGAGTCTCGTTCCGCTTCCTTCCGAGCGTCTACGAGGACGGGTTCACCTTTACTGATGCCGGCTGGATCCGATATAACCAAGCGTTCGGCACCGATTGGGTCAACATCAAAGTAGGATCCAACGAATTCGATTTGCCAATCAACGGTGGGCGCGAATACAACATGAGTAACTCGCGATTCGCCGTGTTATACGCGTACGCGGTGCCGGGGACCGTATCGCGCTTCACCATGCTGTTTCCGCAGCCCGGCATTGAGGTCATGGGGCACGATCGGGGGAGCCGGAATCGCTACTCGGTAAACGTGTTCACCGCGGGCGGAGCGCCGGCCGCGCATTGCTCGTTTTGCTCCCCCGGCGTCTTTGGCCGGGTGACCCACCGCCACGAGTTCGCGAGCGGATTCCTCCGCAGCGTGCGGGCCGGAGTCTTCGGTGCATACGTGACCTGGCCGGCCGGCGCCGACAGCTCGGATCTGAAGGCACAGCGGCGGCTCGGCGGCGACGTGGAGTTCGGACTGGGGTCGGATGTGCTCCCGCTCCGAGTCACGGTGATGGCCATGACGGGGCGGGACGATCGGGCACTGGTTCCGACGGCGACCCAGGACCCCACGTTCGACGCCGGCATGCTGCAGCTTGAATACGTGCCCACGCTCCCCCTGGTGTTGTACGGCCGCCTCCAGGTCATTCGTAACCAGCGCCAAGCCATCGCGGGGCGCCCCGACGACTTCGGCGACCAGGACTTCCAGCTCGTCGGCGTGCGCCGTGCGCTCGAGCTGACTTCCCGCTTCGCGTGGGTGCTGGAGCTCACGTACTGGCGGCAAAAGATCAAGTCGGTCGGACCGGGCGGCGCGGACGCGACGCTCAACTCCCTGTGGCTCGGGAGCCACCTGCTCTTCTGAAGGGGGAGCGCATGTCAACCAGACGACGCGCGGAGGCGGTTGCTGCCCTCTTGGTCGGCGCACTCACGATCCGTGCGGCGCAACTGCCGGCACAAGCAGCCGACGCGGGGCGCGGCCGTCAGGTGTACGAACGCTACTGCGTCCAGTGCCACGGTGCGCGCGCCGACGGCGCTGGCGAAGTGGCGCGCTGGTCACAGCCGAAGCCGCGTGACTTCCGACAAGGCGTCTTCAAATTCAGCTCGACGCCTTACGGCTTTCTGCCCACGACCGCCGACCTCGACCGGGTGATCCAGAACGGTCTGTACGGCACGCGCATGCCTCCCTTCGCCGCATTGAGCACGCGCGAGCGGCGGGACGTGATCGCGTATCTGCAAACGTTGTCGCCACGCTGGAAAACCGAGGGGCCGGGGACACCGATCGCCGTCACCGACGAGCCGGCGCCCACGCGGGAGTCGGTCACACAAGGACGGGAGCTGTTCCAGGCGAATTGCTCGAAGTGTCACGGCGACGGCACCGGCAACGGGCCGTCGGCCGTCAAGGGAATGGTGGACGATTGGGGTTTCGCCATCACGCCGGCCAACCTCACGCTGGGCCGCGCAAAATGGGCGCGCAACACACGTGACATCTATCTGCGGATCATGGCGGGAATCAATGGCACGCCGATGCCCGAGTCCTCTGGTTCGCTGACGCCTGAGCAAGTGTGGCAAATCGCGCATTACGTCCAGGCCTTGGGCGCCTGGGCCGGATCAATGGAGGAGCTGCGGAGGTTCGTTGCGGAGCTGCCACCGCCGAGCGCGGTCGCGCCATGAAAGCGGCGAGCCCGAGCTTGAACGTCGACAATGAGGACCATGTGCGCGGTCCTGAGAGCGCTCCGGTGACGCTCCTCGTCTACGGCGACTACGAATGTCCATACACGCGCGCGCTGGAGCTCGTCATCGCGCAGCTTCGAGACCGGAACGGCGATTCCTTCCGGTATGTGTTTCGCTACTTCCCGCTGCGCGAGATTCATCCGCACGCGGAGATGGCTGCGGAGGCGGCGGAGGCAGTCTTCGCGCTCGCGGGCGCGGACGCCTTTTGGGTCATGCACGACGCCCTATTCGCCAACCAGTATGACCTCGAGCCCGGCAGTCTCGAGCGGTATGCCACGGCAGCCGGTGTTGACGCGCGTGCCTACCGGAAGGCCATCGCCACGCACCAATTTGCCGGCCGTGTGGAACGCGACGTTCAGAGCGGCGAGGCGAACGGCGTCGAGGGAACGCCGTCGATTTTCCTCAATGGCGAGCGCTATCACGGCAGCCGGGCGGTGAGCAGCCTGCGGGAGGCGATCGCGACCTATACCTGAGTCAACCCGCCGGGCGTTTGGGTGCACCCGGACCGGCGTAGATTCGTGTTCATGACCGCGCCCTCCGCCTGGAGCCCACTCCGCCGGCCACTGTTCCGCGGTCTCTGGATCGCCGACGTCGCCTCCAACATCGGCACTTGGATGCACGACTCGGCGGCCGCATGGCTGATGACGCTGCTTGCGCCGTCGCCGCTGATGGTCTCGCTGGTCCAGGCCGCCACTACGCTCCCGCTGTTCCTGCTCGCGCTCCCCGCCGGTGCCCTCGCGGACATCTTCGACCGGCGACGGATCCTGCTCATCGCGCAGGTGTGGTGGTTCCTGACGACCGCGTTGCTGGGCGTCCTCACGATCACCGGCGTCATCCAGCCGTGGATGCTGCTCCTGATCACTCTCGCCATCGGCACCGGCAGCGCCGTCGACTTACCCGCCTGGCAGGCCATCATTCCCGAGACCGTTCCGCGCGAGGAATTGCCCGCGGCCGTCGGACTCGGCAGCGTTGCGATCAACATCGCGCGCGCGATCGGACCGGCCCTCGCGGGCGTGATCATCGTCGCCGGCGGACCGGGGCCGGTTTTCTTCATCAATGCCGTGTCGGTGGTGGGCGTTTTCATAGTCCTCTTGCGCTGGCGGCGGGAACCGAGCCTGGCCGTGCTGCCGGCGGAGCGCCTGGCGTCGGCGATGCGCGCCGGTGTCCGGTATGTGCGGCATGCGCCCGCCCTCCGAAGTGTCATCGTCCGCACGCCGGCTTTCGTGGGGTTCGCGAGCGCGCTCTGGGCCCTGCTTCCGGTCGTCGTGAAGACATCGCTGGGCCGGGGCGCGGTCTCCTACGGCGTGCTCGTAGGCAGCCTGGGCCTCGGTGGCCTGATCGGCGCGGCGCTATTGCCCGGCTGGCGCAAACGCTGGTCAACGGACGCGATCACGGCGGTCGCCACCGCCGTCTTCGCACTCGGATGTGCCGCGCTGGCGTGGGTCAGCAATTTCGGCGTTCTGGCCGCAGCGATGGTCATCGCGGGCATTGGCTGGCTCACCACAGTCTCGAGCTTGCTGCTCGCGGCCCAACGCGGAGCCGCCGGCTGGGTACGCGGCCGCGCGCTCGCGATATCGACGCTGACGTTATTCGGTTCGCTCGCCGTCGGTGCCGTACTTTGGGGCCTGGTGGCGAACCGCGTGGGGGTCGCGTGGGCGCTCACAGCGGCGGCAGGCTGCATGCTGCTCGGACTTGGTCTCATCCCCCGATTTCGTCTGGCCGCGGGCGAGGCCCTCGATCTCGAGCCCTCGCGCAACTGGCCGGATCCGGTCGTCGCTGAAGAGCTCGCCGACGAAGCGGGCCCGGTGCTCGTCATGGTGGAGTATACGATCGAACCGGCTCAGCGGGCCGCGTTTGCCTCCGCCGCGCGGCGTCTGCTTCGGCCGATGCGCCGGCGTGACGGCGCGGTATTTTGGGAGCTGTTCGTCGACTCCGCGAACCCGCAGCGCTGTGTGGAATGCTGGCTCGTGGAGTCGTGGGCGGAGCACCTCCGTCAACACGAGCGGACGACCCACGCGGACCGCGAGGTCCAGGAGCGCGTTCGCGCGCTGACTGTCGGCCACGAACGCACGACGCACTACGTCGCGTTGTCCTTCGCAACCGAGCCTACCCAGTGAGCGCCGACACCTCCCGAATGTCGATCTCGGACATTAGCGTCCGATGCACCGGACACTTGTGAGCTACCTCCATCAGCTTGCCCTGTTGCTCCGCCGTGAGCGCGCCCGAGAGCTGAACCTGAGTATTGATTCGATCGAGCATGGTATCGTCCCTGACCACGCAGTCGAGGCAGTCTTTGGCGTAAACCCGCGAGTGAGTCAAGCGGATAACGACGGTCTCGAGCGGCCACTGTTTCGTTCGCGCATAGAGTGCGATGGTCATGGACATGCAGGAGCCGAGTGCGGCCATGAGCAGATCGTAAGGACCGGGCCCACGGTCCGTGCCACCGGCGCCGATAGGCTCATCCGCGACGAGATGATGACGGCCGGCTGTGATTTCCTGGACAAACCCCTGCGCCCCACCCCGAACGACAACGACACCCTCTGCTTCTGCCATCGGAAGCCTCCCTCATGGGACCCGTTCCGCCAGCCACGCCCGCGCGATTTCGGCGATGTCCTTGTGCTCCACATCGGCCAGCGCGTTCAGCCGTCGCATCTCCACATCTGATATCTTGCCACCCAGCGCCGCCAGCGCTGCTCGAACGGCCGGATATTTGTCGAGCACTGCGGCTCTGACTACCGGAGCCGCCTGATACGGCGGGAAGTAGCCGCGATCGTCGGTCAACGCAACCAGATCGAGCGCGGCAATTTGTCCGTCGGTCGAGTTCCCGGCGATGACGTCCACGCGATGCTCGGCCAGAGCGCGGTAGGTGAGCCCCAAGTCCATCGCCGTCGGCGGCCGTGAGAATCAGCCCCAAGTCCATCGCCGTCGGCGGCCGTGAGAATCTCAAACCGTATATCCTGGCGAGACCCGCGAACCCGTCCGCGCGTTCCAAAAATTCGTACCCGAATCCGGCCTTCCAGCGCGGTGCAACGCGGGCAAGGTCGGCAATCGAGCGCAAGCCGTATCGTTCTGCGTCGGCGCGTCGCACCAGAATCGCGAACGTATTGTTGAAGCCCAGCGGTGCGGTCCATTGCAGTTGGAAATCGCGGGCGTACGCCGCGGCGACGAAGCGATACACGCTGTCCGGGTTTGCGATGGGCGGCTGCTTCAGGATCGCGGTGAACGCTGTGCCCGTGTACTCGACGTAGATGTCGATGTCGCCGGCCGTGATCGCGCGATGACAGACGAACGTTCCCCCCAGATGCAGGCGCCGCTCCACCGGCAGCGATGTACGCCGCTCGATTTGCTGCGCCACTATTTCCGCCAAGAGATCGGACTCGGTAAAATTTTTCGCGCCGACGACGATACGGTCTCGCTTCGCACAACCCGACAAAACGAGAGCCAGCAACAACGCGCGCTTCATCGTTGCCGCCAGACGAGCCTTCGCTCCACAAACCCGAGCAGTGCATCAGCGAGGAGGGCGAGCAGGGCGGCGGGAATCGCGCCCGCAAGGATCAGGGTGTTGTCCACGGTCGCGACGCCGCGAAAGATGTAGACGCCGAGCCCGCCCGCTCCGATCGCCGCCGCAATCGTCGCAATCCCGACGCTCACGACAGTCGCGATGCGCACACCCGCCAGGATGACGCCGGCGGCGAGCGGCAGCTCGACGAGCCGTAGCAGCTCGCCCTCCGTCATTCCCATCCCTCGGCCGGCTTCGCGCACAGCCGGGTCAACGCCGGTAATCCCCACATACGTGTTGCGGACGATCGGCAGGAGCCCATAGACGACGAGCGCGCTGATCGCGGTCCACGCGCCGATCCCGAACACCGGTATCAGAAGACCAAACAATGCCAGGCTGGGGATCGTCTGGAACACGTTCGCCAGGCCCAGCACTGGCCGGCGCCAGGCGGGACGGCGAGCGACCAGGACACCCAGCGGCAGTCCGATGAGCGCGGCAATAGCGGTCGAGATCGCCACGAGACCGATGTGTTGGCCCAGGAGCAACCACACTTCGCCCGCGTGGCGGGCGTAAAAGTCGAATAGCCTCAGGCGGCTTCCATGAATTGTCGGACCTCGGACAGCGTGCTGACGCGAAACTCCTCCGGCGATCCGAGGAACACGAGCCGGCCAGCGTCGAGCAGCCCGATGCGCGTGCCGAGCAACAACCCCTCGCGCACGTCGTGCGTGACGAACAGCATCCCCTTGCCGAGTCTGCCTTGGAGAGCGCGGAATTCGCGCTGCAGCTCCAGGCGCGTGATGGCGTCGAGGGCCCCGAACGGTTCGTCGAGCAGCAGCAGCGGTGGATCGAGGGCCAGCGCGCGGGCCACCCCGACGCGCTGGCGCTGACCGCCCGAGAGTTGGTGAGGGAAGCGCGCTGCAAAAGTATCGGGGTCCAGCCCCACCAGCGTGAGCAGCTCGCTCACGCGCCGCTCGATGCGATCCGTGGGCCACTGCTCGAGACGGGGCAACAGTCCCACGTTGCCCGCGACGGTGAAATGGGGAAAGAGTCCGACCTCCTGAATCACATATCCAATGCCGCGCCGCAGCGCAGTCGCAGGGACGGCTGCTGCCGGTTCTCCCGCGATCAGCACGGCACCGCCCGTCGGTATGAGGAGGCGGTTCACGAGCTTCAGCGTCGTCGTCTTCCCGGCGCCACTGCGTCCCAGCAGGACGAGCGTCTCGCCGGCTCCCACGGAGAACGAGATCCCGTCGATCAGGGGTCTCCCGTTTCCGGGCAAGTGATAGCGCAAGTCCTTTACATCCAGCACCATGGCCACCGAGCGCCTAATCTACTTATGTTGTTCCAACTATGACCCAGCCCGGCGCCCCCCCCCCGCAGCCGCTCGGCATGTCGGACTTCTTCGCCCTCGAGGCGGGGGAGTATCTCGACCGGCTCGATGCCCTGCTCCAGCCCCCGGCGCCGCCGGCGGCCGAGGAGCTGGTGCGCCTGGCGCGCGCGCTGCGCGGCAGCGCCCTGATGGCGAGCCAGCAGGCGATCGCGCGCGCGGCGATGGGACTCGAGGCGCTCGCGCGCGGCGTGCGCGAGGGCCGGCGGCTATGGGACGCGGCGACAAAGCAGATCGCCACTCGCGCGGTCGATGATCTCAAGATCTTCGTCCGCAAAGCCGCGAGCTGGACGGATGCGGATACGGCCAAGGCCGAGGCGTTGGCGAGCCAGCTCGAGCAGCTCGGCGGGCGTCCCTCGGCCCAGGTCCGGGCGGCGGAGGCGATGGGGCTCGACGCGGGCGCGCGCGCATTCGTCGCGCGTGAGGGCGCGGCGATTGCGAGCGCGCTCGATCGCGCAGGACGGGCCCTGCGCACCAACCCGATGGCGCACGATCCGCTGCAGCACGTTCTCAAAGCGCTGCAGCCGCTGCGAGGGCTCGCCGCGCTCAATGATCTGCCGCCGCTGCCGGATTTACTGGAGGGCATCGAGCAGGCCATCGGGGAGCTGAGCCGAACCAGCGCCGCCCCGCCGCCCGGCATCGGTGAGACGATCGCCGAGCTGTTCCAGATGGCGGCGACATCGGTCGCGCACGCGGCCCGGGAGGTCGCCGAGCGCGGCCGCCCCGATCCGGAGAGCGCGGAGTTCCGGAAGTTTGCCGGACTACTCGTGGCGTTCATGGATAGCGAGCCCGACGTCGTAGCTATCGAGACCGTGGGAACGATCGTGCGCCGCGGCACGCCACCGGGTGGGGGTGGCGAGAGTGCCCGGCCCGCGACGCTCGGCCGTCTGGAGCTGGTGAGCCATGGCGAGCATTTACGGCAGGCGGCCGACTCGCTGGAGCGCGCGCCCAGCGCGACGCAGCGCGAGCTGCGCGCCCATACCTTGGCCGGCACGTTCCGCGCACTCGGCTCAGCGGGTGGGGGCGCAGTCGCCGAGCGCGTCGCGGAATTCGCGCAGGCCGCGCGAGAGGCTGTGACGAGCGGCATCGCCGTGAACCAGCCGGCGCTCTTTGCCGCGGAGCTGCGCAAGGCGGGAGAAATCCTTTCGGCGTCTGGGACAGGCGACGAGACCGCTCTGGCGGCCGCGCTCGCGGCCGTGACACTCGCGGTGCGGCGCTTGGGTGGTGCAGAGCCCCCCGCCCCCGCTCCCGCGCCCGCTCCCGCGCTTCGACGCGCGCCGGCGCCGCCTCCGATACCCGTTCCTCCGCCAACCACCCCTGCTGATCGCGCGCGGGCATCAGGGGCAACGCGTGCGCCGGCGCTTACGCCGCAGGGGCCGCCGACCAGCGCAGAGTCCGCACCCGATATCGCAGGGACGTGGATACGCTATCAACGGATGGTCGCGGCTGGTGTTGGACCGGCGTCGCTCGAGGAATTGATCCGAGGGGGCTCTGCCAAGGGAGGAAACGGAGGCGAACCAGTCGATATCAAGACGCTTCTCTACAAGGGAGCGAGTGCCCGCCAGCGCGCGCAGGAGCTGCGCGAGGCGGCCAAGCGCGCAAGCGGCGAGAGCCTCCGCGCGATCATCGACGAAGTCTGCGATCTCGTTGTCCTCGCCATCGAACCCGAGTAACAAAAGCCGCTGGAGGGGAGCCTGGCTGATTGGGCTCGCCATCAGCGCGGCATTGCTGGTCTGGGTGCTGTACAAAATCGACCCACGGCAAGTCTGGACATACGCGCAGCACGCCAATGGGTGGCTGCTGCTCCTCACGGTCGTCGTGGCAACCGTCACGTTTCCGGTGCGCGCCATCCGCTGGCGTCTGATTCTGCGCGATGTGGATGGCCATCGCTTTCCGTTGTTGCCGTTGTGGCACGCCACGACGATCGGCTTCATGGCCAATAACCTGCTGCCGGCTCGCGCCGGGGAAGTCGCGCGCGCCTACGTCGCGTCGCGCCAGCTGCCGGTGCGGTTCACCACGGCGCTCGGCTCGATCGGCGTGGAGCGGGTGTTCGACGCGCTCGTCATGCTGGGGCTGATGGCGGTGGCGATCGCGGCGCCATCGTTCCCGTCGAACGCGCTGGTGGGTGGGCGCTCGTTAGCGGCGGTCGCCACGTCGGCGGCGCTTTTGTTCGGCGCGCTGTTGCTGCTCGCGCTCGTGATCGTGCACCGGCCGGCTCCGTGGCTCGCGCTGTTCGCGCGCATAGCGCGCCGCCTGCTGCCGCCGCGCATCGCCGAGCGAGTGATCGCGGGAGCCGAAGGCGTGCTCGCGGGCCTGGCCGTGCTCAAGAGTCCGGGCCGGTTCGCCGGGGTCGTGCTCTGGTCGCTGGTGCTCTGGATCAAGAATGCCGCCGCCTTCGCGATCTGCTTTCGCGCCTTCGGACTCGCCATTCCGCTGGAGGCGGCGCTGCTGCTGCAAGGGATCATCGGTTTCGGCGTCGCGGTCCCTTCAACGCCCGGCTTTCTTGGCGTCTTCGAAGCCGCCACGCTGGTGACGCTGCGGTTCTACGGTGTGGACTCGAGTCTGGCGGTGAGCTACGCGCTGACCTACCACCTGACGACGTTTCTGCCGATCACGCTGCTCGGCTTGTGGTCGCTGTCGCGCCTCCATATCAAGCTACGCGAGCTCAGCACCGCGACGGAGGGAGAAGCGGCGTGACCGTGGTTCGCGTCGCGGCGCATGCCAAGGTCAACCTCTTCCTGCGCATCCTGGCGCGGGAAACGTCGGGCTTCCATCAGATCGAAACAGCGTTCGCCCTGCTCGAGCTGGCGGATGAGTTGGTTGTGCGGCGCACCGACTCCGGTGTGACGCTGGAGGTGAATGGTCCAGACCTCGGCCCGAGCGACGAGAACCTGGCGGTACGCGCTGCGCGCATGGTGCTCGATGCGACCGGCAATCACTTCGGCGTCGCGATCAAGCTCGCCAAGCGGATTCCCGTGCGCGCAGGGTTGGGTGGGGGCTCGAGTGACGGGGCCGCGGCGCTGCACGCGGTGAACACACTGGCCGGCAACGCCGTGCCGCGACACGAGCTACTCCATTTCGCCGCGAAGCTCGGCGCCGATGTCGCTTTTTTCGCCGGCGGCGCGGCGCTCGCGTTGGCGTGGGGCCGCGGCGAGCGCCAGTTCCGCATGACGTCTCCGCCATCACTGCCTGCGCTGGTTGCGGTTCCACCGGTTCAAGTGGCGACGCCCGACGCTTACACGTGGTGGGACGAGCAGAATCGCTCGCCTGGAACGCGCGGACCCGTGACGCTCGATGCGGAGGCCCTCGGGACGTGGGGAAGCATCGGACGGCTCGGTGGCAACGACTTCGAGACCGTGGTGTTCGGCAAGCATGCGGCGCTGCGCACGCTGTACGAGCGGGTCGCCGAAACGGGGCCGGTCTGGCTGCGTCTGTGCGGTTCGGGGAGCGCCGTCGCGGCAGTCTATAAGAAGGAGAGGGAGCGCGACGACGCGATGCAGCGGCTCGGCTCAACGCACCAGCGATTGATTGCGACCGCGACGCGAGCGGAGCCCGCGCCCGGAGTGCAAGCGTTATAGCTCTCTGCCGCGCCGCCCGAACCGGAACGGCGGAGCCAGCGAAACATCGGGAAGGCCACCGAGCACGTCGTATCCGCCGGAACGCATCGCAGCGACGTCGCGCAAGACATCGATGAGCCGCGACCGGCAGCTCTCCATCGCTGCGATGCGCTCTTCCAGAAATCCTAACCGCTTGCGCAGAATTTCCGTGAGACGCTTCGAGGCCACGGGACGGTCGGCATCACGAAGAAACAAAATTTCTTTGATGTCGCCGATGGTGAGGCCGCAATTCTGGAGCTGTCGGACGAGGCGGATGCGTTCCAGTATAGTTGCGTCGTAGATCCGATGTCGACTCTTGGTGCGCCCCGGCTGTTCAAGCAGGCCGGTGCGTTCATAAAAGCGGATTGCGTCGCGGGTCACGCCACTGCGTGTCGCCACATCACCGATACGTAGTCGATCCTTCACAAACGAATGGTACACCTGGACGATTGACCCGGATCAAGTGATCAAGTGGACTCGCGCTGTTGCAGTGCTGCAACAACTTCTTGCTACCGGCCCAACGCCCGCGCCTCGAACACCGCGGGGGCGCGTCGCAGCCTCCACCCGCTCGATCCAGCGCACGAAGAACGTCGCGTCGTCTACCGACCGAACGGGCTGGTCGCCGACCCGCACGAAGATCGCCAGTAGGAATCATGACTTGAGGTAGAGCCGTTGGGGGTCCAGCACTTCTCGCAACAACTGCAGCTCCGCGCTGGTGGGCGGGTCCAATCGATTCAACCGCGACCGGCTTTTGAGCTCCCACCCTACCCCGGCGCGGACGTCTGCCGGCTCGACACCGGGATACAATCCGGCGAGCACCAGCTCCCCGCTCGCTTCGTCTCGTTCGAGCACGCCCTTGTCGGTGATCACCTTGGCGACGCGCTGGCCCGGACTGGTCAAGAAATCGACGCGCTCGGGAAACGCGCGGGGCGACAGCTTCGAGACGATGAGGATGCGCTGGGCGTGAATCGCGATCTCCGCGGCGCCCCCCGAGCCGGGGAGCCGGACCTTGGGCCGCTCGTATGGCCCGATGACGGTGGTGTTGATGTTGCCCCGGCGATCCACCTGCGCCCCGCCGAGAAAACCGACCTCGATGCGTCCGTTCTGAAGAAACAGCTGAAATACGTCCGCCATGCCGCACACCATGAGCGAGCCGGTGACGAGCGCGGGATCGCCGATCGAGACAGGAAGCCGCGACGGCGTCGCACCCACCGCGCCCGACTCGTAGATGAGCATCAGATTCGGCGCGTGGGTGCGTCGCGCCAGGTTGCACGCCAGGTTCGGCAGGCCGATGCCCACGAACACGACTTCGCCGTCCGCCAGCTCCCGCGCGGCCACGGCGGCCATCATCTCGTCGGGCAAGTAGTCAGAAGCCGTAATTGACTCCGGCGCAGCGCTGCTCGCCCGCCTTCAACCGCTCCGCCAGCCTCGGCTGCTTCTGCATGTACTCGGCGCGATCACGCACGCCGTAGACGAATTCATCCAGATAACCTGCGAGCTCGGTGCGGTCACGCGAGATCGCGTCCCAGCCAACGTAGAAATCGTTGTCGCGGTCGTAGTAACCCTGCGCGTACGACGGATGCGCCCCCCACGGCTCGACGACGACGGCGTTCACGATTACCGCCGGAATCAGCGTCCGATTCGGATCGGAGCGGATCACCCGCTCCTCCACCAGCTCCTCGACGACGACAATCACACGCTGCGACGCGAACGCGGCTTCCTTCTGCACGCCGAGCAGACCCCAGATCTGCGTGTTGCCCTGCGCGTCGGCGCGCTGCGCGTGCACGATCGTCACGTCGGGATTGAGGGCGGGCACGGTCGCCAGCGCCTCGCCCGTGTACGGGCACGTCACCGACTTGATGCGGGGATTGGCGCGCGGCAGATCCGTCCCGGCGTAGTCGCGCAACGTCCAGAACGGCAGCCGCGCGGCCCCTGCGGAGAACCGCGCCACCATGCCGAAATGCGAGTATTCCTCGATCTCGAGCGTCTGTCCTTCGACTGCGCGGCGAAACGCGTGCAGCGAGCCCACCCCGGGATTGCCGGCCCACGAGAAGACGAGCTTCGTCGCGCATCCGGCGGCGATCATCTGATCGTAGATCAAGTCGGGCGTCAGCCGGCACAGCGTCAGGTCGCGGCGGCGCTGGCGAATGATCTCGTGTCCCGCCGCGAACGAGATCAGGTGGGTGAAGCCTTCAATGACGACGACGTCGCCGT
>WNFC01005051.1_pt1 | contig 15764 bp, 13 predicted proteins | sample 5400541 | NCBI WGS metagenome assembly WNFC01 (sample SAMN13153342, study PRJNA577476) | soil metagenome | isolation source: 120 cm saprolite under Douglas fir tree site 2 hole 2 replicate 1 | place: USA:California | collected 2015-04-18
GCCTGTAGCTCTCAAGCCGCACCGCCGCGCGCGGCGAAAGTATCAGCATGCCGTGTGCGGCCTCGCCGCCCAGCACTTTCTGCCACGAGAAGGTCGCGACATCGAGCTTCATCCAATCGAGCGGCTGCGCGAACGCCGCCGATGTCGCGTCGCAGATCGCAAGACCTTGACGATCCGCCGCAATCCATTCGCCATTGGGGACGCGAACGCCGGACGTGGTCCCGTTCCAGGTGAACACCACGTCGGTCGACCAATCGACCCTCTTGAGATCGGGCAATTCGCCGTAACCGGCTTTGAGCAGCATGACGTCCTTGAGCTTGAGCTCCTTTTGGACGTCGGTGACCCAGCCCTCGCCGAACGATTCCCACGCCAGCATGGTGACGGGCCGCGCGCCAAGCAACGACCACAGCGCCATCTCGACAGCGCCGGTGTCGGAAGCCGGCACGATCCCGATGCGGTGGTCGGCCGGCACTTCCAGGACTTCGCGGGTAAGATCGATGGCGCGCTTGAGCTTCGCTTTGCCGAGCTTGGCACGGTGCGAGCGTCCGAGAGCCGCATCTGTGAGGGCCTGGAGGCTCCAGCCCGGGCGCTTGGCACACGGGCCAGATGAAAAATGCGGCACCCGCGGCCGCACGCTCGGCATCACATTCGTCATGTCTCTATCCTTCCAGATAGGCGCCCCCCGGTGGGGAGGGGTATCCCGGGGCGGGGATTACGGAACGGCGACGGCGTAGTCAAGCTCGAAACGCTTGAGCGAGTTCCCGAACGGCGCGTTCCGGTCATCTTGAACCATTTTTGCGGGTCAAGGCGGGCTTTGCCCGGCCTTGTCCTCGCCATCAGCGCCCGTCTTGCTGAAGGCTCGCAAAAAAGACGTGGATGCCCGCCACAAGCGAGAACAAGACGGCCATGACTCCCTGCGAGGATGTCTCGAGATGACCCGAATCCGCGTCAAGACAGCTAAGATCGTTCCTTCGGGATCGTCGGGACTGTCGAAATGCCGCTAAACGACCCATCGCAAGGGCGCCCGCTGTTTTCGCGGTTCTGGGCATGTGCGTCCGGATTCTGGGAACGAAAACATGCCAGAGGGAGTTGGCCGCTGACCGCCGGGCTGGTGGCGATCGCGCTTGCCCAGATCGCCGTGCAGTACCGGCTCAATTACTGGAATCGCGATTTTTTCAATGCGCTCGAGCGTCGCGATGCGGCTCAGCTGTGGGAGGAGGCTTGGCTGTTTGCGCCGCTTGCGGGATTAAGCATCTTGCTGTCGGTCGCTTCCGTGTGGGGCCGCATGACCACCCAGCGCAAATGGCGCGAGTGGCTCACGAAGCATCTGCTGGCGCTGTGGCTCAAGGATGGCCGCTACCGCGGCCTGAAATTTGTGGCCGGCGATCACCAGAACGCCGAATATCGCATTTGCGTCGACGCGCGGATCGCAACCGACGCTCCGGTTGATATGGCCATCGGGCTTTTTACCGCCTTGACCACGGCCGCTGTGTTTACCGGCGTGCTGTGGACGATCGGCGGCAGCCTGACGATTTCGGCGGGGGCGCACCAGGTGACGATACCGGGCTATTTGGTGCTAGGCGTCGGCCTCTATGCGTTCGTGTTCACGGCCGCGATGATGGTCATCGGCCGCAGGTTGCCGGCCATCATCCAGAGCGAAAATCAGGCCGAAGCCGAGCTGCTGGCAGCGGCGTCGAAGATCCGTGAGTCAGGCGAAGAGGCCGCCCGCGCCGCCGAGGGGTCGGCGCACCGCAGCGCGGTGTGGCTGGCGCTGCGTCAGGTTCTCGAGCGCTGGCGCCAAATGTGCTGGCAGCTGATGGGAACCACCATGGTCTCGCAGATGGATTTGCTGCTGGCGCCGGTGTTCGCATGGATCCTGTGCGCCCCGAAATACCTTGCCGGTACTATGACGCTGGGCGAACTCACCCAGGCATCGGCCGCGTTCGTCACCTTGCAGGTGGCGTTCAATTGGCTGGTGGATAACTTTCAACGGTTCTCGGACTGGCGGGCCGCGACCAATCGCGTTGCCGCCTTGCTGCTGGCCCTCGATCAGGTCGAGAGCGGTCACGAGGCGTCCGCTCCCCCGACAGCGGGGCCGCTCCGCGAAGAAAAGCAGGCCGAGAGCCAAGCTTGAGAGCTGCACTGTCACACCAAGCGGATACCGACCCGCGGGTGACGGCAGTGGATGGGCGAGCGCCAAATCAAATCGACCGGGAACCGCTGTCGCACTCCGCGACCCTGCGCTTTCCGAACGCGATCATCGGCCGAGCACAGGCGTGCGGCCGTCGGTAGCCAGCCTCTTGGGCCGAGGCTTGAGGGTCGACGCGAAACGGCGAGCCGCCATCGCCGCTGCCCGAAGCGGTGCGGTCACGCGCCAGGAAGTCGAATTGCGTATTTCCGCTAGCTCCGCCTTGCGTGATTCCGCGAGCCGGGCAAGCTCGTCAAGCTCCGCCTTGCGTATGTCCGCCAGCTCCGCAAGCTGCATCGCCCGCCAGTAGAAACGCAGCACAGCTTCGACCTCGGCTGCTTGCGGCCCCATGATGGCGATCTTCTGTGGCCGGCTGTCGTGAAGCCAGGCCGGAATGATGCTACATAGATGCCCAAGCTGATCGACCGACGGCGTGCCGTCCAGCCGCCACCCAATTGGGATTTGCGCGAGCAATGATTTCGGCACGGCGCCGCGCAGATGCCAGCCTTGAAACGCTGTCCAGAAGCGATAGCCGCTGCAAATAAAGCTCTGCTCGTTCCAATTTGCAGGATGAGCTTTATGCGTCAGCAGCGGCACTGCAAGCGTCTCAACCCGCGCGCCGCTCATCTCGCAGGCCAGGGGGAACCAATAGTCCCACCACGGATCGCCGATGGAAAAACCGCAGTCGTCTCGCGGCATGACCTCGGTATCGAAAAAGTAGGCGTCGAAGCCACCGCGCATGGTCGTTGGCATAAGGTCGGGACCGACATCAATGCGCCAGGCGAGCACAGCTGTCCTCTCCAAGCCCGCCTGCAGAGCAGCGGCCACGTTGGGGTAGCCGATAATCCGGCAATCGCTGTTGATAATGCCGGCGAAGCGGCATCCGCGCGCCCGGATCGACGACAGAATGGTGCCTATGCGGGGCTTTCCGTCCGCCGCCGTGACGGCGAATTCGACCGGCAGATCGAGGCAACGCAGCGCCTCGGTTTCCCTCGGCCCGTTAACTGCGACGGCATCGAAACCGGCCATCCGCCAGGAATTCAGGCAATCGCGCAGGTAGGAGGTGGCCTCCGGGTCGGTCGGCAGCCGAATCGATGTGAAGAGGCAGATGTTCGGGTGTGGCATCTTCGCTGTGACGTTCCTGAACAATTTTCTCATCCGTGCCAGTATCCGCTGATAGTCAAGAGGCAATGTGCCATCTGCGATTGTTAAAACCAGGGCACAATAGCGGCAGCTCTGGCCACATCTGGTATCTCATTGTTATTTACCGAGTTTCTCACAACTGCGTTCGGTAGTTTACTTATTGGGGGCGGTCAAAGCGATGGCGGCGGGGTTGATCGATCGAGGTGGGCTCCCGGCTCAATTTGACCAAAGCCAGCAAGCCAGCCTGTTGACGAAACATAACGCGGAGAGAAAGTGTGCCCTCTCTAGGCCGTTACCTTCCCGGCTGGAGCAAACGCTTGCTTGATAACTGCGCGCAGCGTCGTCCGTGGTCTATGACTTATGAAGGCTTCAAATGGCTCTCGTAAGGCGATTGGGAGTCGAATAATCACATCGTCAATGACGCCGATATAGCCGTCGTACTTCGCCCGCAACTGCTCTATCACCGCGCCCGCTGACGGCCAGTGTTCGCGTTTATGGGGCAGCGGGGGAGGATTAAGGAAAAAACGTGCGTCATCGATCAGGATCAGATGTTGTATTGTCCCGGCGTCGACGGCTGTGATTTCTTCGAGCAACGGACATTCCTGGTGCTCTCCTGCCACCGCGACATCGCCACCGCACCAGTGGGCATCGAGCCATATCAGGGCCGGCCTGCTCAACTTTGGCACCAAGGCCGCAAGCACGTCTTGGCTTCGGCCCAGCAGCACATTGACGTTCGCGTAAGACGCCAATCGCTTCCTGGCCGCGTCGCAAAGCTCCCGGTCAGCCTCTATGGAGATGACGCGCTCAAAGTGCTGGACTGCCCACAGGGCCGTGTCGGCCAAGTAGGTTCCGGTCTCGATAAAATCCGGCGTTGCTGCCTGGTCTCTCAGCCAAAGCGCTAGCCTCTGCGGAATACCCGCATGCACTATTCCCATTCTCAAGCTCCAAACTATCGTGTTCGCGAAGTCACCATGGCGCTGATTGGACCGTCTGCAAGCCTAGCCATCATCCACCGGAGCAATTCTTCACAGTCAGTCGGAAATATTGGCGAAATCGACCTGGTGCGTGCATGTTCTAACGGAGGAGGCTCACGAATTGCCGAAAGGGCTCCGTGATGCGCCAGGATGTCGATGCCTTGAAGGCAGCTAGTTCGGCTTTTGCGGCTGCCAGTTCAGCCCTCGCGGCTGCCAGTTCGGCCTTCGCGGCCGCCGGTGCTGCCTTTGCGATCGCCAGTTCGGCCCTTGCGGTCGTCAATTCGGCCCTTGCGGTCGCCAGTTCGGCCCTTGCGGTCGACGGCTCGGCCTTTTCGACCGCCAGGTCACCCCCAATTGAGAAACTGCGATAAGCGTCCTGAAGCAGTGCTTCGATGCTGCCCATCCCATCGGGAAGAAACGCCACGTCACGTGGTAATTTTCTGGTACGCAGCCATTCGAAACATGCTGCACCTATCTTCGAAAGATCTTGCACATCGGGCTTCTTCAAATGCTGGATGCCGTTAAGTGACGATGAAAAGGACCTTAACGCGTCTTGCGCGCTCCACGCTTTCAGCGCAGTACACATATGTCGGGCATGGCGCACCCACTGCTCTTCGTTCCAGCGCGCCGGATGTCTTTGGTGGTGAATGAGCGGCAAGTCGATGTTACCGAGCATTGCGCCATCGGCAGCTAACCGAAGTGGAAACCAATAGTCCCACCATGTTTCACCGAGCCGGAAGTGCCGATCGTCTATGGTGCCCAAAATGCCAACGTCGAAGAAGAAAGCATCGAAACCGTTGCATTCACCCAAGGTCGGAAGGCGATCGTCACTGATGTCGACGCGTTCCGCGTAAAGCACGCTATTCTCGAGAGCCGCGGCAAGTCTCAGAGCGAGATCGGGGTAGCCGAGCACCTCGCAGTCGGCATTGACAATGCCCGCGCGTGCGCATCCTCTTTTTTTTATCGCCGCCAGGATGTCGCCAATGAAGGGCTTGCCGTCCTCAGATAGTGGCTCGATCTCAATGTCGAGGTCCAGAGCCGCCAACCGTGCAATTTCTGACGGACCGTTAACACTGATCGGCTTGAAGCCGGCCGCCCGCCACGAGGCAATTATGTCCCGTTGCCGCGCCAGGGATTCGCCAGAAAGGTGCGGGGGCACCGACGTCAACAGGGGGAAAGCTGGCCGTTCGGCCGAAACGTCGCGAACGAACAAGCCGTCTACCTCGATGGCGTCTCCGGTCCTAGGGTTTTTGTATCCGGCTGACAGTCCGACGCAGCGAAAGTCGCGTTTAACCAGGCGAGCAAATAGGGTCGGCAAATCCGACGCGCCGCCATAGAGAGAGTCAAGCGGCATCTCCAGCAGAACGGCCGCGCATTGCTCGACATGAGCCCCAAGCCCGTCGAGCACCTCGCCCTCGAAGCCCTGCGTGTCGATCTTTAGGGCAAAGCTGGGGGCACCATCTCGAAATCTTCGCGCGATCACGCTTCCCAATGTTTCGACACGCACAATCTCAGTGCCAACGTAGGCGGATTGCGGCGCAGCCGCCAAGTGGGGCTCCAGCATTGGTCGCAACGAAGAGGAGAAAGAGTTTCCGGCAATATTGATGACGGCGCTGCCAACTGTAACGCCGAGTGCGCATCGCGGCGCCACCTCCCACTTTGGGTTGTTTCGTGCCGCCTTGCAGAGAGCCGTATGCGCCGAGGAGAGCGGCTCAAAGGAAATTATCCGCCCTGTAAAGCCTGCATTGAACAGTTCTAGTGCGAATTGACCGGCGTTGGCGCCCACATCGAGCACCAGGTCAGTCTGACTGCGATGCAAATGCGAAAGTAAATGCGCAAGGCTGTACATCAGAGCACCGTATTGAATTGAGTCGGAGCAGCTAGCCCCCACTGATCCGATGAAATGTCGTGGCGCGAAGGCTATAGAGGCCTTCTGGCAGATGTCGCATCACTGGTGATGCTGACTTCGACAGCCAGACGAGCAACACAGTCTGGTGTTTTTTCGTTAGTATCTACATTTTCGTGAGCAACGCCCAGCTCCTGTCACCTCTTTCCTCATGCGCGACATCGAGCCAGCCGGCCGCGCGCGGGTTGTCAAGCACGTTTTTGGCTTGCGGCTGCGCACGCAGCCACGCCAATTCGCTGGGATCAAGATAAAGAACGTGGACCCGCTGTTCGGCCAGAAACTGCTCGAGCGGAATCATTCCTTCCCACCCCCGCAATAGGTCGTTGCCGAAAACGACCTGTGGCCCCTCGAACGGAACTCCGCTTGGCAGGTTCAAGTCCAAGTAATTCGCGAGTTCGTACGCCCAATCGCCGAGAATGATGCGGCCACTGGCTTTAAGCAGCATCGCGCGCTGCGGTGCCAGATGTTCGAGCTTTTGCAGAATCGGGCGACCGCCAGGCAAATATGGAGGCGAGCTGTAGCGCGGCATGAACAGGATCAAGGCACTCGCGACCGCGAGCGCGCCAATATCCAGGCTGCGATAGATTCCCGGCCGGCGCCGAAGGATTAAGCCAATCGCGCCCATTATTGCCACGATGACGATGACCGAAACGTAGAAGAAGTACGAAGGCCGCGGGCGCTCGACCACCACCACCGGGACGGCCATTGCCAACAACGGCAGAAACGCGATTGCCGCCCGATGAGATATCCAAGCGAAGGGCGTTTTCGACCTCGTGCGCCAAGCGACGATGGCCCCGGCAGTGAGAAGCACGATGACCAGTGTGCCCAGGAAAAGCGGATAAGTCGCCACAGCGGTCGGCGCGTAGTCCGGCTCTAAATTCCCGGCCCGCGCGTTGAACAGCAGGACCTCCAAACCGCTGGAGACCAAACCGAGATTCCACCAAAAGTGCGTGAGCGTCGCCAGGGGGTTCGACCACAGCATGTGGCTGATCGACGGATAATCGACGCCGAATGTCGAGCGTGCGAGCGCCTGGCATTCGGTCCACGGGCTGGCGGTCCATTCCGGGTGGCGCTGCTGAAATCCGAAGGCATAGACTTGGCACATGTTGAGCGTGTGCTTGACGTCAAGATGTCGCCCAATCTCGGGAAGCTTTATGATCGACCTCCAGTACGCCAGGCCGCACAGGGTGATCCCGGCGACGACCGGAATTCCGTAGGCGGGCGCAAAGAATTCCCCTTTCTGCGAGCGACGCCGCTCGTGAACGAAACACAGCAAAAGCATGACGATGGCGGCGACGAGAAATTCGTTACGCACCAGGACCACGCAAGTCGCCAAGATTGCGAACCCGGCCCCGCGTGCCCATGGGGCGTCCCTACCGAGCACCAGCGCCCACACCAGCAATATCGGCAAGAATGCGAAAAGGTGAACCTCGAACAGCGTATTGTAGTTGATCGGCAGCATAGCCCACCACGCCGCCCCCAGGAGCGCCAGGCTCGGCGACAAAAGCTGGCGCAGCACGAACAGCACGCCGACAGCTGCCACGAGCACGATGACCACACGATGCATGATCGTCGCGTTATACGGATCCGAGGTCACGAACAGAAAGGAGCCGTAAAACGCCGTGTAGAGCGGCGACCAGACAATATTGACGAGGAACCCGTCAGCCCATTTTCTCGCGGTCTCAAAATAGCTGCTGGTATCGCCGTACGTGAGGTCCTTGATCTCCCAGATACGCCAGATGACCTTGCTCTGGAGCAGAAGGATCAACATGTAGCTGGGCCACGCCTTCGTGAGCGCCTTCTCAGCGAAAGCATCCACGTCGGTCGCTACGCGACTGACAGTCCGTACCGCCAATGTACTGATCCGTTGCGCGTCAGCCATGGCCCCCCCGCGTTTTCCTTTTGGGGTCACCGGCAGGCGGCCCGAGCCGTGGTGTGCTCGTGAGCGCTCTGCAACAAGTAATCCGCGGAAGGATGTGGCTGCACCACCATGAATATTTGATAGGAGAACAGTTCTTTCGAAAAGCGAATCCACAGATCGTTAAGACGGACAAGAAAGCGGCCGATCCTGCCATCGCCTAGCGCCAAAGGGTAGGGGCCGGGCAGGCCGTGCACCTCGACCACATGAAAACCGACTTGACCGAACAGCCGGCGCAGCGAAGCGAACGTGAACAATCGGGTATGTGTGATGTCGAGGATCCCTCGGCTGCCATAATTGAATTGACCAAGAAGAAGGGCGAACCGCGTGATGAAGAAACCGATGTTGCCTGTGCTGACGATTAATTTGACGTGGGGTGAAAATTTGAGGGCATCGCGCAGGCGCTCCATGAACAGCTCCGGCTCGGCGAGATGCTCGATGACGTCAAGCAATAATATGTAATCAAAATTATCGAGCCGGAGTGGCGGCAGGCCGCGATTGAGGTCGCACTGGTAGAAGGCGTCGAGAGCGAAGTTCGGATTCGACGGATGCAGGTCGACGCCGACCACCTGGCAGGCCTTATGCCGCTTGAGAGCCGCCGCCATGTAGCCACCTGCACAAGCGAGATCGAGGACGCGAGAACCCGCCGCTACAGCCTGTAGTGTCGACGAATGCGGGCTCTTGTAATTCAATTTCAATTGATAGTGTGCGTTTGGCTGTTGTTTGGCGCAATCGAATCGGCGATCGTAAAATAGGCCGAGCTCCTGCGCCTTCGCCTTTAGTACCGCGCGAGCGACGTTCCACGCATACTTGATCCCATTGACCCGGCAGATCTCATCGCCATAGTAGGTCGGGATCGGAAGCTCGACGATGCGCAAGCCGGCCCGGACGAACTGGATAATGATCTCCGTGTCGAAATGAAAGTCGTTGGTGTTGAGCGTGAAAGGTATTTGCTTGAGCGCCCCGACCGAATAAACTCGGTATCCCGAATGAAACTCGGTAAACGTCGTTCGTAGCATCCGATTCTCGAACCAGCTCAGGACACGGTTGCCCCAGAATTTGTACAGCGGCATGCCGCCTCGGCGGGCGTCGCCTTTCGTCATCATCCGGGAACCGAAACAAGCGTCCGCCAAGCCATCTCGCAAGGGGCGCACAAGGTCGGGCAGGCATTCGGGGGCGTACTGAGCGTCTCCGTGCAGCAGCGCTACGAAATCAAAGCCGTGCTTTAAAGCATAGACGTATCCGAGTTTCTGGTTGCCTCCATAACCCTGGTTGACCGGGTTGGAAAGGACCGTCAGGGGAAATGGCAGGCGAATGGTGCTGGCGCGCTCGAAAGTAAGATCGGTCGAGGCGTCGTCCAGCACGAGCACCTCTGCGTCATACAGCTCGGCGATCTCAGTGGGGATGCGGGTGAGTACCTCGTCAATGGTGCTTTCCGCATGGTACGCGACGACGAAGATCAGGAGGCGAGGCCGCGGGGAGCGGGCAGCCGATTGGCGAGCGTGCCGGGGGAAAGAAATCGCATTGTCAAACCTGGGCAAATCTGCCACTTCGCCCTCCTTGAATGACGTTGGCGAGGGAGGCCCGGCGCCCGGTTGGCGAATTCGGCGAACAGCCCGTGGATGATCTGCCCGACAAAGAGCACGACAAGCGAAATTGGCCTTGCTCTCGTCACCCCCTCGCGCGCCTCGAACACGACCGTGTAGCCAGCGAGCATCGGCAGTCGATTGAAGAACAGTCGCGCGGGACCGAGGACCGAGCTGCGGTAGCGGCTCAATTGCCTCGTCTCAGCGCATGGGGCAATTGAGATACCCGCGAAGAAGCATAATTACGGAGCGCCGTCGGTCGGGCCGCCGACTCAGTACGAAATCAACTCAATCGGATCGGTGCAATCTGTGGATATTCCAGTTTGATGGCGATTGCCTGCCGCGGCGACGTCGGCAGCATGAAAGCCAATCGGTGCGGACGACTTTCGAATATTCCTTCGCTTCCACAAGGCTCGGGAGCTGCGCCCGCGGCGAGGTCGGACAGGGCTCGTTCACGCTGCCTCGCACGTGCGCATCTCCTCGATGCAGAGCAACAGCCCCTCTTTCCAGCACGGCAGCGCGACGCTGAAGCGCCGATTAAGCCGATCGCAGGCAAGCCGTGAATTTTTCGGCCGCGCGGCCGGGAGCGGATAGTCTTCGCCGGCGATGGGCACGAGGCGGGGGGCACGCCCGGGCGCAAGCAGCGCGGCACGCGTTGCGCCCTCAAGGATCGCCTCAGCAAAACCGTGCCAGCTGGTCGCTCCCGACGCCGTCAAGTGGAACAGCCCCGACGCGAATCGCCCGTCCGCGCGCTCGCGAACGGCGGCCCCGATGATGGCCGCGGTCGCCTGTGCGATCTGGGCTGCCGACGTCGGGGCGCCGGTCTGATCGGCGACGATCCGCAGCTCTTCGCGCTCACGCAGCAGCCGGAGAATCGTGCGCAGGAAATTGCGGCCGCGGGCACTATAGACCCAACTGGTGCGCAGGATGAGGTAGGAGTCCCCCGCCTGCTGGACCGCGATCTCGCCGGCGAGCTTGCTGCGTCCATAGGCATTGACGGGATGCGGCGGGTCCTCCTCCTTATAGGGGGCATCCTTGAGCCCGTCGAAAACGTAGTCGGTCGAGTAATGGACCAACAGCGCACCAGTCCTGCGGGCCTCTTGCGCCATGACGTCGACAGCAGTGCCGTTCACCGTGGTGGCGAGCCGTTCATCGCGCTCCGCATCGTCAACCGCCGTATACGCCGCAGCGTTTACGATGACGTCGGGCTTCAGACTGCGAATGAGCTTCGGCAGTCGCTCCGGCCGCGAGAGATCGCACTGCCAGCGATCAAGCGCTATCACGTTCCCGAGCGCCGCGAGGCTGCGGTCGAGTTCCCACCCGACCTGGCCGTTCGCCCCTGTGACCAGCAGCCTCATGGAAACACCGGCGCGTCGCGAAGCAGCACGCCTGCTTTATCTTTCGCGGAGAGCGTCGGCTCCCCGTCCGTCGGCCAGTCGATGCCGATTGCGGGATCGTTCCAGAGGACGCTGCGCTCGTGCTGGGGCGCGTAGTAGTCGGTCGTCTTGTATAGAAAGTCGGCGCTGTCCGAGAGGACGAGGAAGCCGTGGGCAAATCCGGCTGGGATCCACAACTGCCGATGATTGTCCCCGCTCAGTTCGGCGCCCGCCCAGCGGCCGAACGTTGGCGACGATTTTCGCAGATCGACCGCAGCGTCAAATACCCGTCCGGTCGCGACGCGGACGAGCTTCCCCTGGGGCTGCATGATCTGGTAGTGCAGGCCCCGCAGCACCCCGCGCCGGGAGCGCGAGTGATTGTCCTGCACGAAGGAGATGTCGAAGCCGACAGCATCGCAAAACCTTCGTGCGTTCCAGCTCTCCAGCAAGAAACCCCGCGCGTCTCCGAACACTTGCGGCTCGAAGATCAAGACCTCGGGAATTGATGTTCGGATGACCTTAATCAGTTCCACGGACCGTCCTCGGCAAGGATTCGAAACAGATACTGGCCATAGCCGTTCTTGGCCAGAGGTTCTGCCAGTCGCTTGAGTTGTCCAGCGTCAATGAAGCCCATCCGAAACGCGATCTCCTCGGGGCAACACACCTTCATGCCTTGGCGCTGCTCGATGGTTTGGACGAACATTGACGCATGCAAAAGGGATTCGTGCGTGCCGGTATCAAGCCAGGCGAATCCACGCCCGAGAATCTCGACCGCGAGATTGCCGCGCTCAAGGTACGCCCGGTTGAGGTCGGTGATTTCGAGTTCGCCGCGGGCGGAAGGCTTGAGGCGTGCCGCCAGCTCGACGACATCGGGATCATAGAAATACAGTCCGGTCACCGCATAGTTGGACTTCGCTTTCGCGGGCTTCTCTTCAAGCGATGTGGCTCGGCCGTCCGGCGCGAAGGCGACCACGCCATAACGTTCCGGGTCACGAACGTGATATGCGAACACCGTGGCGCCTTCGCGGCGCCCGCAAGCCTTTTGCAGACACGCGACGAGGTCGTGACCGTAAAAGATGTTGTCGCCGAGGATCAGAGCTGAATGGCTCCCGGCAATGAATCCGCTGCCGATGATGAACGCCTGGGCCAGGCCATCCGGGCTTGGCTGCACCTTGTACTTAAGGTCCAATCCCCACTGATGGCCATCGCCGAGAAGTTGCGCGAAGCGCGGGGTTTCCTCGTGCGTCGAGATGACTAAAATCTCTCGTATCCCCGCCAGCATCAGGGTGCAGAGCGGATAGTAGATCATCGGCTTGTCGTAGACGGGCAGCAGTTGTTTCGAAACCGCCTGGGTGACCGGATAAAGCCGCGTTCCGGCGCCCCCAGCAAGTATAATGCCCTTACGCGGAACTGGCGCGCTCGCCATAGTGGAGTGCGATCCAGTCGCGATATGCATCATTGGTGACATTCGCAACCCATTCCTGATTTTCGAGGTACCAACGGACCGTCTTGCGTAGACCGCTCTCGAACGTTTCCTTCGGCTTCCAACCAAGCTCGCGTTCGATCTTGCCCGCATCAATCCCGTAGCGCCGATCGTGGCCGGGCCGATCCTTCACGAAAGTGATTTGCTCCCGATAGGATTTGCCGTCGCGGCGCGGCTTGCCCTCGTCCAGGATGTCACAGATGAGATGCACCACCTCGAGGTTCGTCTTCTCGTTCGCGGCGCCGATATTGTAGGTCTCGCCCGGCCGGCCTCGCTCCAATACGCACCGGATTGCAGCGCAGTGGTCCGCAACGTAGAGCCAGTCACGAATGTTCTGGCCGTCGCCGTAGATCGGCAGCAGCTCTCCGGCGAGAGCGCGGCGAATGACAAGAGGGATCAGTTTCTCCGGGAATTGATACGGGCCGTAATTGTTGGAGCAATTGGTGGTGAGGACCGGCAATCCGTAGGTGCGGTGATAGGAGCGCACCAGATGATCCGACGCGGCCTTGCTCGCCGCGTATGGACTGTTAGGCGCATAGGGGGTGGTTTCCCGGAATGGGGGAGCATCGGCCTCAAGAGAGCCATAGACCTCGTCGGTCGAAACGTGAAGAAACCGAAACTCGTCCCTTTCGCTCCCAGTGAGCGCGCTCCAATGGGAATGGACAGTTTTGAGGAGCCGCAGCGTTCCCACAACATTGGTCCGGATAAATGTGTCTGGGTCATGAATCGACCGGTCGACATGACTCTCGGCCGCGAGGTTGATTATGGCTGTCGGCCTGTATTTTCTCAGAATGTGATAAATCGTTCGGACATTGCCGATGTCCGAGCGCAGAAAGGTGTATCGTGGATTGCCGATAAGTTCCGCGAGATTCTGTATATTCCCGGCATAAGTCAAATTATCTACATTAATGACAGTGTCCGTTGTCGCGTTTATCCAAAAATGAATAAGGTTTGACCCGATAAATCCAGCCCCCCCGGTAATCACCACCATGAGCCTACCCCAACTGAAAGTGATCTCAAAGGCGCACTCGCCAGCGCACTCGCCCGCCGTTTTGTTCAACAGTCGCCATTTCCCGGCCTAAAATCTGTTCCTGACCGGCCTCGAGTCTCATCATGATTACATTTTTCATCTTTGCCGCACGTCGATATGGTATGACCATCCTCCACAGCAAAGCGCCGAAACTAAGGTGATGTGGCGTATGAGGTGCTGCACCGATGGGCCCTTGCGCCCCGCCGCTTCCTCCACCCTACCTTCCCGGCAGGCGGGGAGGGGGGATGCAACGCGGAGCCGCCGCTGCATCGGCATCATTGATGATGATCATCAAATCTTATTCAGCACAACTGCGGCGGCAAGCCCCAGGTTGCCGAGCAGGGTCTGCCGGTACACCCCGGCCTCGGCGAACATTGCGGCGCGCTGCAACAGCGGCCGATGGCGCGCCTTGCAGAACAGGTCGAAGATTTGCTGATTCTCCGCATTCATGCGCGGCCGAATGCGTGCAAGCGCGGCGACGTTAAGCTCCGACCAATGGCGGAAGCGCCCCTGGCGGAGCATCCGAAGGCGGCGCATGCGCGCCGCAAGGCCCATGTTCGAGCCGATAACGTTCTGCGCATGCTGCCGGTAGCGCACCGAAGGGTAGGCGTCGTAGTGCACGCGGCCGCCGCAGGCGGAAGTCACCTGGTAGAGCCACCAGTCGTGCGACGGTATGTTGATGTCGGCGCCGCCGAACGCCAGCAGCTCGCGCGCCTTTTGATTGAAAACCATGGTATTGCCGCCGGCGATGCTTTGCACGAGCGCGCTGCGAAACGTCGGCGTTTTGGGGAACAGAGGGGAAAAGCCGGTCGTTTTTCACGTCATCCTGGTCGCAAAAGGCGTAATAGTCGCTGGCAAGATTTTTTCCGCAGGCCAAAAACAGGAAATTCGCCGGCGCCCCGCGGCGCGGACCATCGATGATCTTGACCTTGCCTGGCGCGAATGACTTTCTGAAGGCGTTCAAGATGGATTTGGTCTGATCCGACGAACCGTCATCCGACGCGATCAATTTCCAGTTCTTGAAGGTTTGCCGTTCGAGCGAAGCCAGCTGCTGGGCCAGAAAGCGCTCGCCGTTGAAGGTGCAAAGGAGAATCGTGACGGTTGGGCCACCCGCCGACGGCAATCGTGCCGCCGTTCCAGAGCGTAGCTTGATGGCGCCATCCGGCTGCGGCGATGAAATGTTTGCGGACATTACTACGCGGCATGAGTCATTTTAGCTCGCCGCGAAGAAGCACAGGGAGGGGCGCTCCGTCGGTTAGATCCTCGACTCAATGCGAATCAAATCAGCCGGCTCGGCGCAATCTTGTGGATATCTTATTTGACGGTGATTGCCCCACCAGGCGACCGAAATCCCGTCTAACAAGACGACGGCGCGCCAGATTCCGGTGGATAGGACGGCGTTGTGTTGGCTACACGACAGTCGCCAGTGGACGGAATGTCCTAACTGGAACCAGAGACCTCTGCCCATGTCGACTGGCCCTGCCCGAACCGGCGGACTTTTTCCCTTGGATCAAGGCGCATGAGGTTTGGCGAGGAAAGCCGCCAAAGGAGGCGCGCAGCGGTCGACGAGGAACGTGAAATGACCCGCACATATATTCTGGACGGCAGAAATCCGATCCCATGCGCCGATTTTATGACGGGGGCGCGGTGGTTCCAAACATCCGACCGCCATGTTGCCAAAACTGACTTTGGCGATATGCGAGTGAGTACAGTCTTTCTTGGATTTGATCGTTCATTCGGCCAGGGACCTCCGTTGCTATTCGAAACGATGATCTTTGGCGGGCCTTTCGATCAGGACAAATACCAGGAACGGTGTTCAACCTGGGAAGAGGCTGAAGCGCAGCACGCCGAGGCTGTCGAAGTCGCGCGGCAGTCGCTCAACGGGGCTTGTGCCGGAGTGGCGTTCTCGGGCGGGATGCCGACGGGCGTCTCGCCTTGACGGATGACGGCCGCGCTGCCCGGGCGCTCTCACCAGTCCCATGATACTGAGCGCACAACAGCGCCGACAATTGCTCGCCGGCAGTTCGCGGGGGCCGCTCAGGCGGCTGATGGTCGCCTTGGATTCACGCGCGGCATGTTCGCAAGGCTTGCTGCTCGCTGGGCTCGCAACGGCGGCCGCCGTCTCCGGATTGCAACGCTGCCGCAATATTCGCATTGACG
>WNFC01011209.1_pt1 | contig 15762 bp, 20 predicted proteins | sample 5400541 | NCBI WGS metagenome assembly WNFC01 (sample SAMN13153342, study PRJNA577476) | soil metagenome | isolation source: 120 cm saprolite under Douglas fir tree site 2 hole 2 replicate 1 | place: USA:California | collected 2015-04-18
CGGCCGATCGACGTCTCGCCCTCGGGGTGGAACGTCTCCCCCCCCCTGCCGCCGCCGGAACGCACCACGAGCGCGGGACCCGTGATGCCGAGGTCCTCGAGCGCTTCGGCGGCCGTCTCTTCACCCTCGTCGGGCGTGAACGTCTGCGTCGACTCGGTGCCCCCCTCGTCCTTGACGAGCAGTGCGCCGCAGCGTGCGCAGTAATTCGCGGCTTCAGGATTCTGGAAGCCGCACTCTTGGCAGTAGATGTGGCTCACCGGGGCCTTTAGGCGGGCGGAGCGGCCCTCGACGTGAGGATGTCGGTCAGGTGATCGACGTCGACCTGGTCGAGGACGCTCGTCCCGCCCGTCTTCTGCAGCCGCGCGACCAGCTCCGCGCGCAGGATGTCGATCTTTCCGTGCAGCAGGCGCCGCTGGTACGAGACCTGGTTCTCCTCCTGCATCAGATCGGCGATGAGCAGCTTGAGGTCGGCGTCGGACAGCGTTGCGAGATCGGGCAGAGGTTCCACGGGCCGCCTTTCCTGGTCGAGGGCTCGCCAGCAGTAAAGCAGCGAACTTGCAAAGGGTCAACCTGAGCTTGAGAGTTTACAGCCATGGCTGGGGAGGGTTCGAGTCCGCAATGAGTCAGAGAACTGCAGACGGTCGCGCGGGCAGAGCCCGCCACGACCTCTAAAACGGCGCCGCCCAGTCGGCGCCTCAGGCAGTCGTTGCCACACCTTCGGTCTGGATGATCTCTTCCACCATCCCGCGGAACTCGGCTTCGAGGGCCTTCGAATCCTCCTCGGTCTGCCCCTCGGCGTAGATGTGCATGAGGGGCTCGTCGGGGTCGGGGAGGATCTGTGCCCAGCCACGGTCGTCGAAGACCTTGATGCCGTCCGTCAGGTCGAGCTCTCGGTCCCGGAGGCGTTCGGTCAGCAGCCGCATCACGACGCCCTTGAGGGCCCACGGACACGGAAGCTGCCGGTGGACGAGAGTCGAGGCCGGGAGGTCGGCGACGAGCTCCGACAGCGGCCGCCTCACGGGCGCGAGCAGCTCGAGCAGCTTGCAGAGGCTCGCGGTTGCGTCATAGGCGGGCAGGAACTCGGGGAAGACGTACCCGCCCCCCACTGCGCCGGCGAAGATGACTCCGTCTTCGGCGGCAGCCTTCGTGAGGTCGCCGAGCGATGCAGGCGTGCGCACGACCTCGAGGCCGCTTCCTTCGAGGAGGCGATCGACCTGGCTCGTGACCGTGATCGGGAACGCCAGCTTGCCGCGCCGGCCGTTGCTCCCGATCAGCCGCAAGAAGAGGAGCAGGGTCTGCTCGACCGGGACCTCGCGGCCGCGCTCGTCGACCAGATAGAGGCGCTCCGCCGCCCGGTCGAGGACAACGCCGAGGTCGGCGCCGACCGCAGGGACGAGCTGCTTCACCTGCCCGATCGCCTCGCGCAGCAGCGCCGAGCCGGTGTCGGACCGGTCGGTCGTGAAGCCGTGCGCGGACACGGCCTCCACCCCGAGTGGGCCGAGCAGCAGCGGCAACACGTACGACGCGGCTGAGAAGCCGTAATCGACGACGAGCCGGAAACCGCGCGCGCGAATCGCTTCTACGTCGAGCCCGTCGATCAGATCCTGTGCGTATGACTCCCGCACGCGCGCGGGATATCTGATCCCGCCGATGTCGCTGAAGCTCGCGCGGCGCAACTCCCCACGCGTGAAGTTCTTTTCCATCTCCTTTTGCAGCGCCGGCGACAGCTGGATGCCCGGCTGCCCGAAGAACTTGATCTGCACCACCTCGGGATCCGACTGGCTCGTGCCGACGTGGAACCCGGCTTCGTAGCCCTCGCTCTTGAGGAGATGACGCGCGACCGCGGCGGGCAGCACACGCAGGTCGGCGACGTCGAGCCCCGAGGACGTGAGGCCCGTGATCATCGCCCGCTTGATCATGCGGCAGGCAGGCGCCGACTCGCGGCTCGCGGCGACGCGCGCGCCGCGCTTGAGCGCCGTCCCGAGAGCCGCCGCGATGCGCACCGCGACCTCCGGGGTCAGGTCGACGTTCACGAGCCCCGCCACGCCGTCCCTCCCGAAGAGCCGCGTCGATGCGCGTGACTCCCAGATCAGGCTCTCCGTGATCTGCGAGCCGGACTCCACCTCCTTGTAGGGGTAGATCCGAACGCCGGGCATGATCACCGTCTCGGAGCCGATCGTCACCTCGTCGCCGACGGCCACTCCTTCGTGAATCCGCACGTGCGCGCGGATGTCGCAGGACCGGCCGATGACGGCGCCTTCGATGATCGAGCTGCGGCCGATGTGCGTCGACGCGTCGATGACCGAACGAGTGGTACGCGTACGTTCGCGCAACGTGACGCTGTTCGAGAGGACGGAGTACGCGCCGACCGTGGCGCCTGGAGCGATGCGACAGTAGTTGCCGATGTACGCCGGTCCTTCGATCTGCTCGAGATCGGGGACGTCGACCCCCTCGCCGAGCCAGACGTTGCCGCGAATGCGGATGCCAGGGATGCTGAGGCGAACGTTCTCCTCCAGTGCGTCGAAATTCGCCTGCCGGAACTGGTCGAGATTCCCGATGTCCTGCCAGTAACCCTCCATGACGTGTCCGTAGATCGGACGCCCCATCTCCAGGAGATACGGGAACAGCTCTTTGGAGAAGTCGTAGGGGCGGTCACCGGGCACGTGCTTTAGCACCTCCGGCTCCATCACGTAGATGCCCGTGTTGATCGTGTCGGAGAAGACCTGGCCCCACGAAGGCTTCTCGAGGAAGCGTTCCACCCGCCCTTCCTCGTCCGTGACGACGATGCCGAACTCGAGTGGATTCTCGACCGATTTGAGCCCGATCGTCACAGCTGCCCCTCGTTCTTTGTGGAAGGCGACGAGAGCGCTCAGGTCGACGTCGCAGAGGGCGTCGCCCGAGATGACGAGGAAGGTCTCGTCGAGCTGCTTCGCAGTCAGGCGGACCGAGCCGGCGGTGCCGAGCGGGGACTCCTCGACCGAGTAACCGATGTGCATTCCCAGCGTCTCGCCTTCGCCGAAGTAACTGCGAATCGCCTGCGGGAGGAATGCGACCGTGACGATCACTTCGTTCAGCCCGTGCTCGCGCAGCAGCTCGAGGATGTGCTCCATGCACGGCTTGCCGACGACCGGCACCATCGGCTTCGGCTGATTGGAGGTGAGCGGACGCAGACGGTTCCCCTCGCCGCCGGCCATGACCACGGCTTTCATCGGCGACTCTCTCTCCAGGCACCCACCGCGTACACCACGCCCGCTGCGACCGCCAGGACCAGGCCCGTCCAGAAGATCCAGTACGGCCACTCCGTCGACCGGTGCGTGACGATCAGGCAGCCGATCCCGAGGTAGAGGAGCCAGGTCGCCGCCTTGCCGAGAAGGTTCACGTTCAGCTCGTAACCCTCGGGTGCAATTGTCTTGTAACCGGCCAGGAGCAGCAGGTCACGGCCGAGGATCACGACCAGGCCGGCCCAGGGCATGTGGTCTTGGACTGCAAGCAGAATCACCGCGGCGTCGATCATCAACCGGTCGGCCAACGGGTCGAAGATGCGCCCGAAGTCCGATTCCACCTGCCACCGGCGGGCGAGGAAGCCGTCGATCTGGTCGGTCACGCCTGCGATCCCGAACACGATCCCCGCCGGCCAGCTGTGACCGCCGTCCGCGCTGAGCATGAGCGCGACGAAGACGGGGATCAGAGCCAGCCGCGCGATGGTGAGCGCGTTCGGAAGCTGCTGCAAGGTCGCCGGGACGGCGCGGGTCGCCATGAGTGTGGAAAGGATACGCCCGTGGCCGAAACCCTCAGCCTGCCCGGCTTCGTGGACGCCCACAGCCACGGCTTCCAACGCGCGCTGCGCGGGCGAGCCGGAGGCGCCGACTTCTGGGGCTGGCGTGAGCTGATGCTCGCCGAGGCCGAGCGCCAGACACCCGAGCTCGTCCGCCGAGAGTACGTGCAGGTCTACCGCGAGCTACGGGCCGCGGGCTACACCGCGGTCGGCGAGTTCCACTACCTCGGCTTCGACGAGGCGCTTGCCGCAGTAGCTGCCGCGGAGGAGGCGGAGCTCCGGATAGTCGTTCTGCTCGCCGCGTATGGAAGGGGTGGTCTCCCGCGCTTCCGTCAGGCGTCGGTCGCCGAGTATCTGAAGCAGGTCGATGATCTGCGGAGCCGCGGGATCCTCGTCGGCGTCGCCCCCCACTCCGTGCGCGCGTGCCCTGCGGACTGGCTCGAGGAGATCGGCCGCTACGCGACAGCGGAACAGCTGGCTCTGCACGTGCACGCAGACGAGCAGCCGCGCGAGATCGAGGAGTGTCTCGCCGAACACGGGCTCCGGCCGATCGAGCTCCTGGATCGCACCGGCTGCCTCAGCGAACGCACCACGGTGGTGCACGCGACCCACGCAGACGGTGCGGAGCTCGATCTGGTCGCCCGAGCCGGTGCGCGTATCTGTGCCTGCCCGACGACGGAGGCGAACCTCGGCGACGGCTTCCTGCCCGTCGAACTCATACGCACGCGCGGAATCGCACTTTGCATCGGCTCCGACTCGAACGTTCGCATCGATCCGCTCGACGAGTTGCGCGAGCTCGAGGGAATCGTCCGGCGCCAGACCGGACGCCGCAACGTGATCCCCAGTGAGACGTTGCTCAGGTTCGGCGCCGACGAGGGAGCGGGCTCGCTCGCTCTCGACGAGTGGGACGACATTCGGGTCGATCTCTCCCACCCATCGCTGCGTGGGGTCGAGGACGTGCTGGAGGGCCTCGTCTCCGGGTGCGGCGCCAACGTCTTTCTAGAAGCGTGACGTCCAGTAAGCGGTGCGATTGATGTATGCGCGCTGCGCAGCGCGACCGTGCAGCCCGTACGTCCCGTCGTAGCTCTGGTACCGGCCACCGTGACCGGCGGGCTCGATCTGCGTCCCTTCGCTCCACTCGTTGTAGGACGTGATCGTCACTCTGTCAGCGCCGGCGCGGAGGGCGGCGCTCCACATCGAATCGTACGTCGCGCCGTCGAGCCTCGACTTCACCCGCGGATCTCCGGTCGACTCGGTCGCGTCATAGCCTGGACCGACGGACGGCGCGCAGAGAATCCCGAGTGCGTGCGCCTGCGCACAGAAGCGGCCGAACTTGGCCGCGTCGTACAGGAGGATGTCGTACGTGTAGAAGCCGGCGAACCCGGCGCGCGCGGCGAAGCCGACGTGATTCGTCTGAGCGAACAGGCTCAGTCCCAGAGGCTGAAGCGTCACGCGGCGCCAATCGTCGGCTCCGAAGTCCTGGCTGCTGTAGATGTAGACGTCGCGTACACCGAGCCCACGCAGGTACACGAGGTCCGACCCGACCGAGTCCACCGTCCGGCCCTCGTACGGCTCGAGCTGCACCGCTACCTGAAGACCTCTGCCCTTGGCCGCGCGCATCACCGCCGGAAGCCGAGCGTCTTCGGGGGATCCCCTGCCCCACCACGAGCTGACGACCTCGTCGACGCCGGCCGAGGCAATGTCCCTCATCTGCGCGCCGAGCACGCGAGGATCGCTGCTCGAATAGGCGCCGCGCATCGGGAAGAACGCCGAGCCGATGTCGAACGGCGGAGTGTGCCCGCCCTGCGTCCAGTGGACGTACTGGCCGTCGTGGCTGACATTGGAGTACCAGGGGTAGAAGAAGATCGCGCTGCGCGGCGGCACCTGGGCAGCAGCGGCAGCAACGGGCAGAGCCAGGACAACCACCAGGGCCAGGAGGGGACGCCGCATCCCCCTTAGCTTCTCACCTGGGCCGGATCCCCAGGAAGAGGCATACGGCGAGGACGCGGTTGCGCCGATTCTTCCGGATATCGAGGACGCTCAGACGATGGCCGAGTACGCGGTTGTCCTCGGGGTCATCGTCCCGGCGATCGTCATCGCGTACGCGGCCTTCTCGGACGACATCGCCCGACTCATCGACAGCGTCCGCTCTCTGCTTTAGACGCGTCCGCGTAGTCGGAGCGCCTCGCCGGAGCGTTCACGCGCGCCTGTCTGTACGTCGGCCACGACGCAAGAAGTCGGGGTCGAGTCGCGTCTACTTGTTGGAGCCCGAGCCGTTCGCCCGGCTGACGGCAGCTCTCCCGAGGAGAGAGTGCGGAGGGCCGCTCGGGCTCCTAGAGGCTTTGCTGCCGCCGCGCAACCACCAGACCGGCGCACCAACCTGCTGCGCCCGCCCATCGGGCGTACACTTGCTCTATGGCAACTCTCATGGAACGGATCCGCAAGTGGTTGGGGATGGGGAAAAAGACTTAACCGTTCTCACGTCCCAAACGGCGTAAGATGTATCTGCTGGCCCCGCATTCAGTCCCGGCCCCAAAGCCCGCAAACCACCAACGCGCGATGCGCGCGAGGCGAGGAGCCTAAGGCGACGGAGTTTGACTGCGGGGCCAACTCTTGCTGGATCGACCGGGTACACGCGATCCGCGTTCCGAGGTGCAGAGTTGACTGATTTCGACATCATCGCGCGCGAGGTCAGCGGGTATCGCACTCGCCTCGAGGTGATCGAGAAGCGCCTGGACGACGTCGAGAAAGTGAACGCACGGCTTGAAGACGCTGCGCTCACCACCGCTCGCGCCCTCGCGGAGATTTCAGGTCATTGGGAAGCGGTCTATGAGGCGATGCGCCGCAAAGACGAGTCCCAACTGGCTCCTGAACAGTGATAATCAGGTCAGGCTTTGACGACGCCGCGGGTGGGTAGGCGACGAGAGAGAACGCGGAGGCAGCCTTGAGCGATCGGCTGGACGAGGGCAAGATCGAGCTGCTTCGCGCCTGGGGCGCAGGTCTTCGTGCCGACGGCAATCACGATCTTCGCGCGACCGGAAAAGCGATTCTGTTGCTGATCGAAGAGATCGAGCGTCTGCATGTCGATTTGTGGAACGCGAAGACGATGCAGGAGCAAGAGCGGCCGGCGACGAGCGATGCGAACGACCGAGTCCAAGCAAGTATGGATCGGACGCTCTGGGCAAGATTGAACCGTGTCCGCGGTCGGAGCTAGTCGCTAAACCGGGGTCCTTTTTCGATCGGTTCTAGAGAGACCAGGCGCCGCGGCAGCTGCGCCTGGTCTCTCGCTTGCTACTAGCGACGCAGCCGCAGCGGGGCGGAGTCGTATTTCATTGCGAGGCGCCCGAGAGTGAGCGCGCCGAGCAGCAGGCCGAAGTCGCGCAGGGCGATGTCGTAATAGCCCGAGTAGGTGAGCAGGTTGACGACGATCCCTCCGAGCCAGGCCGCAACGAGGTATGCCCCGTAGCGTGGCTTCAGCGCGACCACCAGCCCGGCGGTGATTTCCACGATGCCGACAAACAACATGAAACTGTGCCCCGTACCGGGCATCAGCCGGTTGATCCAGGGAGCGAGGTACTTCTCCCAGTCGACCATGCCATTGAAGAACTTGTCGATTCCGAATGCGATCGGGGCGACGGTAAACGCGATCCTGAGCAGCGTGTACGCCTGGTAGGCGTAATCGTTCCGCAGCGAGTGGGCGGAGACGGAAGTCTCGTTCCCGGTGACCTTTCCCTGGTATGCCGTTGTTGCCATGCAATTCCTCCCTTCGAATCGATGGGCTTCGAGGTGGTTAGTGACGCCGGGAGTCCGGTCCTTACGTCTCTGAGCGAGGAGATCACTGGGCTTCGGCTGCGCCGGGCAGGACGATCAGCACCGGGTAGCGGCTCGGTGAGCTGGAGCGCCGCCAGTCTTCGTCGCCTAGAGCTGCTGCTCGCCGCCGACGAGTGCGCGCAGGCTCTGGTGTTCCTCGCGGCAGGCGGCGCAGCCGGCGAGGTGTGCGCGAAGGCCGGGAATCGCCGCATCGGCGTCCTTGCCGGCGAGTTCGAGCTCGACGTAGCGGTCGAGCTGGTCGAAGCACTCCTCGCAGCCGACCTCCGGGCCTGCGGGGCCGAGGAGCCGGCCCAGCGACTGCTTCAGATCGGGTCGCTCCATCATCGCTTCTCCTCCAACCAGGTGTCGAGCGCGAGCCCGCGCTCCTGTAGGTGTTTGCGCAGCTTTCGCCGCGCGTCGTGCAGTGTCTTGTAGAGGGCGCCGCGGTTGGTGTTCAGCCGCTCGGCCAGGACGTCGATCGGAACGCCGTTCAGGGCCAGGGCGACTAGCACGCGCCGCTGGTGGGGCGTCAGAACTTGCGCGATCGCGCTCTGCAACGCTTCGAGCAGCTCCCTCTGCGCCGCCTCGGCGGCGGGCTCGACGCCGGCGCTCGAGAAGAGCTCCCACCCTTCGGGCTCGAGCGGCACCTCGCGTCCCTGCCAGGCACGTTTCCGCAGCTTCACTGCCGCCTCGAGCAGCGCAAACTTGTAGGCCCAGGTCGTGAAGCGGCTCGCGCCGCGGAAGTCGTCCAACCGGCGAAGGACGCTCATGAGCGCATCGTCGGCAGCTTCGATGGCGATGTCGTCGAGCTCGTCACCCCGCAGGTTTGGCAGCGTCGGCCGGCGCCGGGCGACCTCGAAGCCCGCCGCGCGCAGGAGCAACGCGTGCAGGCGTGCGATCGCCTCTTGTCCGGTCGCATCCTTCGCGCGCAGGCTCTGCAGCCACTCCCGCGACTCAGCGTCGAGCAAGGGTGGAGCCGGCACGAGCGTCGAGAGAGGGCTTGCGGGTTCCACGAGCCCCACGGTAGCCGCCTTCCCGGCGCTCATGCCGCGCTTTCCAGCTCGACCGGCGCGAGGATGCGGACAGCGAGGTCCGGCCGGCAACCCCGCTCGACTAGCTCAATCAGCGCGTGCAGATCGTAGTGGGGGTTCTCGGCGACTCTGGCCGCCAGTGCGTTGGCAAAACCCGATTCGACCAGCTGCTCACAGCGCCAGCGGACGACCTGATCGAGCGGCTGCACATTTGCCGTTTTCGTCTGCATATCTGGTTGGTGACGCCCGGGCCGAGGTTCTTACCTCTGTAATTCGCGCTCGCCGCGGACCGGTCCGAGAGATCGCAGCCGGAGTGAGCACGATCGCGAGCGCGGGCATGAAACTCCGGCAACAAGCCAAGACGTATCGTTCTCCAGATGGAGAGTTCCGTCGCTTCGACGCCGCGTGTGCTGCATCTGTCGCTGGTCGTGGGTGGTGAGCTTCGCGACCGGTCGGGGGCGAAGCTCGGACGAGTGGACGATCTGATCGTGCGGCTCGGGGAGGATGAGTATCCGCCGGTGACCGGTCTGCTCGCGACCGTCGCTGGGCGGCAGGTGTTCGTTGCGGCAGATGAGGTGGAGGAGATCGACCACCGTCGTGTCACGCTGCGTGGGATGCGGCTCGACCTGCAGCCGTTCCGCCGGCGTCCGCAAGAGGTGCTGTTGAAGAAGGATGTACTCGATCGGCAGCTGATCAACGTCGACGGGGCGCGTCTGGTGCGCTCGAATGACATCGAAATCGCCCGTCTGGGCGGCTGGTACCGCGTGGTTGGCGTCGACGTCGGCTTACGCGGCCTGCTGCGCCGGCTCGCCCCGCGCGCGCTCGCCGGGAGTATGGGCGCAGGCGAGTTCCTCGACTGGGCCTTGGTGGAGCCGTTTACCGGCCACGTGCCGACGGTGCGTCTGCGCGTGCCGCATCCGAAGTTGGCGCGGCTGCATCCGGCGCAGCTCGCGGATCTGGTCGAGGCGGCCTCGCATCGTGAAGGCGAGGAGATCATCGAGGCGGTGGGTGACGATCCGGATTTGGAAGCGGATGTGTTCGAGGAGCTCGAGTCGCATCATCAGCTCGAGTTTCTCGAGGAGCGTTCAGACGAGCAGGTCGCGGAGGTGTTGGCGCGGATGGAGTCCGACGATGCTGCCGATCTGGTCGCCGAGCTGCCGGAAGAGCGGCGCGAGGATGTCGTCGAGATGCTCCCCGCCGTCCAGCGTCGTCGCGTTCGCGCGCTGCTCGGGTACGACGCCGCCACAGCGGGGGGGCTGATGAGCCCCGACTTCGTCTGTGTCTATTCGCAGGCGACGCATTCGGAAGTGCTCGAGCGGGTGGGGGTCTCGCACGGCTCCGCTGAGGCGCTGGCCTGGATTTACGTGATGAACACGCATAAGCGCTTGATCGGAGCGGTCGCGCTCGCCGATCTGCTGCGCGCCGATCGAGAGCTGCGCATCGGCGAGATCGCCGGCGTTCCCCAGCACGTTCGCCCGGAGGCCAATCTCGAGGAGGTGTCGCGGCTGATGACCGACTACGACCTGACCGTCGTCCCGGTGGTCGATGAGGAGGAGCGGCTGATCGGGGTCATCACGGTCGACGATGTGCTCGAGCTTGTGCTCCCGAAGGGCTGGCGGAGGCGGTTCGGCGTCCTGGGCGAGGACTAGCCCGTACTGGCCTCCGCGGGAGGCGACCAGTCCATACACTCATCCGGCCATGGCACTGAGGCTGCGTGCGCGGGATCTCGATGGCGATGCGAGTACGCGCCGCCACGACGCTGGTCCGCGACCGGGTCCTCGGCCGGCGCCGACGGCTGCGCCCGCGTAGCCGCCTCGCAACCCGCCTAATCGCGCTTGTGGCCATCCTTGGCCCCGGTCTAATCGCGGCCAACGCCGGCAACGATGCCGGCGGAATCGCCACCTACGCCTCGGTCGGGGCGAAGTACGGTTACGACCTGCTCTGGATGATGGTCGTGATCACCGTCTCGCTGATCGTCGTCCAGGAGATGGCGGCGCGAATGGGAGCAGTAACGGGGAAAGGGCTCGCGGAGTTGATCCGCGAGCAGTACGGGGTGCGCTGGGCGATGTTTTCCACCGTCTCGGTTCTGTTCGCGAACCTGGGTATCTGTATCAGCGAGTTCGTCGGCATCGGTGCCGCCCTCAACCTCGCCGGTGTCCCGTTTCAAGTCTCGGTGCCGATCGCTGCTGTGGTCGTGTGGCTGCTCGTTGTGCGTGGCTCGTACAAGATCGCCGAGCGGGTGTTCGTGCTGATGACGATCCCGTTCTTCGCCTATCCGATCGCCGCGATCCTCGCCCACCCGCACTGGGACGCGGTCGGCAAGGCGATCGTCGCGCCGCAGATCCAGCTGAACTCGGCCTACCTGTTCCTCTTCATCGCGACCGCCGGCACGACTATCACCCCGTTCATGCAGCTCTATGTGCAGTCGGCGGTGGTGGAGAAGGGGCTCGGTCCAGAGGATCTGAAGGCGGAGCGCGCAGAGGTGATCAGCGGCTCGATCTTCGCCAACCTGATCGCGATGTTCATCATCATCGCCACCGGCGCGACATTGTTCGTGCACGGCGACCACACGGTCAACAACGCCGCCGACGCCGCGCGCGCTTTGAGGCCCTTTGCCGGCCGTTTCGCCGAGGCACTCTTCGGGGTCGGGCTGCTCGGCGCCAGCCTGCTCGCCGCCGCGATTCTCCCTGTGACGGCCGCCTACGTGATCGCGGAGACGTTCGGCTTCGAGAAGGGAATCTCGCACCGCCCGCGCGAGGCGCCTGTCTTTGTCGGGGCGATCACGACTCTGATCGCGATCGGCACCCTGGTCGCGATCATCCCCGGCGTCCCGGTGATCAAGCTGCTCGTCGGTGTCCAGGTAGTGAACGGCGTGCTGCTCCCGATCACGCTCTTCTTCGTTTGGCGCCTGGCCTCCAATCGCGAGTTGATGGGCGAGTACGCGAACGGGCACACCTTCAACCTGCTCGCCGGCGCGACGGTGCTTGCCACATCGACACTTTCGCTGCTTCTGCTCGGCGTCACGTTCTCCGGCTCGTTGTAGCGCGCCAAACCAGAGAACAGAAAACCCCGCATTAGCGGGGCTTCCGTAGGTCGGGGCGCCGAGATTTGAACTCGGGACCTCTAGTCCGCGACCACAAACTGAAGCAAGTTGCCGTAACGGGAAACTGCCTGCACGTCGGCACGTTCACGTTTGCAACGAACCGCTACAAACTGCACCCTCTGGAGGCAAGCCCGTACGCGCGCTCGTACGCGCAGGCCGAGGTCAAGCGCTAAGCGCTATGACGATCGATGCAACGAGCGTCGCCACAGCGACCGCGAGCACTACATATGCGAGCCGACGGTCGCGTGCCGCCTCACGTCTCAGCTGCACCGTCTCGCGACGGGCACGCTCTTGAAGACCGGCCATCAGAAGCGCCGTCTTCAGCTCCGGTAGAAGCCGCTCAAAGTTGTCGAACCCCGGCCAGCTCGAAGGGTCCAGCATGCTCTCCAACGCCTGCTCGAGCTCGGCGTCGTTGAGTCCGATCGGATAACCCTCGGGAACCGCCGTCATCGCGATCCATCATCCCAGCTCCAAGCGAACGGTCTAACCCCGTGGGATCGCGCCGAACGGCGGAACGTTACGGCTCGGGCGGGAACGGATCACCTTCCCGTCGGGTGTGACCTGGCACCGGCCGAGCCATTCGATGTCGACCGTTCCCGGCGGTATCTCGGAGAGCGGGATGAACGTCGCCCAGGGCTGGTGGTACGGCAGCCGCTTAGGCAAGTCGCCGTCATGCACCATGAAGCGGCGGTTTTGAGTCGAGCCAGACGTGCGTGACGACGATGTCCCGATCGCGGGACGCATTGGTCACGGTGAGGAAGTAGCCCTCCTCCCCCACGTCGATCGGAATCGCCACGCTGCTCGAGAGAGACGCGGACGCTGCTGCTGCCGCTGGGATGGGACCTCGGCCGAGGTGGCGTCCCTGGTGCATCGTCAGCCGAACCTTGCGCCGACGCTGGTGGAGGTCGACGAGCCGGCCGAGAAGGCCGGCCAGCGGGCCGATCGTAAGGTGAAAAGGCATGCCTGGACGGGACCGTATCGCCCCGCCCAGGCAGTCGGAACTAGACGCCGAACACGCCTTCCATCATCGCCGCTTCGCGCTTGCGCTCGGCGCGCTCCCAATGGCCGTAGCACTCGGTCGTCACGGCAAGCGACGAGTGCCCGAGGTGGCGGCTGAGCCAAGTGAGCTGTCGGCCGGTCTCGAGCGCCCGCTTCGCGAACGTGTGCCGCGTCGAGTGCCACGTCCGCTTTTCACCCGTGGGCCCGACGCGTGGGATCGGCTCGACCTCCGCCCCGGTCTCGCGGTCGGTCTTCCTTGCCATCGCCGGGTAGAGCACTCGGCGAAGCACGACCTGGGGGTTCACATAGCCGGTCTTCGTCGCGCCCGGAAAGACGAGCTTGTCGTCGCCGGGTTTGCCGAGCTCGCCCCACCACTCGCCGAGCAGCTCGACGAGCTCCGGGGTCAGGTCGACGTCGCGCTGCTCGTGGTTCTTCGGTGTCGTCAGCCGACCACCGGTGAAGCTGTGACGGACACGGATCACCGCCTGGATGAGGTCGACGTCGCCCCAGAGCAGCCCGCTTGCCTCGCCGAGCCGCAATCCGGTCTTCAAGCAGACGAGGAAGAGCGTGCGATACAGGCCCGCCGGCAGCTGTCTGACGAGCCTCGGCAGCTCGTCGTTCTCGAAGTACGCCGACTCCTTCTTCCGGCCCCGCGGCCGCTCCCCCTTCGGCAGTTCCGCCGCAACGTTGCGAGCGGCATAGCCGTGCGTGACGGCCGAGTTGAGGCAGGCGATCAGGACGCGCAGGTGCTTCGCCCGCGTCGAGTCGCTCATCCCGGCCTTCCGCATGCTCCCGATGAAGCGGCGGACATCCTCCGTCGTCAACTGACGCACCACACGATCGCCGAACACCTCCTTCGCGTAGTTCATCGTCGACGCGTACGACAGCACCGTGCTCGGCTCCCGCTCGAGACTCCCCCGCCACTGGTCCGCCCACTCGGCGAACCGGATCCGCTTCTGCGGCGTGAAAATCCCGTCGTCGACCTGAGTCCCGATCTTGCGGAGCGACCGCTCCGCGTGCTGGCGGTTCTTGCCGACCCGCTCGCGGTGCAGCCGGCGGCCTTCACGGACGACGACATAGAACGTCGGCGAGCAGCTGCAGCCCGCATCGACGATCGCGTCGATTGGCGTCCAGGGCTTCCCGCTTGCGCAGGAGCGGCTGTGTCGTACCTGCAGGCTCGCCATTAGTCGCTCGCCTCCCCGGCTTCGTCAACGATCGTCTTTAAGGAGACGAGCTCGACGTGCACTTGAGGCGAGCCATCCTCCTTTTCATCGTCGGACTCGATGTGCTGGCGGAACGCCTCGCCGACGATGTCAGGGGGGATCCAGCGGCGCGCGATATCGAAGAATGCGACCCGCGTCAGGCTCGAGGCGGTTGTACTCGCCGCATTGATCGGCGGATTGCCGGCAAGCAGCATGAGGAGCAGTCCGACGAGGTCCTCATCGCCCAACTGCTCGCAGCGTTGCTCGAGGCGTCGACGATCGAGCTCGGTCTGGTCGAAGACGGTGGCCATGGTGGCCCTTCCTTCCCGCGCTACGACCCCCGGACCGGGACTACACCCCAGCCCGAGGGCCGGCGCAAACGTACAGGGATGGGAGGATGATGGTCGGTGTAGTCGACCATGGGACCGTTCTAGCAGGTCTCGCGGCCGTTGTAAACGTGGCGCTGAGCCCGTCACGTAACGACACGTGACGGTGCGACGCGGCGATGACGTGTCACCCCGCGCCGCCCGGATCGGTGATTCCGCCGGAATCATCCCGGCGAGTCGATTCCGGGGAACGACGCGTCGCCTTCGCCGAGCTCGCTGCGCTGCAGAGCCCGCTCGCGCCGTCGCGTCAAAACATCGCTGCGCGACACGTCGTCGACGTCCATCCCTGCCTGCGAGCGCAGCGCACGGGGGCCCGCGAACAGCATCACACCCGCGTCACCACGGTCCGGCGATCGACCACTTCGGCGCAACCAGATCGGCGAGCAGTTGCTCGTCATCGTCCAGGTCCAGCGTCGGCAACATGTCCGCGACCCCGAACCAGCCTTCGCTGCGCTGGTTCGGATAGTCGCGCTTCGCACGAGGCGAGCTGCCGCCGTTGAACGGCTGCACCTTGTACTCCGACGTCTCCCGCAAACGGTCGGTCACGCCACCACCCACACCGACGTCGTCGACACGGATCACCGGCTGGTCGTTGCTCTTCGCAGCCACCTCACGCGCAACGCGGAGCACCCGGCCCGCCGTCTCCATCGTGTCCTTGCCCATGTAAACGGCCGCAATCCGCACGTGGTTGCCTCGCCGCACCGCGATCACCGTCTCGTCACTGCCGAACCGGGCGACGTCGCACGCCACCACCACCGGATAACCCGGCTTCACCATCCGACTCTGCGCCGCCTCGACCTCACCCAACGACATCACGTTGTCATCAGCCGTCGACGGGAACTCGCCCAGCACCTTCACCTGCCACAGCGGGGAGGGCTCCCCCCATGCCCGCCTGCGCGCCTCGACCCACTCAGGGCCGACGAGCCGCCGCAACACCGCCGGCGCGACCTTCTCGTCCGTGAACGCCGGCGTGTCGAACGCGCTGATCGCGATCGTGTTGTAAGCAGCCCGCTCCCGATGAAACGCAGCGTGAAAGGTGCCCGACAGCTGCGTCGGATTCCCGATCAACAACACGCGCGTGTTCTCCGCCGTCAGAAACCCCTCCGCCGCCTCGAAGATCGACTCGTCCACCCCCGACGCCTCATCGACGATCAGCAGCAGATCCTCGGCGTGGTAGCCGTGAAACCGTTCCGGCCGATCCGTCGAAAGACCGATCGCGAACCAATCCGGTGCGAGCTCGAGCTTCGTGTCGGTCAACACCCCGGTGAAGAAACCGCCGGACGACTGGTAACCGATCGCGATCTCTCGCCAGAGCTGCTCGCGCACTTGGGTGAACGTCGGCGAAGTCGTAATCACCTTCGACCGCGGGAACGCAGCGAGGAACCACAACGCGACCCGGCCACCGATACCCGTCTTCCCCGTCCCGTGCGCGCTCCGAACCGCCGTCCGCGCATGG
>WNFC01004133.1_pt1 | contig 15760 bp, 10 predicted proteins | sample 5400541 | NCBI WGS metagenome assembly WNFC01 (sample SAMN13153342, study PRJNA577476) | soil metagenome | isolation source: 120 cm saprolite under Douglas fir tree site 2 hole 2 replicate 1 | place: USA:California | collected 2015-04-18
CTCGCGTTGGGATGCTTGCGGCCACCTCGTAGAGATTGTCCTCAACCAGGACGCTCTCCTGGCCCGTCGCATCCTTTTTTCGGTGCGCCAATTGCTTGCTCCCATGCATGTTGCCATTAATTTGGGCAAAACTTAGGTACCTAAAGGCAAAGTCTACTGGTCGTCCTGTGGTAGTGAGTACGTTTACCCGTGTGTTACAGAATCAGCTATATACTAGTGATTTGCGCTTTTTGAGTGAAGTGGTAAATGGACAGCTCAATTGTGCGCTGCTCAAGGGATGGCATAACTATTTGAGTAGTCGTTGCTTGGCCGAGGAGTTGCAGGATGCTTTTGAGGAAACCCATCTTGAGCCTGGGCGAGCGTGGGCCTTAATAACGCTTATTGCGTTTACCATAGCTAGCTCTGATGGTGACTTATCAATGATAGCAGGAGCATTTGCTGGACTAGAACAACTGCTGGCGACTCATCAGCTTATCTACATGCAGTTGGGTGAAGGTGAGGAAACATTGCGCGAAAGCGTGGGTAGCTCTGATGTGTGGAATCTGCTCGAACGAGTAAGAGTGACAGCAGAAGTACCGCAAGCTCCCTGGCCCAAAGGTCTACCACGTCCACAAGAGCAGACTGATTTTGCCCAACGCGCCAGGGAGAATGCCAAGCGTGCGGATATTGTGGTTGTGAATCACTCTTTGCTGCTGCTCAAAGCCCTCAAGGAAAACGAAACAGGCAACAATGCTGATGCTACAACTGTTGATGCAGCAGAGGTTGATGCGGCAGGTCTTCTTTCACCGTATCTCATTTGCGACGAAGCGCATACATTAGAAGATGCTGCCACTTCTGTGTTGACACGAACGGTGGAATTGAAACGGGTAAAGCGCATACTCTTTGCCCTCATTGGGTCACAAGGGAGGCAAGGGAAGGGGTATGAAGGGCTGATAAAAGTCTGTCGTAGTCTGGGGCTGGCGAGTGATGATCCAACCATTGAGCGATTACGTCAATTGAGTGCCGACCTTGCTGCGCAATTAGAGAGTTTGGGCCAGCAACTCCGACGCTATATAGATAATCATACAATAGTGCATCGCGAAGATCGGTTACGTTACGGGGTGAGTACGCAACTCACCAGGCGTTCATTAACTGCGGCGGGTGGCCCAGCCTTGAAACAGGGAGCAGAGCAGTTTGTTGAGCTTTTATTGGGACTGAAAGAGGTCGTGGAGGAACTGGCAGCGCCCATTACGCGGCAGGCACAGATTGCTGTGGCGTCTATGCAGGCCCGGCGAGTGGCGCGTGCCGAGCGCATTCGCTTAGCGATAGCGGAGGAATTGCGTGAGTTAGCACAAGATGCTTACTGGTTCTGGAAATTCTTTGATGACAATACGATGGTGCGGGTAGTCAGGTTCGAGCCGGGGGAGGCTGATACTGCTACGTGGAGCCTGAGCGGTATGCCTATTGCAGTAGGGACCTTGCTCTACACCCATCTGTGGTCAAAGTTAGAGGCTGCCGTAATTACGTCTGCAACTATCACAAGTTGGGGAGATGGATTTGACTTTTTCGTCAATAGGGTGGGACTTTCCCGACTCCCTGCCGGGAAACTGGTAACGGAGGCTCTACCGCACGTTTTTGATTACCATGCGCATGCGCTATTTCTGATGCCGAATCACCTGCCTACGCCGCGTGATATAGCTCTGCGCAAAGCTTATCCAGAGGCAGTGGCGACAGAGCTACGTCGCTTTATTCCTTTTTTTGGCGGACGCACGCTAGTCTTATTTACGGCACGCTCACGTATGGAGCAGGTGCATGAACTGGTGGTTGGCGAGTTAGAGCCGCTTGATTTTCCGGTAATCACACAAGATGAGGCTGAAGCGATTGAGCGGTTTAAGGCAGAAGAGAAAGTTTCTCTGCTTGGGGTACGTTCTCTATGGGAGGGAGTAAACGTCCCCGGTCCGTCACTAAGCTATGTACTCATTGAGAAATTCCCCTTCCCTTCGTTAGGTGATCCTCTTGAGGCTGCGCGTATGGCAGCCATTGAGCGAGCCGGGGGAGACAGCTTTTATGAATACATGTTGCCGCATGCTATCTTCCAATTCAAACAAGGCTTTGGTCGATTAATCCGTAAAAGCGACGATCATGGGGCCGTTATTATGCTGGACAAACGTTTGCGCAGTGCGCTGTATCGAGGAGAAGTGTTATCGTCCCTGCCAGCCCCCAGCATTGGCTATGAGTCAGGGATAGAGATGTATAAGCGCATTGCTGAGTGGATGGATATTGGCTTTGATCCTGGTCAACTTCCACATACACCTCAAAGCAAGTTGCAAGAGCTGCTTGAGCAGAATCAACTTCCTGCTAACGTTGTAGATGAGGTTGAGTGGGAAAGCGTGGCATGGCCGCGCATAGAGCGTGTATTGCAGGGTATCTGGGGGGAGCGCCAGTTGCGTCCATTTCAATTAGAGGCATTGCGGGCTGTGTTAACAGGACGCGATGTGCTGACACTGGCCCCAACTGGCTCTGGTAAAAGTTTGACCTATCAGCTACCAGCCTTATTGCGCTCCGGATGTACACTTATCATTTCTCCCTTGATTGCCCTCATACGCGACCAGGTGACAACATTACGTGACCAGTATGGTTTACCGATGGTGAATAGCCTGGTGAGCGGTGTGAGTTCGGCTGAGCAAGAGGAAGTGCTGAAGGAAACACGTGCCGGTAGGGTGAAATTGCTGTATATAGCACCGGAGCGTTTGCGCGAACCACGCTTCAGAGCGGCGCTAGGCCAACTGCCGCTGGTACAGTTGGTGGTAGACGAGGCGCATTGTATATCTACCTGGGGTCATGATTTCCGGCCAGATTTTCTTGAGATTCCGCATTTACTTAACTCTGTAATCACCACACGCATACCGATTCATGCATTGACTGCGACAGCTACTCCACAGGTGCAGCAGGAGATCACAAGGACCTTACGATTTCCAATAGCGAACTGGTACGAAACCGGTCAACCTGAGCCGCTTATTCATGCCAGCAAAAATATACGGCAAAATTTAATTTACCGGTTGTACTCCTATAGCAATGCGACAGAGGGGGAAGAGCGTACTGTCGAAATGGTGCGCCAGATGGTAGCTAACCAAGAAAGGGGAGGATCTGGTATTGTCTATGTTGCCACACGTGCTAGAGCCGAAAGATTAGCGCAATTGCTACGCGCCAATAATATTTCTGCACATGCTTATCATGGAGGATTGCGAACTGTTGAACGACACAACATTCAAGAGCTTTTTATGAGTGGCGAAATAGATGTTGTTTGCTGCACAAATGCTTTTGGGATGGGGGTAGACAAGCAGAATATCCGTTTTGTCATTCATTATGACCATCCATCTTCAGTAGAGGCATATGCCCAGGAGACCGGTCGAGCCGGGCGTGATGATAAAGATGCCTATGCCATTCTTCTCTATTCCTCTACTACCCAGCGCACGCATCGCATGATAGCTCGCAAGGGTTTGCAGGGTAGTGGTAAGGTCTATGAGTTACTGACGGCCTTGAGCAACCTACTGGCTACGTCTCACTCTGGGCAAAGTGAGATCATTACCTCATTTGAAGATTTGAGTAAGATGCTGAAAGTCGAAGAGGTGGTGATGCGAGTTCTGCTGCACGGGGCTGAACAGGTTGGGCTGCTGGAACGTAGGGCTGATGTGGTTATGGAAGCGGGCGTGTTGCTCACCGGAGATGTTTTAACACTGGTGAGTCGGCTTGAGAATGTGCAGGCGCAAGACACGGCTCTCAAATTATTCGAGCATCTGATAGCGAAAAAATATCCTCAGAGTATTGCTACGGGCCAGCAATCGACAGAGATATGTATTCGCCTGAACTACAATGCACAGGATTGGATGGCAGTAGGAGGAGATGCCTTCGGGGGGATGACTCTCCTTAACCAATTGAGTGAGATTGAACCGGAAAGATGCATCTTTCGCCCTTATACTCGCGGTATTACCTTGCGGCTCCATTCGCTATCATCTGCGGAGAGAGATGCTGCTGCTCACCAATTGTCAATATATTACTATGCACGATATGAGCGTTTTGAAGAGCGTCTACAAGCCATGTTAGACTATATTTATCTGCCGTATGGGCATTGCCGACGTGTGTTTATAGAAAGTTACTTATCGGGGCGTACAGATATGTCTCCTTGTGGGATGTGCGATCATTGTGCTCCAAATTATACAGTGCCATGGAACGAGCAGTTGGTAGAGGCCAATATACAGCGTCGCTCTCCCGACCAACCAGCATACCGGATAGATACAGCGATGGTTCTATTAGAAGCGTTACGTGACCATAACGGTTCCTTTAGCCAGAATACGTTCATAAAAATGCTCTTAGGTGAAGGCTATGGGCAGAGACGTGATGGTATAACGTATTCGCTTACGCCCGCCGCTCGCAACTCTGAACACTTTGGAGAACTCAAATACCAACGAGTCAAAGAGAAACACATCCGAGATGAGATACAGCATTTAGCCGAACATGGATACATAGCGCTGGAGATCCGTGCGAAGCCTGGTCGAGATGCTGTTACAGAATCTGAAGATAATACGTACACTGTGTTGACGCTCACGTCTTTAGGGAGAGATGTACTGGCCGGTGAGTTGAATTTGCATGGGGCCCAAGTGTAGCAATAGGTGTCTATGAAGTAGGAGAGAAGTGTGTCAAACTCTGGATCAATTCCAAAGCATAGCGATAGCAGTCTCTTTCTGGAAGAGCCAGCGCAGTTGCCCGAACTGGATAGCTGGGTAGAGGCACGCATGCAGAGCCAGAGGCGTTTTACCTTTACTGAGGAGGAAGTCTTAAAGCCGCTATGGAATGAGGGAGAAGATATACGGCTACGCGAAGATAGTCGCTTTCAAGTAGTGGTACTGCCACATCAAACAGGAACACCTCAATGGTATCTCGCAATGCAGATGGTTGCAAATCATACTCTTTATGAGCTCCTTCTAGATGAGCGTTGGGACGGTCAGGACCTTTACTCTTGTTTGGAGCAATTGGATCGAGAGGCACCGGGAGCTTCCCTATATGTATTTTGTCTACACGATCAGCGATTTCTACTGTCTGAAGATAAACGGGGTGTGTACTCCTTGTCTTTAAGTACAGACAAAGGTAAGCAAGAGCTTACTTTGGAACAAAAAAGTATCATCGAGCGAGTAGCCCCTCAGTTGCTTCTGGTTGTTGCACAACAGAGTAAAAAACCCTGGTCAACTGCATCCATTATGGAGGAATTGAAACGCTTATCTGAGGAGAGTGAGGTATTGGATGCGTGTGTACCTATCGCTCTTGAAAATTGGTTACTTACTCAGCAGGCATGGGTAAGAGTGGGAGTGGATACGTGGTTGCCAAAGGAGGAGGTACCGAGAGTCGAGAAGAGACATCGGTATGCAGTACTTCCTGTTTCCTCAGAAGAAAATAGCCTTAATCTCGCGATGCCGGAGGTGGTGAACGAACATACTTTGACATGGAATACTATCCAAACTGTAGAAGAACTTACGGATACGGAAGCACAAGAATTTCACTTTCCGAACAAAAGTGTGCGATGGCGCATGGCACTGCGTACTGTGCATATTAACGAGGGGAGTGTACCTATTCCAAAGCAGGCCACTATACTCTATCCCCATGCACGCAAACTTTCCAGCAACATTGCATTCGCGGGAGTGTGGTTCACAGATGCGAGCGAGATGACAGTCTGGCTAGATAAAGAAAAACATCAATTATATGGCCCTGACCTACAAGAGCAACTGGCTTTTTTAGAGGCTGGCACAGTGCTTGAAATGACATTAACCACGACTAGTATTGTGTTTCGTACATGTGATGTGGATCAGCAGGTAGCAGAGGAGGAGGCGCGCCTGGTTGACTTGAGTGATCTTGCTCAACGACGCTCTACATCTCTAGAAAGCTATAGAGCCAGCCTACATGCGATACTGACGAAGTACAACTCCCCTCTTCGTTTCCAAGAACTCTATGGGGAGCTATGTAACCGGCAACGGCATCAGCCAAATAGGGCAACTATACGTAGTGTTCTATCTTCATCTCCTGAATTTGTCTTCGTGAAAGCGGAGGGAAAATGGAGTTTAAACGCAGTCGTATCGCCAGAAGTGAGTACGAAGAATTTACGTCGGGCAGCGATGGTAGCCCACCATGCTGAAGGTGATATTAGCGCAATTCGACAGGAACGCGTTTCACTATTACAAATGGTAGCTAAAAATCGGCAACAGCTCACAGCTCTGCGTTCTATGTATTTAGTTAACGATAAGTTTAGCCCTTCTTCTTAACCAGTAGATTAAGGTGTTGAACTACCCCTGTGCTGGCTACGTGGGACATCTGTTCAGAAAAATCGAGAACGAGCAAACCTCTGCTCAATGGAGAGGTAGAGAAATCCTCTGGCAAATAAGGAGAAAGATGGCGTTTTCCCCTTATTCATGGAGGGAAAACAGGGGCAGTATGTCAAGAGTTGTGTAAAATCTCGGCGTCTGGTTGTTTGGTTGATGGAGCGGACATGGTGAGTTTGTTGAAGTGCAAACTGCGAATGACCGCATAAAACAGTAATAAACAACTCCCTTCGTTTCGAAATGCCGCGGCCATTTTGTGTGAACGGCGCTTGACTTCGCCAAAGAGCCGCTCGATCACATTGTTGGTGCGGATGGTCTTCCAGTGTTCCTTCGGATAGGCGTAAAAGGTTAGACAGGCCTCCAGATCGCGCTGAAGGCACTGGGTGGCTGTCGGGTACATCTTCTGATACTTCTCGATAAAAGCCGCCACGGCCTGATCAGCAGCTTGCCGATCCTTCTGATAGAACAAGGCTTTCAACTCTGGTTTGAGCTGTTCTTGCTGCTTGGTTGGGACATAGCTCAGGACATTGTCCATTTTGTGAACGACGCAGCGCTGACGAGCAGCGTCCGGGAATTTCTTCGAGAGGGCACCCAGCGTGGCCTGGTTGCCATCACTGACCCACAGGTCAATGGCTTTGACGCCCCGCTGCTTCAGGTCTTCCAGCAGATCTTTCCAAGCCTGTTCATTCTCCCGATCACCCACGCTGAAGGCGAGTACCTCCCTCTCCCCAGTTTCGGCAATGCCCACCACGGCCAGGATCGGCATCTTGCATCCTTCGCCATTATAGATCACCGTGAAGTAGGTCCCATCCGCGAAGGCGTACACGTAGCGCTCGGCCAGTTGGCGTGTCTTCCACTGTTCGTATTCGCTTTCCAGTGTGTGAAACACGCGTGAGACCGTCGAGGCACTTGGTTTGGTGCCGGTCAAGGTTTCGACTACCTCGCCCACTCGTGCCATGCTCACTCCCCCGATAAACATCTCCCCAATCGTTTGATCCAGGTCACTGCGACGGCGATGATAGCGCTCAAACAGTTGCGTCTGATAGCCTGTCCGTGTACGTGGCACCGGCAGATCGTCGATATGCCCTAGACTGGTATCCAAACTTCGAGCGTAGTGCCCATTGCGATAATCTCGCCGCTGGTCATTTCGTTCGTAGCGCACGGCTCCGATGAAGGCATCGACTTCTGCCTCCAGCACACTCATAAGAGCGATTCTCACGGCTTGCTGCAATTCCTCTCGGACCATTGCCTCAAAGGTCTCTTGACTTCCCTCTGATTCTTGCGTATCGTTCTGTTGGTGAGCCATTGGTATCCTCCTGGTTTCTTGACTGACAACTATGTGCCAGTGTTAGGATACCAGACTCCGCTTTTACACAAAACTCAGTATACTGCCGAAAACAGGAGAGAGAAGACAAAAAGACGCAGGAATCTTGAGATGGTCATCATATTCTGCCAAATACTTCTTCCTCACCCCTGGTACCTATACCTTTCGCGGTTTAAGCTGCTCTTTGATAGTCATGGTGCAACCCACCCAACACGGGAATAGCGCGAACCTTGTTCGGCTCACTTGGTAGAGGAAGAGAAAAAGCCGGCGGGTCCGGAATCCGCTGCCCAAGCCCTTGATGGGGTCGTGCTTGATTAAAGTAGAGGATATACGCATTGAGGAGGCGATGGAGTTGCTTCTCCTGGAAAATGAAGAAGTGATTCAGGCATTCTCGCCTCACACTCCCCAGAAAACGTTCACAGACCGCATTCGCCTGGGGGGTTCGATACGGTGTTCGAAGCACTTTGATCCCACTGGTTGTGGCCACTTGCGCAAAACTCGGCCCAAATTTGCGATCATTATCCCGAATGAGATATGTGGGAGTTTGGCCATACGGAGTCGCTTCCCGCAACTGTTGCCCTACCCAGGGATCGGTAGGCGATCGCGTCACATTCACGTGGATCACCTTCCGCGACTTCAGTTCGACGATGAAAAAGGCGAAATGCGGACGGAAGAAGAGGTCAGGAACCTGCAAAAAATCACAAGCCCACACCTCTGCTGCATGATTGTGCAGGAACGTTTTCCAGGTCTGTCCACGGATTCGTGTTGGGCGGGCTTGCCGCATATACTTCTGAATCGTCCGTTTACTCACCCGGATCTCCAGTTTAAGTAACTCGCTACGGATGCGTTCGGCTCCCCAGAGCCGGTTATTTGCCGCCATCTGTTTGATCAAGCTGATCGTCTCGGGCGAGAGCCTCGGCTGGCTCGCACGCGTCTTTGATTTGTGCTTCCAGAAGACGCGGAAGAGCTCACGATGGAAGCCGCAGAAGCGTCTCTGGCTGGACAAGGATGAGCGCCTGTTTCCAGGTCCGAACCAGTCTGGCCAAGAGCACCAGGAGCAACCGGTCTCTCTTCCGGTAGACGGGACGATTCACCTGTCGACGTAAAATGTTCAGTTGTTGTCGCAACAATGCGTTTTCGGCTAGGAGTTCAGCCTTGCCTCTGGTCAGATCGGCAAGCGTGCTGAATGCCAGGGAAGTCGATGGCGGTTTGATCCAACGCAAAACACGGTCTTGGAGCGCACGCAAGCAGAAACAGATTCGTTGCTTAACCGAGAAAAACACATACTGCACAAATAAAACCTCATTTTTGTGAAAATGGGCGCATGTTCAGAACGCAGGAGCAGAATGGACTGTGTTGATTGTACTTGCATCTCACATGCTTGAGCAAGAAGCTTCCTTTATTGGACAACATGCCGATTTCCAGAACGGATGTCCCAAGTAGCCAGCACACAGGTCTATAACCTGCTTCTCTTTCAGGGAGAACGGAGGAGGCTGAACCCTCATTCCGTTAAGGCAAGGCCGGGCTGGTTACCAAACAGAATCACGATCAATGCTGATGTTTAGTAACCAGCACAATTGGCCCGAAGTCGGCGAACGTTCGATAAGCTACTCTTTCGAGTCATGACTTCTCCGCTGCTTACGGCTATAGTAGCTGATGTGGACGATTCTGCGGCATCTATGGCACGGTTGATGCGCCTCGGAAGCGAGTCACCCGGCGCTTGTCTATTACTATAAGGAAAGAAGAGATGGCAACCTTCCTGAAAGCTCCTTCTGACGAGGGTGTGATCCGAACTACGTCGAACACCCTCCCTCACCATCCACAAGTCGGATGGTATGTTCTGCTCACCGCGATCCTGGGATCAAGCATGGCCTTTCTCGATGGCTCTGTCGTCAATGTTGCTCTGCCCCTGCTACAGGCGGATCTGCACGCAACGACTACTGATGTGCAGTGGGTCATGGAGATCTACATGCTCTTTCTCGCCGCCTTTATCCTGGTAGGTGGTATCTTTGGCGATCACTACGGACGGCGGCGTATCTTTGTCATCGGGATGGTGATCTTCATTCTGGCCTCTGTATGTTGTGGCTTTGCCCCGAGCCTGGCACTACTGCTTCTTGCACGTGCTATCCAGGGGTTGGGCGGGGCGCTAGTGGTGCCAGGAAGCCTGGCGATCATCAGTGGCGCGTTCAGTGGCCAGAAGCGCGAGCAGGCCATTGGCATCTGGTCAGCCGGGATCGCGATCGCTTCTATCCTGGGTCCGGTTACCGGTGGCTGGTTGGTACAACATGCCTCCTGGCGCTGGGCCTTTTTTCTTAATGTCCTCTGGCAGTGATCGCGCTGACTGTGGCGCTCTGGAAGGTCCCTGAAAGCCGAGATGAAGCCTGCGAGGCAAAAAGTGATGTGTGGGGGACGCTGCTCACGGTCGTTGGACTGGGTGCCATCGTCTTCGGATTGATCGAAGCCGGTTCACTTGGTATACTTCATCCACTTGTCCTGGGTGCGCTGGCCGCTGGTATCGTCGCGCTGGCTGCCTTTCTCCTTGTCGAAGCGCGTCTAGAGGCCCCGCTTGTTCCGCTCTCGCTGTTTCGATCGCTGCGCTTTAGCGGAACCAATCTCCTGACGCTCCTGTTATATGCAGCCTTCGGTGGGATCATCTTTTTGCTCCCCTTCGACCTCATTCAGGTGCAAGGGTACTCTCCTACGGCTGCTGGTGCCGTGCTCATACCGTACTTCGTCTTGTTGTTCTTGCTCTCGCGCTGGGCCGAACGTTTGGCGGACCGCTTTGGGGCTCGACTGCCACTAGTAGTCGGCCCCGTCATCACGGCCATTGGCATAGCCCTCTTTGCCGTGCCAACAATCGGCGGCACGTACTGGGTGACGTTTTTCCCGGCGGTGCTGGTGATGGGCCTGGGTATGGCTCTCATCATGGCTCCAATGACAACCGTGGTGATGGGTTCCGTAGAACAACGCCATACAGGCATTGCTGCGGCCATCAATAATGCGGTTGCTCGTATAGGCGGTTTACTCGCCATCGCTGCGCTCGGCATTGTCGTCATCTCGGCGTTCAATAACAGTCTCGATAGCCACCTTGCGCATCTGCCACTTTCTCCACTAGTGCGACATATGATAGATGTGCAGCGCGTGAAGCTGACGGGGATCCAAATTCCTTCTGGTACCAATAGTCAGGTACACGCTGCCCTCAAGCTTGCAATAAATGAATCCTATGTAAGTGGTTTTCGCCTGGCCGCACTCATTTGTGCAGGACTAGCTTTGGCAGGTGCCCTCTGTGGATGGTTGATGATCGAGGAGAAGCCATCCAAGCGCGCGAGCCGTGCAGTGACAGGAGAGAGCGCAGTGAATGAAAGCGAACTATCCGTAAGTTCAGCACCTGGAGGATTTTCTTTACATGTTGACGTATCAGTAGAGAGGAAAAACACCTGAAGAAATTGTATCGTCTACAAACCAGGAGACCAGTAAAGGTCTCAGTTCAAGGAGGTCTTACATGAGCCAGAGCGTCACTCCACGCGAAGCCAGCGCTCCTGTGCGCCTTGCGGATGTGATCATCCGCGCCGGGGCGATCTACTCGATGGCCGCAGATCGTGCGGTCTACCGGGCCGTTGCTATCCGCGACGAGTGGATCGTCGCCGTTTCGGAGGACCCACGCGGCCTCGATGGGCTGATGAGCGCGGATACCAGGGTGATTGACGAGCCAGATTTGACTCTCTTGCCAGCCTTCGATGATAACCACAACCACTTCATCCTGGCTGCCGAAAACCTCGGCTTCGTCCAGGCTGACCAGGCGCACAGCATAGCAGACCTGCTCGAACTGATCCGGCAACGTGCGGCCAACACCCCAGCGGGACAGTGGATTCGAACGTCGACGACCTGGGACGAGTCCAACCTTGCCGAAAAACGCCTTCCGACAGCAAGAGAACTTGATCAGGCGACGAGCGATCATCCTGTCTGGGTCGCGAAGGGTGGCCACGTGGGTGTTGCCAACTCCCTGGCCCTGCACCTCGCTGGCATCACCAGCGACACGCCGGATCCGCCACACGGCATGATTCAGCACGCTCCAGATGGGACGCCGACGGGTGAACTGTATAGTGCTCCCGCTATGAGCCTGGTTTCGATCCTGATCCCGCCACCGCCGTTCGAGCAACAGGTACAGAACCTCAAGCAAGCCTGCCAGGTGTATAATTCCTATGGGATTGGAACGGTGCGCGATCCGATCGTCACACGCGACCAGATGCTGGTCTACCAGGCCCTCTGGGAGCGTGGAGGGCTCACCGTGCGCAGTCGGCCCATGTTCCTGTTCTCACCAGGCGCGGTCGCAGAGCAAATCGCCGATATCACGAGCCTGGGAGTGCGCAGTGGTTTCGGTGACGACCTGCTCAAGATCTGGGGTCTGAAGACCCTTATGGATGGGGGGCCTGCAGCCGCTGCACTCGATCAACCCTATGTCAACCATCCCAACTACTCAGGGAACCCATTTTGGAAAACGGACGATCTGGCCGAGGTCGCCAACTTCGCGGTGCGTCGAGGGTGGAGGATAGGGATCCACGCCATCGGGGACCGAGCCGTGCGGACTGTGCTCGATACCTACGAGCAGGTCACAAACGACAATCCTGGCCTCAAGCCCGGAACGCTCGTCATCGAGCATGCCTTCCTGGCCGATGCCACACAACGAGCGCGCGCTGGTCGGCTGGGAGTGAGCATCACAGTGCAACAACCGCTGCTGTACGAGCAAGGCGCTGCACTCCTTGCAAGCTGGGGCAAGGAGCGCACCAGCCAGATCCTCCCGATCCGAAGCTGGTTAGAGGCAGGAGTACAGGTCTCTGCCGGTACCGATTCGCCCCCGACTTCTTTCGACCCAATGAAGGCCATCTGGGGAATGGTGACCCGAGGGACGAAACAAATAGGCATCCAGGGACCAGAATACGCGATTGATCAGTACACGGCCATGCAGCTCTACACGGCGGGCAGCGCGCAACTCAACTGGGAGAGCGAGCGCCGTGGAACCGTCCAACCTCGCCTGCTCGCCGACCTGATGGCCTTTCGCACCGACCCCATCACCTGTCCCGTCGAGCAACTACTGGGGCTGCGTCCTGTATTCACGATGGTTGGGGGCCGCGCGGTCTACGACCCTGAACTGATGTTAAGCAAGCGGGGCTGAGGCAACACCAGGGACACGCACAGTTCCAATTAGAGCGCATATCCTTCCTCTATAGATCACCAGGAAGGGTATGCGTTTTCTGTGCCCGGTTTTGATTTCCGATGGGGATTCTTCAGATTGTGGGCGGGAGTAGAGGACGCATATCTCGAGTAGAATACTCTGCCTGGCATATGCCCTGAAAGTATTACGTGATCGTGATGGCATGATTCCTCTTGTGGGTCATGACCAATCCCGCGCTCATTCTTACACTTATATTTGTAAGATATCGGAGACGGACAGATGGAATGTCGGTTCGCCCTCCTCTCCAGAAGCGTGTAAAGGAGAACGATGAAAGAACTACTCACTGTTCAACGCGACCTTGTATTCGGACACACAGATCAGGGAGTCGCGCTCACGGCGGACATCTATCTGCCCAATACACAAGGACTTCGACCTGGATTGCTCCTCATTCATGGAGGTGGCTGGCAGAAAGGTTCAAAAGAAGCGTACCAGGAATGGGGGCCAGTACTGGCGCAAGCCGGATTTGTGGCGATGGCGGTCAGTTACCGGCTCAGTTCGGCCAGTAATGTCGGCTGGCCTGGCGCTCTCGAAGACGTGCGCCAGGCTTTTCACTGGATGGTCGATCATGCCCAGAGTTTCCAGATCGATCCGCAGCGAATCGGTGTCATCGGTGATTCGGCTGGTGGTCAACTGGCCGCACTTCTTACTCTTACCCATTATGCTGACTCACCTCCTGGTATCGAGGCTACTATTCGCGCGCTTGTGGGCGCCTACGGAGCCTATGATCTGACTCCAGGTCAGGGCGAGCAGAAAAATTACCTGCTCGAACGACCCGACCACGCCCTTGAGCATTTCTTTGGGGCACCATTTGAGGAAGCGCCTGAGAGGTACCGCAGTGGCTCCCCTATCAACTACGTCGCGCAGGCGCAGGCCAATTCGCGCTTTGACACCCACTTCTTGCTTATGTGGGGCAATGCCGATACGGTGGTGCCACCGTACGTCGAAGAGGAATTTGCCCGGCAACTACAACAGGCGGGAAAACAGGTGCAAACGCTGATGCTCCCCGGACAAGAGCACTTTTGGTTTACTCCTTTTCCTGTTGGAGAAGGCAGAAGGATGCATGAATACCCGAATACCGTCCTGCTGGTGCTGTTTGCATTACTAGGGCGCTTGCCTCGCAGGCAAATAGTGATGGCGTCGATCTTAATCCCCCTCTACGTCCTTCAGATTCTACTCATCGAACTGCCCGGTCGCTTAGGGGTGATTGCGGTTTCAGCGCTCCACCCGGTCAATGCTGGCATCATGCTGGGATTGGCAATATTCCTGGCACATCGGGCCTGGAAGATCACGCGCGGAGATAAAAGCAACTATTGGGAGCGGTAGACATTCTGCCTTTTGCGCTAACATACTATATAGTCCTTCATAAGAAAAATTGGTCGTGATACCCTGTCTTCACGGGCACGCAACAACCTATTCCACGGTCGCATGAAATATGGACATGGGCGTTGAAATCGCCCCTCAAGGTGATGTACAGGAAGCGGGCGGAGAAGTCGTGACTCTTGCCTTCCAAGCAGGTGGCCACGAGTTAGAATGCCGCCTTCCTGTTACACACTTAACAGGTGGCGAGAAGGTTTCCCATATGACTGTTTCCTGACTAGTTTTGGAATGGATCTCTCAAGTAGTCTGGATATCTGATAAACTGTTAAAAGAACTGTCACCATGCCTCTTTCGTAGAGAGAAGTACTTGTTTAAGCAAGGCGAGGAGACGATGCAGAGGTAATACCCAGAGGGTAATGAACGGAGTCCCCCCTTCGGCCCCTATCATTAATGCATAATTTGAAATTGTAGCATTCGTGGGCTCTGAGGCAAATTCGATACCACTATCGAATCCCTCTCAGCCCGATCGTAGAGGCGAACAAAAGCGGAGCGCCGAGTCTGAGCGCGAGTAAGCCCGTAGATGCCCCCTCTCATAGAGCAGACGAAGTGTCGCCAGCAGTTTCTCTTTTACCAGAGCGATTCGTTCTTCCTCGTTTTCTGGCAAATGTGTACTAAAATAGACCTTTTGTAAAAGCTGCTCTTCGATCGGTATTAACGTCGACGTACTGCTGCACCGATATAGGCTGAGAGTGAATGCTTTCTGAGAAGAGAAAAACAAGATCATTTTTTCGTTTCAATAGCACATCATGTTCCTGAGCATGCTTCTCAAGCGGCATCAAGGGGAAGCGAAGCGGCCATGACGCCGCTTGAGAAGCATATTAGTTAGATTGGCTCAGCTATTGAGACAAAACACATATATGTTGGCGCAAAACAAAACCGGTGCTGGCACTGGTGGCGGATCCATTTTCCTCGGACTGACTGAGAGCTGGAGCTTTTCACTGGTCAACGCTTTCTCTGTTGTTCCTTGACCTGAGCACTCTTGCGTCTGGTCTCTCTTGGCCCAGGCATCCGAGTCGGAAGATGGTCGCCAGGGCTGTATTTCCGTTTTTGTTCCTGGAGCACGGTATCGTTCATGTGGATGTAGTTGAGCACGGTCGTCAGATCTTCATGTCCCAGCAACTCTTGTAAGCTAAAGGGATCATTGCTCTTAATGAGATAGTTCATAGCAAACGTGTGCCGGAAAATGTGCGGACTGATGCGCTTGCTCTGAATGCCAGCACGGGCTTTGAGTCGCTTAAAAAGCATCTCCATCCCATTCTTCGTCAGCGGCTGGCGGGTTTCAGAGAGAAAGATGTGATCTTCTCCGGCACTACCCCACTCAGCGAGCTCCTCTTCGTTAGGACGATGTTTGTCCAGGTAGTAGGAGAGATTACGCAGACAGTTTTGTCCCAGGGCAATGCGTCGCTCCTTCGCTCCTTTCCCCATCACCGTCACCACCCCTTTCTTACGATCCAGATCGTGCAGGCGTAAATTGATGAG
>WNFC01027152.1_pt1 | contig 15758 bp, 14 predicted proteins | sample 5400541 | NCBI WGS metagenome assembly WNFC01 (sample SAMN13153342, study PRJNA577476) | soil metagenome | isolation source: 120 cm saprolite under Douglas fir tree site 2 hole 2 replicate 1 | place: USA:California | collected 2015-04-18
CAGAATTGCCAGGACGGCTGGGTCGGGTTTAGACTTATCTACCGGATGCATTTGTTCGACACCGTGTTCGAATGAGAACGCGCAAGCTGCCGATAGGCTGCTGCGCCGGCCCGGCGGACCTGGCAGTGCTCCAGGCCACACCCGGTCTTGATTTCATCGAGCTGCCCGTCGCGAAAGCCCTCATCGGCGGCGCGGATGAGTTCGAGCAGCTCGGAGCGGCGCTGCGGCGCTCGAAGCTTGCGGCGCGAGCCGTCAACGTATTCCTCCCCGCGACCTTGAAGGTGGTCGGGCCGGACGTGCGAGAGGACCAGCTGTCTTACTACGCTTCGACGGCGCTCGAACGCGCACGCCGGCTCGGGGTCGCGCTCCTGGTTTTCGGCAGCGGCGCGTCGCGCATGGTGCCGGTGGGTTTCTCTCGTGACCGCGCGCTCGAGCAGTTCGCCGATGCGGTGCGCATGGTCAACGGGCAAGCGTCTCGACGTAGTGTCACGGTGGCGGTGGAGCCGCTCCACTCCGAAGAGACGAACATCCTCAACACAGTTGGCGAAGCCGCAGAATTCCTCAGGCGTAGGAGGCTCGACGGCGTGAAGCTCGCCGACCTGTGGCACATGGAATCCGAGGGCGAACGTCTCGATGTCCTGGACGATCTCGGCGACGTCGTGGCGCATGCTCATTTCGCCGCTGACGAGCGCCGCGCGCCAGGTCGGGTCGCGGACCGGATCGAAGAGTTTCTCCGCCGACTGCGACAGGCCGGCTACAGCGGCGCCTGCTCGATCGAATGCAGGTGGTTGGATATCGCGGCGGAGCTGCCTGGGGCGGTGGCGCGTGTGCGCGAGGCTGCCACTGCAGCCGGCTGGTCGGCCGCGTGAAGCTGGCGTTCAGCACGCTGGCCTGTCCAACATGGTCGCTTGACCGGGTGGTCGAGGCTGCAAGCGAATACGGCTACGAGGGAATCGAGCTGCGGTTGATCGATGGTGAGCTCATCGACGGAGCAATGCCGGCAGCGGAGCGCGAACGAGTGCGCCGTACGTTCGAACACGCCCGGCTGCCGATCGTCGCCCTCGATACGTCCGTCCGCGTCGCCGCCGCTCCCGATGCGAGGAGTGCGCTGGACGAGCTGCGGCCGATGCTCGAGCTGGCGAGCGCATGGGAATCGCCAGTCGTGCGGGTGTTCGGCGGAGAGTGGGACGCCGGCCGCAGCCGCGAGGAGGCGATCGGGCAGGCGCGGCATGTCCTCGACGAGGCCGCCGCCACAGCAGATCAGCTCGGACTTTCGATCGCGCTCGAGACGCACGATCGGTTCTCGAACGTAGACCTGGTCGCGGACGTCCTCGAGGAGCTCGGGGTGGCTGCGGCTGCGTTGTGGGATGTGGCGCACCCTTATCGCGTCGGCAACACGCCTGCGCAGGTGGTGCGAACACTGTCGGGCCGTATCGCACACGTCCACATCAAAGACTGCCGCCGTGATTCGGCTGCCGATGACTGGCAGCTGACGCTGCTTGGTGAGGGTGAGGTGCCGGTCCGGTCCTGTGTCGACGCTCTGAGAACCGTGGGCTATACCGGCTGGCTCTCAGTCGAGTGGGAGAAGCGCTGGCATCCAGAACTCGCCGAGCCTGAGGTGGCCCTCCCACAATTCGCCGAAGTCCTGAGAAGCTGGGGCGTCGAACAATGACCAAGCCTCAGCACGGGTTCGGGATCGTCGGGTGCGGCGTGATCGCGCCCTTTCACGCGAAGGCGATCGGCGACCTGCCCGGCGCGCGCCTGGTAGCAGTCTCGGACGCGTCGGCGGAGAGAGCCCGCGACCTGGCGTCCGACTTCGGCGCCGAAGCCCTCGACATAGATGGGCTCCTGGCGCGCTCGGACATTGACGTGATTTGCGTATGCGTCCCCAGCGGCGCGCATGCCGAAATCGGGGTGCGGGCCGCTGCCGCCGGCAAACACGTCGTGCTGGAAAAGCCGATCGAGGTCACGCTGGAGGCGGCCGATCGCCTCATCGCGGCAAGCAAGGAACACGGAGTGACGCTCTCGGTCATCTCACAGCACCGTTGGGATGGTGGTGTCCAGGCGCTCAAGGAGTTGGTCGACTCAGGCAAGCTCGGACGTCTCGTCCTCGGCGACGCGATCGTCAAGTGGTACCGGACCCAGCAGTACTACGAAAGCGGCGACTGGCGCGGCACCTGGAGGCTCGACGGTGGTGGCGCTCTGATGAACCAGGGCGTGCACTATGTGGACCTGCTCCAGTGGGTGATGGGACCGGTGGAGCGGGTCTTTGCTCGGACGCGAACGTCGGCGCATGAGCACATCGAGGTCGAGGACATCGCGCTCGCCGTGCTCAGCTTCGCGAGCGGTGCGCTCGGCGTAATCGAATGCTCGACCGCAGTCTATCCCGGGCTCAGCGAACGCCTCGAGGTGACCGGGACCGGTGGTACGGCGATCGTGGAAGCCGGCGAACTCAAGATCCGCGAACTGAAAGAGGAGAAAGGGGAGACGGCCCCGTATGGCGGAAAGGCTGAAGCGTCGCACGACGGCAAGACTGGTGCTGCCGCAGCCGCCAACCCGGCGGACATCTCCTATACAGGGCACCGCGAGCAGCTGAGCGATGTGCTTCACGCAATCGACTCGGGCGGCAAGCCGGCCGTCGACGGCGCAGAAGCACGCAAGCCGCTCGAGATCATCCTGGCCGTCTATGAGTCGGCCCGCACCGGCCGCGATGTTTCGCTGCCCCTCGCGGTGATCTGAACATGGCAGCCGCCTCACTCGAGCTGGACTCGTCCGAGGTCACGGCCGTACTCGATCGCCTGACGCGAGAGGACGTCGTCGGGCAGCTGCTCCAACGTCGCGGCCGCATGGCGGAGCTGGCCACCGAGGCAGGCGACGTCAAGCTGGATTGGGTCGACCAGGTCGCATGGGCGCTGGATCATCCCGATGCAATCGACGGCGTCGAGACTCTGGCCGAATCCATCCGGTCGCGCTTCGCACACGTCATCTGGTCTGGCATGGGCGGCTCGATCCAGGCCGTGCACACGTTGAAAGGAATGGGCCTGCTCGGCTCAGACGGTCTATCGCTGCACCCGCTGGACAGCACGGATCCGGCTGCCTTGAATCGGCTCCTTCGTGAGCTCGGCTCAAACGGTGACCTCGGCGCGGCGCTCGAAGCGACTCTCATGGTCGGCGTCAGCATGGGCATGACCTCGGAAGAGCCGATCACCCACCTGCGCTGGTTCGAGGGTCTGCTCCGGGCCCACGGAGTTGACGACACGGCTGAACACGTGATGGTCATGACGCTGCCTGGATCCTTTCTGGATCAATTCGCACATGAACGCGGTGCGCCCAGAGTGGACATCCAGCTCGACGGTGATAGCCACACGCCGGGACGGATGAGTGCGCCGTCAACCCGTGTGTTCCTGCTTCCCGCGGCGCTCGGCCTGCCCGGCCGGCTGCACGAAATCATGCGTCGGTTGAACACTGAGACCACGCTTCGACCGGGGAAGCTCGAGGATGATGCGTTCGTGAGGCTGGCGGCTTGGCTTTCGGTCCAGATAGACCAGGGACGTGACATGCTGGTGCTCGACCTGCCTCCGCGATGGGCGCCGCTCGCCCCGTGGGTGGAGCAGGTCGTCGAAGAGAGCCTAGGCAAAGATGGGCGCGGGCTGCTTGTCTTCTACGACCAGGACCTGCGCTCGGCCTCGGCTTGGCCGGACCGGTTCTGCGTCCTGCAGGTAGATGAAGGATCCGGGGGCCAACGGCCAGGCCGACCGTGCGCGGTAATGCGGATCGATTCCCCTGACGACTCTGTCTCACGGATGGCCGCGTGCGCACGGTCCTTTGCGGGCTGGAACCTGACGGTGGCCCTCGTCGGCTATCTCCAGGAAATCACGTTCGCAGGGCAACCGGCCGTCGAGTACTACAAGTCGTACGCCCGCAGCTTGCGTGACGCGGAGGGCCGATTGCCCTATCCCGACGGCGACCTTGCGCTCACGGCGTCAGGGCGCCTCGAGCTCTTCGCCGAGGCCGCGACTCTGCCAGAGGTTGATGGTGCGCGGCGCGACGCGGGATCGGTCCTGGCGAGCGTCGCCCGTCGACTCGAATTAGCTGGCAAACTGGGCTACTTCGACCTCACCGTGAATGGGGATTCCGCCGGTCCACTCTGGGATGCCGCGCGGCGGACCGGGAGAGAATTCGGCAACCGTGTCCTCCAACGACCGACCAAGATTCGGTCCGGTCCTCGCGACTACCACTCAACCGAGCAGAGCGAGACGGACGGACCGCCGGAGCTTCTGTCGCTGAGAGTCATCGTGAAGGATCCCGAGAATGTCATGGCCGGGGAGTACAGCGCACGCTTTTTGCACGCCCAGGCCCTCGGGACGGTCTTCGCGATGCGAGACGCGGGGCGGCCTGTCCTACTCGCTACGGTCGGCCGCGCGGATGGTGCCGGCGCTCTGGTCGAGCTGCTCGACGGCGCTGCTGCGCACCTTGGGGAAAGCTAACCCAGAAATAAGCACGGTGCGAGCCTGCCGTGTTGCCACACGGTTCCGGTTACCCGATCAAACTCCACCTGACCGCCAGGGCAATTGCGAATACCGGTTTGGCTCCACAAAAGTGGCTCCGGGACAGGGACTCGAACCCTGAACCTTGCGGTTAACAGATCGGCGCCGCCAGTTCAGGAACGGCGCATTCAATTCGTCTAATGCCGCCACTGGCCCGGGTAACTAGGCGCTCAGCCACGGTGAGTGCCCCTTAGACGTGATTTTTGAATCCCACAGGCTAGGGAGGAGGGATTCGAACAATCGCGGACGTATCTCCCCTTCCGCCACGACGCGGGCTTCGCCCAGAAGCTTCCCGACCCCACCTTTGCGGCGGTCGGCGACTCTTGCGGCAGCCCAGGCTGCGAACTACGTGTTGGCGATAGCTCCTCCGGGTGCGCCTCACCGCGGCGTTCGCTTGCTGGAAGTCTTCGTAGTCCGATGGTCGCAATGCCCGCAATAACGTAGGCGTCGGCGCCCCTGGCATCGAAACGTTGCCAGGCGTCGAACGGGAGTTTGCGGGTTGACTCGCGGGTCCCCCAATCGGTAACCTGCCGCGGTCACGTACAGCCCGCGAGGGCCCAATCTGGCAGCCTGACGGGGAATGGCTGCAGGTAATCACGACGGGCCGCGTTATACGTGCGCATCTCCGGTTGGGGGTTTCTCTACATGTTCACATTTCTGACGCGGTTCGGCCGACTGTTCGTGGGCACAGCCGTCGTGATCGCGATCACAACGGTTCTGGGCTTCGGCACGCTAACTTCAAATGCCCTACCGGTGGCCTCGCACCAGCACTCCAAGAGTAATGGGACGTCGAGCCTCAGCCTAGTCCTGCTCAATTCGACAGACGGCCTCCCGCACTGGGGCCAGACAGTCACATTCACTGTATCGACGACCGCGACCACGCAGCCCGACGTCACTCTAGTCTGCTATCGCAACGGCGCACTCATTTACAGCGATTGGGCCGGCTTCTATGCCGGCTATCCGTGGCCCGGATCTCAGAACATGGTCCTATCCTCACAGGCCTGGACAAGCGGTGCGGCAAGCTGCACAGCTACCCTGTCCTACTTCAACGGAAAGAGCACCACCACTCTGATTACTCTCAGCTTCGAGGTCTACGCCTAAAACGTTCCCCAAAAAATGAAAGAGGCCCCGGCTTCCCGCCGAGGCCTCTTCCTTTTTGTGCTGCGGTTAGTTCGAGACGGTCAGCGTGCTGCTCTCGCAGTGGAACGAGCTCGCAACGTTGGAGTCACTGGAAACAAAGTTGACCCCCCATGAAATTGAGTCGTTCACGCCGATTGGAGTGGAGTTGTTCGAGCTTACTGACAGGGTAGAGCTCGAACCGGTTGCCGTCGCCGTATAGGCAGGGCCAACCGCGGTCCCACCAACGGCGCACGTTGTGCTCCCGTCATAAAGCTGGATCGTTAGCGTACTGCCACCTGGCAGCGGCGCCCCGTGATTCGAGCTCACCGAAGCCGAGTCGTTCGGCACCCAGGTCTGAATCGAGCTGGGCGTTGTCGTGTCCTTAACGGTGAAGCACTCGCCGATTGAGAAGTCGCTTGATCCGGTATAGGCACTGGTGTCAGGTGTGTAGGTGGCGCGGAAGCACCAGGTGCCGATCTTGTTGACCGTCACCGAACCTGACGTAGCCGTCGATGAGGGCGGCGTGGTTGCCTGAGGAGTCAAGGCTGACGCAGGGACCGATGCGCCGCCAGTCGAGCAGAGGCCGCTTGTGTCTAGCTGGGTCGGGTCGCAGATGAAGAAGGCGACCGTTCCCGTCACATTGGGTCCGCCGTTCGACGCGGCGCTCACGGTAACGTTGTCGGAAACCGAGGATCCGAACGTCGTGGTTGGAGGAGTCCCGCTTGGCCCGACCGGTGCAGGCTGTGTTGTGTGAGGTGCTGAGGGTATTCGGCGAGTTGCCGCTGTAGCTCGCGACCCAGTGGTAGGTCCCGACCTGGTTCGGCGTGAAGCTGACAGGCCCATAGGTGTTGTCACCACTGACCGAAACAGTCTGGGGGTTGATTCCGGTCCCGGTGGCAAGCGTTGAACAGCTGGTAGGACCGAACAGGGTAAAGGTGATCGAGCCTCCCGCTGCCGCTCCGACCGGACCGTTGATGACGGGGCTGCCCGGCTGGTTGGCGGTGCCGGCCAGCGTTGCTGTGTCCGTGACCGGATTGCCGAGGAGGACTGGGCCGGGTCCGGCTGCCGTCCTGAGAGTGGGCGTCACCGGAATCACGGTGAAGCACTCATGGGCGCCGTTGTCGTTACCGTTCGGGACGCCGGACGTCGACGAAGTGAATCTAGCCGCCCAGCAGTAGCTTCCGACCGAGGTGACGGTCGCGCCGGCTGAGCTAATGGGTTGTGCCGTGTTCTGGTTCACGGTAATTCCCGAACCGATTGCGAGGCCGGTAGCGCTGCTGCAGCTGCTGGCGGACGGTCCGCACAGGTAGAACTGGAGCGTCCCGGTCCATGCCGCCGCACCGGTCACCGTGACGCTTGCGATGTCACTGGTCGAGGCCGATCCGCCGCCGATCGATTCGGAGGTAGCCGGAGTCGACTGCGTTGTGACCGTGGTCGTGCAGCCGCCGAAGTTGCCTAGGAGAAAGCTCTTCAGAACGGCACTCGTCGAGGTTGACGCACGGCTCTCGGCAAGTGTGCTGGCAAAGCACTCGTTGGCAAGCCCCGGGAAGTTCGAGAGGTCGATGCCGCCCTCGTAGAACTCACCCTGAGCAAAGGTGTTGACGCTTCCCTTCTTGTCAGCGAAGGGCCATGGGGAGGTTGTCCCGTCCACCGGGTTGACGATGCCGCAGAACGGTACCCCCGGTGCCGTCGGTGTGCACTTTGCAGTTGTCACGGTGGGTGAGATCTGCGCCAGGTTTGAGTCTGCGCAGGTGCCCTCTGACACGACCACGCCGGCTTTCGTACAGGCAGGATCCCACTCGTAGACGGTGATGGTCGAAATGGTGCCGCCGATGCTGAAGTCGCTGACCACCAGGATGTCGCCCAGCTTGTGACATGGCGATGCAGTTCCGTCACCTGGCACTGTGCAGGTGAATGTGGTGCCGCCGCCACTCGGTACGCCCCCGGTCGTGCTGATCGCGTTCTGGAAGAACCAGAAACCATTCTGAGCGTCACCGCTGTTGTCAAACCGGTCCATGCCGAAGAAGATCTGGCTGCATCTGCCGGCGGCAACCGACCCCGGACATATGGTGTTGTTGGCAGCCGTCGTGTAGCGCGCCGCAAAGCCGTTCAAGAGAACGTCCTTGCCTGGCAAGCCGCCTGAGGCCTGGTTCCAGGCCCAGCCCTCGATCGCAAGAGGGTCCTTCGATCCACCACCAGTGAATGTGGTTCCTGTCGAGGCGCCCTGGGCAAGCCATTCGACCGAGACCGCAGCGGCGGTGTTGCTGGCGGTCGGGCAGGCGCTCGGCGCCACCTGATGACACACCCTGTCCCAGTCGTCTGGAATGCCTGCGCCGCCGTGGTCAGTGACTGCGTTGCCGTCGAGCTCGAACACCGATGTGTCGAGGGCGAACGCCGGCATCACCAGCACGACGGCCGCCGTGGCCGCCAGGATTGTGGTCAGCGCCAGGAAGCCCCGGCGTCGCGACGATGTTTTTTCTCGAGTCAATGCACGCCTCCCTGAGTGTTTCCCCAGTTGGACCTGTTATGCGAATCGCCGTGACAGGTCCTGTGTGCCGGCACGCAAGCTCCACGCTTGAGGACGTGGTCGTCTGGGGGTCGACTTGCCGATTCCCTATCTCAGCTGCCCAAGCTGCTTGAGGGCGGGCATACATCTCCGCTATGACGCGTCGGTGAGGGGGGGACAGATAGATGGTCGTCCCGCGTGGCAGCCAACTGCAATGGGACATCTGCACCAACGGCAACACGATGTCGCCGCGCCCCCGACGTGCTAGTCCAGAGGATGGCGGTGATTGTTGAGTCGGCGGCCCACCTCGGCGCGACGTTCCTTGAAATCCGGCCCTGGATGCGTCGGTCGATCTCGACCACGCTTTCAGAAATCCGCAGGCGCTCTCGCTGCAGCTACCAAGACATGGTTCCGGTCGGGAACTTGGGCGCCGCTCTCGGGCAATCCATCGTTTGGGTCTACCTAGCTGCCGAGGAACGGCGATGGTGGGAGTGGATCGCCTTGCCGGAGGTGGGCCCCTTCCGGACGACGCCCCAGCATATATACAGGTATCTAGAGGATGGGTATCCCGATGCGCATCGCGTTCATGACGGCTTCCGTTCGGTTGGTTGCATGCAGCTTGTTGAAGACGCGGCTGAGGTGGTTGCGCACCGTCTTTTCGCTGATCCCCAGACGTCCTGCGATTTGTTTGTTCGATAAGCCGTCGGCAACCTGCTTCAAGACGTGAATCTCGCGACTTGACAGTATCGCGTGCGGGGCGCGCGAACTCGGACGCTTGGCGCCATCAACGTCAATGATCCGGGAAACCAGGTCCTCGAACGTGGCGTCTTTGTGGACATAGCCTTCGGCCCCATTGGCCAGTGCCTCGGCGAGCGTCGATCCGTGGGCGTACGCGCTCACAACAAGAACATGGGCGTTGGGAGCTTCGAGCTTGAGTCTCTTGACCGCCTCGGCACCGCTTACGTCTGGCATCACGAGGTCCATCAGGACCACGTCGGGTTGCCGCGCGAGCGTCAGGTCTATCGCATCGACCCCGTTCCTCGCCTCACCCACGACCTCGAACCTCGCATCGGCCGCAAGCATGTGCACCAGCCCGGTGCGAAAGAGGTCGTGGTCATCAGCCACCAGGATCTTCACTGGAGTCGCGGTGGCCCTCATGCCAACCGCTGGAGGGGAAGTCGAACCTCAACCCGGGTGCCCCCTCCGAACCGCGGGACGGCGGAGAATTTCCCGCCCAGTATTACAGCCCGCTCCTGCATTCCAGCCATGCCGATGCCCGACGATGCGTCTCGCAGACCGGCGCCATCATCGAGCACGACCACGACCGCTTCATCATCTTTGCTCGTGCCTAGAATGATGTCGACACGTGTCGCGCGGCCGTGCCGCAGGGCGTTCGCGGTTGCCTCCTGAACGATCCGTAACAGGTTGAGTGCAGCCCAGCCGTTGATACGCTTTGGCCAGCTTGACGAGGTCTGGAGCATCGGCACGGTTCCCCCTTTCTGTAGGGAATTGCGAATGAGCTCGTTCTTCAAGACCTGACGAAAGTTCAATCGGATGTCACCCTGGCCGCGCAGGTCCACCAGGAGCTCACGGGCGTTGCGGAGAACGGCGCGTGCAGAATCTTCGAGCCTGACCAAGTCCTTGACGGCCGCTCCGTCTCGTGCCGCACTGGTCTCGAGCTCGTGGATGTCGAGGACGAGTGTGATGAGAGGCTGGGCCACCAGGTCATGCAGCTCGCGCGCAACGTGCCCGCGCCACGCCTCCAAGGGAGCTGTCACGGCAGCCCGTGTTTTCTGGGCGTCCACCGCAGCCTACCTTGGGAAACCCCAGGGTCCATTGTGCTCCCTCACCCTCAACACCCCCCGAACGCCGGTAGGTACCTGGCTAACTTCCCGGGGGATTCCAAGTGTAAGCACAACCTCATATGCGCGCTTAATGAATTTAGCTCGTTCTCCTTAAGTCTTGGGAAACTCTAAGGAAAGGGGTGTGAGACAGGGGCGATGCGCCAATTTCGCGAGTGGCTTCGCAGAGCGGGTCGCTGTCAACCCACGCAGTCGCGCGCGAAATCGGCGGAAATCGGTAGGGCCGCCGCGAATGATGTCGATTCCCTGCAGCTCTCAAGCCTTTGCCTCCGTGCGGGGACGGCCAACGTCCCCATTCCGACACCCAGCCCAGACCGCGAACTTGCTCAGCCGATCTGCGCCGGCTGGCCGTACAGACGGCTAACTAGTTTGCTTCAGGCGGCCGAGACACTTTCTTCAATTGCGACGAAGAACCCCGCTTCCTCAACCACTCGATGCACTCAGGGCACACGATCTCCAAGTGATGGCTGGCTGGACCGAGCTCATCTCTCGGGAGGCCGCACAGGGAGCCCGCCAGGTCGTCGCGCACCAGGTGCAGTCGAGGATCTCGGCCACGACCGACCGCTCGAAACACCATGACGCGATAGGTACGACTCATCGCCACTGCACGAGCGAAAATCATGCGTCTGCTCAGGGGATCTGGAACCGCTTAAGTCAAAAAGGTGAACTCTCCTGGGTTTGATGGAGGCTGAGGGGTGTCCTGACTTGGGGGGGCGGACAAATTTGAAATTGGCTCCGGGACAGGGACTCGAGCCCTGAACCTTGCGGTTAACAGATCGCAGCCGCCCGTTCAAAACTGGCGGCCTGAATTCGCTAAGTGTCGCTGAGTACCGCCAACTACCACGGTTTATCACCGGCGTTGCTGTACGAAGGGGCCAACGTTCGGCTACCCGGCGACCAGGCGACTCCCCGCGGTTTTGAAGACCGCGGGTCTAGCGTCCGTGGTCGTCCAGCAACATCCGCCCCGGTTCGAGCGCAAACGCTTGCAGTCCGCCATCGTCCGCCGGTGTCCGCCAGCCTCCGCTGCACTTGTAAGTCTTGATCGTTGAGCTCCACCGCGGATACCGAGCTCCAAGTCGTTGGCCTGCTGACGAACCGATCCGAGAGCGCGACGGCGCTGATCACGGAGCGTCGACCGCTGGGTTTTGCTGAGGCCTGGAGTCTCTTCGAGGAGGTCGAAGGTCGTAGACAGCAGCTCGGCCTGTTGTTCCTGCTTCCACCCGGCGCGGCTCAGAATCCGACCGATGGTCACGAAGTCGAGGCCGGGGTCGGTGTGAAGGAGTGCCCAGATCTCCTTTCGATCCTTCTCGCCCGGCAGCGAGTCTGGTCGATCGAGCAGCGCCGCCATCTTGGCTGCGAACTGCGCCTCAGAGCTCAACACACGCACCCCTTCGATCATCTCCGACAGAGGAAGAAGTGTCTCGACAGGCAGCTGAAGCCGCTGACCCAACCGGGACTGAAACACTGGATAGACGTCGACGGGAACGCCGTCGACTTTGATCTCAAACTCGCGCCCCCCGACATGCCGGCTCTCTGAGAGTTGATGTTTCGAACGAACCTTGCCCAACGTCGCGGTGTCGACGATCACGTCGATATCGTGGCTTTTGGCAACGCCGGTTCTGAGGTAAGTCGCCCACCCACCAAAGAGAACGGCATCGGGATACTCGCGCAGGAACTTTCGCAGGACCTCTTCGACGTGCTCGACGTCCGATTGCTTGTCGCTTTTACGCGACATTGCTGAGCAAGTCGCGGTCGAGCGCGTTGAGGAACCGCTGTGCCTGCCAGGTTGGCAGGTTGAATAGGTCGGCGTAGACCTGGCATCGCGGCGCCACGGGGCCGTAACGCTGCAGCAAGGGATCTGGCTCGAGGACCATCAGGTTCGGCTCTCCACGGCGCTGCGGAAACCGGCGCCGCATCTCCAGCGCGGAGCCATAAACAACGACCTCTTCGTAGTCCGCGACCAGGTTGACCCCTTCGTGACGCACAAACGCGGAATACGCGGTCGGGATCGCCGAAGCAGGCAGGCGAGCTTCGATTTCTCGAACCGGCAGCGCGACCCGAGTCGAATAGACGATGTCGCGCTCTCGATCGCGTCGCGCCGCCCAAAGGAGCTGCAGACGTCTTGGATCCAGCACGCGGATGCCGCTCGAGTCGCCGCGCACCGCGCCGATCGATCGAGGGCGCTCGAGCGACTTGTGCACCGTTGATGCCGGCATCTGGAGCTCGCGGCTCAGCTCGGACAGCGACGAGCGCCGGCGGTCCTGCTCCCATGCCGACACCAGAAGGTGGCGCCAAACCGCCTCGGTCTTGGTGATCATGCGTGCAGTTTACGCCAAATGGCGAATTCGCACTATGTTTCGTCATTCAGCGAACTGTGGTTCAAACAGCAGTGCAATCACTTGAGATGCGCAGAAAGTCCGTCACCGTACTCGGAGCAATCAGGCGAGGGACTGGTAAGCGCGGCTTGATTCTTTCGCCTCGCGCTTAGCGCGCCGGCGTCGACGAGAGATCAGACGGCGCGGTGGTACTCGTTGATCAATCCGTACAGGCCCCAGGGCCTTGCTCTCGTAGAGACAGCCCACATCTGTTTGCGCCCGTTTTCGATAATAGGCGGTGCGCATTCAATGTCGATTTGCAGCGGGAGGAGCCCGAGATGAACAGATGGCTTGTGGTGGTCACAGGATTGCTGGTGCTGGCCGCCTGCGGGGGCACCAGTGGCACGCCGTCGTCTCCGTCGACCCTGGGCAAGGTCGACCGAATCGCGAACGAGGTGCCCAGCAGCATGCGATCGCAGACTCTGCAGATAGCGATCGACGCGACGTACGAGCCCAACGAGTTCGTGGACTCGAGCACCGGTCAGATCACAGGCTGGGACGTCGACTTCGGCAGGGCTCTCTGCACGGTCATGGGCGTCCAGTGCCAGTTCCAGAACGTGAGCTTCGACACCATCATCGCCCAGCTGAAGGCCGCGAACTCTCGCTATCAATTCAGCCTGTCGAGCTGGAGCCCGACCCAGGACCGCGAGAACAGCGGGATCGACTTCATCAGCTACTACCGCGCCGGCGAGTCGTTCATCGTCAAGGCGCAGGGCGGACCGACGATCAAGACCACCGCCGACCTCTGCGGCAAGAAGGTCGCGGTCGAGTCGGGAACGACGGAGGAGAGCGACGCCTGGGGATACATGGGCCAGGGCGTGGGCGGCGCTCCGCAGTCGGGTGCCAAGGACAACTGCAAGGCAGCGGGCAAGTCTGCAATCCAGGTCCTGAGCTTCGAGAAGCAGACCGACGCCAACTCGGCGCTGCTGTCGGGGCGCGCTGATGTCGGATTCCTCGACCAGCCCGTGGCCGCGTACCAAGTGAAGCAGTCGAACGGCCAGTTCAAGGTGTCGGGCCAGCCGTGCAGCGTTGCGCCATACGGCCTCGCGCTCTTGAAAGGCAGTCCGCTCGAGCAGGCTCTGACCGACGCCATCAAGTACGTGATCGGCAACGGCTTCTACAAGCAGGTCCTCGACAAATGGGGCGTCGCCGACGGCACGATCAGCAGCGGCGACGTCAAGCTCAACGACAACAAGGCGGTCGGCGCAACCTGTGTTCCTTCATGAGGCTGCAGAAGAACCGCTGAAGTGACCGACATCGCCTCCGGGCCGTCGAACGCAAGATCAGGACGGCCCGAGGCGATCAAAGCGATACCGGTCCGCCACCCGTGGCGATGGGTTTCGGCGATCGTCGCCGCCCTCATCGCCTTCTGGGTTGCCTACACCGTGGCCGCCGCGCCCTACCTGCACTGGGAATACGTCTGGAAGTTCCTCTTCAACCAGCTGATCCTGCAAGGCATTCAGCTGACGATCGTGCTCACCATCGCCGCCATGGCGATCGGAGTCGTGGGCGGCATCCTCCTGGCAGTGATGCGCCTCTCGCCTAACCCTGTGATGTCGTCGCTGAGCTGGTTCTTTGTCTGGTTCTTCCGCGGCACGCCGCTGCTGGTGCAGATCTTCTTCTGGTTCAACATCGCGATCGTTCTTCCCTACATCGGGTTCACGATCCCCGGGACCCATATTGGGGTCAGCTGGAGCACGAACGTGCTCATCAGCGCGCTGACGGCGGCGATCCTCGGTCTCGGCTTCAACGAGGCCGCCTACATGGCGGAGATCGTGCGCGCCGGAATCATCTCGGTGGAGCATGGCCAGACCGAGGCGGCCCAGGCGCTCGGCATGACGCGCCTGCAGGTTATGCGCCGGATCGTGCTGCCCCAGGCGATGCGCGTCATCATCCCGCCGACCGGCAACGAGACGATCTCGATGCTCAAGACGACGTCGCTCGCGTTTGTCGCATCGGTGGAAGAGCTCTTCACGCGTGCGCATGAGATAGCAAGCTCGAACTTTCGCGTCGTCGAGCTTCTCTTCGTGGCGAGCATCTGGTACCTCGTCATGACTTCGATCCTCACCGTGGGCCAGTACTACCTGGAGCGCTATTTTGCGCGGGGCGCCCATCGCGAGCTTCCACCCACGCCGGTCCAGCGCTTCGTGCGCATGCTGACGACCTTCCATGCGCCTCCGCCTGCGGTCCCCGACGTCGTGGTGGCGGCGCCGCACGAGAACCTGCCGCGCGCATGAACGGCGAACCGATGGTCAAGGCGGAATCCGTCTACAAAAGCTTCGGCCGCCTCGAAGTGCTGCGCGGAATCGACCTGCAGGTCTGGCTGAAGGAGGTCATGTGCGTCATTGGCCCGTCCGGCTCGGGCAAATCGACCTTACTGCGCTGCATCAACCACCTGGAGAAGATCGACGCGGGGCGGCTGTGGGTCGACGGCGAGCTCGTCGGCTACCGCCAGCGCGGCGACAAGCTATACGAGCTGCCCGACCACGAGGTATGCCGGAAGCGCTCCGAGATCGGCATGGTGTTCCAGCGCTTCAACCTGTTTCCCCACATGACCGCCCTGGAGAACGTGATCGAGGCGCCCATCCACGTCAAGAAAGAGGCGCGCGCCACGGCCGAGGCCCGCGCCCGCAAGCTGTTCGAGCGCGTCGGCCTCGCGGACAAGATCGACGCATACCCGAATCAGCTTTCCGGGGGACAGCAGCAGCGGGTCGCCATCGCGCGCGCGTTGGCCATGCAGCCCAAGCTGATGCTGTTCGACGAACCGACGTCCGCGCTCGATCCGGAGCTCGTCGGTGAGGTGCTCGACGTGATGCGTGGCCTGGCCGAAGACGGCATGACGATGATCGTGGTCACCCACGAGATGGGCTTCGCCCGCGAGGTCGGCGACACGCTCGTCTTTATGGACGGCGGCGTCATCGTCGAGAGCGGGAAGCCGCGAGATGTGCTCGCCAACCCGAAACACAAGAGGACCAGGCTCTTCCTCTCCAAGGTCCTCTGAGCCGCCTCAGGCAGGTTGACGGTGGGGCGGTCTTGCCCGCGACCCGCCGCCTGCGATTTGCCGGCTCGGCTAGATGCCGGCGCTCGCCCTGCTGATCGTCCCGAGGGCCTGCTGCTGGTCGAAGGTCATGTTCACTGCCGTCGGCGCTGCTCCGGTGCGATGGGCTGACCCTGAAGGCATGCTCTGTTGCTCCGACGGCTCGTAAAGAGGGAGGCGCTCTCTCAGATCCACCAGTTTGTTGATATCCCGTCGCAGATCCTGGGCCAACTCACGCAGGCGATCCAGATCAGTTTGGCGACTACCGCCCACTGCGAAGTAGACGGCACCCTCGTACCAGTCGTGCAACTC
>WNFC01009983.1_pt1 | contig 15757 bp, 25 predicted proteins | sample 5400541 | NCBI WGS metagenome assembly WNFC01 (sample SAMN13153342, study PRJNA577476) | soil metagenome | isolation source: 120 cm saprolite under Douglas fir tree site 2 hole 2 replicate 1 | place: USA:California | collected 2015-04-18
ATCACCTCTCGACCATCCCACTGGCAGTGCTCGATGCTATTGATATCCCGAGATCTAGGTGTAGGGCCGCAACAGCGGCAGTCCGGGACCTTGCCGTTGAAAGTTAAGATGACGTCGTGTGTAATCTCCTGTCCGTAGAGAGGGGCGATGGCGAGTTGACGGGTCAGGGCTGCGCAGCTGGTGTATGCAAGCGCACGTGATCTTTTACCCACTCATAAAGCCCGTTCGTCGTGTACGAGTTTTTTTTCTGAGCAGCATTTGTGAGAGGACTTGGCCGTTGACGATTCTACCGGGAACTGGTGTGGAGGATGGAATGGTGGCGAGTATAAGTCGCGATAAGGACTCCAGAATCCGGGATTACTTGGCATGAGACGACGGTGCTGTTTTGCGTCTCTGGAGTCTGGAGCCTGAGGGTATGATGGAAAGAATAAATCAGATTGTGTCTAGAGGAAATAACTGTGCCAGGCCGTTTAGTTCACGCTCGTTCGCACAGACAAAGAACATCTTCTGAGAAAGACCACGACGTACTACTTGGAAGACTGACGAGGATGGGATACAAGTCCGGTGCGTGCCAGTGCCTGCCAGTGGTCTCATGATGATGGTGATGATCAATCATACAGTGTGACAGCCCCGGCGAGCACATGGCACAGTCGGCACGAACGGAGATGCGCTCCCAGCTACTTCAATACACCCCTACCTGTCGCTCGATTCGATACTCTATCCGCCACAACGGACAAACAGGGACTCGGAGCCTGAACTTGTTACGATATAGAGAATGGCTAGGACCTGGAAGATGTAGACGGAGACGGATGGGCTAACTTGCGGGAGATTTCACTGAATGTCCTGCTAGTGCCAGTGATCCAGTGACGCCTTGTTATTCAATTGGCACTCCGAGTCTTCGTGCCCTCTACGACAAACCCCGTTTTCTATCTAGTCCCTGGCCCTGGCCGCCCCTGACCGGTTAACAAACAGACACTACTAGTAAAATTTTCACTCTCCACCAACACCACACCCAAACACTCCGCGATCCCCCCAATTGATATCAATATGCTCTCATCCCAGTCCCAGTCCCAGCCCAGTAAAGGGGTTGCCCTGGTCACGGGTGCCGCGCGGGGCATCGGTCGTGGCATCGCGCTCCGACTAGCCGAGGACGGATACGATGTCGCGGTGAACGACCTCCCGGGCACACCCGAGCTGGATGAGGTCGTTAAAATGATTGTGGACAAGGGTCGGCGCGCCCTCGCCACACCAGGAGACGTTTCGGAGGAGTCTGTCGTCACCGAGATGATACAGAGCACTGTCAAAGCGCTGGGTAGCCTAGACGTCGTACGTGGCGCACACGCTTTCTCTCCAACCGAGCCCCCCTCTCCCCTCCCTCCCCTCTTTTCCGTCTCGGTTGGACTTCCCCGCGCATAACCGCCCGCTAAACACTTCTATGTCAACGCTACCTATATGCAGATGGTGGCCAATGCTGGCGTGGCGATTTTGGAACAATTCTTGGAAAGTGAGTAATAGGATGTGGCACCGGCGCTGGAGGGGCGTATGTGTCTGTGTCTCATCTCCCCACGCCACACAGCTTCGGTGGAAGCGTTCGACAAGCAGATGGCAGTGAACGCACGCAGTGTAATGCTGTGCTACAAACACGCAGCCAAACAGATGATCGCTCAGGGTCAGGGCGGGCGTATCATAGGTCAGTACGCTCAAGGCCTCGTATGTACGTGCGCGAGCATTAGCAAGGCTCACATTGCACCCCTCCGTCCCAGGCGCATCTTCCATGGCCGGCAAGCAAGGTAAATACGATCCCCCTCCCCCAGTCGAATCACCCCTCGACGATCGCTTTACTAAAACACGGTCTCATAGCAGCTACCGACCTGTTGTTCGCGTATTCAGCGACCAAATTTGCCATCCGGGGCATGACGCAGAGCGCGGGTATGTGTTTACAGGATTTCTTATTTTTTAAAAAAGATAAAAAACCAAAAAAAACAACCCCTGTTGCTTGTCGCGTGTGCTGAGGTTCCTATCTCTAGCATTGGCACTTGGAAAGCACGGCATCACCGTAAACGCATACGCTCCGGGGGGAGTGGAGACACGCCTTCGTCAGCCATCCCTCTCTTCACCCGTAAAGAGTATTTATTTATGTGGGCGTCTTTACATGTTGGTGGACAGTCGACGTGTTTGATGACTTCCTGGAGCCGCTCGCCGGCCCACGTGCGGGACGCAACGGGGTTAGTACCTAGTACCACAAGTAGTTCATGTTTCCCAACACAGGCATCACTGAATGCTTGTCTTCTCGTTGCACAGCTTCTCGCCAGGACGGTGGTAGGCCTAGCCTCCAAGAAGGCAGGCTTCATTACTGGTGAGCACCGCGAGTACTGATGAGACCGCATTTAAGTTGATGGCTGACATTATGAAATTAATGAAATAGGCCAGACTGTATGTCCATTTATACATATCACATCTCTCGCGCCAAGTACTGACTTTCGGCCCCAGATATCGATCAACGGAGGTTCCTATTTTGACTAGGATGTTGAACCATATATGCATTCGTAACAACTATCTACGATCATTTTCTTTCATCAAAGATGTGTGGCCAGTAGAATACAACGCCCCGGGACTGAACATAACCCTGTTTATGGGCTTACTCGTTGTCGCCACGCTACGTTATGCCTACCAGTCTACCGACAATCAGTATTTGTGTACGAAACATCCGCGTAGTTTGCTCGCGGACTTAAAAACTGCATGGGCGCTTGTGCGAGTTTTGGGACCATACACCAGGGTCGCGCTTTCTCCAGCAAAGTTGCACTTAAAATAGAATACTGCACGTCCGATGCATGCAGATGGGTGGTGTCCACGTACACAATAATATAACTATTGCCCTTTCCTGGCCTCCCCATGCCCTAGTTGTTTCTCTAATCTGCTGCGATGTGGAGTTTGATTTGTGCAATTGCAGCGGCAGGGTTGAGACCCTTTGGACATGTTCGGGCACCTGGACAGATTATCAGTACGTGAGAAAGATGGTAAGAGATTGAAGTGGGGACTGAGACACGAACAGTTGAAGATGGTGTGGCAACGATACAAACTCATTTCGTTCTGAAGCTTCTCCATACGATGTGCTTTGTAGGTATCCCGCGAGTCGGCGATCCAACGGTAGGCCTGCATGAGAGTAGCTGGGCCGAGATACTCGTACATGCACAGAGGATGCACTCATAGAGACCGTCAAGTTTCTTGCGGTCTTCGGGAGACTGAAGAAACTCGCCGTGGGCAGGAGGATTGTCGTTTTGGAGGTATGGCTCGATGGACTTGTACTGCTTGTAGAATAGAGTGAGGTCAGGGACAAGGTCTTTCACAACATACACTAGAACACGCGCTCATTGGATGTCTGGATAGGCAAAAAATGTGAGAGAAGCATACTATGAGGGAGAGGATAAATCTTTGTGTCCTTGTTTTCACTGCGATCGATGCGACAAAGACAGGCGAGGGTATTCTGCCCGTTGATGTTCATAGCGCATGAGCCACAGATACCCTCTCTACATGAGCGGCGGAAAGTGAGTGTTGGATCCATTTCGTTCTTGATTTTGATGAGTGCATCAAGAATCTGCGGGAAGGTAGGGTGTACATGCTCATTTAGATCGATGGTGTAATATTGTAGTTCTGGTTTTTTCTCGGGTTTATCTGGATTCTACAAGATGGAGAGAGATGAATGGAACATGGAGACGAGTCGAAAGAGTTAGGATGAGTACCCAGCGGTAGATCTTGAATTCCTTATTGAGGGGCTTAGTCTCTATAGGCGCGGCTTGTCGAGCAGCTGCAGAGGATGAAAAGGCGCGAAGTGCGAGTGTAAGAGGAGGCAGAGGCCTTGGAGATGACCTTGCGACGATGGAGAACATCATGGAGAGTTGAATTGGGGAAACTCCGGCACGGCGGGGCGATGGCGAGGGCGTCAACCAGCCGTGGGAATTCGCCGATTTCCGTGAAAATCACGTGAGGCGGTTGAAATCGGAAGTTCACTATTCGCCCCTGCTGTGCCGAAGACCGGCATTCTGTCCTGCATCGTGTCCGCTGTCGTGTCACGAATCCAAGTTTTCGGGTTCTGCGCTGGAGCTCTGTACCCGGATATCGTCGCGCCGAGCTTATGGGGATTCATGCTGTCCTCCTCCTGGGTTCTGGCCAAACCATGAGTTGTAAGGTCCATTCATCATAGCATACATCTCGGCTCGGCCCCCACATAAAAGTGGGCCGACAGTTAGTGTCCAGTCCCCCCCATCTTCTCACTCCACCTTTTCCTCTTTACTTTGCACTCCTCGTTCTCTCCCTCCACGAAATAGCATGGCGATATCAAAGGGTATTGCACTAGTGACAGGAGCAGGTCAAGGTATTGGACGGGCGATTGCCCTACGTCTCGCATCGGAAGGGTACGACGTCGCTCTCAACGATATCCCGGCGCGCAAGGCAATACTAGAAAATACGGCAGAAGAAGTCGTTTCCCGTGGTAGCCGCGTGCATTGTGTCCTGGCCGACGTAAGCAGTGAGAAACAAGTTGAGACCATGGTGTCAGACGTAGTCAATGCATTCGGTGGATTGGATGTGGTATGTACTGGGTCCTTGCCCCGCTCCAATATGCGAAACAAACGATATCGACTCATGACGCTCGCATTAACAGATGGTTGCAAATGCCGGTATCTCTATGATGAAGAGTTTTGTCGACAGTCAGTTGCCACCCTTAGCCAGCCAGCCAACTTTGGCTAACTTCACCCTTATTAGCTACTGGGGAAGACCTCGATCGCATCCTCAGCGTCAATGTTCGGGGTACCTTCCTCTGCTACAAGTACGCAGGTATGCAAATGATCGCACAAGGCCGTGGTGGACGCATCATCGGTAAGCTGACCGTGTCCTTGCTTTGGTTTGCGTTGCTCACTTTGGTTTGGCCATTATCATACAGGCGCATGCTCCGGCACAGGCAAGCAAGGACAGGCTTCCCTGAGCGCCTACTCTGCGAGCAAATTCGCTATTCGAGCATTGACTCAGTCAGCCGGTGCGTCTAATGTTCCCTCTACCCGGTTCCGGTGCTGTTCGCATGCTGACGCGTTCACGATCAACTTAGCTTTGGAGTTCGGCCAGCACGGTATTACCGTCAATACTTATGCTCCTGGACCTGTCAAGACTCCAATGTGTATGCTTCCTCGTCATCTTCCAAAGATACGCTTTTGACACCTATTTAGGGGATGATCTCGAGGCCAGTATTGGTTCTCCTCCAGGGACACTCGAAGAACAGGTACGTTCGATCCCAGTTGTCTTCGCCGTCTCTCGTCCCAATCAGAATTCCCGAACAGCTCTCGTAACTCGGCTCCGAACCTATCGGCTTCTTTCGCCTGACAAGAGTAACGTACAGATAAGCATAGACGGTGGTCGGTTCTTCGATTAGGAACAAGACCGTGCTGGAGGGGCAACAGCTGTCTACACCAATGTGCACTTAGATGAACCTACCACTAGTTATGATTAGCGGATACGGCCGACAATCAAATCGTCGCCCCACTCACCGAGACCTTAACATGGCAGCAGTAGGCGAAGCGTCCTTGAGCCCGGCGCCTATCAGAGGCTAGGAAAGTGCAGCAGGCTGCATGGGCCCACCAGGGTTGGCGGGGCATTGGAACCGAACATCCCCGCAAGTCATGGTGGACGGTGTTGGGCAAAGCCAATTTACAAAGTCAGACAAAGCCACGTGAGGGATCTCGAAATCATGATGATGATATAGCGCGGAACAATTATGAGATTAAAATGTAATATGCTCTCTGAGATACATGGCTTTGTATAGCATAGTCCATACAACCTACGACGCAACAATACATCGTTCGGGACACAGTCGCACAAGAGCGAACAAATGACAATCTCCGCCCTTCATACATACATATCTAACCTGCTAGGCCTAGACTTCCGCCAAAAATGCGTAGATACGAAATAACACCGCGCCGAGGAGCATAAGCTCGGCCATGACGCGCACGGTCTTGACGAAGACCTCACGGCGTGCGCCCTTGGCCCCGGCCGAGTCAATCGCAGCAATGTCTTCAGGGCTAAGCTCTGGGGACATCCAAGGTGAGCGAACTGGAAGAGCCGAAGAGACATGCACGGACCCAAGTCTGCTGCCGCAAGGTAGCCTTCCAGCCGAGATCGCTTTGAGCTCATCCTAGAGAATAGACGGGCAGAAGACATGAGCGATACGTTGAGACCATCGATGACGGGGTTCATACGTGACTGCGACGGCACCTTTGGCCTTGACCCAAGCGAGCAAGACCTGGTCTGCTGTGGCGTTGAGCCGGCGTGCGATATCGTTGACGGGCTTGTCCACGGGACCGCCCGGCTGGTGTGTGATCGGGCTGTTTATCCGCATGAGCCACTGCTGCTCGGGAAGTAAGGGTGAGTGGTGGGACGTACGTCAAGGCAGAATACGCCTCGGTAACGATGCCGTTTGCCGCATGGTACGCCAAAAGTGGAGCTTGAAGTGCGTAGACGTAGGGATGGAAGAGGATCTACGAGCGGCAGTGAGATCAAGTTCAGCCATCTCTGCCGCCCCGAGCAGGCAAGGACCCTGCCTCGAGACGCACCTGGTTCGCGGCAGGTTTGATCTTGGCAGACGCCAGCAAGACCGCAAGCTCATCGATACCAAAGTTGCTGACGCCGATGCTCCTGCAGGGGCGCGCGCATGTTAGCTTCGCTATTCCCGGCTGTGACAGACCGAGCTAGTAGCGGGACGGGTCAGAGCGCCCCCCACACCTCTCTGGCTTACTTGGCGAGACCTGCTCGCTTTATGGCTTCCATCTCTGCCCAAGCCGTCGGAATATCTGGTAGCGCGAGATTTGGGTGGTGGATGAGATACAGATCGACGTATTCGACCCCGAGCTTTACCGGGTATAATTAGTTAACACCCATGTGCCTTGCAGGATAGGAGGGTTAGGGGACGCACATTCTTTAGGCTATTGTGAATGGACGTTCCTATGTCCAGTCCATTGCTCCCAGAGTACTTGGTAGTGATGAACACATCCTTCCTCGCGAGCCCGCTTTCCCGCACGGCTCTTCCCGCCTCCGCCTCGTTGCCGTATATCTGTGCAGTGTCTGCCGGTACAATACGCGTCCTCGGTCAGTGGTTGTCACGGTTGCGCGCGCGGCTCTGAGGAGACCGGCGGTATAGGGGTAAACCTGACGTGCCGATATGGTTGAATCCCACGGAGATGGCCTGCTCGACTTTGTCTATGGGATTCTGCCCGTTGCCGAGAGTCCACGTGCCGAAAGCAATGCTTGGGATGGCGTTGCCTGGAAAAAGGCGTGCAGGGTGCACGGTAAGTGGGAGCCGAGTCGACTGACGACAGGGCACACCGTCGTTAAGTTTAATGAGGTCCCAGGGCATGGTGAAGGTGCAAAGTGGTGTACAGCGGATGACGTTGTTGAATGTTGCGGTTAAACGTTAAACACGTGCGTGCCACAAGGCCGTTATCTCTGTCGCTATGGCTGGCTATAACTCTCCTACACAAATCGATTTCATTGTAGACTTCCATGTGCTATAACCAATCTAATTGCGAGCCCAAAACATGGGGAGGAGAGAAGAAGGTGGAACGATGGCGAACCCGAGAGAGAAGAGCAATACAATAAGGAATGACTTTGGTGCTTTGTCGCCCTCAAGGTTTACAGTCCATCAAACATTCCGGTCGGCACCACTCCATTCGCCTCGGGAGGTATTCCATGCTGCTCTATATAGTCATATCCAACGAAGCTCATCACACTGACGGCGGTCAGCTTTCAATACCAGGTAACGGAAAAATGCACATACTAGATAGTCCCATCCGCACAGCCAACCACAACCTCCTCGTGGCTAAGCTGCATTGACATTGGATTCTTTTCGGGTGTTGCTAGTCCTGCAAATTTCGCTGGGAGCGAGCCATAGAGGCCTTTCATATCATATGCACCGGCGGGGTCATCTGCGATTACACTCCAGGCACCTGATATTGTCGCAATTCTTGTATTGAGATCAACAGCAGCCGGATTATTCGCGCGCGGCGGGCTGCCCTCGCCGGTGTTGTCTGCCCCATTTTCGGAGATAGGGAAAAGTCTCTCCTGGTGGGTCGACATGAAAATCTAAAACGATGGGGTTAGCCGAGAAGAGAGTAAACAGCAGGTTCGTACTCTGCGGTCCGCCCCTGCGCGCGAACTAAACCTAGTCGCTGTGACCACACGGCGTTTTCTTGGATCCACTGCACCGACCGCAACGTCGGGAGTCTCAATAATGGCAATTAACCGTGGTGGTGCTGTGAGTATGGCGGCACGTCCGAAGCGCGCTGCTGAACCTGGCGAACCTACGACTGGGCCGCCGGGGCTGTTCGGCGTGCCGGGCGTGCGAGGGCTCGGCAAGAGTGTACGTGGCATGATTTGAGAGCTTCGACGCGGGGGGGTCGTAAAGGAGCCCGTGCGGGTAAGTGATAGGGTCCGGGTACGCCCAAACGATTCTGGAGGACCTGTTGATTTTTGAAGACCTGCGTCACTGACTTCGGGCTGGGCACCTCCAGCGTTCGTCGTCTCTTCCGCCTCGGTCCATCGTAGGTGTAGGATAATGGACTTTGTGGCACACTGAGAGCGGCATGGTCAGCTCGCAACATGTATCGAATTTGCCAAGTTTACCGTCATCTGAGTACCATGAGCAGCAAACCACTGCAACATGTTATCCGGGGCTTTCCCAACGTTGAAAAGTTTGGAGTTCAGCATTGGATCACCCCCAGCCAGCTCTGAGAGTTTGAACTGGGAGATCATCTCTCGACGGCCTGCGAGAAGGCGGCGATAAACTTATGAGAGGTGCAGAAGTCTGGGCACCTACGAATAGAGAAGACGCGGACGATGCCGTCAATGGTCACACTAACTACGCGTTCGCCTTCCTCCGAAGAGCCGCCGCTAATAAGTTGCACACCAATGTTCACAGTGGTTTGCTGGCCGAAACGTACGATCTTCGTCCCGGCGCGCCAATCCCAGCATACCAATGCTTTATCGGCCCCGGCGGAGACAAGGTTCTTTGAAGACAAGGCCACTGAATATCAAGTGGGTCAGGGATGGGGAAAGATTAGACTCAAAGGCGCTCACCAGCCCGAATGCCATTCAGATGTCCCGCTAGCTGTTGCAGAGGACAAAATGTGACAGAAGAGAAAAGGTGAACACGGCTGTGGCAACATTAGGATCTTTTGGCAAGAGATCATCGTGGCGACGTACCCAACGTCGTGGAAACCGACCACAAACACCTCTAAGCAGAATGTTATGGAGGCATCCTGAGTGGCAGCTTGAAAAATGACTGACCTTCCTCTAACAAAAAGTCTACGCAGCTGACAGGTTTCTTAACTGGTAAGCACTTCTTCATCTCACCCGTTTCGATATCCCAAAAGCGGATAGTCTCGTCATAAGATCCACTAATTAATCGCTTGCCTGCCCATGAGGTAAGAAGTTTGAGCCAGGGGGTCACTGAATAGAATAAGAACGCACCGCGTAAAAGGAGGGTTGTGCAAAAGTTAGTGTGGCCGTTGAGGAACCGGATACTTTGAGGGAGCGCATCGCGGAAGTTGGATTCACGATGGTGTAAGGAGCGATAAAGTGGTTCCCTGAATCGAGAGTCGTCAACTCAGGTTCTGGTTTTTACATTGAGGCGTACCATCCTGAAGGAGAAGATGGAGCCTTGAGAGGGATCGGATCCGTCGCAGTCAGCCTTATACAGTGGAATTTCCAAAGAGCGGGTAAGTGTACTATCTCTTGCCATTTCTTGGAAACCTAACACGGACGTGTCGTATCTTGCGCGGCACACGAAGGCGTATGAACACGCACAGATTCAACACCAACGAGCTCCGATACGCTAAGGTGTTTAAGGACTTTGACGGCGAGGTCCGGAGCAAGATTGCCGACGATATCAAACGTAGCCCTGGCGTACTTCTCTAATAGTAGAATCTGAAGGCGAATATCACCGGGAAGGCACGCTGTACATGATCAGCGCCCAACGCAAAACATAAAACCAGGAGAAGTCCGCTTACAGTCCAGTATAGCGGTGATTCTGAGAGTACGATCAGACATAATTCATTGTTGAACTGGCTTCGGAAACTTACAGTCTCATACGCTCGTCTCGGCTGAGCCCTCGAATGGTTTTTCTAACCTCGACCTCGTTGAACTCGCCGTTAGCCTTCCTTTTCAGAGCTTTCATCAAATCGGCCTCTTCTCTATCGTGGCTTTCGCCACCTCCACGATATCCACTCCAATAATCAGCTCCTCTGCGGCCACCACATACACAGAGGTCATCGCTATCGGTCATTAGAGATACCGTCCCGGCGTCCTCCCGCTGCCGTTCGCGTTCGCGCAAGACACGTACTTCAGCCTGTAATGCGTAAAGTTGAGCCGCTGTAGCTGCCTGTGCCCGTTCGAGAAGTCGCTTGTAGTGAAGAAGCTTCTTCGTGTGTACTGACAAGAGCGCCTTGAGGCCTCCGTGAAACTGGATGACGGTTCACATTGGTGCTCAATAAAGCATCATTAAGTATGCTCACCTCCTCATCCACGTTCTCGTCTTCAGCTTCAGTTACCATGTCAAGCGTGAAATCCTCACCGTCCCAGATCGACATAGAGCCGGCGAGGTCTTCATCGCCATTAATTTGATGAAAGTCAGGCTGCCAGGGAGGCGTAGACATGGAGATTGTGGATCGAGCGGATCCATTTCGTCGATCGCGTGACTTGCCGTTGACTTGCGATGCTGCGCCAGATCTCCTTGAGGGCGATTCTGTAAAACTAGGTTGTGGCGAGGGCTGTCGCGGTGAAGACTTGGCCTTGTTGGATTGTGGACTGGGCATAGTGACGTTGATCGATGGTGATGTGACAGAGAGACTTGCGCCCGGAGACTCTTTCACGCGAGACCGCTCAGCAAGGGTGCTCATGGACTTAACACGGGAGCGCGGAGTTGACGGTGCCAACGGTGCAGCGTTTTGAGGCGGCGGATTTGTAGCCACAAAAAGCTTACTTGAGCGCGTGGTACGAGAGGAGCCAGCTACGGATGGTGGAGCTTTGAGTGTTGCTGAGTCGCGCTGAGGCGCTGGTATGACACGGGGAGGAGCCGATATTACAGGCGAAAGGCCAAGGGATGTGGAACGGGGATTACTGACAAGTCCATGGAAAGATGCTGACTGGGGTCGAGTAGAAGAGAGTGTTGGGATAGAGGTAGACATACGCTTGATCCTGGCAGGATTCACGCTGGAAGGAAGTGTGTCACCCTCATCGACAGTTTGGGGCGTTACTGTAGTCGTATTGCTGACGTCGCTTATAAGCGACGCATTAGAGATAGTTCTTGACTTTGGAATGCTCGGTGGACCCGCTACCAATGAACGCCGGGGAACGCGAGAAGGGGTCTCTGACTGGGTTGAGGACCGTTTCAAAGACATCGTGGGAAGTGGTCAGACAGCGGTTACGGATACCCCGCTTTGGGACGACCCAGGAGAAAGAAACACGTCGTGAAGTACTCGTGAACGGGAATTCGGACAGTACCCTGCTAAAGAGGTGTCGGCTAACTGAGATGAGTAAGGCTGGGGTGCGCAGACGTGGTTTGGCTTACGATGGGAAGGGAGGAGATCCAAGCAAAGAGGGCGAGGAGTGTGAACTTAAAGAGGAGTGGGATGAGAAGGAGAGATGGTAAAAGAGTGTGTGAGTTTGCACGTTTGTCAAGTTGTCGAAGCAACGCGTCGCAATTCTGAATTCCCTCACGTGCTCGTATTCTCGGCTATCTATCGAGCCTCTAATAGTACTATGTACATTACTGCAGATAAAAATTAACATGCGAAAGATTTCAATCTGGGACGTCCCAGGAGTACACCTGTCCGTCACTATCTCCATGATACAACCGCTCCCTGAAAGAATGTGGGCCTAAGCACAGGCGACGGGTGAAGACCTCATACGTACCCTACGAATCTCAAGGCAGTAATGGCACTTGGCTGCTCTGCCTTCAGGACTTTCAGTGTGACGAACTCCCACCGAGCTATCTCCCCTTTTGGAGTATTGTCTGCGTTCCACGTCCTGAGCGTAATCTTTCCATCTGGGGACCCAGTGGCAAGCACCCCTATGCGGGAATACTCCCGTTCGTGGAAGGCAAGAGAAGTGATGGTAGGAGGTACGTGCGGGAGCGTTGCTGAGAAGTCGAGGTCGATGCAAGCGATGGGCCTGGCGTTGATCGTGTGTAGACACAACTTTCGTCGTGAACACGTCGCAATGTATCCCTGCGAAGCGTGTAAAGTCGTTGCCTCCGCAAAGCCAAGAAGAGGAACGAACGCACAGTGCTCTCATTGATGGTAACCAGATGAACTCCGACGGCGCCATGGTCTCCATGCCAGATAGATCTCATATAGACTGCCCTATTTAAATCCCATAGCGCAGCGCTTCCGTCCTTGGACCCACTAACGATTACCGACCACGGTCTTGAAGCAGCTACACAGAGAATTACGTCTCTGTGCACCCGCATCATGTTCGAGAGTGATATATTCAGGGCATTCAGTCCTGCATTGCCGCGGAAAACGCGCCAGAGCCGGACAATGTGGTCTTGAGACCCGGTAATTAGATTCTCGGAGTCCGCGAACGTGGCACAGGTGCACTCGATCCCTTCAATTACTTGGACAACCTATTTGGTTTTAAGCCCAGATACGGGCTAGAGTCACGACACTGACTTACTCGATTGTCGATCGAAACACGTAGCTGGCTAGCTGCCGCCCTACCACTGCGACTGAATCCCCACTCCACTTGTTCGTGCGGATGAGATGGCACAGAGAGTATGCCCGCAGGATGTGGGAATATCTTTTCCCCAATAGGGTCAACTGTTAGGTTCTGGACAGCGACGCCCTTATGAAGGCCTACAAAAAGTGATACACAAGTCGCATGAGGGGAGTGAAAGGACAATTTTACCTCGAGCAGCGGGTCGTGTTCCTTGAGTCAAGAGATCGTAATTCTCTTCAATCCCATATGATATTCCAAGGGGCAGTGATAAAGGCCCTTGCGTGTAGCGCTGGGGATGCGGTGCGCTAAACAGCTTTCGGGGAGTTTGTCCAACTGTTCTGGTCTAAGCTGAGAAAGTACAGGCGTCTGATCGTAAACTCACAGTTATGGATAATCCCCACTGTTGCTTCCCGTTCCAGCTCATCCGTGATAGAGTCCAAGTCTTTTCAGGGGTCAATCATCCAATTACTTCGCATGTGGTCGGCCGCACCTATGGATCCTTCGTAGCTCAGAGGATGAAAAACGTTCAGGGCAGTGGGATCACGCTGTTTGCAGCCCCAGATAAGGTCAATCCAGGCAGGCAGGTTTTCGCTGACGTAGTCACTCTCCAAGGCCTGGCCCATCGTCAGTGCCAACGGAGAGAAGGCAGGAAATAATAATTACTCGGCGATTCAAAACAATGAAGAGGAGGGGATCCTTCTTTGCCCATGGGGGCAACACAACGTGGTGGATTCGTTCGCCCGTGTTTTGCTGAACACCGAAGTCAAGGTTAGCTGAATTCTCTAAGAACCTATCAAGGAGTTCATCGTTATCCGTTGGCTTAAAGGATTTCGAAAACTTGCTCTGGACACGTATAGAATTCTGGGATAAGCTCTCGGACATCCCCTCTGATGTCTTGAGATGCTGAACTGTATGCCCTATGGATATTGCTTTCCAAAGACGTCGGAAGTTATTGGAATCAGAGTAATAGAATCGCACCTGAAAAGGCGATCGGGTAAATCCCAATCTCCACCCTGACAAAAAGTTAAGATCGTCCTTCTGGATGGCACTGATCTCACCTGCAGTGTTTTGAACATGTTTGTAAATGGCGCCAACCTGATTAAGTAGTGGCACACAATCATCGAGGAACTAAAATGAGTGCCGTAGTGAAATGGCTTCTCGCCGACACTCTCTAGATTCTCGTAGCGCGACTGAGCTGCCTCGCGCCGTGCAGGGGTCAGTGCGCCCATCGGCTGTGTCAGACTGAACATCCAATTAGTCTCTTCGGTGATGGAATTGGAGGAACAAAGACTCACTCCCTGAAGGTATCTCTCGACGAGAGGTCCAAAGTGTCAGATTCATGGTCTTGCAGTACCCATGCTGAGGCAATACAGATAAGCAGTGGTTCCAGTCTAGGGAGATGACATACGAAATACTGGGTACTGTGTGGCATCGCTCGGCGTGCGACCAGAAATCTGATTGAGGATGCTCAAATAAGTGAACTGTAAGAGAAGTGAGAAGACAGTATGTAAATCGAATATTAACGAACGTTACTGATTTCTCTGGCCTGCCACTTTCGCTGGGCTGTTGACAGCTCATCTGCACGGAATCCGGCGAAGACTCGTGCACTAACTATACTTGCGAATGGGGATTTAAGGATATTGGGTGTGAATCCAGGCGTGAGGACAGGTGTAAGAACAGCTGCTGAGAGTCCTGGGCGCCCTCCAATGGCAGACGACAGCCTCCGGTCCATGTCCGTTCTCTTACTACGATCTGTGAAGACAAGCAGAACAGAGCGACTATCTTTAAGGTAAATCTCCAGCCTGTATTTCCGATAAGCACACTGGTAATCCCGAGGTAATCGAGCGGGACCTCACGCAACGTCACGGAAAAGGAATGTCCTATCGCTTATGTTGGCTATCTTTTCGTACGGCCTGGCGTAGACTTAAGCTGAAGCAGTAGGTGGAAAGGATGCCCTTACCACCGTTGAGCTCGTTGAATACCATGCAAATCTAGAATGCTACCAGGAACGGAGAGCAAACTTCGAGGAGCATCTTGTGCGTCAATTACCTCGCCGTCATCGTTTTCTACTAGACCCTCCAAGATGTAGAAGTGTGTCCGCCCGCAGATTAAGAGACCAGCTAATCCCACTGAGCGCACTCGTCACTGATTCAACGATAAACTCACGAGAAGAATCAACCCCAGTGATTCTTGCGATAGTACTAACGGCCTCGATCACATCTCCTGGTTCAAGCTCGTGACGAACCCTACGATGTTTGTCGTCCACGACATCTTCCGCTAACTGACGATTATCTGGAAAGACATTTAGGACCTATTAGAGGAAGCTGGAACATTGGCATTACCGTCTACATCCGTAGATGAGATTTCGTATGACTCAGCCCATGGTGGCACCTCCACCCGGAATGAAGGCTGATCATCTTGTTGAGGTAGCTCGATGGCTCGCAAGTGGGCACTTTCGTCAACCTTTGAGCTTAGCGGCGCAATCATATTCGATTCCATCTTTTTCCTGTGAATGGTGAGAAACTGCGCGACGGAAACTCCCGAAATCCTCTTACCGCACTCTATGTGGACCTTCGGTCTCATCTAGTCGCCATGCACGATGGAGATTAGGTATTTCCCAAAGGCCGCGCTCGGCAGAGAGTGGGATCATCCAATCGTTCAGACGAGACATTTGGCGGTTCTCTTCCTTCCTAAGATGCAAGTCAGCTAACCTTTGAGTTATTAGATTGGAGACTTACATGTCCAAAAGGTTTTTACGCAGTCGCTTACGTTCCGTCAAGATGATAGTAGCACGCCACTCTTGAATTCGAGCCATCGACTTCTGGACAGTGCGTTCGCCGAGTTGCAGGCTGAGTCTTGCTGACGTAAAGCGACGCCTGACTGAGCCTGAGCGCCGCTCGGAGACCAACGATGGATCAATCCTTGTGCGTTGGTAATTCCCGCCATTGATGAGTTGTTCAGCATTTTGTAGAATGTCCAAGATCTCCAGAAAATGATGACA
>WNFC01015198.1_pt1 | contig 15754 bp, 14 predicted proteins | sample 5400541 | NCBI WGS metagenome assembly WNFC01 (sample SAMN13153342, study PRJNA577476) | soil metagenome | isolation source: 120 cm saprolite under Douglas fir tree site 2 hole 2 replicate 1 | place: USA:California | collected 2015-04-18
AACTCGATTTCTGGCAGACTGGACACACAGATGATCTCACGAGCCAGAAAGGAGTTCTCTGAGGCCTTTGAGGAGAGCGCAGGTGCCTGCGCTTGACCAGCTGTGCCAGCCAGTAGCAGTCGTCCCCGTGGAGCACGTCTCCCCGCGCGAGGTGGTCAGCGACTTGCTCACCGAGTCCCAGGGGTGGGAACGGCATAGTGTGGTTGAAAAGGAAACTCCCCTTGATGAATCCTAGGGGGGACGTGCAACACTTACCCTCTCTCCGTAGCTGTAGAATCGTTGCTCAAGCCTGCAATGGAGCGTCAGTTCCGTTGCAGGCTTGAATAGTGCTGCGATCATTCCCATGAAGAAGTATACTTTGCGGGTAAAACCTTTTCTCCGACTCGTATGAAAGGTCTTGGCCGCAGGCCCTCCCAGCTTACAGTTCCATTTTGCCACTGCTGACGAGGAGCTTGAGGAACTCCAGGTGGCGCACGATCTGAACGCGATCACTGCCACCCGTCTGGTACCACTGCCGCAGCCAGAGCACGGCCACGCTTTCCTCGGCGCTCCAGCCGCACTGGGCAAGCATGTCTGTTTCCATTACCGTCGCCTGTACCTGGGTTTCCATGTCGAGCTGCTCTTCAATAGAGATCTGTGGATTCATAATAAGTATCCTTTCCCGAGGTCGTCGACTGGGCAACCGCCCGAGCAGCGTGCTGCAACGCCCCTCTATCAGCAGCTTTACGAGGGTTTGAGGAACACTATCCTTACGGGCCAGTTGAAGGCAGGCTGGCGTTTGCCCTCGACCCGCGCGCTGGCCACTGATCTGGGCATCTCACGTGCAACGGTACAGCTGGCCTTTGAGCAGTTGATCGCAGAGGGGTACCTGGAGGGGCGTTCTGGTTCAGGCACCTACGTGTCTGCGGCATTGCCAACTGAAGGATTTTTGTCCACTGCGGTTCAAACGAATCGCACTCAACACGAGCGAGCGTCATTATGACGTCTCCATACATCGGCCCGCCGTTACGTATTCCAGGAAAAAGCTGGCCGCGGGCGTTTCGTGTGGGTCAGCCCGCGTATGATGCCTTTCCACACAAAACCTGGGAGTCGCTGCTCGTGCGTAGCTGGCGGCAGATGCCCCAGGATTTGCTGACGTATCACCGCGTGGCTGGCTATCTACCTCTACGTGAAGCTATCGCAGAGTACCTGGCCACGGCGCGTGGCGTACGCTGCACAGCCAGGCAAGTAATCATCGTTTGCGGCTCTCAGCAGGGGATCGACCTGACTGCACGTGTGTTGCTTGATCCCGGCGAACGCGTCTGGATAGAAGATCCAGGCTACACGGGGGCGCGTGGCGCGTTCCTGGCTGCTGGCGCGCGCCTGGTTCCGGTTCCACTGGATGCCGAAGGAATGGTTGTAGATCTGGGCAAAGCACGTGACCCTGACGCGCGTATCGCATTTGTAACACCCTCACACCAGTTCCCAATGGGCATGACCATGAGCCTCGTGCGGCGCATTAGCTTGCTAGAATGGGCGCGTACTGCTGGCGCGTGGATTCTTGAAGACGACTATGATAGTGAGTTCCGCTACGTCGGGCGCCCGCTGGCAGCTTTGCAGGGATTGGATACGACGGACCGCGTGATCTATCTAGGCACGTTCAGTAAGGTGCTTTTCCCTGCGCTGCGCCTGGGCTATCTCGTCGTACCCCCCGATCTCGTAAGCGCATTTGTGCGAGCGCAACTGTTTACCACCGTGCATCTTCCGCTCCTTGAGCAAATTGCTCTGGCAGCTTTTCTCAGTGAAGGTCATTTCACGCGCCATATTCGCCGGATGCGCCAGCTGTATCACGAACGGCAGGAACTGCTGCTGGAAGGTGCCAGGCAGGAATTGACCGGTTTGCTCGATGTTCAGCCGAACCCGGCAGGGATGCACCTTATCGGCTGGCTTCCTCACAATCGCGATGATCGCCAGATTACCTACGCTGCGGCCAGCGCTGGCGTAGATGTTATGCCGATTTCGCACTATTGCCTGGAAACACACGAACGACCTGGAATATTGCTGGGGTATACAGCAGTGGGTGGGGAAGAGATGAAGGCTGGAGTCAGAAGCCTGGCCCGTGTGCTTGTCTGATCGCCCTGGTTAACTGGGGCAGATAATAAGCCTGGCTGTTACTTCCTGCGGTTCGCCATCTCCTCTTCCGTCGTACTGCTGGTCACCAACTCATATAACAATGCCTGTCCAGCTTTTGGGCGCAAAACACGGCCCAGGCGTTGAATATATTCGCGCTTTGTGCTATTGCCGCTGACTATGATCGCTACACGGCAATCGGGTACATCCACGCCCTCATTGAGGACGCGACCTGTAACCAGTTTAGTGTACTGCCCCGAGCGGAAGCGTTCAAGTATAGCGCGACGTTCCTCAGTTGGAGTCTTGTAGGTAATGCTCGGCAGGCAGAAACGGCGGCTGATCTCATCTACGACCTGGTTATACTCAGAGAAGAGAATGACCTGGTCAGCAGCATGAAGCCTTAGCAGGCGCTCTATCTCGACATATTTGGCGGGGGCGTTCATGGCAATATTGCGCGCCTCTCTCCAGGCGAGCATGGCTATACGTGCTTCGGGGTCGCGCGCGCTAAGAAAAATAATTTTCTGCTGAAATTCTTCCGGGGAATGGATCACGATATGCCGGCGCTGCAAGAACGAGCGATAGACGTGCCTCTGTTTCGCATATCGCGTCTCATCCTCGCTCGACAGAACAATATCGATACGTACCTCTTGATATTCTGCCAGATAACGTCCCTTGGTTAGTTCCGCGGGAGAACGTCGATAGACTTCCGGCCCGATCAGCCGTTCCAGGTCGAGATGTGCCATATCAGTGCGCTCGGGAGTCGCGCTCAATCCTAAGCGCAGAGGGGTAAAGGCGCTTTCGGCTATCAAGCGGTAGGTTGGTGCAGGTAAATGATGACACTCATCGAAGATCAATAAACCGAAATGCCTGAGTTCGCGTGGATAGAGCGCGGCGGAGTCGTACGTAATGACGGTGATAGGCTTCATCTCTTTCTCACCACCACCGAATAGGCCAATTTCAGCAGGGTTCAAGGAAAGAGCAGAGGCCAGGGCAGTGCGCCACTGCTGTAGGAGATCGAGGGTTGGTACCACTGCCAGCGTCCACAGTCCCGTTTCGTGAATGACCATGGCAGCAACCAGTGTTTTGCCCGCACCTGTTGGTAGGACGACAACTCCTGCGCTACCTTCAGCCAGCCAGCGTGCCAGCGCCTCATTTTGATAGGGGCGCGGCTCAACCTGGAGCGCAGTCGCAAAGGGCAGCGTGGGCCGTTCCTCGAAGGCGACGCTAAACGGCGTGCGCTGCGCCTGCAAGGCTTGTTTGACCGCTTGAAAATGAAGCGGCTGCGTGCGTAAGAAGGCATGGCGCTTATCGCGCCCCATTGCGGCGCGGATGTCTGCAGGTAAGTGTGTGCCAAAAAGAGATTGCAACAGTTGCAGCGTTGGTAGGTGCAACATCTCTTCACTGGGCATGATAATGAGGTCGCGACCTCGATGATCAATAGTCGTCATGAAGCAACTTCACCATTCATCTGGGGTAGCAATAACGAACGCCATGCTTGAGATAGAGCTACTTTTAAGTATTCTCTTTGCTGATCATTTTATCGGAAGAGCTCTAGCCTCTGGCACTGCACATTGTCCAATGTGATTGCATGGTTGCGTTGTACCGGAAAGACTTCAGCACTTGCCCAGAGAACACTGGCAACACTCGTCGCGATGCCGAGCTTGATACCGCGATGGCGCAACACAGCAAGAAGTTGATGAGCATCAAAGAGATAGACGGATTCGATCACCCAGGGACGAACTGCACCTCGCGATGAAGCCGGGGCCGTTTTGGCCCTACCAGGACAAGGTAGTAATCCGGCGGGGTAGTGGGATTCAGATCAAGGATACCCTCATGTTTCAGATACCATTTGATGTCAACGGAACGCCCAGCGAGCGGTCCTTGGAGAAATATTCCATCACTGCTTGCATGCGATGCTGATCGATGGAGCTCTATGCCGAAGATAGCGGCTGCAATGTACTCGCCCGCGTGCCCAACTTGCGCAGGGCGTCCGAGGAAGCTGGCTATTTTTCCATCAACCACATTCTTTTCTTTAACCAGCTCCGCAAGCTGAATCAAATCATCCATTAGGAAACCTCCATGCTCCTTTTAAAACCTCGCTCCATATTCTGCCAGCCACTGCTTCCGCCCCGGACAATCGAGCGCTGTACGCTCAAGACGTTTCCAGAAGGCAGGCATATGATGATATCGAGACGAGAGCGTCAATGGTCGGATCTGTTGATTGAACGAATCATGCTTTTCCTGTTTGGCTTGTACAGCCTCATAACGCTCTTTGGACAACCAATGCATTCTGAATGACGGCCCCCGGTGGCACCAGTCGCCTTTTATCACAAACAAACAGATGCGTTTCGTGATATTTTAGCGTCAGTCCGGCGACAACTCAGGGGCAATTGCTCCTTTCCCACATCCCGTATCTGACTCTGAAGCGGTTGTATTGATCCGTTCTTTCGTTCATTAGATTACCTATACTGCTTGTTACTGAGAAAAATTGTGCAAAGACGAACTATGACTAGAGAAGCCGCGCCAACCGTAAGATATCAACGACTGCCTGAGCCACCAAAGAGGCTCTCCTGATTGCTCGACGTGAGGCCGAACGTGAAATGGAGAGCTTTTTTTCCTCGCCTGATGTTTTCTTTTCAGTCGTTAGGAAAATTGCCACGACGAACCTTCTGAGTAGGAAGACTAGCTGCGCCTGGCGCCAGTTTACCCTACTTTTAGCTATCAGGAAAAGCCTCTGTATTTTTCATAAAATGTAAAAGTAGACCAGGGTTTCACAGTAGTGGGAAACAACGCATCTAGATGACAACAGTCTCCTGTGAGAGGCGGCTTCGCAGCAGCGTATCCCCCGCGCTCTCGACCGCAAAGCAGGTACGTCTACCGAGTGATTGCAGCGGCCAAAATCCGCACAAGGGGCTAGCATTGAGGAGGTCTTGCCTTCTTGGAGCAGAGCGGCAGGGAGCCTGCTCCAGGTCAGCACTGATCAACAATCACATGCACCCCGTGAGCTAGCTCATAGACAATATCATCCTGAGATACTACAATGAGCGTGAATGAGACTTCAGAGAGGAAGCCGTTTTTTCGAGGCACACCTTCTTCACCTTGATCTGATCGTCAAAGACTGGCTCGTGCTGGTGCAGCCAGCACCGAGGAGCATGAAAGGAGGTGCAGGACCATGCAGTGGTCGACCTTGCAGCAGTTACAACAGCAATTACAGTCAGCAAACGCAGAGACCCGCAGGCAAGCCGCAGAACAGCTCGGCCAATGCAAGGATGAGCGGGCGGTCGAGGCCCTCATCGTGGCCCTCACTGGGGGTGAGAGGGATTTGTCGGTGTGGTATGCCGTGGCCCGGGCCCTCGCGGCCATCGGAGACGCACGGACGGTACCAGCCCTGGTGGAAGCACTCCAGCACCATGAGGACGATTTCGTGCGGGCGGGAGCCGCAGGGATCCTCGGGGAAATAGCTGGTGCGCAGGCGGTAGAAGTGCTGGCGAGGGCACTCCAGGAGGATGAGGGAATGGGAGGGGTGGTACGAGCAGTAACAGCCGGGGTCTTGGGGAACATTGGAGACCCACGGGCAGTACCGGCACTGAGCGCAGCCTTGGCAGGGAATGATAAATTCGAGGTTCTCTGCAATGTCGCCGAGGCTCTGGGAAAGATCGGAGGCGCCCAGGCAATCGAGTCCCTGGGAAGAGTTCTCAACGACAGCCGTACGGAAGACGTGGTACAGAGGCAAGCGGCCTGGGCACAATGATAGAGGCAGGATCTCGCCGGGAGCTTGCTCCCGGTGAGAGTCTCCTATGTATGACCAGGCCTCATCTAAATGGGCTTAGCGTATACCTTGCCCGAAAAAATATAGTGACCCGAAGCTGCTCGACATCTGACAAAGCTTTCTAGTGAAGAAAGAAAAACCTGTTTTTAGGCGCATGGAAGAAGAAAACGGGCGAACTCAGACTCAGTTAATACGTATGTAATACCTCGCCCCTGGGCAACTGAGAGGCAACGATGAGGCTAGATATCAGGCCGTATTGCTTCTTACTCGATGGTAAGACACAAAAAAGGCATCAAAGGTAAGTGTGGTATTACTATACCCATAGCTTGTCCGCAGCGGACAGACTTTGCTATCCCTCTTCTTGAAGGAGGCCATACTGAGGCTGCATCGATAACAAAGGCCTCATCTGCGAGACTGTTAAAACGAAAACGACAGAACCAAGCAGAGGAGGCCTTTGTTGCCTCACCCTCGCTTGTCCAGCATTCCCATCTTGTTCCTGCTTGATCGGTTCCTGGACAATTCGGGATGAGTCCTCCCTTGTCTTACTGAGCGACGAATTCCCGAGCAAAGCGATGGATGGGAGTCAGGTCTGTTGCGCTCGTGGGGAAATCGAGGATGAGCTCGTGGATGCCGACATCCTCCAATGCCGCAATACGCTGACGGATTGTCTGCGGACTGCCCACAAGCGAGGTATCTCTGAACTGATTCCTCACAGGAGGGGGAAGCAAAGCTAGCGCCGTTTCATCGTCTTCAGCAATGGAGCAGACAGCACCGGTGGTGCAGTGGATCGTCGCGAAGTCGCGTCCCAACGTCTCACAATGCGTTTTGAGCACGGCGAGCTTACGCCGGATCGTCTCCAGGTCACCGAGCACATTGCAGGCATCGCCATACTGCGCGACCAGCTTGAGTGTGACCTTCTCTCCTCCACCGCCAATCAGGATCGGGATATGCGGCTTCTGCACCCCCTTGGGCCGATTGATGGCGCCACGTACCTGGTAATACGTGCCCTTGAAGGTAGCCTCTTCCTGCGTCCACATGGCAAGAATGACCTGGAGTGCTTCTCGCAGCATGCGCAGGCGCTCCGGGGCATCAGGATAGGGATAGCCATACGCTCGATACTCGTGCTCGTACCACCCCGCCCCAATGCCGAAATTCAAGCGGCCATGTGAGAGGACATCGAAGTTGCTGGCCATTTTAGCGAGCAAGGCGGGATGGCGATAGCTATTGCAGGTAACAATCTGGCCAATGCGGACGTGTCGCGTGTCGCGTGCCATGGCCGCCAGCGACATCCAGGTCTCAAAGGTGACCTCCTGCGATGGCGTGGGAACGGTGGGAGACACCACTGATGATAGAGGTCGAGCATCTCTGTCTCTCGTTTTGCGGCATCACTCTTCTCTGAGAGATATGATACGATATTGCCGGGTTCTCCCGCACATGAGCAGCCGCTTCGGGAGATCTCTGTATGAAAGAAAAAGCCGACACTCCAGAACCGCTCCATCTTTCCATTGGGCAGATGGCGATAGAGTTGCTCACGTTGCTGTTTCCTGCTCTGTTTGAGAACGGATATCCTAAGTAGCCAGCACACGGTGTGGATGCCGTCACTCTGGTTCGCTTGCTCGATTGGTGTGCTGAAACACCGCTGGCCAAAACGCGCCAGACACCTATCGCTTGGCGCGCTTCACCTGCTGAAATGAATTCGCCAGGCACAGGCGGCACGAGAGCGCCGAGCGAAGGCTGAAGCGCGCTCCCGTCAGGTGGAGCAGCGGCTGAAACGGGAACGTGCCCAGGCAACGCGGGCGCTTGCCGAGCGCCGAGAGACAATGGGAGCAGCAGGGCGTGTGGCCGTTGCGCCTCGCGCTTCAAGCGCGAGGCCTTCCGTGCCGGAGGCAGCGGCCAAGCTGGCCCCCCTCCAATAGTGCAAACGCCAGGCCGAAGACACGATCGTTGTGGCCTTTACCGCCTGCGAGCGGGCAGGCCCTCGCGAGCGCGAGCGGCTCGCGGCAGTTGGAAGATCTGGCGGCAAGCGAACGGACGAAGTATGCATATGCTTCTCCCTTCTTTCGGTTGTGACCGTACAAACAAGAAGGGGAATATCGAAAGGCCAGCTTTGAGGGGGTGCGCCCGCGGGATTGAGGAGTGACTTCGGAGCAGCCCGCACATGCGTGGGTCGAGGCAAGTTACTCCTCGCAAACGGTGAAGATCGCGTATGACGAGTGAAACCGGGTACGAGACGCTCTCCCGCCTGAGCACGCGGCATCAGCGGTTTCCAGTTGGCTCCTCCCTGCACGACTTGAGCACTGGAGGAGTCCCCTGGCTTCATCCTCCCAGCTTTTTCGGGATTCCCTTGCTTTTCACTCCCCCTCGCTTCTGCGGCCTGGTTGATTCCTCGCTGAGACGCTCACCAGGCCAGTTCATCGTTCTCAATCTCTTGTATCAGGCTTCCCGGGCTTTTGCGTAGCGCCTCTTAGAGTAGACGGTACTTTTCAGCTAGTCCCTCAGGGATTTCCCCGTGCAACGGAGAAGACCGTGCTAGTATTGCAACACACTCATCTTTCAAGATGTGTCATGAGATGTTACCGTAGTTCAACTGGTCTTCTAGGGAGGATATCAGGTAGTGATGCGAGAGCATCAAGCCACTCGGCACAGCAAACCGCGTCCCCAGGGCAGACGCCTCTCACCACTCGCGCGGATCATCGTCTTCGTGCCGCTCGCGCTCCTGCTCTTTGCCTACGCGCGAACATGGGATGTGAGGCTGTGGAATGCCGCACAGTCGCTTGCCATTCAAGCCCACACCGATTCCTCCAAGCCCATCAGCTTCACGGAAGTGCAGGCTTCGGGGCCGACCTTTTCCCGTTCCTGGTACGTTCAAACTCCTCCGAGTACCGCCATGAGCGACATGCAGGCGCTGGCCTGGCGGGATTCCGCCTGGACATTGAACAGTCATCAATGCGACACAAAACATTACGCCAGTTTCGTCCTGCTCGATTTTGGCGAACCTCATACATTGAGCGGTGTCTATGGCACCTTCTCGGTAACCACCAACCATTTCTGGTCTGATAGCGATATCGCCGCCGCCGCCCAGCGTTACCTGCTCGTGTGGCGCAGCGTCTCCTCGAACTGCCGCCTCAAGCTGGCCATCGGACTGAGTAACCATCATCAATGCGCATCCGATGGCCCTGCTTGTCGTATTCCAGAAGTGGGAATCCGTTGGGCGGAGATGGTGAACAACCTGAATACCTGGATACGCGAACAGGGCTACAACCAGCAACTGCAAGTGTGGGCCGCTTACGATGCCGAAACCACCTGGGATGGAGCGGACCGGACGCGGCAGTTTGTGGACGGCTTTACCGCTCATGACGCCTTCCAAGTCCCGCTCGTGGACTTTGGCGATATGCGGCAGGGAGACCCTCTCGTCGATCCAGATACGGGTCAACCAGAGCAAAGATGGACCGACGAGGACAGGTACTATGTGGCGTGGAAAGCCGCTTACGATGTCTCATTGCCTGAAATCTATGACGGCAACAACCTCTGGGATTGGATACGGCTTCAGCAGAACGACCACACCATGCGCTTCCTCGGCATCATGACGGAAGCCTGCGCCTCCGGACAGGCGCTCGTTCCGAGCGACCCAAGAGTCACGTGCGGCTCGATCTTCAACGGCTACGGGTATGCTCCCTCTACTGCTTTCAATCAACTCAAGCAGAGCATGCTCCAGCAGGCGCCTCTGTACTATGTTACAAGTATGCCTGTGCCGTTTTAGCGCTGTACCATTCTGATGCCCCTTTTTTCCTGGCTCATGTGATCAGCCCGACGTTGTATGTTTCCCGTTGGGAAATGAAGGGTACAGCACGACGTATCGTAGAGATGTGGGTACAAAGAAGTTGGCAGCGTAACGGCTCCCCATGGTTGCTGGCCAGGGGCTTGTGGAATGATGCCGGTGTATCGTCGTTGCGCCCCACGCGTTGGTTGCGGCCCCATGGGCGAGGCAGGCTCAAAGCACCCCATGTCTCGCTTGGCACGATCTGGAACACGCGCTTCCTGCAACGTAGATCGCCGTGTGCTGGGCCGCGAAGACCAGGTGTAACACGGAAGCCCCCAGCGCGATGGGCAGGATCACCGTCGCCACGTCGGCGGCGAAGAGAAAGGTCATGGCGACCAGGCGCAGGCGATTCTGGGAAGCTAATGCGCAAACACAACAGGCACAGCCTGTTTCCTGACAGGAGCTATTTTCTTCATCTCAGCAGCGACCGTGCTGCGTATAATTCTCGATTATAGACACCAAGTTTAAGGCTTCAGATAATTGTGAGTCTCAGGAAACGGTGGTTTGTTGAGACTCTTGCTCCTTGTCTCAAAACTCTTTATTACTTCTTCGTATACATGTCATTTCCAACTCCCTTGAGTAATTTTATCCAGAATCACTTGCGTATAACACCTGATTCTTCAAGGGCCAGCCCAGGTAGACTATGAGCCAACCGCCTGAGCCTCGTGCTCCCCGCACGGGGAATGCCATAGGCGGTCAGCACCATGCCCAATCCTGCGCATTGCCTCCATTCCTCAGGATCAACCTGGGCCTCGCCACCGCAGAGAGCGCATTGCCGATTACCGATTACCGAGACCGCCAGTCCACTGAAGAGCAGATTGCGCATTGCGTCCTTTGAAAGGTTGGAGCACGCTCGCCTCTCACCGGTCTGGTCATCTCTGTTTCTCTTGAGAACACTCTTACACACATTCGACCAGGCGACGGATGCTGCCGCGTACCGGGACGCGCTCAAACCGCTGGTCCTCTTGGATGATGCGCATGGGCATCCCATACGCCGGGTTCAGGTCGCTGCCCTTCGGCTCAATCCTGGCATTCGGCACGACCGCAAGACGGTACCGCTGGAGCAGCATCGCCAGCACCACTTTTATCTCCAGAAGCGCGAATTCCGCCCCGATACATCGGTGTGGTCCGGCGGCGAAAGGCAGATACTCGTACGGCGTTCGGCTGAGCGTTTCCCAGCGTTCCGGCTTGAAGCGGTCTGGCTCCTCATACAGCGAAGGTAAGCGGTGGGTCAGGAACGGGCTGAAGAAGATCGTTGATCCTTTGGGCAGAGCGAAGCCGCCAACCTCACACGGCGCGGACGCGATGCGCATGCTGGTGGGCGTTGGCGGCAACAGACGCAGGCTCTCCTTGATGACGCCATCGAGCAGGGAGCATTGCTGAAGCGACTGGGGCGCCGGGGCCTCGCCGTGCAGCTTGTCATCAAGCTCAGCGAGCAGGTCAGCATGGATGCGTGGATGCTGATGAAGCAAGAAGATGGTCCAGGTCAGCGCGGTCGATGTGGTCACGTGTCCGGCGGCATACAAGCTGAGCGTGTGACTGACCAACTCGTCATCCGTGAGCTTGGTTCCGTCTTCATCATGCGCCTGCACCAGCGCGGCCAGGACGTCGGTACTCTCGGCATCTTTGCGCTTCTGTGCAATCATGGTGCGGAGAAAGCTTTCCAACTTCCCGGCAAGCTTGAGCGTGCGATGATAGGGCATAGCTGGCACGTCGATGAGCGGTGTATACATCAGCCGTGACTGTGCAGCTAGTAACTGCTGGAAGAGCGCTCCGATATGGTCGATCTCTTTCTCATCGTCCAGCCCGAACAGCGTCTTGACCGCGATCCGCTGGGTGAGTTGCTTCATTTCAGCGTGCAGCTCGATCTGGGAGAGAGGCCGCCAGCGTTCCAGCAACAGCCTTGTGAGCGCCACCATGTCGTCATGATACTGCCCGACCTGCCGTGTATGGAAGGCTGGCTGCATCAAATGACGATGCAGTTTGTGATGCTCCCCGTTCATATTCAGCAGATTAGAGAGGAGGAGGCGTCCCAATGCGGTGTCTTTCGTCCCCTTCAAGATCTTCCCTTTCCCCACCTCGAAGAGAGCGGGCTGAGAAAGCAACTGGAAGTTGAGCGCATGCCCAAAGGCAAAGACGTAGGTGGGATCGCCCTGAGCCATCGCGACGACATCTCCGTAGGTGTCGTGCAACCAGCGCGAGTAGGTACACGGGTCGCGGAACAGTTTGAGCAAATTCGCCCCGCTGCCAAGAAGCGGCAAGGCGGATGGGCCGGGAAGAGTTCGCTGTGGAACGGTACTTGTTACCATAAGAATATCTCCATGCTCTTGTCATGTTTCGTCAGGGAGGGGAAGAAACCGAAGCCTGAGCAATCAGGCCGATCTCTTTCCCTCTTTTTGTTCAAAAAACAGGAATGCCGAGAGGACGCTGTTAGATCTCTCTCAGTACTTTTTGCGTCATCCCAAACAGCATCGCCAGACCCAATACGAGACCGCCGAGCGGAAAGAGGATTGCCGGGCCGAACTGATTCGAGAGCACACCAGCCAGAGCCGTTGAGAGCGGATACAACCCTGCTGAGCTGAACATCAACAGGCCCATGATGCGCCCCATGAGATGGCTCGGGATGTTCAATTGGACCGCGGTGAAGAACAGGACCGTGAAGCCGCTGTTGGCGACGGCAGCAATCAACATGCAGACAACTGCTCCAGGGACGCCCCCAACAGGGAGAAGCGCAATCATGGCAGCCACGATCAGGCCACCCAGGAAAATGATCATCCCTTTGTGTTGGCGTTTTCCCAACATGCCAGCGAAGATGGACCCGATAAGCGCGCCCGCGCCCCAGCCCGCCAGGATGAAACCATAGCTGCTCGCGGTTCCATGCATGGGACCGTGGACCAGCGTGGGCAGGGCCACCTCGATCAGCCCGCCCGAAACGAGGCTAATCACGATGAAAAGGAGCAGGGTGATCTGAATCAGCCGCGAGGTGCGCAGAAAGCGCCAGAAGCTCACCTGCTCACCTTGCTCCTGGGTGCTGGTCGCTGGCTTCTCCAGCCCTACTTCTTTCTTGCTTGTTCCGAGTGTGGCACGCTTTTTTGTCCCGCGCATCAGCGCGAGCGAACCCGCCGAAACGAGAAAGGTCGACGCGTCGATGGCCAGGGCCGTTGCCGAGGTGAACGTGGCCACGACCACGCCAGCGACAGATGAACCCACCAGGTTCGCGCCCTGCATCGAGGCCATCATCAGTCCGTTGCCAGCTTGCAGGTCGTCATTACTCAGAATATCTGGCGTCATGGCTATGGAAGCGGGTATGAATGCGCCCCCAAAGGCTCCCAGCGGCACAGCGATCGCACAGAACTGCCAGAGCGTGGGATGTTCTCCCAGGGCCAGAGCCGCCAGGAGAGCCATCAACAGCAGACGCACTGTATCAGCTATCAACATGACCCGCCGCGGGCGCAGGCGATCCGAGAGCCAGCCGCCCGCCAGTGTACACACCGCGCGGGGAATGCCGTAGGCGGACAGCACAATGCCCAGTTCCTGCGCGTTGCCGCCCGTCGTTAGGATCAGCCACGGCAGCGCCACCGCGTAGAGCGCATCGCCGAGGATCGAGATTGTCTGTCCGCCGAAGAGTAAAGTAAAATTGCGCGTCTTGAAAAGGTGCAGCATCCCTCCCGCGACCAGTTTGGTCGCGCCTGTTTCCATTGAACCATCCTGCGCATTGGCAGAGCTATCTTGCTTCTGTATAGTGACTGGCATTCCTTCATCTGGATGAAAAGATGTTGACATGTAAATTTCCCTCCCTCTTTCTTAATCGCAAAGATTATGTTATACTAATATTCGCTGATCCGTTAAATAAGATCAATGAAAAATTACCTTGTCTACTAAGCTAATTATATCTTAGCCGGAGGAATAAAAATTGTCAAGTAGTTCGCAAAAAAAACGCGCGGAGGTACTAGGGGAACTCCGGCAGTTCACTGGACTCGGATTGTCCTTTTTCCGGGCGGCGGCGGCCCGAATCGGGATGACCGTCACGGATATGCAGGTCCTGGAGATTTTGGAGAGTAGCGGCCCGATGACCGCCGGGCAGCTCGCTGATCTCACGGGGCTGACCACCGGGGCCATTACCGGGATGCTCAATCGCCTGGAAGAAGCCGGGCTTGTGCGAAGGGCTCGCGATCCCGACGATGGTCGCAGGGTCATCGTCCAGCTTGAAAGAGAGAAGGACGAAAGGCAGAAGATGAGCTCCATGTTTGCTTCCCTTGGGCAAGCATGGGATGAACTGGCGTCGGACTACGATAGTGAGCAGATCGCCTTCCTCGTGAAGTTTCTCAAACGAAGCAACGCGCTGACCAGGAGGGAAATAATCCGCTTGCAAGAGGTGCCAGCGGGCAAGGAGGGAAGCTTCTCCGCTCCCCTGGAAGGAGTGGAGAGTGGGCGGCTCGTTGTTTCCTCTGGGGTCTCCCAACTCGCTTTGCGCGCGAACGAGGGGATGGACGAGTTCTATCAGGCCAGCTTTGAGGGGCCGATGCCGGACGTGAAGGTCAAAGATGGGGTGGTCACCATCCGTTATCCACGACGCTTGTTGGGGTTGGGTGGGGAGAAGCGTGCGGCGGAGATCACCCTGAGTCGCTCCATTCCGTGGCAGATTGCGATCCAGGGCGGAGCATCAGATGTCACTGCCGAGCTGGGCGGTCTCAAGCTCACCGGGCTGGAGGTCAAGGGAGGACTCAGCTCCATCAGCCTGGAACTCCCCGTACCCGTCGGCATAGTTCCCATACGGATCAGCGGGGGAGCGTCAGACATCACTGTGCGGCGTCCCGCGGGCGTCGCCGCGCGAGCGCACCTCAAGGGCTGGGTCTCCACATTTATCTTCGATGATCAAACCTTCGGCGATGTGGGCAACAACGTGCGACTGCAAAGCTCTGGTTTTGAACCGACTGCCCCATACTATGACATCGAAGTCACAAGCTCTGCCAGCATGATCACTATCACCTCTGGTTGACGCCGAACCCGATCACGAACGTGCCCGCGATCACCCGGTTCCCCGGTCATGGAAGCCGTCATGTTCAGGCGCGAGGCCTCCCTGCAGTTAGAACTCTGGACACTGCAGAAGTCGATTGGTATGTGATCATCCAGGCCCCTCCCTATGGCCCCCGCCCGCGCCGGAAAAAGAAGAAACTCGTTTTTCTCCAGATACCATTGTTCCACGAACGTGATGGAATTGGAGGGTAAGCTCGTTCAGAGAGCTTGATTGCTGCGTCCAGCGGCATACACGACCAGACTGCCCGAGGGATCGCATGGACATGATTGCGCGCTATTTGGAACTGTACTGGCTACTTAGGTTATCCGTTCTAAAAATAGCATCACTGGCGGCCCTCTCATTTCCATTTTCTTGCCATTCATACTCCGGGTAGGTGATACATAGGGTTCCTCAATGACTGTTTCTTTCCGGATGTGAGAACGGATAACCTAAGTAGCCAGTACAGGGATACTACCAGGTAGTTGCTCGAGTGTGAGGAGTCTTTGAGAGAGCTTGCCGTGCGGGGCGATAAAGTGAATTACCACTGGTGAGAGAGAGGTCGATGCTCTTCGGTTCCGGTTCGATTATTTATTCATGTTACTATTAATACTATAATTTCTGTTCTCTCGCCTCGAAATCTCCTCCCTACGCTGGCTCTCGTGTCTCTATGTTCCCAAACACGCTCTTCATTGCGGCATTGCAGATTCCCCCTCTGCCTACTCACTCAGTACTCAGAGGCCTTCAGTTCGTCCTTTTCTCTCATCATGCTCGAACAGCTAGACCACGTAGCCAGCACAGGGCTGGTGCAAGTTGAGAACCAGGGCAAAGGACACGTTGACCATCGGTGTGGCTCCTCTGGTGGCTACTGGTCGTCGGTCACCATCTCACTGACGCGCCGGCAGAGCTCGGTGCCGTAGTCAGTCCAGATTCCCGCACCCCAGTAGCGGTAGCAACTGGTCTCCGCGGTCAGCAGGTGGAACAGCGCGTTGCGGTACCGGGGATCGGAGCTTTGGATGCCCGAGGCTGTGATCCGCTCGTG
>WNFC01004290.1_pt1 | contig 15749 bp, 16 predicted proteins | sample 5400541 | NCBI WGS metagenome assembly WNFC01 (sample SAMN13153342, study PRJNA577476) | soil metagenome | isolation source: 120 cm saprolite under Douglas fir tree site 2 hole 2 replicate 1 | place: USA:California | collected 2015-04-18
AATCTGCAGGTGAGAGATGATGGGTTTGTTCCTGACAAAATTGGCAAGACGCTGCGCGTAGGGATCACAAAGGCGGCGGACATGCCGCTGCGCTATGTAATCGCCGGAAGTAAATTCCTATCGCGGCCGTAACGCACTAGCGGGCTGGAATCAGTAGATTGTCGATCAGCCTGGTTGTACCCACATAAGCCGCAACGGCTACCAGCGCACCATGGCCCACATCGGTCACGGGATCGAGCGTGTCCGGATTGACGACCTCAAAATAATCCAGCCGCACGGAAGGTTCTTCGGATACCGTCTGCTTGCCTGCCGCGATCAGGGTTTCCGCAGACGTTTCACCCTGAGCCGCCAGCTTCTCAACCTTCTGCAATGCTTGCGAGAGCACCAGCGCCTGGTTGTGCTGCTCGGGATTGAGATAAGCGTTGCGCGAGCTCATGGCCAGAGCGTCAACGGACCATCTTGCGGATCACCGCCACCTGTGCTGCGTCCTTCTGGCCGAAGAAAGCCAGATCAGGTTGAACGATGTTGAACAGCTTGGAGACCACGGTAGTTACGCCGCGAAAATGTCCCGGACGCGAGCGTCCGTCCAGCTTGCCGCTCAAACCTTCCACATCAACCCACGTTGTTGCGCCTTTTGGGTACATCTCCTCCACGGACGGGCTGAAGATGTAGTTGGTTTTTTCGGCGGCCAGCATGACGGAGTCTTTTGCAAAGGTTCTTGGATATTTGGAAAAATCTTCGGCCGGACCGAACTGCGTAGGATTGACAAAAATAGAGGTTACGACAATATCTGCATGCTCTCGCGCTGCGCGCACCAGAGAAATATGGCCGCGATGAAGCGCGCCCATGGTGGGCACAAAGCCCACGCGCTTGCCTTCGCGGTGGGCCTGCCTGCTGATAGCCGTCATGGCGGCGGCCGTATCAATGATTTCCATTGCCGGTTGAGCTACCGTGAATACGCCTTCAACTGCTTGCGGCGCAGGAGCGCTTCCAGTTCCGCTTTGGTGTCTTTGGGCAGGTGGTAGGATTCCTGGTCATTCGGATAGCTGCCGGTTTCCACGTCGGCCTTGAAATGCTCCACGGCTTCGCGAATCAGTCCGCCAGCATCGGCGTAACGGCGGACAAATTTTGCCGGCGTAGAGAACGTCATGCCGACAAGATCGTGAAAGACCAGCACCTGGCCATCGCAATCCGGGCCAGCGCCAATGCCAATGGTCGGCACATTGACTTCCTGTGTGATCATGGCGGCAACTTCGCGCGGCACGCCTTCCAGCACAATGGAGAACACGCCTGCTTTATCCAGCGCCACAGCATCTTTCACCAGTTGCTCCACGCCGGCCAAGTCCTTTCCCTGAACTCTATATCCGCCCATCTTGTGCAGCGATTGCGGCGTAAGGCCGATGTGGCCCATCACGGGGATTTCAGAATCGAGCATGCGGCGTACCAGGTCCACGCGTTTGGTGCCGCCTTCCAGCTTCACCGCTTCAGCGCCACTCTCTTTCATAAACCGTGTGGCGTTGCGCACACCTTCCTGCACGTCACCCTGATATGTGCCAAACGGCATGTCCGCGATGACCAGCGCAGACTTCACGGCGCGGCGAACGGCACGGGTGTGATGCAGCATCTCTTCCATGGTCACGGGTAGTGTGCTGTCATAGCCCAAGACCACCTGAGCGAGCGAATCGCCCACCAGGATCATGTCGATGCCGGCTTCATCAACCAGGCGTGATGTGGAGTAGTCGTAGGCAGTCAGGCAGGTGATGAGTTCGTGCCGCTGTTTCTTTTCTTGGATGGTGAGTGTGGTGACTTTCGGTCGGGCGCCAGGTAGCTGCCCTCCGTTGAACGAAGTGATGCTCATTTGTCCTCCAGTGCAGTTCGGGAACTCCCGATACCACCTGTCACCGCATATGATGCGGCGGACGCTATTTTAGTCCCAGAAAATGATTTTTGGCTAGGGAAGACTGCGCTGAATGGGAACCGGGGTAACTTATTGAGTACGCGTGTACTTAACTAGCTTCCGTCAGCAGCTGTTACCCGAGCTGCGGTAAAATGGGCTTCAGATGACCAATCTCCGATGACAAACGAAGAGCAGAATCGGCTTTGGGAGCTGATACAAAATCCTCCTCCCGGAAGCAAGATCGAGGCGGCCAAAAAGTTCGGCATCGACCTCACGTTGAATCTCCACTTATTGCAGCTCACGCCCACCGAGCGCGCCGAGCGAATGGACTCTGCGTTACAGTTCGCTCTGGAAATGAGACGAGCTGGCGAGGCGCTAAGATCCGGGCGAGCGTGAACAAGACTTCCCTCATTCGTTCCCTGGATGCAGCCTTGCAGTACCTGTTTGCTCCTACCCCCATATGCGAAAAAGAGTAGGAAACCAGCTCATGCCACCCGCGCAGTTGCACGGACATCCAAACTCAAGAAAAGGGGGGCCCTCCCCAGTGCACTTTTCGCGTTTATACAAAAAGCATGAGCGCGAGAAAGGAGCACCCATGACCAGCCTCAGGTCGATAGCAATAGCACTTTTCTTGGCTGCGGTGTGTTCCGAAGGGCAAGTAAACCGGAGTCGAGCGGGCGGCCCCACGACCGCGCCAGTCTCACTGCCAACAACGATGGTAGCCCACGACGTGACATACAGGGTCGCGTTGCCGGCGGGATGGCGGCCGGTGGTCCAACCCACGTTGGAGTACGGCCTTGTTTTTGGTACTCAGGGCGAATCGTTCGCCATCGGCTTGGCAGACGTGTACCTGGATCCCAGAATGTTGAGGTCCATTCTGGAGCCTGGCTACCGCGCGATCCTGCCGCCCGCGCAATTCACGCTGAAGAGCCGCATGGTAGCGCCGCCGATGGGCCCACTAGAGGTCGTCACCAGGCTGCTGCCGCAACTTGCCGGCGGCCCGCGAGGAGCCATTCAGAACCTGCGTGTGCTCCGCACGTTTCCTGGGCCGGAAGAGTTTGGCTTCCGGCAAATGCTGATCGTGTACCAGTACACGTTCCTGCCGCAACGTGATCCAGCCTTTGCCTCGCAGGCGCATCCAGCCGTGCGCGCGCGGGCGCAGGAGCCGATGCAAGGCGCGGCCTACATCGTCACATTCCCGTATTTGCCCGGCCAGTTCTCCTGGCAATTCGGATATCGGATCCTCAGCGCTTCGCAAAATGTGTTTCAGAGAAATGCGCGGACCTATGCGCAGATCTTCCAGACCTTCAAAGTGATCCCCGAGGGGCTGAAGGCGAAAATCAAGAGCAACGAGGATATGGCAAAGCTTTGCGCCAGTATGAACCAGGCCACGCAGCAGATGGCCCAGAACTGGTGGAGCGAACTCGGCGCGGGGGGCGAGCCTGCTGTTGCTGATTCCCAACCCGCTGCAGCTGGCTCCCGGCCTGCTGGAGGTGATTCCCGGGGGCGGCAGGCGTCCTGCGGCGTCGGCGCAACATATCGCTCGTGTCCCCTTTACTGGTGGAAGTATTGTTGCCATGACCAAAGGGGCCCAGACCATTACGTCTGCATCCCGGCGAGCCAAGCACCACCTCAGGAATCAGCGACACAATATGGTTGCGGGAGGGTCTCAGATTGAAGGTTAACTGAGTACCAGAAGTGAATGACGTCCCGTTTCTCTCGCGTGGCCTCCAGCGTTTGAGCCCCTTTCAGCACCATTCTCGCGTTATCTCGTGGGAGCAAGAAGGCGAGGCGGCGCTGCCGAGGACTGGAACCATGGACAAAAAACTCGCTCTGCTATTTGAAAAGTACCAACCTCTCGGCCAATGGAAGGCAGGAGAGCTTCTTTTGAAGCCCGCCGACGCACTCCGCTTTGCTGATGAGTTGGCCGCTGTTGGGGTGCGCATTTGGGGAGTCGATCTGTGGTACTACGTTGAGGATGGTATTTGTGAGGATCCTGGGTGTTTGGATTTGAGCAGCCTTTGGGGTGCGGAGCCCGCAGAATTTGTCGTTGAGGTGAAGCAATTAATCACCAGCCGCCTTCCTCCCCATATTGCCCTGGTTTCGTTTGTTTGATCAGCGTCATGGCAACATCGCTGACTCCAAGTTCTCGGTAAATCGCTAAAGCTTGCGCAAACGCATCCCGCGCCGCGACGGGGTTGTCCTGGTCGAGCCGTACGCTCCCCAGATTGTTCAGATCCGTTGCTTCTTGCTTTCGGTCCCCGATGTCGCGGCTGAGCGCGAGCGCCTGCTGAAACAGGCCGGCTGCACCGGCGTGGTCCCCCTGCGAATCAAGCACGCTGGCAATGTTCCCCAACCCAATGGCCATTCCGCGTTTGTCGCCGCCTTGGCGCGAAAGGGCATACCCCTGTTCGAAGCTCGCCTTGGCTGAATCATAATCGCCTTGTTGATTGGCAATCTCCGCGTTTATCGCGGTGCGGCTAACCTAGCTATTTTTGGGCGGGCTAATGATTTTTGGTTTGTGTTCTCCCACGGAGTTCGCGCCGGTATTCGTGCCAACCATGGCTTTGCCGGTCGTTTTGCTCGCGTATTAGAGGCCCCGACTGAGTGCCGCGATTTGGATGATACTGATGGCAATATTTCATCGGGCTCAAATCATTCTCGCGTGGCCACACATCTGGTCGGTCAAGGACAACAATACTCAGTTCGCTTGGTTTTTGATCGTCGCGCTTTTGCTCCTCTCGGTTGCATTATCCGGAGACGGAAAGCGCCCGCGCCTCTTCGCTAAAGCCAGCTGATCGGAGGCGGTGGCGATGTCAGGAAACGTCTTTCGTTCAGTGGCCAGTTTTCTCCTGCAGCGGATTCCAGCCTGGCGGCCAGGACGGGACGTATAGAAAACGAGACCCGTTCAGAAGAACCCAAACGCAACTCGACCATCTCGAAAAAGAAAAGCTGCGTTTTGTTTTCACCGGTAATTTCCACCCAAGGCACAAATAAAGGAGGATGCCAGGCACGAAAGAGTAAGAAGGGGACCAGGAATAGTCCTTCCGAATCCGCACCGACAGTCAGAATATTGTTGTAATGAGATAACCAGCGCATGGCGGCGCTTTGCATGTACCACTTCTGCCCTGAAAACGATCCGGCCGCGCGAAATCTTTTTGCCAGCAGCCTCCACCCACCGACGAGCGCAACCCAATACGTTGCAAAAAGCCATACCGTCGCGAAGAAGAATGGAAAAACATACCCGAAATTGTCGTTCAACCAAGTTTGCATTATTTTGCCGTCGGGTCCTCTGACCCCAACGGCAGGAAATACTGTGTCCCACGGATCGGCTCGCTCACGCGACGCAATAATTCCTGAAGATCAGCGTGGCGTTCCACAAAATCGATGTCATTGGTGTTCACCACCAGCAGGTCAGACGACGTGTAATGAAAAAAGAAATGCTCATAGGCCTTGACCACCTCTTCAATGTAGTCGTCGCTTACGGAGAGCTCCGCCGCTGCGTTCTTCTTGCGCAGACGCTTCTTCAGCACGTCAGTTGACGCCTGAAGATAGATCACCAGATCGGGAACGGGTAATTGCTCACGGAAGTGATGGTAATAGCGGTTGTAGATATCCAGTTCCTGGTCATTCAGGTTGATGTAGGCGAAGATTTTGTCTTTTTCAAAGATGTAATCTGACACCACCGCTTTGTGCGAGTCCGGCCCGACTTCAAGCCGTTTGAGCTGCTCAAAGCGCTTTACCAGGAATGCAAACTGGGTTTGAAACGCGGAGCCGCGTTCGCCTTCATAGAACTGGCGCAGAAAAGGATTATCTTCCGGCTCGATGACGCGCTGCGCGTTCAGCCTGTCCGCAATCACATTGGCCAGAGTGCTTTTGCCCACGCGAATGGGCCCTTCAATAGCGATATACCGGGGTGGTTCAAAAAGCTTGGCCATGGAATCAGGAGAACGCCGTCAGGAAATGGGTCAGCGGCAGAATATATCCCCGCACTGGTAGCTGGCAATCGGAAACAGCCAATTGAGTAATTTGGTAATCCAGAAAATTTGGTAAATGAGTAATTTGGTAATTGTTTGATTTTGTTCCTGCGGCGTTTGTTCTTGGAACCCCCGATGAGGCAATGTTGCCCCAGCCGGATAAATTACCCAATTACCAACTTACCCAATTACTCAATATACTTGAGCGTGCTCGGCCCACTCACAACCATCGTCGGCGCGGCTGCCGCTGCCAGCTATCTGGGATACGCCACCATGGCTCCCGGAGCCCAGCTTTACGGTCGCACGCTCACACATGGAAGTGATCCCGGACAGATAGCGCTCACATACGACGACGGTCCGAACGATCCTCACACGCTGCATTTGCTGGATGTGCTGGCCAGACACGAAGCCAAGGCCACGTTTTTTCTCATTGGACGCTACGTGAAGCAGCGGCCGGACATCGCACGGGCCATTCAGGCCGCCGGACATGCGATTGGCAATCACACTTACACCCACCCCAACCTGGTTTTGGTTTCGTCATCGAAGCTCAAGCTGGAGCTGAGCGACTGCCGCAAAGCCCTGGAAGATGCCATCGGTGTTCCGGCCCCTCTGTTTCGCCCGCCTTTTGGTGGCAGGCGACCGAATGTTCTTCGTACGGTGCGCGCCATGGGTATGGAACCCGTAATGTGGTCTGTGACGGCCTTTGATTGGAGCGCGCGATCATCGGAGTTCATCGTGAACAAAGTAGTAAAGGAAGTTGAGCGCCGCCGGGGGCAACAAAGCGAGATCGTTCTGCTGCATGATGGCGGTCATCTCGGCTTTGGCGCCGACCGTGGCTTTACCGTGGAAGCCACCAAAGTCCTGCTCGGCAAATATGCTGACAAGAAATTTGTTGCCATTCCCGATCTGACGCGCTGAACCAATTCACTCTACAAACGAAACGAGCCACGGGCTTAGTGTGGCTCGAATCGTGTTGGCTGCACTCCAGCCTGCTTACGCTCTAGAAAGTGAACCGAATTCCAATCTGGGCGGCAAACGGAATTCCCACTGTCGTGCCGGGTCCAAAGAAATCGCCGAGCGCTCCGCCGGGCGCGCGCAGTTGATTGATATTGGTGATGGGCCGTGTGGTGCTGCAATCGGCAATGGTGCAAAGATCGGTGACGTTCCCGGCGGCAACCTGTGCGGCCGGAACGGGGAGCGCGCCAATATCGGCGATGAAGTTATTGCCGGAATTCTGGCGGTTGAAAAGATTGAAGAACTCAACGAACGGATGCAGTGACATGCGGTCGCCGAAGTTGAAATTTTTGGTCACGCGCAGATCAACCTGGGCAAACGGCGAGCCGCGGAATTGATCGAGCGTTGTTTGCACCCCGTTTACCACGGCGCGGTCATTCGCCACACCGTCACCGTTGATATCCGTGGCGGTCCCCAGTGTGTAAGGCCGGGCGCTTTCGAACTGCGAAAGTGTGCTGACCTCAAACTTGCCGGGCAAGTGCAGCACTCCAGCCAGCACAAAACGATGGCGCACGTCTTCACCGGATGGCCCATGATCGCCGGGGCCGAACGGATTGTTCACGTTGGAGACGCCGTTTACGTAGTCAAACAGCTCGCCCACATTTGCGCCCCAGGTAGTGGCGTTGGCCAGCGTGTAATGTGCCGTCATCTCAAAACGGCTGGAGAAGCTGTGATTCAGCGCGATAGACACGGCATCGTAGCCGGAGCGGTTGTCCGTGCGAAACACTGAAATGTCGGGCGCAGTAACGGGGAGCGTGCCATTGGGAGCAGCAGCCGGATCCTGCGCCACGTACTCGTAGCGACGGTACTGATGCACGCCCTGCTGATGTGCGTAGTTGATATTCAAACGCCAAGTCTTGGCGAAGGCATGCTCAAAGCCCGCGCTGGCCTGAATCGCATACGGCGAGCGATAGTGCGGATCGATGATGGCGCCGGTCTCGCCTGCGGCAAGCAATGATTTCACGCCCGGAGTCACGGCGCGGAATGCGTCCACCCACCCATTCTGGGCCAGATCGTTGTAGTAAAGCCCGACGCCCGCACGGATCACGGTATTGCCGCTGTTGCCGGGCGAATAGGCAAAGCCGAGGCGCGGCGCGAATGCCTTGCGATAGTCATGGGGAACGCCGCGTGGAAGCGCCAGATTATTCGCCACAATCGTCTGCACCGCGGGATTGTCATTCTGGTTGCCGCCATTGGAGTTGAAGAGACCAAATGTAGTGTCGTAACGGAGACCGTAATTCATGGTAACGTTCTGGCGAACGCGCCACGAGTCCTGGACGTATATACCGAGCCGCTGAACGTTCTGAGCAAATCGACCGTTGTTGGGCGCCAGACACTGCCCGGGAAGAGAATCGGGAGAACAATTCGCGATCTGGTTGGCGGGATCATTGAAGTCCGCTGAGAACGTCCCTGGGTTCGCGATGTAAAAGGAAGGATCCTTCGGCAGGGTATGTACGATCTCTCCATTGTCAGAAAGCCGTCCACTGAGCACGGGCTCGTGGATCAGGTTGATCCCGAATTTTGGCGAATGGCTGCCGTCACCGTGGGCCACGTCATAACGGAGCTGATATTTCTGCTGATCCCGGTGCACCGGGAACGCGGTGATCGGCGTGGCAAATTGATTGTCACCAAATGTTTCAAAGCCGGAAGTGGTGAGCGTGGTGGTGCTGAAGGGGAACGCCAGTCCAAAGCCAAGGTTGGAGTTGCGCACCTTCACGTGATGAAAGTTGCTGGCCTGGAAGACAAAGTTGCCGATCCACGTGGGCGTGAATTCCATCTGGTTGCTGAGCAGCACGCTGTAGTAGTGCGACGTGGTAGTAAAGCCCGTGGACGACAGCGCGGCTTCATGCACCAGATCATTGTCCGTCTTGTTCAGGTCGAAGGCTCCGCGCAGGAACCACTGTGAACGGTCAGATTGCTTGTAGTCGGCGCGCGTGGAGAACAAAGTGTCATGGAATGGGCTGCTCACCGAACTCGGAACAGAAATCGATTTCACGCCCGGAATCTGCCCTGATGAAGCAAGCAGGGCAAGGGCATTAAACTCGCCCAGGCTCAGGTTGCTGTATCCCACGCTGGCATTTTCATTGACCACTTCAAAAGACGTGAAAAACCAGAGTTTGTCTTTGATCAGCGGGCCGCCTGCATCGGCAACGTAATTCTCTCGCGAGAAAGGCTGCTTGGGATTTGGATCAGGATTGTCGAGCGGGTTGCGGGCGTTGAGCTTTTGGTTTCTATATAAGAACGACGCATCACCATGCCAGTCATTCGTGCCCCGACGGCTGCTGATGATCACCGAACCACCGTTGGTACGCGATGTGTCGGCATCAAACTGTGCGGTGCGGACCGTAAATTCCTGCATGGAGTCAGGCGAGTAATTTTGCAGGAAGCCACCGATGAAATCGTCATTGTTATCGCCACCATCCACTGAGAGGTCAACGTTCAGACCCGAACTGCCGCCGAAAGACACGGCGGTAATGCGGGCCTTGGTTGGATCGGAAGGTTCCACCGGCTCAGTCATCGGCGCCAAATACGCGATGTTAGCGAAGCTGCGGCTAGCCAATGGAATGTCTTCCAGGTCCTGGCGACCGATGGTCGTCTTCACCACGCTGCTGGAAGTTTCAATCGGCGCATTGGTAAGCGATGCACCCGCCCCTTCCACCTGCACCTCCTGGCGAACGGAAGCGGGTTGCAGTTTCACATGGATGGTGTGCGTGGAAGTAACTGCAATCTCGACCTGGCCGCTTTTCGTCTCGAAACCAGACGCTTCCACCGTGATCACATAGGAGCCCGGAGGCAGCGAATCGATCCTGAATTCGCCGGTGCTGTTTGTTTTTGCCGAGCGCGTCCACGAAAGACTTTTGGCGGAAAGCTGAACGCTGGCTCCGGCAACTCTCGCATTCGTGGCGTCAGAGACGGTGCCAACCAGCGCACCCTCCGGGCTTTGCGCGTGCAGTGAGACTGCCAGGGCAGCGAACACAACAGTCAGAAGGACTTGGAGCGTGCTCTTATGTTTCATCATGTATGAATGTTTTTCCAGTGAGAAGCTGAAAGCGGACCAATTGGCATTAGAATCCAGCAAGCAGAGTCTTTCCCATTGGTTCGGGGTTAAAATTATATGTGCAGCCGCGCAAACGGCCTGCGGTAGTAATTGGAAATTATTTTGGGAGCAATAAATATCTACTATGGTTGGTAATAAGAAAACGCTTGTGGTTTTTGCCGTGCTTGCCCTCGCGCTGAGCGCGTTTGCCGCTGACGGCTCATCTCTCAAACCGCCACCGGGAGCAAAGGTGGCCGTGGTGGTATTTGAAGACCTCCAATGCCCTGATTGCGCACGTGCGTATCCTGTGGTGTGGGACGCTGCCAACGCCCACAAAATTCCTGTGGTGCTGCATGACTTCCCGCTTCCGCGTCACAACTGGTCATTCCGGGCGGCAGTGTTGGCGCGGTATTTTGACACCAAGTCGCAGAAGCTGGGCGACGACTATCGCGGCTACATCTACAAGAACCAGCAACAGATTGTGGATGAAGCCACGCTGCAAAACTTCACCCAGAAGTTTGCCGACGACGTCAAAGTGCCTCTGCCCTTCGCCATTGATCCCGATGGCAAGCTGACGGATAAAGTCAAAGAAGACCGTCTGCTGGGACAAAAGATCGGCCTGGAACACACGCCTACCATCTTTGTCGTCGCGAATGGAGCCACAGCGTCACCCTTTGTGGAAGTAGTTGATCGCGATCAGTTGAGCCAGATTATTGAAGACATGCAGAAGAAAGCTGGTCCGGCGGCTCCGGCCAAATCAGCCCCGACGAAAAAGTCGGCGGCGAAATCCAAAAAAACCAGTTAAGGTGAACTCGTAAAGGCGCAACTCGCCTCGCGCACAACAAATCGGCACGCCTCTTTTTCAAGCAGGCGTGCCGTTTGCGTTTTGGGCAACGGGTTTTACTTCAACTTGGCAAGTTCAGACACGATTTGTTCGTAGTCCGGCTCCTGGCCAAGCTCATATACGCGGGAAAACTTTACCTTGCCTTGTTTATCAATGATAAAGATTGCCCGTTCGTTGATTCCAGGCAGTGGTTCACCTTCGCGCAGGATGCCGTACTGAATGGCAGTGGCCGCATGCGGGTAGTAATCGCTGGCCAGTGGATACTCCTGCCAGCCAATGGATTTTTCCTGCCACGCCAGGTGGCAGTAGATTGAATCAGGACTGACGCCCACGACCTGGGCATCATGTTCGGCGAACTTGGGCAGATACTTCCCGTACGCCGACATTTCATTGGTTCAGGTGGGACTCCAGTCCAGCGGGTAAAAGGCCAGAACAATGTTTTTCTTGCCCTGAAACTCGCTGAGTTTGAACTTATGCCTCTGCTTGCCAGTGCAGGCAGAAAGCTCAAAGTCCGGAGCGGTTACTCCGGCTTGCAATGCTGACATCCGTTTCCCTCCAGGTTCGTTTTACAAAATGCGGGCCCTGCAACCAGAAAGGCACGGCCCTATGGCTGCAAACCATCAATTTTATCGTGGTCAAAAAAATTAAGACAGTTTAGCTTTAGAAAACGGCGGAGCGGCAGCCGGCATCGTAGTCTTTGGCGTTGCGCAAGTCCCATTTCGACACAGCTTTGCCGCCGGCGGCTGGCAGAGACTTGCCGTTTCTGTTGTATCACAGAGAGAATAATTTTGAAGGAGCGCTCATGCTGGGTTTCAGCAATTACAACTACCGTCACTTCTCTCGCGACATTCTTCGCGAGGTGGCCCGAGCGCCCTTTACCGGACCAGAACCTGGTGATCGTGCTCCGGACTTCAAAGCCACCACGCTGGATGGAGAAACGCTGCGCTTGAGTGACTTTCAAGGCAAGAAAAACGTTCTGCTGCTGTTCGGATCAGTTACGTGCCCAATGACCGCCGCGTCGATAAGCGGCGTGAACGAACTCTATGACCAGTTTCGGGGTGATGAGATCGAGTTTCTGTTCGTTTACGTGCGTGAAGCGCATCCGGGTGAACGCGTCCCCGCCCATAATTCCACTACGGAAAAGAAAGAAGCCGCCACGCTTCTGCGCGATACCGAAGAACTGGAAATGCCCATCATCGTTGACGATACGCGCGGCTCCATTCATCGCAAGTATTCCAAAATGCCGAACCCTGCGTACCTGATCGATAAATCCGGCAATGTGGCCTTCCGTTCCAAGTGGACCAAACCAGACGCCCTGGAATCCGCTATTGAAGAGCTGTTGGAAATGCAGAAAGAGCGCGGCGTGGAACACGTGGTGGTGCACGGTGGGCAGGACATCAGCATGCCGCTTTCCTATAGTGAGCTGTATGCTTACCGCGCACTGGAACGGGGCGGAGATGAATCGCTGAAGGATTTTCGAGATGCTCTGGGCATTCCCGGCCGGGTGGCGCTTACGCCCTCACACGTGACCCGTTCGCTTTCGGAACGCTCGGGCCGCTACATCGCCATTGGCGCCCTGACCGCGGCCGTGCTGGCTGGCGGGCTTTACACCGGTTTTGAGCTGCGTCGCCGGCGTCTGGGCGTTCGTCGCAATCCTTACCGTGCCTACGAAAAAGACGAGGTCCAGGACACCGATACCGGCACTGACTACGGCGCAGTCGGAATTTAGACCTCCCAGGCGTGCCCGGCAGCTTCAATCGTGCGTGCAATATCTCCGTCCGTGTGAGCGGCACTCACGAATAAAGCTTCATATTGCGATGGCGGCAGGTAAACGCCACGCTCCAGCATTCGGTTATGAAATCCAGCAAATGCCTGCGTGTCGGATTTTGCAGCCGAGTCCCAGTCATACACGGGACCTTTTTGGAAAAACCATGTCAGCATTGAGCCAACGCGATTCACGCAAAGGTTGATGCCATGCTTGCCGGCCACCTTTAAAACACCTTCGGCCAGCTTACCGCTGGTTTGATCCAATTGCGTGTAGATTTCCGGACGTGCGCGAAGATACCGGAGCGTCGCCAATCCGGCGGCCATTGCCAGCGGATTCCCGGAGAGCGTGCCCGCCTGATAAACCGGCCCGACCGGGGCAATCATGTCCATGAGCTCGTTGCGGCCGCCGTAAGCGCCTACGGGGAGACCTCCGCCAATGATCTTGCCCAGCGTGGTTAGGTCAGGTCTGATTCCATAAAGCTCCTGCGCGCCGCCCAGCGCGAGACGAAATCCTGTCATGACCTCATCGAGAATCAGCACGGTCCCATGCTGCGCCGTGATCTTGCGCAGGAATTGCAGGTAGCCGGAAGCAGGCGGCACAACGCCCATATTGCCGACTACGGGTTCCACAATCACGCAGGCAATCTGATCTTTCAATTTTGCGAATGCTTCTTCCAGCGCGGGCTGGTTGTTGAACGGCAACGCCAGCGTGAAGTGTGCCTGTTCCGGAAGCACTCCGGCAGAGCCAGGAATGCCCAGCGTGGCAATGCCCGATCCGGCTTTTACCAATAGTGAATCAGCATGGCCGTGATAGCAGCCTTCAAACTTGATGATGTATTTGCGATTGGTAAATGCCCGCGCCAGCCGGATGGCCGACATGGTGGCTTCAGTGCCTGAGCTGACGAAGCGGACTTTGTTCATGGAAGGAAATGCCTGTATCACTTCTTCTGCCACTTCCGCTTCCACCGGCGTGCATGCGCCAAAACTGGCTCCGTCACGATTGGCTTTTTCCACCGCCTCCACCACTTCAGGAAAAGCGTGCCCCAGGATGAGCGGTCCCCAGGAGCCGACGTAATCAATGGATTCGTGGCCGTCCGCGTCCCACATGTGGCTGCCCTTGCCTCGAACAATATACGGCGGATCGCACGCCACGGACTTAAACGCCCGCACCGGCGAGTTCACGCCTCCAGGAATGACTTTGGAAGCCCGCGCATGAAGCTGGCGGCTGACGTCCCTTTTCAGCAAAGCAGGCTCTTTGGTGGCCATGACATCAATATAAACCCGGCAGCCTCTGCTGGTGCGCGATGGCCGTGCAGTGCCTAGTCCTACAACAACAGTGGGTGCCTTTCAACGTGCGGTGACAACCTTCATCTTGCCCTACGCCCCCGGCTGTCTTAGTATTCAGTCGGCAAGGAAAGGCCCCATGCGAAAACTTCGTCAGATACTTCTCACTGAATACATTGGCGCAATCATCATTGGTTTTCTTCTGGCCCAGGCACTGGCCGCTACCATCTCCACCATTGTGCAGACCATCAGCTTTTATATGGAAGGCCGCAGCCGCTCCAGTGTTTTCGGCGGGCGTGCAGGGTTTGAATTCGGCGCCCTGGTGCCTCCGTTGATCTCAGTGATTCTGGAAGTGGTGACAGCTTTTGTCCTTATTTACTGGCTGTACTGGAGTAGCGACACCCGGGCAGACGTGGATGCCGAAAGCGCGCTGCCGGAGAAGAAAGCGTGAGCACCGTTGCACCGCGCCGTCCAGCTTTCCGGCTGAGTATTGGATCTGTTTTTGCGTCGTTCATTATCATTGGCGGCGTACAGGTGCTGATCGCCGGCCTGCGTGCGCCCTTGAGCCTTGCCGCAATACAGGTGATCAACTGGATCATCAGCAAGACGGCGCACGATGTCCCAGCCCTCCGAATTGGTTCAGCACAGTGGAGCGTTGTGATTGAAAACCTGGTTCTCAGCGTAATCTTCGTTGCCACCGGATTGGGCATAGGCTCCTGGTTGCGTCGCGATCCCCGCTAGCTTCGCTCTCTGACTCGTTCCACACGAGATCAGCCCGGCTTATGGTTAAATAGAGTCTGTGATCTTGCCGTTCGTCCGCGAAGTCCTGGCGGACGTGGAAAAAAGCCCGGGTTTTCAGCAGGCGGCCCTGTATCTAAAACAGCGCAGGGGGGTATCAACCCCGCCGGCGGGGCGCATCCGTCTATCCGGACTGGTACCCGGGGCAAAAGCTCTTCTCATTCCCTACCTCCATCGAGCGGCCGGCAGGCCGATGATTGTCATCACCGCGAACAACCGTTCCGCGGAGGGACTTGCTGCCATCGTCGAGTCATTGTGCGAGCTCACGGGTGCGTGCAGTCCCGAAGGCATCGTCAAACTGCCTGCTTATGACGTGCTTCCCTTTGAGAATATGTCGCCGCATCCTGAAATTCAGGAAGAGCGCGCTACCGCGCTGTGGAAGATCGCGACTGGCGCTGCGTCCATTGTGATTGCGCCAATTGAAGCGACTGCCATGCGGCTGCGGTCCGCCGAACATTACGCCGCGCTGGCCCGCACCATCCGCCGCACTGACACCGTTGACGTGGAAGAACTCGTCGCCCACCTCAACACCATCGGCTATACCGCCATGGACGTGGTTGAGATGCCTGGACAATACGCGGTTCGCGGAGGCGTCATTGATACGTATCCTCCCGAAGCGGATCGTCCGCTGCGCATGGAGCTCTTCGGTGATGAGGTGGAGTCCATCCGCAAGTTCGAGCCGGGCACGCAACGATCAGCAGCACCGGTTGATGAAATTATTCTGCTACCGCTCACCGAAAATCCCGTCCGCGAAGACGTGCTCACGGACGTTCATGCGCGATTGTCCGGCGCTCGCATTCAGGGCACGGCTGAAGCCGTCCGCGACGCGCTTTCCGAAACTGGCGTAACCGTTTTTCCTGGCTGGGAGTATTACGCCAACGCCGGCGCCACCAACACGCTGTTTGATCTTCTGCCCGATGCCGTGGTCTTTGTGGACGAGCCTACCGCCATAGAAACGGCGCAGGACACATGGTGGGAAAAGGTCAACGCTCGCCATGACCAAAGCCTCGTCGGCAAGCTGGCGACGCCGGAAGACATTTTTATTACCCCTGAGCAATGGAATGAGCGGATCGCTAAACTTCCCGGCGGCGATCTGGAACAGCTTGGCTTATTGCGCATTGCGCAGGCGGA
>WNFC01004544.1_pt1 | contig 15749 bp, 13 predicted proteins | sample 5400541 | NCBI WGS metagenome assembly WNFC01 (sample SAMN13153342, study PRJNA577476) | soil metagenome | isolation source: 120 cm saprolite under Douglas fir tree site 2 hole 2 replicate 1 | place: USA:California | collected 2015-04-18
CGCGATCCCAGAGATCCGCCTCGACGATCCGCCAGCGGCCGATGAGTTGGCAGCCGAGCGGGGCGGTCATACTGCCGCCGCGATCAGCTTCGGCGCACGGATCAGATTGTAGGCGGCCGCGGCGAAGGTGAAGGCCCAGTCCACCTTGGGCCGGCCACGCAGCTTGGTCTTGCGCAGCCCGGCGACGGTCTTCATCCAACCGAAGGCCTCCTCGATCCGCTTGCGGATGCGCTGGCTCGCCGCGTAGCCGGGGTGACGCGTGGTCCGTCTGTCGATCGCCGATCGCCGGCCGCTCGTCTTCCGGGCGACATGCGGGCGCACGTTGATCGTGCGCAATTCCTCGACGAAGTCGGCAGCATCGTAGCCCTTGTCGGCACCGAGCGTGACCGCGCTCGGCCGATCCGCAAAGCCCTGGATCATGTCGAGCGCGGCCAACCGCTCGGCATGGCCGGAGACACGGGTGAGCCTGGCATCGACGATGAGACCCGAGCGGTTCTCCATCAGCCCGTGGCCGAGGAAGCACAGCTTCGCTTCCATTCCCGGCCCCTTGCGATAGAGCCGGGCATCCGGGTCGGTCGTGCTGCGGTGCGTCTGATTGCCCCGCTTCTCGCCCTTGAAATCGGCCAGCGCATTGCGCCCGCCGCCGTCGCTATCGCCGCCTCCCGGCGGCTCGTTCGGCCTGAAGCTCTTCATCGAAGCCCACGCCTCGATCAGCGTGCCATCGACCGAGAAGTGCTCGCTCGACAACAGTCGTTTGACCCGCGGCTGCGCGAGAACGGCGGTCAGGAACTTCGCCGCGATCTCAATGATCCCACACCGGGTCATCGACGCCGATCCCGACGAACCAGCGAAACAGAAGATCGAACTCCAGCCGCTCCATCAACTGGCGTTCCGAGCGAACCGAATAAAAAGCTTGCAGCAGCATGGCCCGCAGCAGCTTCTCGGGTGGGATCGACGGCCGCCCCACGCCCGAATACAGCGCCGCAAAATCGCCCGACAAAGCCTCAAGCGCGGTCTCGGTCAGCGACCGGATCGCCCGAAGCGGATGATCCTGGCGCACCCGCTTCTCAAGATCGACGTACGAGAAAAGCTCTCCCGAGCGCTTATCCGATCCCCGCATCGTTCCCCTCGACGAGCAACCCCCGTCGAGTGAATCATGACCCGAGTCTCGATGCCACCGGGTTTTTCAACGGCCTGCTAGGGCTGTTCGCGGCGACGCGGTGTTGCCGACCCGGCGCCGCGCCGTGGGTGTGCCGCTGTCTGCGCATTAACGGGCGTGTGAGCGGTTGTCGATATCACAGATCGTGAACGCGCTACGCTCTCTAGAAGATTACGCACTGTTTCTGGCGACGTACCGCGGCGTGCCATAAGCGCCTGCACGATATCCTCGGCCAGCATGTCATCGAGGGCCGGTTCGACGTTGCCGAGCCAGCACAGTGCAACCATTCGCCATCCTCCGGTTTGCAGCGCAGCGGTCGTTCGATGACCTTGCCCATCGATCCAGGCTCAGAGGGCCGCAATATTGCTGGCTACGCAACCAGCTCGACGGCGGTTCCCACCGGTGTACTGAGGAGTTGAGGATGAGCTGACGAGGAAGGTGTCGCCGGAATCCTCCAACACCAGAACGAGCGGACGAGGTCGAAGTTCGCTCTCGATTTCAGGCAAGGCCGCTTCGAGCGAAGGCGTCGCGCTGACCACCTCGTAGGCATCGCCCGCAACACGCAGCCTCAGCCCCTCGCGCGCAAGCTGATGAGGATCAACGATCAAAAACCTGAATGTCCTGCGTGTTACGCCCCCTGATTTAGGCAAATGTTGTTCGTGATGTTCCACGCAGAATCCCCGTAGCCTCCGCCTCCAAGGCGCACTCGAATGTCAACACCAAAATAAGCGCCGGGCTATATCGCTTGTGGGTTAGTTGCCGTGCCAAGGGAGTTACTGTTAATAGCGCCTTAACAGCCGGCGTAGAGGATCGCCTTGGCACGTTCCCCCATATTCCCGGCAATGTCTTCCCGATTTTCGTCGTCGCATTGTTTGCGTGTGAAATTCGTATTTTCATTCGACTGGAACCCGCGACGGGAAGAAGTCGAGTAGAGACAGGCGAAACTTCCGACGCAACGGACGTGCTACGGCATCACCAGCCGGACGCTTGACGGCAGCCACGTCGCCCGCGATGGTCCGAAGTTCTCCAGGCCTTGGCAGCTGCGGCGTCGCTCGACCGACAATCCCTGTTCGCCGAGCGTGAGGCGCAGCTTGATAAAGGACATCTGGGTCCAGTGACTCGGGGCGGAATTTGTCCTTTGCGTTCATCCGCGCCGGGACCGTTCCGGTCGCAGCGAATTGCCTCCGTTAACGCGCTACCCCGTTCGCGCTACCTCATGATGAAATGGACGGAACGCGGGCACTTCCGCGTCTTTCGTTATATCGGAGGGTTGGTCGCACTCGTGACACACCTCGCTCAGGAGCCGCGACATTGCGATCATCGTTTCGTTAACTGCCATGTTGATGCGCAAGCATATGATGGGCGCGGGCACCGGAACGGCCAAGGTCGGTGACACCGTGCGGTGGAAGACTGAGGTATAGGTGAAGATTCTCCTCGTCGACGACCACCCGATCGTCCGCGCCGGCTTGCGTCGTTTGCTCACCAGCGCAGCAATTTTCGACATTTACGAAGCCCCCACAGGGCGCGACGGATTAGCGCTATTCCGCGAACACCGGCCCGATGCGGTCATACTCGATCTCAATTTGCCCGGCGGCATCGGCGGGTTCGAGTTGTTGCGGCGCTTGATGCTCGAGGAGCGTGCCGGAGCTGTGGCTGCCCGCGTCTTGGTCTTAAGCATGCACACCGACGCGATTTACGCCGCCCGCGCGCTGCAGGCCGGCGCCCGGGGCTATATCAGTAAGAATGCGGCACCAGACGATATCGTGCGGGCGACGAAACGAGTAGCCGCAGGCGGCAGTTATCTCGCTCATGAGATTGCCGAGGAGCTGGCGATGCAAAGTGTCGCGGGCGAGGCGCATCCCTTGCAGCAGCTCAGTGGACGTGACCTCGACATCCTGCGCCTGTTGGGTGAGGGCCGTAGCTTGGCGGAGATCGCCGCCGCGCTCGGGATCGGCTATAAGACAGTCGCGAACACCTGTACGCAGCTCAAAGGGAAACTCGCGGTGACGCGAACATCCGATCTCGTGCGGGTCGCGATGGCGATGACTATGATGTAAAGGGAGCGCGCCTAGACGCGAACGCCGCTGCTTCCGTGTTGCGCCAATTTCAAATCGGTCGCGGCAGGCGCGCAACCACCGCAAGGCCGCCGCCGCCGTCGCCGACATCGCAACGATCGCCTATCGTTAGTGAACCGCCCAGCGCCGCGACGCGCTCGCGCATGCCCAGCAAGCCGAAACCGGTTTCGCTGCGGCCCGTTGTCTCGGCGAAACCTTCTCCGTCATCGATTATCGAAGCAGTGATATTGCTTCCCGTGTCATCCATCTCGACCGTGACGGTGACGCAATTCGCGTGACCGTGACGGACAGCATTGCACAGGCCCTCCTGGATAACACGATAGAGCGTTGCATCGATGAGTTCCCCGAAACCACTTCCATTCGTGCCGATCGTGACGCTTACCTTGAACTCGGTCTTGAGATGCCGAGCCCGCCAAAAGTCGATCAGATGCTCGACCGCTTGTTTCAGTCCGAACTCGAGCAATCCGGCCGGCCGGAGCCGCCTGAGGATAGTCTTCACCTGCGCTTGCATGTAAGCGACGGCCTCGTGAACCCGTATCACCTGCGCCGGGATCTCGGGCGTCCGCTTCTCCTCTGCCAACCGTACGATCGTCGCCGCGTCGACGTTGATGGCGAACAAATAGGGCCCGATCTCATCGTGCAAGTCGCGCGCGAGTGCGGCTCGCTCCTCCTCCTGCAGGGTCAAAAGCTGCTCACGGAGGCGGCGGTTGCGCGCCTCCGTGCTGGCCAGCCGGTCGGCCATCCGGTTGAAGCTTGCAGCCAGCCGTGCGAGTTCTGGTGGTCCGCGTCGGGGGACACGCGCCCCGTAATCGCCTTCGCCGATGCGATACAGCGCCGATGACAAGTGGTTGAGCGGTCGAGCCACGGCCTGATTCGCGAACCAGCCGACTAGCAATACGGTCAGGCCGCCGAACAGCGCAACCACGAGCAGAGCATCGCCGAACCCATCCCAGATCTCGAGCGCCTCGTTGCTCGGATCAGCCTCGATGGCGACAATGCTCTGAAAGCCGTCGACCAGTACTGGTATGCGCACGCTCTCCGGCGCCAGATCAAGCAGCCGGAGAAACCAGTCCGGTACGTGGTGTCGAGGCGCGTCCAGGGTCGAGGTCGCCGCCGGCTCGGGCGCCAGCTTGGTATCGTTGCCGGCGACCGCAAACAAGCTCGCCCGCACGTAGCGGTCGCCATTGAACGCGGTGACGAGGCGCTCGAGGTCCCGGCGCCGATTGTCCGACCGGGATAGCTCGGCGAGCGCGTGACGGGCTCTTTGCTCGCCGACAGCGAGTGCCGCCCGCATCTCGATCTCGCACAGGCGCGATGCATTCCAGAGCGCGATCGCGCCGCCGAGAGCCAGGCTGACTACCAGCGCCAGCGCCACGCATCCGAGCAACCGAAGCCGCAGCGATGTTGTCGTTTTCAGTGCGATTTCCTTCCAGTGCGGCTGAGCCCATCGTGAATTTCACGCCGCGACGAAACCAACGAAAACGGGAACTTTTCCCCCAAAAATCGGGAACTAGTGCCCTAGACGATGCCAGCTACCATGGCTGTAATGTAGGGTTGGCGTTGCGCGCAACACAGCTAATTCGTCTATCGTGCCGACAGCGTCGCAACGATTCTCCTAATTCCGGGAGAGATGCCAATAAGACGAGAGGAGGAACCAATGAAGAGCGCAATCCTTGGCTTTCCGACCTTCGTGCCGGCGAGTGTGCTCCAGAACCGCACCGACCGGAAGACCAAGAAGACCAAGAGGACCAAGAGGACCCGGCGGCATGAAGACTAGTCAGCGCCGCTAACTAGGTCGTTGCGCGGACGGGGCTGGCACCGAACCGCGCAACGATACCCAGGATGCGGTACGCAAACGCTCGGTCGTCCCCGAGTATCCGAGACCTTATTCGACGGTTCTTGCCCTATCTTGGGCCCGCCCGCGGGCGGGTGGCTGTGACTGCCGGAATGGTGCTCCTGAACCCCCTCGTCGGCGGCGCCCTGCTCTGGCTGATAAAAATCCTCGTCGACGACGTGCTCGTGGCAGGGCGGATCGAACTTCTGCCGACCTTCGCTGCGGCTTATGTCCTCGTTGCAACCGCGAAGTTTAGCTTGGATTACGTCGCAACGCGCGTCGAGGCTGCGGTCGTCGAGCGCATTGTCCAGGACCTCCGGGCGGATCTTTATCGACATCTGATCTCGATCTCACCCGGATCGCTCGGCAACCGCAGCTCCGGCGACCTTCTGGCGCATCTCTCGGGCGATGTAGAGCGAGTCGAGATCCTGATCTACACGGGACCGCTTGGGGTGCTTGCCAACTCGGCCGGCGCCGTCTTTTTCGCGTGCTTCCTTCTGCTTCTCAGTTGGCAGCTCACGATAGCCGCGCTCCTGGCGATTCCGGTGCTGGCGCTCGTGAGCTTTCTTTACTCTTCGCGTGTCCGACGGGCGGCGAAAATTGCACGCCGTCAGGCGACGGCATGGCTCGCGCTCGCCGAAGAACGCCTCGGCGCCGCGTTCCTGATCCAAGCCTTCGGCACGCAGGCCGAGGAAACCGCGCGCTTTGCCAGGAGCTGCGATGCGGCACGTCGCGCCGAGCTGCGCACCGTGGCGATCCAAGCCTGGCTGGCGCTGCTGATCGAGGCCACGGCGGCGCTTGGCGGATTGGTCGTCCTCGGTGTTGGCGCTTACGAGATCTATCACGGTGGCATGACGCTGGGAACGCTCGTGGCCTTTCTCGGGTCCGTTGGGTCCTTGTACGACCCTGCTCGAGGCTTGGCCAAGTCCTCGGCGCGCTTCCAGCGGGCCGCCGCGGGGGGCCATCGCGTCGCCGAACTGTTCGACGCGCGCTCCTTGGTTTATGACCGCCCATCGGCGCAGCCACTCACCAATGTGCGAGGATCTATCGAGTTCCGCGATGTGAGGTTCGGTTATCCGCGGGGCCGGGAGGTGCTTCAAAACGTCTCGCTTCGGATCGAGCCGGGAGAGCTGGTAGCGATTGTCGGGCCCAGCGGCAGCGGCAAATCCACCCTGGTTCGCCTGCTCCTGCGGCTCTATGACCCGACATCCGGCGCAATTCTCATGGATGGGACGGATAACCGCGATCTCACCCTTGAGTCGGTGCGGCGAGCTATCGCGGTCGTGTTCCAGGACCCTTTCGTCTTTCGCGGCTCGATCGCCGACAACATTCGGTACGGCCAGTCCGCCACGCCGGATTACCGCATGATCGCCGTGGCCCAGGCGGCCTATGTTCATCCGTTCGCTCATGGGGCGCGCGGCGGATACGACGCGCCTGTGGGTGCGCGGGGAGGATCATTGTCTGGAGGGCAACGGCAGCGGATTGCCTTGGCCCGTGCCCTTCTCCGCGATGCGCCGATACTCGTGCTCGACGAGGCCACCGCGTCGGTCGACAGCGAGACCGATGAGCTGATCCACGAAGCGGTCGCACGCCACGTCGGGCAGCAGACGATTCTCTTGATCGGACATCGCCTGTCATCGCTCCGGCGCGCCGATCGCGTCGTGGTGCTCGATCAGGGGCGGATCGTCGAGGCCGGAACGCCGGATGCGCTGCTCCGAACCAGCGGGCGGTATCGCGATCTTTTTGCGGCCCAGATGGCACTTGGACAAGATCCGGCATGACATCCGCGCGATCACCTCGCTATTCCGTTGGCGACAAGATAAACCCTGAGCTCACAGTGCTCGGGATCGTCGATGATACTGGTCGCGACCCGGTCTACATCGTTTGGCATCATCGCGCCTGGTGCCCGATGGCCTGCAAGGTCTTCGGCACAGTCGAGAAGGCACGCCTCGAGGCGATGGTGCTGGGCGCGCTGGCTCATCCGAACATCGTTCGCCTGCTCGGCGTGGGCAAGCCGGCGCACGTGCTGATGGAGTTCCTGGAAGGGCCCACGCTCCGTCAGTTTATGCGCTCCCGCCCCGGATGTCGGCTAAGGGTTTCCGATGCTTTGCGCGTGGCGATTTATCTCGGAGCCGCGCTGACCCACCTCCACGAACGAGGCTTCCTGCACCTCGACATCAAGCCGTCCAACGTCATCGTGGCCCGGGGCCGCCCCGTCCTATTCGATTTCGGTATCGCCCGGCCGCAGGGCGATCGACCCGACCGGCATATCCACGGAACAGACCCCTACATGGCCCCCGAGCAGTGTCGCGGCGATCTCGTGACGCCGGCCACCGACATCTTCGGGCTCGGCGTGACGCTATACGAGATGCTCACCGGCCACCTGCCTTTCGCCGATGGCACGCGGCGGAATCCATTCCCACAAACGGTGGCAGCGCCAGTCCCGCTGCGACAGCGTCGACGCGAGCTGCCGTCGGCACTTGATAGACTCGTGCTCCGATGTCTCGCGCAAGAGCCCGCCGCACGCCCTGCCGTGTCGGAGCTCCTGCCCAGCCTCCATAGCTTTATCCATAGCGGTCCCCAGATGTGGCCGTCCGGCTTTCGGCCCGAACTAAAGCGCAGCGGTGATTGGCGGCGCCCCGCGCATGGAGCACAGTCCGCGCAGCTCCTGTAATCGGAGCCGAGAATGCTCATCGCATTCCAGCTTTTTGCGTTTCATAAAGCCCCGTTTGGGCTTGCGACTGCGGCCTGCACGATGCGATAGTCCAATGACACTCGGCGCCGCGAAGTCTATTCTCATTTTGGCGCTGGCCATCCTCTTCGCGCCGGGCCGTCCCCCATGAAATTACACGACCCGACATGCGGCTCAAGCGGGATTGGCTGGACGAACTGCGGCTGGATCGGTGTGTCATTCGTCGCCCTTGCGCTCCTCGCTGCCGGCAATGCGCAAGCACAGACGAGAGACCGGGATCAGCAGTTCGACCTCAGACGGGATCGCGAGGCGATCATTGAAGCCGCCCCGGAGGCCGAACAACGGCAGCCAGGGCCACGAAGAGACTTCGAGATCGACCTTACCGCGCCGGTGCTCTACACCACCAACCCTCTGCTGGCGAATACCGACACCTCGCGAGGCGCCGGGCCCGATTGGCACTTCAATCCCGATCTGCTGCTGAGATGGTCACATCAGTACCCTTCGTTGAAACTCTCGGCAGCTTTCGACATCAGTGTCGATCGCTTTTTCTCGCAGAGTAGCGCCGACGAGGATTCGACCTTTGCCTCTATCAAGCTGGCTTTGGGCGACGGCAAATCGGAAGGCTTTGTTCCCTATGTCAGCTATACCGGGATCGTCGACTTCCAGCCGGATTTTCACACCCGAGACGACACGCTGCATGATTTCGCGCTGGGATTCTCAAGCGCGATCGGTCTTGGCTCCGACGGAAGAGTCATCCAGTACAGAAACGCAACTGATCCCGGTGCCACTTCATTCAGCATCGATCTCAGGGGCGGACGACGCCTCGCCGACCCCCGCGATTTTGAGAACACGTTCCTGGTGGTCGCGCTCGACGTATATTACGTTCTCACGAACGAATGGGCGCTCGGGCTAACGCCAAAATTAAGGGTGAGGTGGTACGATAACTTCGGCGGGGAGTTCCGGCGCGACTACAAGCCAAGCACCGTTCTCAAAGCAGCTTGGACACCCGACTGGTTGACGACGCGGGTTCGCGGCGCCGAGATCGACTTTACGGCCAGTTTCAACAAGAACTATTCGACGAGAGAATCAGCAAGATTCACGGAATGGGAGGTCGGTCCCACCGTCGCCCTGAGCTGGAGGTTCTGAGCGGCTTGGGTTGCGTTCGATGCGCTAGTTTTCGTGGAACGCGCAAGAGAATGTCGCACACGAACTCCTTTATCGGCGCGGGGCCGCGCACGCGACAAGCCCGTCTAATGCCGAGACAGCATGGAAGATTGTGGGGAAGTTCTCCAGCGGTGGCCGCCAGCCCGATGATCGCTTATAGGAAGCGGCGACCGGCATACCAGTCTGCTGTGCCGCCGGTGCCCGCGATTTGGTCCCCCGACAATCCAGCCGTAGCGACTTGAGGATGCCGGAAGAGCGACGCCTATCCGATTTGCAAGTGAAGTAGAATGCTGTTCTTTCGGATACGCAGTCGCATCTTTTGGGCCGCTGGACGGGGTACCTCGCAAGGATAAACCCCTCGTTGGATCGCTCCATTTGGTCGGTCGGCTGGCGAATTGAGGCCAAAACGCGGATTGATTCTGCGAAGCGTTAAGCCAGTCGGCACGATTACCCCGAATTAGCGCCAAGTCGATCCCGCACATTTTCTCGCGGACGAATTGGGATTATTGCCGGCGCACGACCAAGCCGAAAGAATTGCACTCGGCGGTTGGAGCCTGCTGCCGCTCGACGGTTCAGTCAGTGCTTAGCATTCATCCAACCGGGAGAAAGCGATGACACGCAATCGACGTATCGCGTCCGCAGCGATTGGTCTGGCCCTGCTTCCGCGGTGAAGGTTCTCATCGTCGACGACCACCCGATCGTACGTGCCGGCTTGCGTCGTCTGCTGACCAGCGCGGAAAATTTCGACGTTTTGGAAGCCGCTACCGGGCGCGAGGCCTTGACGCTGTTCCGCAGCCAACGGCCCGATGTGGTCATCCTTGATCTAAACCTGCCCGGCGGCATCGACGGGCTGGAGTTGCTGCGACGTTTTATGCTTGAGGACCATGCTGGCGCCGGTGCCGCCCGCGTCTTGGTCTTCAGCATGCAGACAGACGCGATCTTTGCCGCCCGCGCGATGCAGGCCGGCGCAAAGGGCTACGTAAGCAAGAACGCACCGCCAGACGAGATCGTGCTGGCGACAAAGCGGGTGGCCGCGGGTGGCAGTTATGTGGAGCACGATATCGCCCAAGAACTGGCGCAGCAAACGGTGTCGAGATTTCAGCAACTCAGCGGACGCGAGCTCGACATCCTGCGTCTGTTGGGTGAGGGCCATAGCTTAAGGCAGATCGCCGCCACGCTCGGGATCAGCTACAAGACGGTGGCGAATACCTGCACGCACCTCAAGGAGAAGCTCATGGTGGCGCGAACGAGCGATCTCGTGCGGCTCGCGATCGAGATGAGACTGCTGTAGGAAAGTGCGCTCCGGGGCATGAGCGCCGCTGCTCCCGTGTTGCGCCAATTTCAAATCGGTCGCGGCAGGCGCGCAACCACCGCCAAGCCGCCGTCGCCGACATCGGAACGATCGGCAATTGTTAGTGAACCGCCCAGCGCCGCAACGCGCTCACGCATGCCCAGCAAGCCGAAACCGACGGCGCGGCTGCTGCTGCTCGCTGCGGTCAGACCTCCTCCATTGTCGACGATAGATGCGATGATGTGCCTTCCCGCTTCATCCGGCGCGACTGTTATGGTGATGCGGCTTGCGTCACCATGACGGACAGCATTGCTCACACCCTCCTGGATAACACGATAGAGCGTCGCATCAATGAGCTTCCCAGAGACACTCTCATCGGGTTCAATCGTAACGCTCACCGCGAACTCGATCTGGGGATGGCGATACCGCCAGAAGGCGATCAGATGTTCGATGACTCGTTTCAGCCCGAACTCTGTCAATCCGCCCGGCCTTAGCCGACCGAGGGTCGCTTTCACCTGCTCTTGCATGTGAGCGATGCCCTCGTGAATTAATCTCACATGCGGCGGGATCTCGGATACCTGCTTGTCCTCCGCAAGTCGTGCGATCGTCGCCGCGTCGACGTTGATCGCGAACAAGTAGGGCCCGATCTCGTCATGCAGGTCGCGCGCGAGTGCGGCGCGCTCCTCCTCCTGCAGCGTCAGTAGCTGCTCATTGAGGCCGCGGTTCCGCGCTTCCGTGGCGGCCAGCTGGTCGGCCATACGGTTGAAGCTTGCGGCCAGCCCGGCGAGCTCGGACGGCCCACTTTCGGGAACCCGTCCCCCGTAGTCGCCTTCACCGATGCGGTAAAGTGCCGATGACACACGGTTGAGCGGGTCAATCACGGCACGACCTGCGAACCAAGCGACTAACAAAACAGTGAGGCCGCAGAACATCGCCACCATGCGCAACCCGTCGCCGAACCCATCCCAGATCTCACGCGCCTCATTGCTCGGGTCGGTCTCGATGGCGACGAAACCCTGAACAGTATCGACCGTTACGGGTATGCGGACGGTCTCTGGCGCCAGGCCAAGAAGCAGGAGGAACCACTCCGGAACTTTGTATAGCGGCTCGTCCACGGTCGAGGTCGCGATCAGCTTGGGCGTGCGGCCGGAATCGTCTAGAACCAAGCTCGCCCGCACATATCGGTCGCCGTTGAAAGCGGTGATCAGGTGCTCAAGATATTCGCGTCGATTGCCCGATCGGGATAGGTCGCCGAGCGCGTGACGGACTTTTTGCTCGTCAACGGCGAATACCGTGCGCATCTCCGTCCGGGCTTGGCGCGATCCGTCCCAGCATGCGATCGCGCCGCCGAGACCGAGGCTGACAATCAGCGCCAGCGCAACACATCCGAGCAACCGATGCCGCAGCGATGTCGCCCATCTCCGTGCGACTTCCTTCCGGTTCGGCTGACCCAATGGCGGTTCGACGCCGTGGGCGAGGCGACGGAACAAACGAAATCGTGCAAACCTTCCTTGAAGAACTCGAACGCGTGCCTTGGCGGCCTGCTGAAAGGCGGGGCGTATTGCACGTTTGACGGCCCGAAGTGGAATTTTCATGACTGCGACAACGGATTGCTCCCACTTACCCCAGGCACCAGACCCCAGCGCTCGTCGCATACTCGGGAACCGCCTCTGCGACGGTCGCGATCAAGAAACAGGGTTGACCGAAGCAGCGCATCATCGCGGAGCTTCGAAGAACTCGATCGTCGTGGCGGGTCGACGTCGCCTCCTCCTTTGGCGCGGGCGGTATGTCGCCGGGACTCTATCGGTCAGCCGGCTCGCCATGAACCCGTGCAATTGACGTAACTTGCTCCTAAGAAGGACTACCTCAACCGTGTAGCGGCTTCAGCGACGCGCAGGGCCAACGAGAAGGCTATTCCGATCCCCCCATGGCCGGGCGGGAAAAACAGCCGCGGTGAAGCGACACGCTCGAGAAACTTTCCCGGGAAAATCGGGAACGCCCGCCGTAGACGCCCTTGGCTGTCAGTAGTTTGATCTACCAATGGCGCACTCCCATGACGTGACGAAAACAGACCGGGTCCGCTGGGCAGCCAGGTGTCGCGGTCGTCGCGCCATCTCGAGCTAACGGGAAAAGAGCGATGGCGAACTGGCGCAACAAGTTGGCATTGATAGCGCAGTGGAACCGGCGACAGATCGCCAAGGCGAAGCTGAGCCGGCGGCAGATGATGCGGCTCGGGCTCGTGACCGCCGGCGGCGCGCTCGCCGCAAAGCATGGGCTCGGCGGCTCCGCCGCCGCCGATGACGGTTCGCTCAACTCCATTGACGGTATTCCGCCGAGCCCGATGAGCGTTCCGTTTTCGGCTGACCTGCCGCAATTGCAGACGGCAGATCGTCTGAAAAAACCGGTGGCCGCCCTGAACCCTGTGCCTGCCGGCTTCACCTGGACCCATGGCACGCTGCAGAAGACGGATCACAAGCTGTTCAGCGTCAACCCGGACGGCACGTTCGGCCCCGGCGCCTTCGGCGACTACCCGCCGCAGAAATTTTACGAGCTTCACGTCAAGGAGGCGCTGCATAACTTCTCGCCGGGTACGATGGGCTGGGGGGACAGCACCATCTGGGGTTTCGACGGCGTGTTCCCGGGACCGCTGTTCCGCGAGAAATACGGCGTGTCCGCTCTCGTTCGGTTTTACAACGAGCTACCGAAGAACGATCCAAAGAACCCGTTCCCTTTCGGCAGCCCGGAGATCTCGACCCATCTGCATAACGGCCATACCCCCACGGAGAGCGACGGCAATCCGCTGGATTTCTTCGCGTCGGTCAACAACTTGACCGCCGACGATTTGAGCAAAGGGTTCCGCGGGTTCAAGGATCAACACTACCCGAACGTCTATGCCGGGTTCAGCACCATCAAGAAAGGTGACCCGAACGGCAGCAGGATTGCGGATGGCGATCCGAAAGAGGCGCTCGGCTCGCTCTGGTATCACGACCACCGCATTGGTTTCACCGCCGCGAACGTCTATCGCGGGCTGGCCGGCCTCTATAACCTGTTCGACGATCTGGATACCGGCGACGAGACCACTGGGCTGCGTCTGCCGAGCGGCGACCACGATGTCCCGATCATGTTCCTCGACATGGCCTTCGCCCCCACGGAGAGCGACGCGAGCGGCACCCTCAGGACTGAGCCGGTTTTCGACATCTTCAACACTGACGGCATCCTCGGCGACAAATTCACCGCGAACGGGATCATCCAGCCCAGGTTTCCGGTCAAGCAGCGCCGCTATCGTTTGCGGCTGCTGAATATCGGGCCGTCGCGGTGGTACGAGTTCTGGCTGACCGACGGCAAGAAGTTTATCGCCAAACCATTCTGGCAGATCTCCAGCGACGGCAACCTGCGGCCTCACCCGATCCAGGTCGACAATGTCCGTATAGCCGTTGCCGAGCGGGTCGACATCATCGTTGATTTCACCGCGCTCCGGGGCTTGGGCTCGCAGCTATTTCTCGTCAACCGCCTCGAGCAGAAGAACGGGCGCGGCCCGACCGGCAACCTTCTCCCGATTTCGCAAGCGACGCAAATCATCCGCTTCGATATCGGCGATCCGGCGCCGGATGCGAGCGTCGCTCCAAGCGCGGAGCAGTCGTTGCGCCCCCTTCCGGCGATACCCGGCGCGGCGGAACTCGCGAAACTCACGCATCGCGGCTTCAATTTGGCACGCGGCAACGGCGCCTGGCAGATCAACGGCAAGTTCTTCGAGTTCGACGCCAACTACAATGCCCCAACAAGCGATCTCGTGCCGGAAGGGACCGGCGAGGTCTGGACCCTCAAGAACGGCGGCGGCGGGTGGGCCCATCCGGACCATATCCATTTCGAGGAGTTCCAAGTCCTGACACTGAACGACCAGCCGCCGCCGGCGACTATGGTCGGGCGCAAGGACGTGGCTCCGCTCGGCCCGGGCGACGAGCTCAAGATCTTCATACGCCTCAGAGATATGGCCGGGCGCTACGTGCAGCACTGCCATAACGTCGTGCACGAGGATCACGCCATGATGACGATGTTCGAGATCGTTCCCAAAAAAGGAGCCGCGTCATGAACCGGCGAGGGTTCTTCCTGGCTGGGGTGGCGGCCGCCGTGGCGCCGCTCGCCCTGCCGTCGCGCGGCACGGCGGCGACGCCGTTGAGCCAGCGCGGCGGAGCCGCCTACTTCACCAATGCCGAGCTGCGCGCGCATGACGGGCGGATGGTGCACTTCTACGACGATCTAGTGAAGGGCAGGATCGTCCTCATCAACTTCATGTACACGGCGTGCGGCGACATCTGCCCGGGCATGACCCAGAACCTCGCCGAAGTGCAGGCGCTACTCGGCGATCGCGTCGGCCGCGACATCTTCATGTACTCGTTCACCCTGCAGCCCGAGGAGGACACGCCCGAGCGCTTGAAGGCCTATGCCGAGATATTTGACGTCAAGCCGGGCTGGCTTTTCCTCACCGGCGCCCCCGCCGATATCGAATTGCTGCGCCGGCGGCTCGGCTTCGTCGATTCAGATCCGCTTCAAGATGCCGACCTCGATCAGCACATCGGCATCGTGCGCATCGGCAACGAGCCGCTCAATCGCTGGGTCATGGCCCCCGCGCTGTTGCGTCCCGCGGCCTTCATCCAGAACATCCGGCTGGTAACCCCGGCCATCGCTTGAAGCGGGTAGCGCCGCCGGTCGACACGGCAGCGCGCCACCTTGTGGGCCGGACGTTTCTCAACGCGAGGCGAGAGGGGCAAACGACGATCGAGGGCGAGCGTCAGCACCTGCCGCTCGGCAAGCATCTCGGCGGTCCGATCGGGTGCCTGGCGACCAGGACGGCGGGGAGGCGGGGCTTTCCGGCGGGCTCGTCCACTCGCCATAGTGATCCGCCGCTCTACGACGCTAGAAGAACGATACCTCGGATACGAGTGCTGTCGACCGCCCGCCACATGTACATGCGCCGGCCTGTGATCGAGACGACCATCTCATCGCGGTGCCCTTTATTAAGCAGGCGACCGTGCCGGCGAGACCAAGGCTGACAACGAGCGCGAGCAGCACGCATCCGAGTAATCGAAGCTGCAGCAATGTCGCCCTTCTCACTATGAGCTTCCTTGGAATGCGGCTGAGCCCATCGCAATTCCACGCCGGGGACGGGCAATGGAACCAACGAATCGAGAAAATTCTCCCAAAGAATCGGGAATAGATGCCCTAGGCGGTGCCAATTACTAATGGCTCAATCTGCAGCCAACTACAGAAGGCCGGGTCGGAGATCACGAAATCTGAGAGGCCTTGCTGAACAGGGTGCTGGAGATGGACAGTCGGCACGATAAGGTGGCGGCGATCGCGCAACAGAGCCGGCGCGAAATCATCTTGGCAAACTTGCGCCGCCGCGAGTTGGTTAAATTCGGTCTGCTCACGGCCGCGGGCACGCTGGCGCTCAAGGGTGGGCTGGGCGCCCGCGCCAAGGGTGGGAGCGATAGTCCGGTCAGCCCGCCGACGCGGCCGTTCGTGGTTGAGCTTCC
>WNFC01008077.1_pt1 | contig 15749 bp, 12 predicted proteins | sample 5400541 | NCBI WGS metagenome assembly WNFC01 (sample SAMN13153342, study PRJNA577476) | soil metagenome | isolation source: 120 cm saprolite under Douglas fir tree site 2 hole 2 replicate 1 | place: USA:California | collected 2015-04-18
TCTTACTGGGCTTGCTGGGAGTTTGCGTTGCGGAGCAGCCACCCGACGCGAACCACGTGACTTCGATGATGGAACAAGGACGTCTTCCTATAAAGACGCCTTTGCGATGGCACGGTCGCCTTCGTGATGAACCAACACGGCTGCCATGGGGCTATGGCTACGAACTAGCGATTTCTGGCGTGGAGTTCGAAGAGGCGCTGCATCCCGCGCGAGGCGGGTTGCGTTTGAGTTATGCGACCCATCCCGAGGGCGCCCGGCTTCCGGAACTTCATGCGGGCGACGAAGTGGCGGTTTTGACTGAAGCCAAGCAGCCGCAAGTCTTCAGGGATGAGGGCGTGTTCGATCGGCGCGGATACTTGGCGCAACAAAATATCGATTTGGCGGCTATTCTGCGAGCGCCGGAGTTAATCGAAAGGCTCTCTTCATCAACTCCGACTGTTGAAAGATATATTTCGCGGGCGCGGCGTCGATTGCGCGACGAGATTGACGAACTTTTTACAGGCGATCAGCACGCCGCAGCCGTGCTGCGCGCCATGCTGCTTGGAGACCGGAGCTTTGTCGAGCGTGAAGAAGCAGCGGATTTTCAAAAGACGGGCGTGTTTCATGTACTAGTTGTGGCAGGTTTGCACGTAGGGGCTCTGGCGTTCGCGCTTTACTGGTTGGGCCGGTGGCTGCGGCTGTCACGACTGTGGACGATGCTGCTCACGCTCGCGATACTCTCCGCTTACGTGGCGGTCGTCGAACAGCGCGCTCCCGTACTGCGGGCAGCGATGATGGCTACAATTGTAGTGCTTGGCGGATTTTTCTTTCGTCGATTGGACCTGCTGAATTCTGCCGCCGTAGCAGCGCTGATTCTGCTGGTGGCAAAGCCGCTTGCACTGCGCGATTCCAGCTTTCAACTGACCTTTCTCGCTATTGGCTGCATTGCAGGCCTGGCTCTGCCGTGGCTCGACAACACGGCGCAGCGGTACGTGCGTGCACTCCGTGGGTGGCGAGACGTGAGAAGGGACGCGGCTCACGAACCGCTCGTGGCGCAATTCAGAATCGATCTTCGCTCGCTAGCGCAGTGGCTGTCTGAGGGGCTCCCACAGCGACTGCGCAAGGCAGCAGGAGACACTCTTGTTGGCGCATTGTCTCTGATTTTTCGCGTGTGGGAGCTGTTGGTGCTGACAATGGCGCTGCAGCTTGGAATGTTGCCGTTGATGGCGCGCGACTTTCATCGAATCACATTATCGGCGCCGATGGTAAACTTGGCAGCCGTTCCGCTGACCGGTGTGGTGGTTCCCCTCGGTTTTCTCGCCTTGGCAACCGGGCTGATTCTCCCCGCGGCGGGCAAGCTACTTGCGGCTCCGCTTGCCTGGCTGACCGAGCTCTTGTTGCACATAGTCCGATGGTTCGCCCATTTTCCGCAATTGAGCTACCGGGTCCCCGGTCCACCGTTCTGGTTGATGGTGTTGTTCTTCGCTGCCGCGTTTCTGCTTGTCGCCGAGATGCGGCTGAAGCATCCGGTGCGGAGAGCAACGATTGGAGTATTGTCCACCGTGCTCATTGCATGCGCGCTGACAATGGCCATTTATCCTTTTGCAGCGAAATGGACAAAAGGGCGGCTGGAGCTGACGGTTCTTGATGTCGGCCAGGGCGATTCGCTGCTGGTAATTTCCCCAGGTGGAAAAACTTTGTTAATCGATGGCGGCGGAGCTTTCAGCGGTTTTCCAGGACGCGAAGAACACAATGGCATCGACCCTGGCGAAGAGGCGGTGTCGCCGTACCTGTGGTCGCGTGGATTACAGAAACTCGATGTTGTGGCGCTGACCCACGCGCATCAGGATCATCTAGGCGGGCTTATCGCCATTTTAGAGAATTTTAAGGTAGCGAGACTCTGGATCGGGCGCGAGGTATCCTCGCCTGCCCTGGCCAGGCTGGAAGAACTCGCGCGGGAACGAAAAATCATCATCGAACACGAGCTTCGCGGCAAGTCGTTTAGCTGGGATGGCGTCGATGGCGACTTTTTATGGCCGGAGATTGTGCATGAAGAAGTCTCGCCTTCTGCAAAGAACGACGATTCTCTGGTGTTACGGTTGCACTATGGCAGCGAAACCATTTTGCTGCCTGGAGACGCCGAGAAACAGGCGGAGCGTGAGATTTTGTCAGAGAACAGTCCGGAAGCGATGCACTCCAATGTGCTGAAGATCGGACATCACGGAAGCAAGAATTCCACGACGTCCGAATTTCTTGCGGCTGTGCAGCCGCGTGTTGGAATCATTTCCGCAGGCGAGGACAACCCCTACGGGCATCCCAGCCCCGAGCTCCTCGAACGGTTGAAGAGTGCTGGCGTCCAGACCCTGAGGACAGATCGAGATGGCGCCGTGCACGTGTTGACAGACGGCACAAGGCTGGAAATCACCTGCTTCGTTCCATGTCCCATCGCGGCAAGCGTGCCGGCATCAATGCAAGCGGATGCGCCAAATCACTAGCAAGACAAAGAGGAGAAATAAGAAGCCAGCGGTGGCCTGCCATTCATGGTTTCTCTTGTACTGGGTGAGGGAGAACGAACCGGCTGAGTCGGTGGAAAGTTTCGCGGCCGTCAGGCGCGGAATAAAAAGTGGGACGGCTCGCGCGTAGTTTTCGAAAGATGCTCCGTGGCGCAGGTTCAGCTCCCTCGCTTCCCGGCGCATCACGATGAAATAAAACACTGCGAAGTAAACAATCAGGATTAACGCAGATCTCCATGAGCGCGTAGCAATCCCGGTCCCCAGAGCCAGGATGGCGCTGCCGAGATAGAGCGGATTTCGCGTGTAAGCGTAGGGACCGGTGACGGTGAGGACTTCCTGCTTGTGAAGATGGCCGGCTGCGTACGCGCGCACCCACAAACCAATGCCACCTATCAGTGCGCCGAGCACCATGCTGCGAGGTGTGGGCTGCGAAAACCAAAGAACAGCAATCGCCAGCGGATAACCGAGCCGAACGCGCCAGCGAACGAAAAAGCTGCCGGCCCCGCTCATCGGCGAACCTCAATTAGTCGGCGAACCGCTTCGAAGACTTCATCGACGGTGATTTCCAGAATGGAAGGAGCGGGCTGGTCGCTTCGCTTATAAGTGGTCACCGCACGCGGGCTGCGCAGAACGATGTCGCAGGGAGAAGTGCGCGAGCGATCGCCTGTGCGGTAGGGGCCATTTCGCGCCGGATCCGTGGGACCAAAAATCGCGACGGCAGACGCTCCAACAGCGACGGCCAGATGCAGCGGCCCCGTATCCCCACCAACGATGCAGACGGCGTTGCGCAGCAAAGCCATGAGTTGATCGAGAGAACCATTGTATGCGATGGGGTCTGCTTCCCCGCTGGCTGCTTTGATAGCAGAGACCAACTGCTCTTCGCCGAAGGCATAATTTAGAACGCAACGCAGCCCAAGTTCGCGATGAATCCTTTGGCAGAGCGTGCCATAACGATCCGGCAGCCAGCATTTCGACCTCCAGCCGCCTCCGGGACTTAGCACAATATATCGCTCGATAGCAAAACCTCGCAGGAGTTGCAGGACAAACGCTTCCTGAATCGACGGCACAGCGAGAACCACGGGCGCGCCGCCGTTTCGGGCGCCTGCTCGTTGCGACAATTCTCCATTCTGTTCTGCAATGTGGGTCCGAGTACAACGGACGCGATCGGTGTACAGGATCGGCACGCCGAACTCCCGAATGGTTTGCGAAGAAAAACCGATACGGCGCGAGACACGCCCGAGGAATGGCAACCCGGCAGACTTCCACAGTCCTTGATAATCGATCGCAACTGTAAATTGCTTTTTGCGAATTTGTCCGATGATTTCGCGCAAGGAGCGGTAGGAGCGTGTCTCCGTTTGCCAGATAGCCGTTGCCAGCCCGCTGCTCTCGACAAGCAGTTTCCATCGAGGATGGGTCAGCCACGCGATTTCCGCATCAGGATACGATTCGCGCAGACCGGCGACGGCGGGAAAGGTGTGAACGACATCTCCAAGGGAGCCAAGACGCACAACCAGGAAGCGCTGTTCAGGCATGCGGCGCCTTGCGAATTGACTCTAGCAGTTGGCGTGTGGAGTGATCCTTGGGATCGCCAACAATCGCTACACGGATGCCGAGCCGGATGGCGACCGCGCATTCCGGCACGGTCTCGGCGGTGTAGTCAGTGCCTTTGGCGTGAACATCAGGACGCAGGTCTTCCAGAAGGGTTTCTACGTTTGCTTCAGCGAAGAGCACGACGTAATCCACGCAGCGAAGTGCGGCAACGAGTTGCGCGCGGGCGTTTTCATCAAAGATGGGGCGCCCGGGCCCTTTCAGATGACAGACGCTCGAGTTCACGGCGCGCACCCTCGAGATAGCGAATATGTCCGACGTGCAGGGTGTCAAAGCAGCCGTTAGCAAAGACGACGCGCTGGCTGCGGCGCTTGTGTTCCGCGAGCTTCTCGCGGAGCTGATCGCGCGTGACGATTTTGGAGGCGCCTTCGCGCATGGCTTAGGAGGCGGCTCCCGAGGCCTGGCCTCGGATGGCCTCGAGAAGCTCTTCGCGCGAAACGGAAGCTGTGCCGCGTTTCATCACCACCAGACCGCCGGCGATGTTAGCAACGTGTGCAGCTTCCAGGGGAGACGCTCCGCACGCGAGCGCCAGCGTGTACGCAGCGAGAACGGTGTCCCCCGCGCCGGTGACGTCAACGGCTTGATCGCTGCCGTGAACGGGGATTTGTGTGAAGCGATCGTCTGGCTCGAAAAGCGCAGCACCGTGCCGTCCGCGCGTGACGAGCAGCGATTGGAGTTTCATGGTGGAAAGAGTCGCGCGGCCAGCACGCGCGAGCTCGCGGCTATTTTGACCGATGGCCGTGTGATGCTCGGCTTCGAGCTCCGCTTCGTTTGGCGTGGCGGACGTGATGCCGGCTTTCGCATAACGGTGAAGCTGGTACCGCGCGTCGAGCGTGACCGGCAGTGAGCCCCGAAACTTCGCGACTGCCCCTTGCACCAGCTCCGGAGTCGCAATGCCAAATCCGTAGTCGGAAACCGCAAGGGCGTCGGCGCGGCGAAGACTTGCGGTGAGCCGCTGATGGAGCTTTTTTGGAATGGCATCCGGCAGAGATGAGTTCGGCTCATAGTCGACGCGAAGTACCTGCTGTCCAACCGTGTGCGCCCAGCCTGCGAGAAAGCGGCTTTTGGTGGGCGTCCTCCAGCCTCTTACTCGGAAGATTCCGGAAACATTGGCGCCCTTCCGGCGAAAATGAGCTATCAGCGCGTCTCCAGCAGCGTCATCGCCTACTGCCGTGACAGGCAAGACGCGTGCGCCCAGAGACGCCAAGTTGTTGGCAGCGTTGGCCCCGCCGCCGGGAACAATTTGCGTTTCACGATGTTTGAGGATAAGAACCGGGGCTTCGCGCGAGACACGCGAGATTTCGCCATAGTGGAATTCATCGGCTACGAAATCGCCGAGTACAACGATCGTTTTCGTAGTGAACTGTTCGACGCACTCGCGGAGGGCGAGAAGATCGACGGACGATGACGCTGATTCTTGCATGCGCGAACGCTTCATTTTTGTTGCCTCAGGGTCCAGTCTGCCACGAGCGAGGAATCTTCCGCGACAAATGGAACCATACGAAAACCACTGGCACGATTCAAGAGGCCAACCTTCGCAGCGAGGGTGCGATCGCCATTGCGGAACGCGGAGCGGGACAATTCAGACTCATCAAGCACGCTGCACCTGGATCAAGGACAACCACGGTCTTGTCGCGGCCTCCACCATGTCGGCCGTGATTGCGGTCATGCACCGGTGATCGATGGGACAGCGGCGGAGAAAGCAGGGGCTGCAGTGGGGTTTTTGCTGAACGATGGTGCAGCTCGGCGTAACGGGAGCTGTTCCGAACGGATCGGTGGGACCAAACACCGCGACGACGGGCAGCCCAACGGCAGCGGCGACGTGCATCGCACCCGAATCATTGCCTATGAAGAGATGGCACTGCGAGAGCAGCGCAGGCAGATCCGTAATGGCGGTTTTTCCTGTGAGGTCGATGGGAGGCTGGTGCATTTCGGCGGAGATGGCCGTCGAGACACCTGCCTCGGCGGCGGTTCCAAAGAATATGACCTCCGCATCCAACTGCGATTGCAGACGATTGGCCACCTCGGCAAACCGCGAAGGCAGCCAGCACTTTGCCGATCCATACGATGCGCCCGCCCCGATGGCGATTCGCCGCACGCCAGGGCGCGCGCCCGATTTCTGAAGAAACTCGTCGGCACTCCGGCGTTTTTCTTCTGGAACGGACAGGCCAATGAACAATTCATCCTGGACACAATCCAGCCAGCCAACGCGGCGCAGGAGTTCCAAATAATAAAACTTTTCATGCGCCGGAATCTCTCCCTGCTTTGGAAGAGGTACAGGCTTCGTGAGAAGTAAGCTGCGGCCGTCCCGCGCATAGCCGACCCGTTCAGGAATATTCGCGCGCCAGGCGAGCCAAGCAGCGTCGAACGCGTTTTGCAAAAGCAGGGCCACATCGAACTTCTGCGCGCGAAGGTCCGCTGCCAGGCGCTCGCGGCCAGAAAACCCCGAATGCGATCGGTTCGGGTCGTAAGCGAGGAGCTGATTGCAAATCTCCTGGTCGCGGTAAATATCCGCGACGTAGGGGCGCGCTACGATCGCGATTTCCGCTTCCGGGAAACGTTTGCGAACCACGCGAATCGCCGGCAGGGCCATGATCGCATCCCCAACCCAATTCGTCGCGCGTATGAGAATCTTCACGCTGCTGCTCCCGCCCCGGTTGCAAGCGTCTGGTCGAGAACATTTCTGAAATCAGCCTCCGGAGTGACCTCCAGGCCGATCACGGCGATGTAGACCGGGGCGTCTTCGAACTTGAGACCAGCTAGATTCTGCGCGTCTTTTTCGGTGGTCACAAAGGCGTTCGCACCCGAACGCTTCCCGGCCTGCAAGATCTCCAGCATGTTCCGCTCGGAATAGCGATGGTGATCGGGAAAGATCAACTGTCCGGAAATTGGAACCCCCCAAGTTCGCAGATCGCGCAAGAAAGCGTCTGGATTGCCGAGACCGCAGAAAGCAAAGAAGGGGCCGCCGCCAATTTCGCTGACGGACAGCAAAGTGATGTCTCCGCCCAAACGGCGAAATCCAAGCAGGCGAGTTGACGCGGCGAAAACGGGATACTGATGAAGCTTCCCGATAGCCTCGAGAGTTCCAGACGCGGTTTCCGCGCGAGTGAAAATAATCAAATTTGCGCGACTCATCGCCCCAATGGGTTCTCGCAACTGTCCTGCGGGCAGGAGGGATTCTCCCGCAAGCGGCCGAGACGCGTCCATCAATAATATGTTCAAGTCGCGGGAGAGCTTCAGGTGCTGAAAACCATCATCCAAAAGAAACACGTCAATGTGCTGCTGCAGTTCGAGCCGCCGCCCCTCGGCAAATCGGTTTTTGCCAACCCCAAAAAATACGCGTCCTTGGAGGCGAAACTTCATCAGCTCGATCTCGTCGCTGGTGCCGTTCGCCCCGCGGTAGCCACGGCTCAGGATGGCAACGCGCTTTCCATCGCCCAGAAATTTCTCGGCAAGCCAAATCACCATGGGCGTTTTGCCGGTGCCGCCGACCGTCAGGTTGCCGACACTGATGACCGGCGCATTCAGGCGTCTCTGTTTGAACCATCTGTTTGCGTACAGCCAAACACGCGCATGGACTCCTGCACCATAGAGCAGAGAGAGTGGCCACAAAAGTCTTCGCAGCAATCGCGATGCACTCATCGAACTGCGCCATCCAGATGTTTCGCGATTTCTGCAACGGCTCGATCAGCCGCACCGCGCGAGCCTGCTACGAGTTGTTCCGCGGTCTCTCCCATCTTTTTCATGCGCGCTGGGTCGCGAAATAATTCTATCCAGGCTACGCCGACATCTTCCGGGCTCTCGACCTGAACGGCTGCTCCCGCCGCTACAAAACGAGAGGCAATTTCTGAAAAGTTTTCCATCGATGGCCCAAACACCGGTATTTTACCGAAGGCAGCCGGCTCGAGAATATTGTGACCACCGGAAGAAACGAGCGAACCACCGACAAAAGCTCCATCTGCGAGCCCGTAGAGCGAAGCCAGCTCACCGATGCTGTCGAGCAGGAAGACAGTCACGTCATCGGAGATCGCCAAGTTATTGGGACGCTGATCGGTGTGCGATTGCCCTGGCGCGGGGATTGCCAAGTTGGAGCGCCGGATGAATTTGCGATGCGATTCATCGATGAACTCTGCGGCGGCGTCAAAGCACTCAGGCTTGCGCGGCGCCAGCACGAGGAGCGCCTTCGGATACTCGCCTTGCAGGGTTCCAAAAGCGATGAGCGCGTGTGGCTCTTCCGTCGCGACTACGCTTCCTGCAACAATGACCGGCGAACGGCCACTTCGCTTGATCTCGCTAGCAAGCCAATTCGATAGCGGCGTGGGCGCCGGAGGCTCCAGATCATATTTCAAATTACCGCTGACGCAGACGCGATCCGCGGGCGCGCCGAGTGCTCTGATCCGCTCCGCATCCTTCTCGCTCTGCATTAGGAACGCGCTGGCATTGGAAAGCGCGCTTTTCAAAAAGGGCCGCAGAAAAAAACCAACCACTCCAAGATAGCTCTGGTAGCGGGCAAATGAGCGGTCAGAAATGCGTCCGCTGACGAAAAGCACGGGAATCTTCCGCCGCCCGGCTTCCTGCAGGAAATTCGGCCAGATCTCCGTCTCAAGCACCAGCACAACAGACGGCTGCACGGCATCGAGTGCGCGCCGAACGCAAAAAACCCAATCCAGCGGGAAATAGATGATGGCGTCGGCAAACGGCATGCGCTCACGCGCCAGCGCCTGCCCCGTGATCGTGGTCGTTGAGATGATGAGAGGGCGATTGGGGTACGTTTCTTTGAGCCGCCGCGCAAGAGTAATACTGGAAAGCGCTTCGCCGACGCTTACGGCGTGAATCCAGATCGCGCCCGCGGAATGCGGGGTTAGCTTGGCAAGCGCTGGAAAAGAAAACCCCAAGCGTTCCGCGACGTTCGAGAGATATTTCCCCTGGCGCAGTCCCTGCGCGAGCCAATAAGGCGTCAGCAAAAGGGCCGCGAGGCCCATGAGAAGGCTATAAATGAAATACACTAAGCGTTGCTCCGGTCTCTACGCGTTCCGCCAGAAGCAGGCGGCACACGACGCAGGGCAACCCTGCGGTACCCCCCAGGAATCGAAGGCCTCAAGATGAGAAAAGTCTATTATAACCCGATGCGAAAACTAACCCTCATCCTTCCCTTTCTTGGCGCCTCGCTTCTGGTTGCCCAGCGGGGAACCTCCCAGCAGCCGTCCTCCCTGAAGACTACCTCGTTGCAGTCCCACGAGGGCATGACCATTACGGCAAGGCCCTGGACGGACCCTTCACTCTATAAGGAAAAGTTTCCGAAGAAGTCTCCCTATGCCTCAGGAATCGTTGCTATGCAAGTGGTTTTTAGAAACGATTCGGACGACAGCATGAAGATCAATTTGGAGCGCATACGGCTAAATGTTGCACTCTCGGAAGAAGATCATCAGGCATTGAATCCCCTTTCACCCGAAGAGGCCACCGACGTCATCATGAACCCGAGCGCAAAGGATCCGACCCAAACCCGAAAAAAGTTTCCTTTCCCCACCGGGGCGCCAAAAATCGGGCATGACAAACATTGGACTGAAGTGGAGAAGTCCATCGAAGACGCTGGCGTGCAATCGAGTGTCGTCGCTCCTCATAGCACGGTGCAAGGGCTTCTTTATTTCGATTTGCGAAGCCAATTCGAGCTTCTAAATTCCGCGCATCTGTACGTTCCTGAAATCGTGGCCATCGAAAAGAATCGCGGTCTCCTGTACTTCGAAATTGACCTTAGCCGGGCCGCGGAACACTGAGCCAATTGAAACACAATGCCGGCGGCGCAAGTTTGCGCCCGTCGCCACGCTCGGCTACGATGTCGTGTGCAAACTTTCTCCAACCACTCCGGACAAATGCTCGCTCTTCTGGATGAACTAAACCACGCGCAACGGCTGGCTGTCGAAACCATCGAGGGCCCCGTGTTGATACTCGCAGGCGCCGGAACTGGCAAGACGCGGGCCATTACATTTCGCATGGCCAATCTGATCGCCAATGGCGTGCCCGCCGAAGCGATCCTCGCTGTGACCTTCACAAACAAAGCCGCCGAAGAGATGCGCAACCGCGTTTCTGACCTCCTGTTGCGCGCTGGAGTTCCTCCCGCGCAGCCCTGGCTTTCGACGTTTCACTCGCTCTGCGCGCGGCTCCTGCGGCGTGAAGCGGGTATGGCCGGGCTGCCGCCAGATTTTGCCATCTACGACGACGACGATCAGCTCGCCGCTGTGAAGCTGGCGATGAATAAGCTGCAGATCGATGCAGATGACCTGACACCGCGAAACGTCCTGAGCCGCATCAGTTACGCAAAGAATCATGGCCAGACTGCAGAGCAATTGCGCGCCGAAGCCTTCGATCAAAACGGGCGCCGGACCGCGGATATCTTCGGTGCCTACGAAAAACTCCTGCACGACAGCAAAGCCCTGGACTTCGATGATCTGCTCCTCCGGTCGGCTCGTTTGCTGCGCGAATCGGCGCCGACGCGCGAGAAATGGCAGGCGCGCTTTCAATACATTCACGTGGATGAATATCAGGACACCAACCGCGTGCAATACGAACTGATGCGGCTGCTGACCGGGCCGCTGCAGAATGTGTGCGTTGTGGGGGACGAAGATCAGTCCATCTACCGCTGGCGCGGCGCGGACGTTTCCATTCTCCTGAGTTTTTCACGGGATTTTCCCGCAGCGCGCATCGTCAAGCTCGAACGCAACTACCGTTCAACGCAAAATATCCTCGACGCGGCAGGGGCAGTCGTAGCCAACAATCCGGAAAGGCTGGGCAAGTCCCTGAGCGCTGAAAAAGGCCCCGCCGGAAATCTCAAGTATTTCGAGGCGCGCGATGCCCAGGCTGAGGCGGAGTATGTCGCCGGTGAACTCGAGCGCATTCTCAACGACGACTCCAATCAAACGTGCGCCGTGGAGTACCGCACTAATTTCCAGTCACGGGCTTTTGAAGAAGTGTTCCGTCGGCGCGGTCTCCGCTACAAGCTTGTCGGTGGTTTCAGTTTCTACAACCGCGCCGAAGTGAAAGATGCCCTGGCCTACGTGCGCCTGTCGATCCATCCGGAGGATGACGTTTCGCTGCTGCGCGTATTGAATGTGCCTCCGCGCGGCATCGGCAAGACCACGGTAGACGCCCTCCGCGAATCCGCACGCGTTGACGGAACACCGCTGTGGGGAGCGATCGAGAAATTCGTCTCCGGCGCGTCCTCAGGCCGTGCAACGACTCCTTTGCGGGCGTTCCAGGAACTCATTCTCAAATTGCAAGAAGCGCTTGCCACCAAAGAACCTGCGGATTTCCTGCATACGGTGTTAGACGAATCCGGTTACACGAGCATGCTGAAGGACCGCAATACTCCCGAGGATGTCGCGCGGATGGAAAACCTCGAGGAGCTAACCCGCGCGGTGGCCGAAAGCATGGAAGCCGGCGAGACCTTCAGCGATTTCCTGGATGCCGCTGCACTCGTGAGTGACGCTGACCAATTCGAAGGCAAGCCGGGCGTCACTCTCATCACCCTGCACAGCACCAAGGGCCTGGAGTTCGATCATGTGTTCCTCACCGGCATGGAAGAAGGCATTTGCCCTCACAACCGGGCGATAAACGAAGAAAAGGGAATCGAGGAGGAGCGGCGGTTGGTCTACGTTGGCATAACTCGCGCGCGCCAGTCGCTCACGCTCACGCGCGCCGTGTACCGGCGCATCTTCGGCAACGAACAGCAATTGCGCGCTTCCCTCCCATCGCGATTCCTCGCCGAAATCCCGAGCGAACTAGTGGACACCGTGCACGGGTCGATGGCGGAAATTGGCGAAACGCGCCGCTATGAACCCGACCCAGAGTATTCGTACTCACCCGAAGAATTCTTGCGTCGTGTTCGCAGTGGGCCAAAGAAAGCAGAACCTGTCCCCCGGCGCCAGACGGCTCCAAGTTCCTTCGGACGCCCCGCCCTGAAGCGCGGCGGCAGTGCCAATCCCATGCTTGGACGCAGAGTTCGCCATCCGAGCTTCGGAGTCGGAACAATTGTGGGCGTCGAAGGCGACGACGAAGACCGTCGCCTATCAGTGAGCTTCCCCGGTCGCGGCACCAAGAAATTTATCGAGCGCTACGCTCAACTCCAGCCCGCTTGATTTCACCAACCCTGTCTCCGCGTCTTGGAAGGCCGCCGACGCAGTGATAGAATGCGGCGCGAGTATTCCGTTGTTTCCTTGCCATTGAACTAACCGAAACACTTTGAGACTTACCAGGAGAAATTGATGAAGCCAATCTCTTCGCGTTTCTACCTCGCGGGATTCTTAGTTGTGCTGCTGGCCGGTTCTGCGATAGGGCAATCCCGCGCCGCGCGGCACCCTCTGGAGGCACTGACCTTTCAGGAATACTGGACAGTGCGCGATGTTTTAAGAGACAACGGAAAAATTGATGAGGACACATCCATTCCCGGGGTGTTGTTGCACGAGCCTCCCAAGGATCGTGTGCTGGCGTGGAAACCGGGCGACCCGGTGTTTCGTGTGGCTGACGTGATATTGCTGCGAAAAGGCCTCACGATTGAGGCGCGCGTGGACATTGCCGGGCGCAAGTTGCTTTCGTGGAAGGAACGGCCTGATGTGTACGCTCCTGAGTCTGCAGGGGAAATCCGCGAAATCGGAGAGGCCATCAAGAAAAACCCCGAGGTGGTGCAAGCATTAAAAAAGCGAGGCATCACCGACTTAACTACCGTAAGGTGCGGCGCCACTCCCTTTGGCTATTTTGCGCTACCCGAACTCGATGGCCACCGGATCCTCTTTGGCGGCTGCTCGGATGTACACGGATCATACCTGCATTGGAGCCGCTTCATCGAAGGGCTGCATGTGGAGATAGATGCTGCCGACAAGAAAATTCTCAAGGTGATTGATGAAGGCGCGGTGCCGATGACCGGGGGCGCAATCGACTTTGAGGAAACTACTGAACCAACACTCCCAGAAACCAACCCGATCGAGATTCGTCAACCCGCCGGCCCAGGCTTCAAAGTTGCCAACGGCGAAGTGAGCTGGCAGAACTGGCGATTCCGCTTCCGTCTCGACCCGCGCGTGGGAGCAGTCCTCAATCTGGTGCGGCTTGAGGACGGTGGTCAGACGCGCTCCGTAATGTATGAGGGAGCCATATCGGAATTGTTTGTCCCTTACATGGATCCAGCCACGGGATGGGCGACGCGCGTCTTCATCGATGCCGGAGAATTTTTCCCGGGCGGTCTCCTCGCTACTCTCCGCCAAGGAATAGATTGCCCTGCAAACGCGTCCTACTTCGACGCTGTTTTTTCTGACGAACATGGCCTTCCCACGGTGCACTCGCACGAAGCGTGCTTGTTTGAGCTTGCAACGGGCCAGCCAGCTTGGCGGCACTTTGAAAAAGAAGAAGTGTGGGGCAGGCCAAGCACCGTTCTGGTCCTGCGCACGGCGATGGTCATTGGAAATTACGACTATCTAATCGACTGGAGATTCGAACCCAACGGCGCGATTCGCGGAGCCGTTGGCGCCACCGGCATCATCGAAACGAAGCATGTCAAGGAAAAGTCCCACGTGGCTGCTCCTGGCGCGGCGGGTGATGGCATGGGAGCAGACCAATATGGACATTTCGTGAAGGAAAACATTGTTGGCGTGAATCACGATCATTTTTTCTCTTTCCGGCTCGATCTCGACGTCGATGGACCAAACAACACCTTGATGGCGGACCGGCTGGTACGGCGAGAATTGAAAGGCAACCCCGCGCGTAAGAGCATCTGGGTCATGGAACCCTTTGCCGCTCGTACGGAGAAGGACGCCATGATGGATATTCACCTGGATCGCCCGACGATGTGGCGAATCGTAAATCCAAATGCAAAAGGCCCTCTCGGATATCCCACGGGGTATGAGATTATGCCCGGAGTGACGGCAGCTTCTTTGCTCGATCCCGATGATGGACCCCAAAAAGTCGGCGCCTTTTCAGCACATCAGCTTTGGGTAACGCCCTATAAGCCCGAGGAGATCTATGCCTCCGGCGTGTTTCCCACAGCGAGCAAAGGCAGGGACGGTTTAGCGGTATGGACCAAAGAAAATCGTCCGATCGAAAACACCGACATCGTAGCGTGGTACACCATGGGGTTTCACCATGTGCCGCGAGCAGAAGACTGGCCAGTAATGCCGGTAATGTGGCATGACTTTCTCATCCGCCCGTTCGACTTTTACCCGGCGAACCCAACACTGGATCTTCCGAAATCGCAGTAGTCGTGCAGCCCGGCGACACTCGGTTGCGCCACAGGCATTCTCAGGGTACATTGAGGCGCGTGTTCATTCCTTAAGAGCGTAGACGGTAATTTCAGGCTTCCGGTTTGCCCGGATGGATCGGAGAGCATGGGTGGGATCAGAACTCTTCCGCTGCAAGAGTATCGACCAACTGCTGTCGGATTCGGAAAATGCTGAAGTCCGGTTAAAGAAATCTCTGGGATGGCTGAGCCTGACGTCCCTCGGCATCGGCGCCGTCATTGGTTCGGGAATCTTCACCATTATCGGCACGGCCATCGCCGGCCAAAAGTTTCAAGCCTCCTCGATCCTCAACGCTCCGCTTCTCGAATATCTCATTCATCATTCAGCTTCGTTTGGACGCCCCGGCGCGGGCCCGGCCATCGCTCTCTCTTTTATCCTGGTCGCTATCGCGTGCGGATTCGCATCGGTTTGCTACGCCGAGCTTGCCGCCATGATTCCGATTGCCGGCAGCGCGTACACTTACACCTACGCCACTATGGGAGAGCTCATCGCCTGGATTATCGGCTGGGATTTGATCCTGGAATATGCGGTCAGCAACATGGCTGTCAGCGTCGGATTTTCACAGCACCTCGTGAACTTGATGGATTGGTTCGGTGTGCATCCAAATCCCCGCTGGATTTCGCCCGCCTACCTTCCCAGCGGACTCTTCGACCTGGAGGGCAACGTACTCTACGGCCCTGGATGGCATTTCGGTTTCAACTGGCCGGCGTTCATCATCGTGATGCTCCTGACGGTCATCCTGGTACGTGGTATCCGCGAGTCGGCGGAAACCAATAACGTGATGGTGCTGATGAAAATCGTCGCCATCCTCGTTTTCGTTTCGTTCGCCTCGCGCTTCATCCATACCTCCAATTGGCATCCCTTCGCTCCCAACGGTTGGCCAGGCATTCTCACTGGCGGCTCGATCGTCTTTTTCACTTACATCGGTTTCGATTCGGTGTCCACCGCAGCGGAAGAATGTAAAAGACCGCAGCGCGATTTGCCTATCGGGATCATCGCGACCCTGGTCGTCTGCACCCTGCTTTATATCTCGGTTGTTGTGGTCCTCACCGGCCTCGTTCGCTGGGATACTCTCGTTGATGATGCCGCGCCCGTCGTCAACACACTCAAGAAGCTCCATATCTCAAGCATACGGCTGATAGTTCTGATCGGCGCGCTCATGGGCATGATCTCTTCTCTGCTCGTGTTCCAGATCGGCCAGGCACGCGTATGGTTCGCCATGTCCCGGGACGGCCTTTTCCCCAGGATTTTTGGGCGCGTCCATCGGCGCTACCAAACGCCGGACTTCTCCACCTGGATGGCTGGATTTGTCGTGGGCATTCCCGCCGGCCTTCTCGACATCGGCACTTTCGCCGATCTCTCGAACATC
>WNFC01016029.1_pt1 | contig 15747 bp, 21 predicted proteins | sample 5400541 | NCBI WGS metagenome assembly WNFC01 (sample SAMN13153342, study PRJNA577476) | soil metagenome | isolation source: 120 cm saprolite under Douglas fir tree site 2 hole 2 replicate 1 | place: USA:California | collected 2015-04-18
ACGCCGGCCGCGAGGTGATCAAAGCCAAAGAGTAGGGAGTGGGGATCGCCTTCCTCTTCCCCGGCCAGGGCTCGCAGCACGCCGGCATGGGTGCCGAGCTCCTCACCGACCCCGAGGTCTCCGACCTCTGCGATCGCTGCTCTAGCAGCGCGGACCTGGACCTCCGGCGCCTTCTGGCCGGCGCCGACGACGACGAGCTGCGGCTGACGCAGAACGCACAGCCGGCCCTCTGTTTCATGGGCGTGGCCCTCACGCTGCTGCTTCGCAGGCGAGGCATCGAGCCCACGGCGGCCGCCGGCCACTCCGTCGGGGAGTACGCGGCCCTCGCGGCGGGCGGGGCCGCCGGCGCGCCGCAGATGATCAAGGCGGTGGTCGAGCGCGGCCGAGCGATGGCGGAGGCGATCCCGGCGGGCACGAGCTCGATGGCCGCCGTGCTCGGCCTCGACCCTCAGGCGGTCGAGGTCGCGCTGGCGGGAATGAACGACGCTTGGCCGGCGAACTACAACACCCCGACGCAGACCGTCATCGCCGGCACCACCGCCGGTCTCGAAGCCGCCACGCGGCGGCTGCAGGAGGCGGGCGCGAAGCGAGTGATCCCTCTCAACGTGAGCGCTGCGTTTCACACGCCTTTGATGGCGCCGGCGGCAGAGCGGCTCCGCGTGGCGCTTGACCGCATCGAGTGGCGCTCGCCGCGCATCCCGGTCATGGCCAACCTCACGGGCCGCCCCCATCAGGGCGGGGACCGGATCCCTCACGTGATGGAGATGCAGCTCCGCTCGCCCGTCCGCTGGGGGGAGTGCGTGGCGGCGCTGGTGGAGCTGGGCTGTGACACGTTCGTGGAGGTCGGGCCGAAGCGCGCGCTGACCGGCATGATGCGCGAGCTCGCGCCCGGCAAGACCGCGCTCGCGGTGGCGACCCCGGCGGCAGTTGTGGAGCTAGCGATCCCAGCCTAGAGGGACGAGGCGATCATTCGTTGCTTGCCGACTCCCGGCACGGTTGACTTCCCGCCCTTGACGGGGTGCAGACTGGCCCTGTAGCCGGCCTCTCGATCACTGGAGCCAGAGATGCCGCACAAGTCTCTACCCGCGAGGGGACCGCCAACTGACCGCAGCCACTCGAACCGTATTTGCTTCTCATGGAGGTGAGAAATGCACGCAGGCGTAATCCGATCCACCTACAAGAAGTCAGACCTGAATCAGGTCGCCAAGGACTTCAAGGAGAACGTGATCCCGATCCAGGCGGCACACGAGGGCAGCCGGTCGGCAATGCTCCTGATCGACCGCGACAGCGGCGAGGCCATATCGATCGGCATCTATGAAGACGAGGCCTCCGCGAAAGCGTTTGGGTCCAAAGCCACGAAGCTGCTGGACGGTTTCAAGAAGTACCGCACCGGCACTGCTGAGCCCAAGCGCGAGCTGTTCGAGATCGCGACGTCGACACAACAAGAGGCGAAAGCCGTGGTCGAGCGCGTTCTCAAGGCCTTCAACGCTCACGACCTGGAAGCGGTGGCCCGCGAAGCGGCGCCGGACACATTGCTCACGGCGCCCGGCGGTACCAGCCTGCAGGGAGTGCAGGCGACGAAGGAGTACAACCAGCGCCAGATCACGGCGTTTCCGGATGCGAGAGTCGAAGCCAAGAAGACGATCGCCCAGGGCAACACCGTCGTCGTCGAAGGCGTGTTCACAGGCACGCACGCCGGACCGCTGAAGACGCCGATGGGCGATGTGCCGCCGACCGGACGGAAGGTGAAGGGAGAGTTCGTCCAGGTTTTCGAGATCGACCGTGGCCTGGTGAAGAGGAATCACCTCATATTCGACCAGGCCGAGATGATGACCCAGCTCGGCGTAGCGCCGGCCGGGGCCAGGTCGACCGCGTAGATCGAAGTTGGAGTCGTCGGGGCCCGGGCCGTCGGAGCCCGGGTCCCCGGGCTTTAGGGGTCACCGCGAACTCAAGGCGCAGCCTCGGAGTTCGTGGGGTAAAAGGGGCATCGCCGAGTGCTGGTATGGTATTTCCACGAAACGCCCTAGGTGCTTTCGCAGGGGAGGCGAGATTGGAAACCCAGAAACTGAGCTTCGAAGACTTCAAGAACATCGTGGTCGAGCGACTTGGCTGCGAGCCTGAGCAGGTGACGATGGATGCCTCATTCCAGGAGGACCTGAACGCCGACTCGCTCGATCTCGTTGAGCTCATCTACGCATTCGAAGAGAACACGGGTCTGGAGATTCCCGACGAAGACGCCGAGAAGATCACGACGGTCGGCCAAGCGTGGGAGTACATACAGGAGAAGGCCGGCTCATAGCACAGAGCGCAGCGCCTCTCGCGCAATCGTTACTACAGCTCCAGCAGAAGATCGGGATTCATTTTCGCGATCCAGGACTTTTACTCGAGGCGGTCACGCACAGCTCGTTCGCCAACGAGAATCCGCACCAGTCGCCGCGCGACAACGAGCGGCTCGAGTATCTCGGCGACGCGGTCCTGCAGCTGATCACGGCTGAGTACCTGTACAAGCACCACCCCGGCGCGACCGAGGGCGAGCTCACGCAGACGCGATCGGCGATGGTCAACACCAACACGCTGGCCCAGATGGCCGAGCAGCTAGACCTCGGCAGCTACCTGTATCTGGGCCGCGGCATCGCCAAAGGTGGCGGGCGCAACCTGAAGTCCCTCCTGGCCAACGCTTTCGAGGCGCTGCTCGGCGCGGTGTTCCTCGACGCCGGCTATGACGCCGCCTACCACTACTACCTCAACCGTTACCGGTCCCTGCCCTCGCCGGCCCAGGACGAGAACTTCAAGGGCCGCCTGCAGCAGGTGGCGCAGGAGCGGTTCGGTCTGACGCCCTTCTACGACAGCGAGGGCGCGCGCGTCGGCGGCCAGCGCGAGTACACGTCGGTGGTGTTCGCGGGCGCGGATCCGCTTGGCACGGGCCACGGGGCGACCAAGCAGGAGGCCGAGCAGGAGGCCGCGCGGGCGGCGCTCGAGAAGCTCGGCGAGGCCCCGACGGCGGCGGCGGCACCCAAGGCCGTCCGGACGCCCCGACCGCGCAAGCGGCGCCCCGCGGGCTCTGGCGCCACCGCTCCAGCCGAGATCGTGAGCATCGTGCCCCCGCCGGTTTCCGAACCTGAGCCGGACCCCGCCGCCGAAGAGCCTCCCCGCAGCCGCCAGTTCGGAGAACCGTTGGAGTAGGGCACATGTTGTGCCCGGGACTCAGATGAGCCCTACATCTGCTACTTTGGTGCCGATTTGTTCCTCCGTTCGCTGAGCCTGCTGGGCTTCAAGACCTTCGCGCGGGCGACAGAGATCCGATTCGAAGGCGGGGTCACGGCGATCGTCGGCCCGAACGGCTCCGGCAAGACCAACATCGTCGACTCCATCAAGTGGGTCCTCGGCTCCGGCCAGGCCCGGGACCTCCGCAGCAAGAAGATGGAAGAGGTCATCTACGCCGGCGGAGAGCGCCGCCCGCGGGCGGCGTTCGCCGAGGTGACGGTCGTGTTCGACAACACGGCGGGCCGTCTCCCGGTCGACTATCACGAGGTCGCGATCAAGCGACGGGTCGAGCGCGACGGGGAGAGCGATTACTACCTCAACGGGACTCGGGTCCGCCGCCGCGACCTCATCCACATGCTTGCCTCGACCGGGCTCACCGTCGACTCGTACGCGATCATCGACCAACGCGACATCGAGACGATCGTCGTGTGCTCGCCCGCGGAGCGACGAGCTCTGCTCGAAGAAGCCGCGCAGGTACGCGGTGTCAAAGCGCGGCGCCAGGAGGCGGCCCAGCGCCTGGGCGAGCTGGCGCGGAACCTACTCCGGCTCGAGGACCTGCGTTCCGAGATCGAGCCTCGCCTCGAGGTCGTGCGGGCGCAGGCGGCCGCGGCCAAGGAGGCGGCCGAGACGGTGGCGCGCCTGGAGCTGCTGCGCGGCAGCATCGTCTGGGAAGAGTGGCGCGAGGCGCGGGACGCGCAGAAAAAGGCGAGCGCCCAGGCCCAGTCGCTCGAGCGGCGCCTCGCCGAGGCGCGTGAGCAGGCGCAATCGGCGGAGGCCGAGTTCGCCGGCTGGCGGAGGGAGGTGCAGGCCGCCCAGGACCGGCGGCTGGCGCGCCAGGCCACGCTTGGGCGTTTGCGCCTCGAGCTGTCGGCGGCCGACCACGCGCTGGAGCTGGGCGACGAGCGAGCCGACAGCCATCGAGCGCTCTCTGGCGCCCTCCAGCGCGAGGAAACCGAAACCCGCAGGCAGGTCGCCGCTGCCGAAGCGCTGCAGAAGCAGCTGCGCGCCGACATGGCGAATGCCGCCGGAGCCCTCGAGGCCTTGCCCGCGCAGCCGGCGGACCTGCCGGCCTACGACCCCCACCAGGCGCAGCACGCCCAGCGCGGGGCTGAGCAGGCTCGCCGCGCGGTGGCGGTCGCGACTTCGTCACTGACCGGGCTGCGGACGCGGCGCGAGTTCCTCGAGCAGCAAGTGGCGCGGCTGGAGGCCGGGGCGGAGGCGGCGAAGCGTATCCCCGACGCCGAGTCGGCGCTGGCTGCGGAGCGGTCGGCCGCCCGGGCAGCCGAGTCGGCGGCCATCTCGATCGCCCGGCTTCGCTCCGAGCTGGAGGGGCTCGAATCGCTGCGACCAGCGTCCGTGTCTGGTTTGGTGCGGCTGGGCGACGCGGTCATCGCGGAGCCGGGCTACGAGCGGGCGCTGTCGGCCGTGCTTGGACCACTGCTAGACGCGCTGGTGGCGCCCGACGAGGAATCGGCCACCCGCGCCGGTGGAGAGAGGGGAATGCAGCGTACGGTCCTGTACCCGCTCGATGCCATGGCCGCGCCGAAGCCGGGTTCCATGCTCAACCACGTCCGGGTCAAGCAGGGCTACGAGCTGGTGGCGCGGCGGAGCCGGGCCTGGTCCGCGCGGGGGCCGACCCCAGGGTGGAGGTCGACGCCCGCCGATCCCGGCTCGAGGAGCAGATCGAGAGCCTCATGCTGGCCGCCTCGGCGGCTGCCGGAGCCGCGAGGGGCGTCAAGGAAGCCGAGGGGGCGCTCGACCAGCTGCGCAATCGCGCGGCCGGGGCTTCCGGTCTTGGTGAGTCGAAGCGGCTGCTCGACGCGGCGCGTGAGGCCGAGAGGGTGGAGGCGGCCGGGATTCCAGACCTGGAGCGCGCGGCCGGCACGGCCGAGGCCGAGGCGGCGTCGAAGATCCTCGAACTGGACGCGGAGGCGGCCCACCGGTCCGCGGCCTTGCAGGCAGAGCTGGAGCGAGCGCGCTGGCGCGACCGTCTCGATGACCTGAAGAGGCAGCTGCACGCTGTCGACGAGGACCTCGCCCGTCACCGCCGCGCCGCCGAGGAGAGGGCGGCTCGCGCAGCCGAAGCGGCCAAGAGCGCCACAGCAGCCGCCGAGGTCCTGCCCCGCCTGAAGATGGAGGCTGAGGCTGCCAAGACCCGCCTTGCGGATGCGGAGCGCGAGGCCCCTGGTGAGGAGGAGGAGATGGCGGAGGGCGCCCGGCGCCTGGTGGCGCTGGAGGAGGCGCGCATCGACGCGAGGCTCAAGGCCGGCAACCTGGAAGGCAACCTCGGCCTGATCACGCGCGAGACCGAGCTGCTGGCCGCGCGCATGGAAGAGATCCGTCTGCGCATGCCCGACGGTGTCGCGCCGGAGGAGATCCCGGGCGGCAAGTCGCGCGAGAAGGAGATGCGGACGCTCGAGAAGCGACTCGAGGAGATCGGGCCCACCAACGCCCTCGCCGAGGCGGAGTGCCGCGAGCTCGAGGAGCGCTTCGATACGCTGCGCACGCAGCTCGACGACATCAGCGCCGCGCGCGCCGACCTCGAGCAGCTCATCGCCAAGCTGCGCGAGGAGGAGGAGTCTCGATACGAGGCCGTGTTCGGCGCCGTCGCGGCCAACTTCCATGAGTACTTCTCGCAATTGGCCCCGGGCGGGCGCGCCGCTCTGCGGCACGCGGAAGGCGACGAAGGGCCGCGCACCGGCGTGGAGATCCTGGTCCAGCCGCCACGGAAGCGGCTGCAGAACGTGACGTTGTTGTCATCCGGCGAACGCTCCATCGCCGCGCTCGCCCTGGTGCTGGCGCTTGACGAGGTCAACCCGAGCCCCTTCACGATCCTGGACGAGGTCGACGCCGCGCTCGACGACGCGAACGTCGGCCGCTTCGGCGAGATGCTCGCGCGATTGGGCGCGCAGCGGCAGTTCCTGGTGATCACCCACAACCACGTGACGATGGCGCACGCGTCCAGCCTCTACGGCATCCATCTCGACGAGAGCGGCGCCTCGCACATCGTTTCGGTCCGCCTCGAGGACATTCGCAAGCCGGCCACACGCGCCGCCGGCACAGCCGCCGCCCAGGCCGGCTGAGCTTTTCGTGGTGAGCGTCTGGAGCCGCGTCGGCGGCTGCACCAGAAAAGTCCTTGCCGCCGGCCTGCGCGCTCTCAGCCCGCCACTCGCGGCCGGCTACTACCAGGAGCTCGAGGAGCTACTGATCGCCGCCGACCTGGGCCCGGCGATGGCGGCGCGCCTGGTGGCCGCGGTGCGCGCGGGGAGCCCGCGCTCAAGCGACGAAGCCGAGGCGGCGCTCGTCGGGGCGGCCCTGACGGCGATGTCGAAACGGCCCCGCGAGCTGCACCTGGGCGGCGCGCCGGCGTGCGTCCTCTTCTACGGGATCAACGGCGCGGGCAAGACGACGACCGTCGGCAAGCTGGCGCACAGGTTGCATGCGATGGGCAGGAATCCGCTGGTCGTGGCGGCCGACACATATCGCGCGGCCGGCGTCGAGCAGATGATGGCCTGGGCCGAGCGGGCGGGGGTGGCAGGCTTTGCGGGCAAGGCGGGGGCCGACCCGGCGGCCGTGGTGTTCGACGGCCTCGAGCGCGCCCGCAGCCGCGGCCACGATGTCGCGCTCGTGGACACGGCCGGCCGCCTGCAGACGCAGCACAACCTGCTCCAGGAGCTGGCCAAGGTGGGGAGGGTCGCGACCAAAGCGCTCGATGGCGCCGCCTACGAATCGCTGTTGGTGCTTGACGCGGTGCTCGGGCTGTCGAGCCTTGCGCAGGCGCGCGCGTTCAACAAGGCCATCCCCATGACCGGGCTGGTGCTCGCCAAGCTGGACAGCAGCGCCAAGGGCGGTGCGGTGATTGCGATCGAATCCGAGCTCGACGTCCCCGTCAAGCTGGCGGGAGTGGGGGAGGGCATCGAGGATCTCGAGCCGTTCGACCCCGCCGCCTACGTACGCTCATTGTTCGAAGAGTGACGCTGCGCATCGCCGATCCGCACTGCCACACGCTGGCCTCCGACGGCATGGTCACGCCGGCGGAGCTGGTCGACGCGGCGGTGAGGGCCGGCCTCGACCTCATCGCCATCACCGACCACGACACGATGGCGAATGCTCGCGAGGTCAAGGAACGGGGCGAGGCCGCCGGCCTGTCTGTCGTGGCCGGCCAGGAGGTCGATGACAGTCGCCGACACGGTGGGCGCGATCCACGACCAGGGCGGGCTCGTGGTCATCCCGCACCCGTTCATGCCCGTGTACTTCGGCTCGATCCAGCCGCAGATGCTGCGCCGCCTCATCGAGAAGGAAGCGGTCGACGGCATCGAGGTGCTCGCCACGGTCCCGATCGGCGCTCGCCGCAGAAAGAGGCTCGACGAGTTTTTCAGCGCGAATCGCGAACGGCTGGGAGCCGAGATCGGCTCCAGCGACTGTCACTTCGGACGCCACGACATCGCGCAGGTCGTCACCGCGTACGAGGGCGATTTCCGCACCGCGGTCGTGCAGAGAAAAACCACGGCCCGCCGAGGACAGGCGAAACGAAGCGTGCCCGCGGAGATGACGCTTCGCCAGCAGTGGCGCTCGATGGTGGACCTGCCCCTGAGGCGGCTGCGCCGCGAGATCTAGACTCACGCCGCCCAGCGCATCCCCGACCCTCGTAGACGCCGCGCGATCACGCGATCAGGTGGGATGAACCTCACACCTTCGCCCACTTTCACCACCTGCCAGCCTCCCTCATGGACGAGGCGATGGTGATAGAAACAGAGAGGTAGGAGGTTGGGCAGGTCGCTCGCCCCGCCGCGAGACCAGAACTCGATGTGGTGCGGGCTCGTCCAGTTGATCGGGCGGTCGCAGCCCGGCCCGCAGCAGCCGCGGTAGCGGGCTTTGAGCGCCCGCCGCTGGGCCGGCGAGACGGCTCGCGTCGCCCGCCCGACGTCCACCACCACCGAGTCCGCTTTCAAGACCCGGCACAAGGTGCCATCGCAGGCCAGCCGCTGCACCGTCTTGCTCGAGACCGGCATCCCGCTCTCCAGCTCCGACGCCGCCGCGCCCAGCTCACCCTTCAAGCCGTCCAACGTGGTCGTCACCGTGATGTGCGGACGGACCCCGTTGCGCCGGGGCAGCTTGCCCTCGTCCATGGCCTTGTAGACGATCTCGGTCAGGGCGTCGGCGCGGCGCTGCTTCGGCGTCCGGCCGTCGTCTTGACCCAGTCGCTTGGCCAGCGCGTCGACCGCGCTCTTGAGGGCGGCGCCGGCTTCGGGATCGATGACCCCGTTGAGGTGATACATCCCGTTCATCTCGCTGATGTGGAGGAAGCGCTCTTCGTAGCTCTCTTCGCTGTCGCGCTCAAACCCGTCCGGATCCAACGCGTAGCGCGTGTGCGCGGCGAGCCAGTTCAGGTCCTTGACCGAATACTCGCGGGCAAAGCCAATCCATTGCTCCTGGTCCAGGTGATCACCCTTCTCACCCAGCTTGTCGCGCAGGTGGCAGATCACTGACGCCGACTGGTAGCCGATCTCGCCTCTGGAAAGGGCTTCAGCAACAGCGGGCAGCGACTCCAACTGCTCGCCGACACAGACCCGATCGGCCGCGGAAGGCACTGACATTCCGCAGATCCTGCTGATCCATGAGCCGACGGTGATGTTGCCGCCAACCAGGTGATCACCACGCTGCTGGGCTCGTCGCACCATGGCAGAGAACTCGAGCTCCATCGCATCGATCAGGGTGCGCATGCGTTTGGGATCGTCGTTGCTCGGGTCGAGCTCACGACCCTGAAACTCGCGCACCGCCGCCTGCAGTTTCGAGAGTGGAGTGCTTCCGATCTCGGCCATGAGAAGAGGCTATCAAACATATGTTTGGGTGCCAACCCAGCCTGTTAATTTCGCCTTAGTTGGTTCGGGGCGCTTGCAGCCCGACGCGGCTCCTACGCCGGCTTGTCCTCCAACCCCAGCCCGAACATCGCCTCGAGGTCGTGGGCCGAGAACTGCTGGAAGGCGACCATCGTCTGCGTCCGCTCGATACCCTCGAGCTTGGTCAAGCGCTGGGTCACGACGTCCGCAAGCTGCTCATGCTCGCGCACGCGAACGATCGCCACGAAGTCCCACTCGCCCGTGACTGTGTACACCTCAGACACACCAGGCACATCGGCCAGCTTCGGCCCAAGGCTCGTAAGTCCGGCACGCGTCGCCTTGATGAGCAGCACGGCCGTCAGCATCAGAACTAGGTCGCCGGCAGCGCCACCGTAGCGCCGGTCGCTTCGCCGTATGCCCACACGTCCATGTCGCCGTAAGTCATGGCGTTGTGTCCGAGGATCGTGCAGATATGAGTGCGATGGTCGTTGCCGTGGTGCAAGGCCTGAATCACCACCACGCCCGAGTGGAGCAGGAACCTGCCGTCCTGGAACGTCGCCTCGTGTGCCTCGTCAGGCGAGATGCGAGGCGCGATCTCGATCAGCTCGTCGCCGCTGCGGACCGCCTCCGCGCGCAACACAGCCATGCCAGGGAACTCGCCGCGCTCGCTGATCCGCGGCTCGCCGCCGCCAAGCCGCTTGATGTAGCGCTGCTCCGCAGAGAGCAAGTGATAGAAGGTGGACGCGATCGTTCCATACGTTCCGGGGGCGGTCATCGAAAGCTGCTCGTCGTTGAACGATGCGCACACGTCGAGCAGGTGCAGGTTCGCCCATTTGTTGTAGCGGAACGCCTCGACCAGCAATGGCCCCATCTCGGTACCGATTCTAGATCTTGCTAGACTGTAAAGGCATGCGCCTTGACACCCTCGCGACCAGGAGCCGCCATCTCGCCTTGTTCGAGCGCTATGGACCGCTTCTCACCCAGCACCAGCAGGGCGTGCTCAACCTCACTCTGAGGAGCGACTGGTCACTGGCCGAGATCGCCGACCACCAGGGCACGTCGCGCGCGGCGGTGCACGACATCGTCAAGCGCTCGACCGAAGCACTGGAAGGGTACGAGAAGCGGCTGGGCCTCCTCGCCGAAGCCGGCAGGCGGCGCCGCCGGGTCGCCTCTCTGGAGAAGGAGCTCACGAGCCTGCGACAACGCCTCGCGGAGCTCGAGGCTTAGATAGGTGTTCGAAGCCCTCGGTGACCGCCTCGCGGCCGCGCTCAAGAAGATCACCGGCCGCGGCGTGCTCCGCCCCGAAGACGTCGAGGCCGCGCTCCGCGAGGTCCGACTCGCGCTGCTCGAGGCCGACGTCAACTTCAAAGTCGTCAAGGAGTTCGTCGACCGGGTGCGCGCAAGGCTTGTCGGTATCGAGGTGTCGCCTGGCCTTACCGCGCCGCAACAGGTGGTGAAGGCCGTAGACGAAGAGCTGGTTCAGCTCCTCGGCGGTAACTCCGATGGCCTGCGCTATGCGCCGGCTCCTCCCACCGTCCTGATGCTCGTTGGCCTGCAGGGATCGGGCAAGACGACAACCGCGGTCAAGGTCGCCCTGATGGCAAAACGCGAGGGCCACAGGCCGATGGTGGTCGCGCTCGACCTCCGCCGCCCGGCTGCGGTCGAGCAGCTGCGGACGCTGGCCGCCAAAGAAGGCATCGCGTTCCATTCCGGCCAGGGCACGGTCGAGGACATCGCGGCCGCGAGCATCAATGAGGCGTCAAGGCTCGGCCAGGACGTGGTCGTGCTCGACACCGCCGGCCGCCTGCATATCGACGCCGAGCTCATGGACGAGCTGAAACGCCTGAAAGCGGCGGTCAAAATGACCGAGACAATGCTCGTCGCCGACGCCATGACCGGCCAGGAGGCGGTCAAGGTGGGGGAGGCGTTCGGAGGGGGAGTCGGCCTCGACGGTGTCATCCTGACGAAACTCGACGGCGACGCGCGCGGAGGCGCGGCGCTGTCGCTCCGCCTGGCCACCGGCCAGCAGATCCGGTTCGCCGGCACCGGAGAGCGGCCGCAGGACCTCGAGGTGTTCCACGCCGAGCGCATGGCTTCCCGAATCCTCGGCATGGGCGACGTCCTCAGCCTGGTCGAGCGCGCCGAGCGCTCCATCGACCAGAAGGCGGCAAAGGAGGTCGAGAGCCATCTGCGCGCGGGCCACCTGACATTCGACGATTTCCTCGTTCAGGTCAGGCAGCTGCGCAGCATGGGCTCGCTCGAGGGCATCCTCGACCTGGTTCCGGGAGGCACGGCGTTGAAGGGCCCCCTCACCGGCGCCGACACCGAGCGCGAGGTCCGCCGCATGGAGGCGGTCATCCTTTCCATGACGACTCGGGAAAGGGCGCACCCCGAGATCATCGATGGCGCCCGCAGGCGCCGCATCGCGCGAGGGAGCGGCGTTGGGCCCGCGGACGTCAACCGCGTGATCAAGGCGCGCGAGACGATGCAGAAGCTCGCGAAGACGTTCGGAACCGGGAATCGCGGTGGCAAGGCCGGCCTGGGCCGGCTGTTTGGACAAGGAGGTCCGGGTTGGTCAAGATAAGGTTGAGGCGGATGGGGGCCAAGAAACACCCCTTTTACCGCCTCGTGGTGGCGGACTCGCGCTCGCCGCGAGACGGCCGGTTCATCGAACACCTCGGGTACTACGATCCGATGACGGACCCGGTGAAGGTCAGCATCGACGCGGACAAAGTGATGCGCTGGCTCCAGCAGGGCGCTCAGCCGAGCGAGGCCGCCAGGAGCCTGTTGAAGCGGGAGGGGATTCTTGAGCGACGCGCAGAGAAGTCGACCGATACGGCGTGACCAGCGGCGGAGCGGCGGCGGCTACAACCGAGGCTTCAGGCGCGAGGGCCCTCCGGGCCCGGCCGGCCCGGCCATCGACTACCGGGCGCTGGTCGAGTACGTAGCGCGCTCGCTGGCCGAGAAGCCGGAGGAGGTGTTGGTGGAGTCGTTCGAGCGGGGCGGCGGCACCGTGGCCATCAAGGTCAAGCTCGCCGACGGCGACGTCGGGCGATTCATCGGCAAGGCCGGACGCAACATCGAGGCCATCAGGACCCTGGTGCGGGTCGCGTCGCTGCGCGACCGCAAGAGGGTCTTCGTCGACCTGGCCAACCCATCCATGGCGCACTCTTCACCGCCGCGCGAACATCGCGATCACAGCGGAGGCGGGCGTTCGTGATCCGCGTCGGCCAGGTGACCGGCGCCTACGGGCTCGACGGGGCTGTGAAGGTAATTCCCTTGACAGACTTCGGGGATCGCTTCGACTCAGGTTCGGCCCTCGTGCTCGACGGTTGCCCGCGCAACGTGGAATGGAGCCGCCCAGGCCAGCCCGGGTTGGTGGTCAAGCTGCAGGGTATCGACAACCGGACGATGGCAGACCTCTTCAGAGGCCGGTACCTGGAGGTTCCTGACGAGGCCGGCCGCGGGCTGAGCGAAGGACGCTACTACCACCACCAGCTCGTCGGCCTGCCGGTGCAGACCGGCTCGGGGCAGCAGCTCGGCACCATCGCCGAGGTCCTCGAGCGGCCTGCCAACGACGTGTGGGTGAGCCGCGAGGGCACCGTCGAGCACTTGATCCCGGCCACCCGTGACGCGGTGCTCGAGGTCGACCTCGAGGCGCGTCGCGTGGTCGTGGCCGACTGGCTCATCCAGGTCGAGGACGCGTAGGCCACATATGAGATTCGACGTCGTCACGATCTTTCCGGCCATGTTCGGCCCCGTGTTCGAGCACGGGGTGGTCGGCCGTGGGATCGAGCGCGGGCTCGTGCAGCTGCACACGCACGACCTGCGCGACTACACCCATGATCGCCACCGCCAGGTCGACGACATGCCGTTCGGCGGCGGGCCGGGCATGGTCATCAAGCCCGAGCCGGTGTTCGAGGCGGTGGAGTCCATCCGCCCGCTCAACGCGGGCCCGGTCGTGCTGATGGAGCCATGGGGCGAGCGTCTCGACCAGCGCCTCGCGGCCGAGCTGGCCGCCGAGCCGGGCCTCATCATCGTGTGCGGGCGCTACGAGGGCATCGATGATCGCGTGCGCACCTCGCTCGCGTCACGCGAGATATCGATCGGCGATTATGTCGTCAGCGGCGGCGAGATCCCAGCCATGGTTCTGATCGACGCTGTCGCGCGGCTGGTGCCGGGCATCGTCGGCGACCCCGAGTCGCTGGTGCAGGACAGTTTTGCCGACCAACCGGCGGGATGGCCCCAGTTCACCCGGCCCGCCGACTATCGGGGCTTGATGGTCCCCGACGTGCTCCTTTCGGGCGATCACGCCCGCATCAAGCAATGGCGCCGCCGCCAGGCGGCCGAGAGATCTTCCGTCCATACCAAGGAGTTTAAAAAGACATGAACGTCATCCAGCAGCTCGAGAAGGAGCAACAGAAGGAGAAGGTCCCCGCTTTGCGCGCGGGCGACACGGTCAAGGTGCATGCCAAGGTGGTCGAGGGCACGCGCGAGCGCATCCAGGTGTTCGAGGGCACGGTAATCCGCGTCACGGGCGGTGGCCTGCGCCAGAACTTCACGGTGCGGCGCGTCACCCACGGAGTGGGCGTCGAGCGAACCTTCCTCATCCACTCGCCGCGCATCGACAAGATCGATGTGCTCAGGCACGGCGACGTCCGCCAGGGCAGGCTCTACTACCTGCGCGGCAAGGTGGGCAAAGAGGCGCGCATCCGGGAGCGCCGCCGGCTGGTGCGCGAAACCCAGGGCGAGCCCGAAGCGCAGGAGAACGGCGAGGAAGAAGCCGGGGAGTAGCCCGCCTCCCACCCTGTGGGGAGGTCGGCCAGCTCGCGCAGCGAGCTCGCCGGGTGGGGGTAGGTGTTAAGGACAGTGGCGCCCGGCGCCTCGGCTCGGTAATCTCCGAACGGTGAAGCAAGAGTGACCAGGCCGATGCTGTGGCGCTATGAGCGCATGGCCGTGTCGATGGGATATTCGGTCATCGCCGGCGTCGACGAAGTCGGTATGGGCCCGCTGGCCGGCCCGGTGGTGGGCGGCGCCGTCGTTCTCGAGGTGGGAGACAGGATTACCGGGCTCGACGACTCCAAGCTGCTCACGCCCGACCAGCGCGAGCGTCTGGATCGGATCATCCGTCGCCGCGCCCTCGCCTTCTCGGTCTGCGCCGTCGACCACGCCCAGGTCGACTCACTCGGCCTCATCAAAGCCCGCCACCTGGCGACTGCTGGAGCCGTGGCCGGACTCAAGATCCCGGCCGAGTACCTCCTCGTCGACGCGTGGGACGTGCCCGAGGCCCCGCTGCCGCAGATGGCGGTGGTGAGGGGCGACCGGACATGCGCCTCGATCATGGCCGCCAGCATCGTGGCTAAGGTCGCGCGTGATGCGGCCATGGTCGAGTACGACCGCATCTACCCCGGCTACGGTTTCGCGTTCCACAAGGGCTACGCGACGCCGGAGCATCGGGCGGCCATCCGCCGCCTCGGCCCCAGCCCCATCCACCGCACCTCGTGGGCGCCCTTTCGAGAGTTCGCCGCGAATTGACGGGCGGCCGCGGCACGTCTGGTCTGCTCCGCCCGTCAGACCTCGGCCGCGCCGGCGAGAAGGCCGCGGCCGAGCTCCTGAAGCGGCGAGGTTTCGAGGTGGTCGGAGCGGGATTCACCGCCCGCCGCGGCGAGATCGATCTCGTCTGCCGGCGTGGCGGAGACCTGGTGATCGTGGAGGTCAAGACGAGGACGAGCGAGGCGTTCGGAACGCCCGCCGAAGCGGTGGGCCCGCGCAAGCGACGGGCGCTGGGGGCGGCCGCCGCCGAATACCGGCTGCTGGCGGGCTGGAAAGGGCCCATCCGCTACGCCGTCGTGGGCCTCATCGCGAGGCCAGACGGAGCCTTCGACGGCGAAGTCATAGAGGACCCGTTCGACTAAGAGATCGCCGCGTCCGATCCAGAAATACTTGTTAGCGTGAAAGCGATGCGCTTTGTAACCAGAAAGAACGCCGCGGTCGACCGTATCGCCTGCCCATGGCTGATCCGGCGGTTCGTTGACAAGGACGCGGAGTTCCTCTACGTCGACCCGAAAGATGTGGCCCGGATTGCACGTGAGCAGAACGCGGTGCCCTACGACGTGGAGGGCGTGGAGCTGGGCCACGTCGCCGGACGGTGCTCCTTCGAGTCGATCCTCTTAAAATACGGCCTCGACGACCCGGCACTGGCTCGCCTGGCGGCCATCGTCCACGGGGCGGACGTGGAGGCCGGGCCTGCGACGCCCGAGTCAGCCGGCCTGAAGGCGCTCGCCATGGGCTTCCGCAAGCTCTACGGCGACCGCGATCACGAGAAGCTCGAGGCGCAGATGCCCATATACGACGCTCTATACGCCTGGTGCCGGCAGCAGGAGGGAAGGACCTAGTCCACAAACCTCAGGCCGAGGCGATGTTGGCCTCGAAGGCGCGCAGGCGGGCGTTGGCGATCCACAGCAAGCCGGCCACGAGCACGCACCCGGCGCCCACGAGCAGCACTCCTCCGAACACCATCGAGACTCCGAAGGCGGGCGTGGTCGGGATCGGCCCGAGGTTGGCGGTGCCGGCCACTGCCTGCTGGCCGAACCGGATCAGGGCCAGTGCGCCGACGCTCATCAAGGCGAACGCCAACGAGCCA
>WNFC01004137.1_pt1 | contig 15746 bp, 11 predicted proteins | sample 5400541 | NCBI WGS metagenome assembly WNFC01 (sample SAMN13153342, study PRJNA577476) | soil metagenome | isolation source: 120 cm saprolite under Douglas fir tree site 2 hole 2 replicate 1 | place: USA:California | collected 2015-04-18
TAGCTGAGGGCATATGTGTCCGCGTCGATCATCGACATCGCGGGCTCGGTCAGATCCATTGACTTGATGTCGCACTTGACGCCGGCGATCATCCTGACGGTTGCGGCCTTGTCCATCCGCTGGCCGCCGTCGGTGAGAATGACGAACTTGTCGCTCAGCATTCCCTCAAAAAACTTTGAATCGCCCTTCACATAAGCTTCATTGGCCTGTTTGTCGAGGGCCATCAACGCGTCGGCGGTCGGTGCGGCCGCAACCGTTTTGGTCGTATTTGTGTTTGCATCACTTGCTCCGGTGTTAGCAGTCGGGGCTTCGCATGCCGCGAAAAACGTCGACGCAGCAGCCAATAAAATAAACAGAGTGATCTTTTTCATAACAATTCTCCGAAGGTCTTATTCGAGTTCAAAAAACAAAAAGCCCGTGGGGTTTGAACAAAAACCTTCCAAGCGTTCCTTAGTCATCCTAATTGTGTATGGTCTTAACAGTACTACAAGACATCGTCAAGCTAATGTTTGAAATGACGAATGCCAGTGAATGCCATCACGATGCCGTTTTCGTTTGCGGCGGCGATCGATTCGTCGTCTTTGATAGATCCGCCGAGACTGGAGACTGGTGCCAGGCCTGCGATTTGCGATTCTCTTTCACTCGCCACTGTTGAATTGTTGACTGATCTCAGAACCGCCGGCCTAGAATCACACAATCGCCAGACTGATCCAGATTTTGGTTTTTCTGTCTTAGCCGCGTAGAGCGGCTCGAAAGGCCGACAAATCGACCTTTGGACTGCTAATGCCAATTTCCTGGATGATTTCACCGTACTCTAGGAATCGTTGCAGCAGACTACTGCTGTTCTTTTCGAGGATTGCGAACAGCTCCTCGTCAACTCCCTCAACAAAGACTCGTGCTGAAGTCCAACTATGTCCCTCAGCGTGGTTCGCATCCACGCCGTTGATCTGGTAGTTGTTCTGATTAGTGCGCGCGCCGGTGACAGAAATATTCTGCGAGTTACGGCCGACCGCGGTGTTGTCAGGAAGCTCAACAGATGTGCCCGGCGACAGTCCGAGGAGTTGTGTGAAGTTACGCATTGCGACCGGCAAATCTGAAACGGCGCGCGAGTCAACCACGCGGCCAAGCTGCGGACCATCCAGTTGAAGCAGCGGATCCACACGTACAGCGACCGTGGCGACTCCGGCTAACTCGAGATTCGCATTGGCAACTGTAGTGTCGGTGATGACGACTTTGACAGGATCAAACACTGCCGCTGCGAATCCAGGCATTGTGACGGTCACGCGATATTGACCCGGTTGCAGGAGTCCTACAGCATAGAAGCCCTCGGAGTTGCTTGTGCCTTTCTGCTCGGCGTGGGTTGATTTACTGGTAACGGTTACATGCGCACCGGCGATGAGCGCCCCGGTTGGATCTTTAACAGTTCCAGCAATGCGGCCTGTTGTCTTGCCTTGAGCGAGTACAGTGATGGAAGGCGAGAGAACAGGTAAAACTAATGCAACTGCTTTTCTGAGTATCATCGCCTTTACCAACGGCAATTTGAATCAAATCCTTCAAGTCAGTGCTATTGAAAAATGGATAACTGAAACTTGACCGCTCGATGCTCGAATCAATCCTCGAATTACTGGGCGAGTCCGATGCGGCGCTTTAAATCTTGGAACCTCGGGTCCGATCGCAAACTGTCGAACCTCGGATCCACGTGGAGATAAATCAGCTGGCCTGCCCGCTCGTTATAAGCTTTCTGTAACTGGTCAAGGGCTTCCTTCTTCTCGCCCAGTCCGACATAAATCAATGCCTCATTGTCCGGTGACAAGTATTGATGTTTTGAATATTCCTTCAACTCATTGAGTACGTTTTGAGCCTCGCCTTATAACCACGTCTTGGCACTGTCTTAATGATAGTTTCGGAGGCATACCGGTCGGCCCTCCATTTTTCAACGCAGTCCTCTTCAACTGTCGCGCCGCATAAGAAGGAGATCATCATGAAATCGAAACTCAAGTTGTTTGCTGTCATTGCTGCAACTGGTTCGCGAAATCCAGATTGGCATGGACTTAGACGGCGATGGCTCGGCTGACCTGGACTCTTCACGCATGGCTACTTCGGGTGGTCGTTCGGCGGAGGCCTTGGCGTTGTCGTCTTGAACGCCAGCAAGTCGTGCGGCCTGAAGCGCATCCGACTCGGCATATAGCGTGTTGGTGCTCGGATCCCAGATCGCTACTGGCCATCCTTGCACAGGCTTGGGGCCAGACGGCGCGAACAGGTTGAAGTAGATCTGATTTACGCCCTGTGCGACCGGTGTTCCGGTGAGTGTTCCGGTTTCCGGTATAAATTCGCCAGGATGTACTTGATAATCAGGTGAAAGATATTTGCCAAAGGCGATTTGCGCGACAGCGTCGGGTGTGAACTGATTGAGCAAGGAAAGGGGCGCCGAAAATGCGGTTTCAAGCGTTGCCGGTCGCTAATAACGACTAAACGGCCGGGTCTGCGTCGTGCTAAAGAAGATCGTCCTCCGCTGATCTTTTGCCGCGCGTTTCGCTTTGTCATTACGCCCACGGGAACTCAAAAAAAGGAGCGCACGCAAGATCGAAAGGTCTTGCTTACGCCCCTTATGCCTCTGTGGCGAGGCAGATTCACCTGATATTTCTTCCTGCTTCTAACCTTCACTGACCAAAGCGCTGTCGGTACTCTACTGAAGTAATGAACGCTTTGACCATCTCAGATTGTTGGAAGTCACCGCCAAGGGAATTCAGCTTGTTCAACCAAAAGCCGTAGCCGCTCAAGTCCCAATCCGGGGCCGCATCGGGATCGCGCCGGAGATATCCGAAATACTGCATCAACACAAAAGCGGGACTGTGCTCTTGTTGCCTGAACGAAGAATTCGCGGCCACCTCCAATAGCACGGCAGCGCGCGTTTCACTCGCGGCGTCGAGCTGAGCTACCCACGCTTCTTTTTCTGCCTGCAGCGGCACGACGCCCGCATTCGCATAGAGAGAATTCACATAAGCGGCGTTCGACATAGCGTCGTAAATCGCTCTGAACTCCGGCCGCTTAACCCACCTCTCCGCAAACTGCTCCTGGTTGTCTTTCAGCTTTTGTTCCCAGCCGGGCGCAGTGACAATCACTCCACGACCCACCTCCTGTAAGTCGCGAATGAAAGAATTGTACTTTGGCATCAAAGCGAAAGATTCTTTCTGCATCAGGTGAAGAAGAAACCCGGTTTGCTGAAACTCAATGGACAGAAAGAAAGCAGCCGAGACATTGCTGCGCCTGACTTCTCGGCATTGAGCATCTGCACCGCAACTCTCGATTTCGTTTGTCCAGAACTGAAGCCCGGCCGGATCCGGCTCACGATTCAGAAAGTCATGATAGTGCGTGTAAACGAACTGTTGCGCGTCGTCGACCGGACTGGTCGCGGACTCTGGCATATCGTCCACGATCTTCACGGAAGTGTAACTGGGCTGATCCAACGATGCACCCCCGGGATTGCTCAGCGCGACCTGGAAGATCTCGTCGCCTTCGATATAGGAGTCCTCATTGATGAGCACCGTCAGAGTCTTGCTCGTCTCCCCGGCCGCAAACGTCAACGCGCCGGCCGTGTACTCGAAATCACCTTTCTGCGTGGCAGTACCATCGTTGGTTACATAATCAACTGAAGCCGTACCGCTGGTATCGCCGCTGCGCGTGACGGTGATCGTCAACGCGCTGAGGCTTTCTTGCACGGTGTAACTCGATTGATCAAACTGGAGCGTACTTGGCTGCGTACCGTCGTCGTTTATGATTGTGCCGATGCCCTGGGCTTTTGCTATGGTCGCGCCGCCGGCCAGGCTCAGATCGACAAAGAACGCCTCGTCCGGCTCCTTCGTTGTGTCGCCGGTGACGTTAACGGTGATGGTCTTCGAAGTCTGGCCCGCGGGAATAATCAACATGCCGCTCGTCGTCTGGTAATCAGAGCCAGCCGTCGCGCTGCCATTGGCAGTCGCATAGTTGACATTCACATCGTTGTTTAGTGAGTTGGACGACGTGACCGTGAAGATGAAGGCAGTCGTGCCGCTGTTGCCCTCGGCTTGCGAGACATCGCTAATCGAAAGCGTCGGCAGATCGTTATCCTGAATGCTGAGAGTTGCCGAAGCGATGCTGCCGAGGATCGCCCCACCTGACGGATTAGTTATCGATATTTTGAAGGTCTCGCCGCCTTCGGGTGTGCTGTCGTCGACAATCGGTATGGTGATTGCCTTGCTGGTTTCGCCGTCATTGAAAGTCAGGGTGCCGGCCGTCGAGGTATAGTCCGACGGCGACGTCGCCGTGACATCGGCAGTCGCATACTGAACCGTTACCGTACCGGTACTGCCATTCGTGCGAGTTACATTAATCGTGAAGCTGCCGCTGTTCTCTAATTGGCTGATGGTGTTGGTGCTGAATTGCAGAGTGCCGGGACTGCTGACGACTCCCGAAGCGCAGGCAGAGAATTCCGAAGTGTTCCCGTCCGGATCGGTCGCCGTGGCGGTGAAAAAGCCGCCCACGACATTGGCGTTCGGCACATTGAAAGTAAAACTGCCATGACCACTAGCGTCTGTCGTGACGTTAGCGAACCCAAGGTAGCTTTGTCCTTGACCGAAACCCGTTGGGTCGCAGGCGTTGTTGGAAAACAATTCAATTCGGAATGTCGAGCTGAACGCGCTGTCCAGCGTGCCCTCAATAGCGGTCGTCCCGCCATTCGAAATCACGGACGTCAGCACGGGAAAGTTCTGCAGGTTGTTTGGACCACTATCGGCGTCACCTGTGTTGTTGTCGTTTGGTGTGACACCGTACCCTACGTCATAGAGGTCGATGCCGAGTTGATATGAGTTTGAGTAGATCGAATTTCCAAGAATGGCGTCATTAACACAGTTTTTAACGACCACAACTCCTGGCCCCGTATTCCACGCGATAAGATTGCCCGCGCCAGGACTCGTGCCACCCACGGTGTTGTTCGAGGCATTGGAAAATGAAACGCCATAAGAGTTACCAAAGCTGGCAGTACCGTCTGCCCGAGTTCCGATGTAGTTCCCCATGACCTGGTTCGATGAGGAGCCGTTGATTGAAATGCCGTAAAAGTTATTGGTGATGACATTGCGCTCGCTGGCAGTTGTGCCGCCGACGATCGACTGCGAGCTGCCGCCAACCAGAAAGACCCCGTTATTGTAATTTGGGATCGACCCGACGCCATTAGCATCAAGCCCGATATAGTTGTTGATTACTTTGTTCCCCACCGCGCTAGCGGTATTTATGTAGAGACCCGTGCCGCCGTTTGCATTGCCATTGCCTGAAAGAACATTGCGGTCCGCTGGTGACGGTCCACCGATCGTATTATGGGGCGTAGTTAGGTAAATGCCGCTGCCATTGTTTGGCGCAGGAAAACTCGCGGTGCCGCTCGCATTCGTACCGATGTAGTTTCCGGCTATGACGTTGTCGCCATTTGACGCAATGTAAATTCCGTAGAAGTTGAAGCGATTAATGATCAGGCCTCTAATCGTGCAATTACCTCCCGAAAGATTGAGTCCGAACGCTGAATTCGCTGAGGCCCCACTCAATTCAATAAGAAGCACTGCATTGCTGCCAACAGCGAGTGTATTTTGGCTCGCACCTGGCTGGGTGTAACCGTCGATCGTCACCGGATCGTTGAGCGGCGGTAATTGGTTTGGCGGACTGATTGTCTGGACGCCGCTTCCCGGAATGTTGAAGGTAATAACATCTGGACCCGGATTGCCGTTGGCGTCGAGAATAGCTTCTGCGAGCGAGCCAGCTCCACTGGTATTTGTGTTTGTAACGACAAATGTGCTTGCCTGTGCCGCCCCGGAAAGGATAAACATCAGGCCGATCGCTGCCAGCACCAGACTGGCCAGCCGGAGTGTGGGTGTCAAAGTGTTCAGGCGAAGTGTTGGCGTCATCGTATCCGGGGATTTCATTTCTTTCGTCATCGTGCCGAGCAGGGCGTCGTCGAGATTTCGGATCGAACGTCTCCCGTAGCAGAGCGCACAGACAGTCGCGCCCGCCGGAAGGGACCGCGCCGTGTTGGTGATAGTAAATTCTCGCCGGCGTGGCCGGCCTGTGACATAAACTAAATGCATCTTCCTCTCCTTCGTAATTGGTCAAATTTGGTGTCGCATCGGTTCTGATCAAGCGGTGTCATTCACCGTGCTGGCATCATTGCTTGCTGGAACTCAGGCGTCACCACTTGTGTAGGTAGCAACATTCGTCGCGGGCACCGTGACGAGGACCGCGTTTCTGGCGCCGGCTTTCATCGTGTCCGCCAGCAGCTTGTAAACGGTGCTCCAGGCCTCTTTCATTTCGGGTGTGAAAGCAGCGCCCAGACCTCGCTCAAGCGTCCAGAGCAATGCGCGACGAACGGTTACGTAGTCATGTTCCGCAACGCCATAAGAGGCATGCCGCGCGCCGAGCGCCTGCAGCGTAGGCACCAACTCGTCAAGGCTATCGAGACCTTTGACGGCGAGTCCGATCATCTTCATTAGCTTCCGGCCCTGCTCTTCAAGGTCGCCTGAGAACAGTACTTCGAGACGCGGATCAAGCTCGAACAAGCAGCCATAGAACAATCTCGCGGCCACATCGGCGATGGCTTTCACCTGCTCGAAGCTGGCCTGCACCAAGCGTTTCTGTTTTCCTGTCATTTATCTCTCTCCTTCTCTCGCGCGCTCTTGGTCGCGCAACCAATGTGGGCGCGAAGTTACAGGCATCGCTAAGTCCGATCACCACCTATGCAGGTAGGAGAGTTCGGAGTTCCTGGACAGACTTCAGGATTTCAGATTGTTATAGGGATTAGCGGACCAGCCGATCGCGCAAGGCTTTTGCTACAGCTTCGGACTTGGAGTGGACTTGCAGCTTCTCGTAGATATGCTTCATGTGGAAGGAGATTGTGTTGACGCTCACCTTCAATTCGAAAGCCGCGGTTTTGTAATTGTGTCCTTCGACCAGCAATTTCAACAATCGCAGCTCGTGCGGCGTCAATTCGTAATCGGCGCGTTCGGGTGGACGGATATCACGGAAGAGCACGATCACGCGGCGGGCAACTTCCGGCGACATTGGCGAGCCGCCCGAGACCGCGTCTTTCAAACTTTCGAGCAGACGGACGGGCGGCGTTTTCTTGAGTAAGTAGCCGCTGGCGCCGGCGCACAGCGCGTCGAAGATGCGTTCGTCGTCGTCATAAACCGTCAGCATCAGCAGCAGCAGATCGGGATAGCGCTCTTTAAGAATGCGTATGCCTTCGATGCCGGACATGCCCGGCAAGCCGATGTCGCAGAGCACTATGTCGGGAAGGGAGCCGCCAATCCTGGAGAGTGCGTCTTCCATCGAGCGGTAGGTCCCTGTGCATTCAAAACCTTCAGTGCCGCTAATGAGCATCGCCAAACCGTCGCGGATTTCGCGGCGATCTTCGACAATGGCAACCTTAATAATCGCCGGTGGCAGTGTAGTGTTCATCGCTTCTGGCGCTTCCGACTCTTGCAGTGGTTCCAGCATAGCCTCTCCCGTTCCTGGTGGCCGGTTTCGAACCCGCCGAAGGTTACGCTGATCCAGTCACTACCGCACCACCTGAACAGGTAGCGGCATTCATGATTTCGAAACAAATGAGTTCGCGCCCAGCGGGACATTCAGCATGATGGTCGTGCCGCGTCCTGGTTCAGAAACTATTCCAATTTCGGCCCCCAAACTCGCCGCGCGGTCACGCATGCTCGACAAGCCGTGGCCATCACTCTCCGCAGACGTATCGAATCCCTTGCCGTTGTCGGTGATCGTGAGTTCCAGTTTATCCTCATCGATCTGAAACCGACCCTCAACTCGGCTGCCACCCGAGTGCTTCACCAGGTTGTTGATGCTCTCTTTGAAAATCAGGAACACTTCGCGGCGGATATTCGCGCCAAGTTGCACATCTTTCTCAGCATCGGGCGTTTGAAACTGGAATTCGATATTGCGCGCGGTAAGCATGTCGGCGGCGAATCTTCGCATCCGCCCCAGCAAATCGTTGAGGCGGTCCTTCTGCGGATTAATTGCCCAGACAATGTCGCTCATCGAATCGACCAGCTCGCGTGAAGAATCCGCGATCAACGCCAACGGTTCCGACACCGGCGAATCGTCGGCGCCAATCCGGCGATGGACCACCTCGCTGAGAATGGAGATTTGCGTCAGCGCCGATCCGATGTCGTCATGCAAGTCTGTTGCGATACGCTTGCGCACGCGTTCCAGCTCTCTAAAGCGTTCCTCGCGCGCGTCGCGCAACGCTTCCTCCGCGCGCTTGCGCTCGGTAATGTCACGGGCAATCCCGGTGAAGTAACGCCGTTCGTTCTTCGTGAATTCCCCGAAAGACAACTCGAGCGGCACCTCGCGTCCATCTTTGTGAAGCCCCGGCAATTCGACCGCGCTCCAGACAATATGTCTGCGGCCCGTCTCCACGTATCGGCTGAGTCCGGCCCGATGAACGTGTCGCAGATATTCCGGCATCAGCATCGTCAGATCCGCGCCCAACATTTCGGCGACCGGATAGCCAAAAATATTTTCCGCGGCCTGGTTGATGAAAATGATGGTGCTGTGCTCGTCGATCGTAATGATGGCGTCGGAAGCGGTTTCAGCCAGCGTGCGAAAGCGCGTCTCACTCTCTCGCAGCGCCTGCTCGCTCTGTTTCCGCACGAGCAATTGCCCAATCTCCGCGCCGATTGGAGTCATCATTTCCAACAATGCTTCGTCAGGCTGCGCAGTCTCGCGCTTGAAGAATTCAATCACGCCGACGACTTCAGTGCCGACTAGAATCGGGAAGCCAAAGCCGCTGCGCAGTCCCTCGTGAGAATCACCGACAATCCGTGGAAAATTCTGATCTGCAGCGACATCGGAAATCCACAAAGGCGCGGCGGTGGCCCAGACACGGCCCGGCAACCCCTCGCTGGGAGCAAAAGTGCGGCCGCGCGTCTGCTCCTCAAACTGTGGGGCTTTGATTTCCGGTTGGAGCCAGACCGTCACGCAGCGCAGCAGGTTTTCGTGGCGTTCGACGTCCCAGATTGCGCCCACCTCCCAGCGCAGTGTTTCACAAATCGCCTGCAGGATTTTTGGCGCAGCTTCGAGCGTGGAGCTTGACTCCGAAAGCAAGCGCGTGACGTCATATTCGAGCGTCAGTTTGCGATTGACGGCGTCCAGCTCTTTCATTCGTGCGACGCGATAACGATCGAGCCCAAACACTGCTGCGCCAACAGTCAGCATCACCAGCACAATGAACCACCAACGCCGCCAGAATGGCGGGAGAATCCTGAACGAGACTGCTGCAGGCGCGGTGCTGGCAATGCCGTCCGCGTTGATTGCGCGCACGACAAAGCGATAAGCGCCGGGCGCAAGATTCGCGTAGCTGACGACACGTTGCAACGTAGGCGCGCTCCAGTCTCGATCGGCGCCTTCCAGCTTGTATTGGTAATGAAGTGACTCTCCGGCGCTGAAGTCGATGGCGAAGAATTCGATCTGCAAATTATTCTGGTTGGGCGCTATGTCGAATGAAGGAATATCCAAACTGCCAAGCTCAGCGACAGGCTGAGACTGGCCTGCGACGCGCAGACCGCTAATCCAAATTGGCGCCACGGCGGCAGGGCTTTCCGGCACAGGTTCCAGCCGCGACAATCCATTCGGCGTCCCAAACCACAGTATGCCCCGCACATCGCGAAAAACGGCCGTTACGAAATCGCCCGCGAGGCCATCGTTGATTGAGTAGTGCCTGATGTGCGTGCCATCTGCTGATATGCGATCGAGCCCACGCGCCGTCCCGGCGTAAATGTTGCCGTAGAGATCTTTCCCCAGTGAACGCACATTGTTACTGGCCAGTCCGTTGTCGACATTCACGCTGGTAAAGTGAGGAACCGGAGCGCGCGGATCATCGACTCGTGCCAGTCCGCTCGCCGTCGATGCAATCCAAAGGCGCCCTTGCCGATCAATTAGCAATGACGTAATCAACACGTTATCGAGTCCCGCTCCCATGGGGAATTCCGTAAAACGGCCATTAGTAAAACGTGCGACACCGCCTTCATTGAATCCGACCCAGAGATCACCATTTTTGTCTTCAGCAAAGGCCGATACCGGTTTTGCCGGAAGACCGTCGGCCGCAGAGAACATCTGAAACTTTTCCGTCCCCCGACTCCAGCGAGCCAAGTCAAACTCGCCGACATTGGCGCCGCGCGTGCTGATCCACAAAATCGCTATGCGAGTCTTCAAAGATGTGGAACATGGCATCGCTCTTGAAGCTATCGCGTCGATCGTAAATGTCGCGTGGCTCTTGTCGCGCTAGCTGTTGCAAATCGTCGGTGGCTGCGAAGCGGTAAAGTCCCGCATCGGTCAGGAACCACCATTCGCCCCGGCTGTCCTGGAACGCGGCGTTTGCGGTCCAAAGCACTCGCGCATCCGGCGCCACGCGCGGCCGAATCGTCTCAAAGCCTTTACCGTCGAACAGACTGAGAGACATTGAGGCGCCGGCAACGTAGAGGGCGCCGGCGCGGGTTCTGTTAATGGTGACTATGTAAGGGTCCTTCAATCCGTTTGCGTAAGAAATAAGACCGCTCCGATCGAGCCGCACCAGAGCGTTCGCGCCACCAACCCATAGGTTGCCGCTCGCGTCTTCGGCCATTTGCCCGGGCCCTTGCAGTCCCTTCACGCCTTCGTGGGCCTTGAAGAAGCGTCCGTCAAATTCAACCAAACTGTTACCGCTCGATATCCAGATGTGTGTGTCAGCGGTCTGGTACAGGACCTTTGAACGCCCGGAGGGTGCGACCTCAACTGCGGGGTATTCGAAAATCTCTCCTGGCTTCGCAGGCATCTGTACACCCTCGGAAGAGGGCGCTTGTTTGCGTGCAAGCTGATTCAGATCGCGCACCGTCAGCGTGCCGAGTGAGGACAATTCGCTAAGCGGTTCGGGCTTGAGAGCATAAAGGTCCAGCACGCGACCAACCCAGACTCTGCCCTCGTGATCCTCCAGCACGCTTGTAAGCGCGTTCGCGCGCGGATCGGGAACGCTGTAAAAGATCTCCTTGCCATCGGGCAGCCGACGCAACACTCCGGAGAAAGTCACCAACCAGAGGCTGCCGTCTTTTCCTTCGGCAATGGAAGCGACGCCAAGGGGCAACGAAGAATAGGGCAAGTTCAAATCAACGGGCCGGAAGGAGACCTTTTTGTCGCTATCGTTCACGCGATAAAGACTGCTGCCGGCGGCCCAAAGCTGGCCCGCATGGTCCTCGAAAAGCAGGCCGCGTTCGTTGCTGACAAATTGCGCATTGAGTGTAGGTCTGGCATCGCTATTTGCTTTCGAGGCTGGAACCGGCGCATTGGGGTCGAACCGATACAACCCGCCAGTGGTTACAATCCAATAAATGCCTTTGCGTGTTTCAACAATTTGCTCGATGCCGGGCGGAGCGTTCTTGTCGCCGACCTGGTAAGTGACAAAGCGGGAACCATCAAAGCGGCTCAGGCCATCGCGGGTGCAGACCCACAAGAATCCGCGCGAGTCGCGCATGAGAGCGTTGACGAAACTGCTGCCGAGACCATCCGCCGAAGTGTAGCTACGTACCGGTAACTGCTCCGCGAAAGCAGTAGGAACGAAGCCTGCAAGAAAACAAAGCAGTGCGACGAAGCCGGCGGGGACTCGGCCCTTTCTCATGCGCGTAACACTACAATAATTTGCCACGTGAAAGCGATGTCAGAACCATCACCTCACTCTTTTTCCATCAAACGATCCTTTGAGGTCACATTTGTATCGAAGAATTGCAACATCCTTCGTGGATTTAGAGACCTTTGGATCACGATGTACGTCCAAATAAGAGCTGAAGGGTCGGCGTTGAGTCTTCGGAATGGAAGAGTCACCCCGACGCCGACATCTAACAAGCGCTCGCAGCGGACTCGCCCTGAGCGGGCCTCTTTGGTGAGTAGCGTGGGCGAGCCGCTGAAGCGCAACGTTGGATTGCTCGTTTGGTGGTGCGAAGAAACTTCGTTACACTCTCTTCTCTTACACTTGGTAGGAGATCCTCATAATGAACAACGAAGAAATCGAAAGAAAGATGAATTTTATCGTGGAGCAACAAGCCCAGTTTGCTTCTGATATTCAACAGCTGCAGGAGTCTCAGGCCCGAACGGATCACGTTGTGGCCCAGACCGCAGAGGTTGTGTCCCAAATGGGAGAAGTAGTCACGCGGCTGGCCAACGCGACGCATGTTGGCTTCGGCGAGGTGAATGCAAAGATCAATGCCCTCGTCGATTCGCAGATTCGCACGGAAGAGAACCTCACCCGTACCGATAAGAACGTCGCCCGGACTGATGAGAATCTTAAGAATCTTATCGCAACGGTCGATCGGTATTTTAGCGAAGGCACAATCTAACTAGGTACGGCGTTGAAACGAAGGGAAGAGTGACCGGCAAAGAACCTGATGATAGTCAAATTTCCAGAGCTTCCGGATCTGACTGCAACGCGCTCGATAGATTTCATAAGCGGCGAGACTATCGAAGGCAATTAACCCCCAAGCGATATCGTTCGTACCTTCGCTGGGAAGAAAGTAGCCGACCAGGTGACCGCCGCAACGAGGGATAATTGTTCAGCGCGGTCTTTGCTGCCAGATGCCCAATACGTTACCGGCCGGGTCACGGAACGTCGCGACCCAGAGATCGCCTTCTGGATAGGGTGGTTTGATAACCTCACCACCACTCGCGGCGATTCGCTCGAGCGCCGCGTCGATACCATGGACATAGATGAATGCCAATACGCCTGGGGTGACGGATATCGCAAGGTCCGTGACCCACGCACCGATCATCTCCCCCGTTGCGTCGGCAAAGCTAAGATGCTCTGTACCCTCACCACTAATTTGCCAACCAAAGTTCGTTCGGTAGAAAGCAGCGGAGTCCTGGACGTTCGTGGCTGGAATCTGCAGATATGCGAGTCGGCCATGGGCGAACAGGTGTGTGTGCGAACCCGAATTCGATCTCTCGTTTCGATCATTCATGTGGCCGTTCACCCGTTTCACGTTGTTTTGATCACTTTCCCTTTGGGTTCTTATTATTGGGCCAGTCCAACACGCCGTAGCAAATCCTGGAACCGCGGGTCGCTGCGCAGCGGATCATAACAACTTGTTTGCCACGGCTACGCCTTTCTTCAACGAGACTGACGATCACACCGGCTTTCCCACTTTGAAACGGCCAAAGCTGGGATCATTTCTCGTCAAAAACATTTTCACGGATTTCAAGCGCCACGATCTGGGACCGAACTTCTACGAGCGCAACTACGACGGTACGCTGCGCACGCAGTTTCTAACCACACCGCTCTGGGGTGTAGGTTCTACAGCGCCTTACGGTCACGATGGCCGAAGTATTAATCTGGTGGAAGTAATCTTTCGCCACGGCGGCGAAGCGCAAGCGGCAAGTGATGCTTTTGCCTTGCTCTCGGCTAATGACCAGGCTCGCGTAGTCGCGTTTCTAAACTCGCTGGTTCTGTTTGCCCCGGACGACACGGCATCGAATCTCGATCCTGGTAATCGCCACGCGTTTAACTTCCCCCAGTTCGGTCATGGAAGCATCAAGCTCACAGTACTGTTCAATAATCCAAATGATCCTGAGTAGAGGATTGTGTCGTAGCTTGGGCCCTTGAAAAGGGTACGCAACCGGAAGCAGTCAGAGTCTTGCCTCCAACGTAAAAGTCGAAGGGAATCGTCACCGTAAACTGGTTGCCGGATTGTGCCTGGGCCGAAATAGCTGCGAGCACGCCAAGCACACTCAGCACGATCAGTCTTTTCAGAGTTTGAATTTGCATAACATCTCCTTTTGAACTTTTCGAAAGGCCGCGGTGGAAAGCTCACCGGAGGACCGCGTTTGCATTAGGTGGAACTGGTTGCGACCAATTGCTTCGCCACAGAATTCAAGTTCCTTCACCTCTACAAGCGGAAAGTGGGATCAAGACCTATCAAAGGGGGTCAGGGCGCTTTGACTGGAGCTTGGAACAATTCCGGTAGGGTGGAATCTTTCGGGCGAGCATGACTTGAGTTAAAGCTTTCTTCGACAGACACCGGTGGAGTGTATAATCGCCCAACCCGGAGTTAGTCTCATCAACTTCTTTATTCGACAATCAGCGAACAGTAAGTACGTGGTACGTCCGTGAGGCCTATGCGCGGCTTACGCGAAGGCGGGCGAGCGCGAGAAAGCGCGGGCGATCCTGAAGCAAACTTAGAAGTCATGCGCTCCCACGTTGAGATAAGAGGAAACCATGACGGTCCCATCCAATTGGTATGAAAACTTCTTTCACGGTATTGCTCTCGACCTTTGGCGAAAAGCGGTCTCAGATGAGCAAACAAAGGACGAAGCAGACTTCCTTGTCAAAACACTTGAGTGCGCCTCCGGTGCTCGCTTGCTTGATGTCCCCTGTGGCAATGGGAGGCATTCACTTGAGCTTGCCAAGCGTGGTTATCGGATGACTGGACTCGATATTTCAGAACAGTTCATTGAAGAGGCACGCGCTAGTTCCTCGGCCATAGGAGCACAGATCGAATTGGTGTTGGGCGATATGCGGCACGTCGAAGGGGAAGCAAAATTTGATGGGGCTTTCTGTGTGGGGAATAGCTTTGGCTACCTTGAGTACTGTGATATGGAAGCCTTCTTGAACGGCGTTTCTCGCGCTTTGAAACTAGAGGCGCGATTTGTCGTGGGAACCGGGATGGCCGCTGAGTCTATTTTATTAAACCTGAAGGAACGTACCTGGTATCAGGTAGAAGACATCCTCTTTGCCATTGAGAACCACTATCAGGTTGAGGAGAGTTGCCTGGATACTGATTACACGTTCGTGAGGGATGGAAAGGTTGAGACCAGACAATCTAAGCACTGGGTTTACACAGTAGGAGAAATACGGAGGATGCTCGAACGAGCAGGTCTTGCAGTGCAGGGTCTGTACGCCTCGCTGGATTGCCAACCGTTCACGTTAGGGTCTCATTGGCTCTTTGTAGTTGCGCAAAAGCAGAAGTGAAGACCGCTTAGAGTAAACATGCGAAAGATTGTTGTGTACATCGCCACAAGTGCTGATGGCTTCATTGCTCGCCCCGACGGCAGCGTTGATTGGCTGAATCGTCCACAGACGGCTGGTGACTACGGCATGGGGGCATTCCGCCGATCTATCGATTCGATCGTGCTTGGGCGAAAGACATATGAGTTCGGCCTTCAGCACGGAGCCCGATTCGGGACACAGCCCAAACACTACGTCTTTTCCCGAGATGCGACTGGCCTGGTAAGGGCACCTGGAGTGGAGTTCGTCCGTGAAGAGCCTGGGGTGTTCGCGAAACATCTCCGGGCTCAGCGGGGCAAGAACATCTGGATGATGGGTGGTGCCGCACTGATCGGGGCATTCGTCGGCCAAGACCAGATCGACGAGTTCATCATTCATGTAATGCCAACGCTCATTGGGGAGGGCATCCCGCTCTTGGGGCCGGGGCGGCGAGAAATTCAGCTGAGTCTCCGCTCCTGCAAACATTTTTCAGACGGGGTCGTGCGGCTTCGCTACCTGGTGGCAAAGGGGACGCAAGGTGAGACCAAGGGCAAACAACGGGCGGTCTAACACGGGCATGGAGCCGACGGCGCAAAAGAGGCGCCGCGGCCCATGCCCAGACCGTTAAGCGGCGCACCTGGAATCTTTGAAAAACTACTTCAGCGTGACGCGCCGCTTAACGATCGCGAGTTGTTCCCAACTCCTTCTTATTTTGGGGAGA
>WNFC01015931.1_pt1 | contig 15743 bp, 19 predicted proteins | sample 5400541 | NCBI WGS metagenome assembly WNFC01 (sample SAMN13153342, study PRJNA577476) | soil metagenome | isolation source: 120 cm saprolite under Douglas fir tree site 2 hole 2 replicate 1 | place: USA:California | collected 2015-04-18
GTGAACGAGAGCAACAAAGTAAACACCAGCAGCAGCACGCCAATATTCCAATTAAATTCGCGAGGCTTTTTGTATGAGCCAGTCAGAAATACGCGGAACATGTGCAGCCACACCCCAATCACCATCAAGTGAGCGGCCCAGCGATGCATGTTGCGCAGGATCTTTCCGAAGGGGACGTCATGCTCAAGATACAGAACGTCTCGAAATGCCTGCACCTTGCTGGGATGGTAATAGAACATCAGCAGCACGCCGGTATAGGTAAGGATGATGAACAGAAAAAATGTGATCCCGCCCATGCCCCAGGTGTAGCTGTAACGCACCGCATCGCGATTGATCTTCGCGGGATGCAAATGCAGAAACACGTTGGAGAGCACGCCCAGAGCCCGGTTGCGCGGAGTGTCGTCGTGTTTGTGGCGGAAGATTGAGGTATAGACCTGGGTCTTGGTGGGATCTTTCAGGCCTTCGATCTGTTCCTTCGCCTTGGTGGGGATGTCGACCTTCATCGCCTGAATGTCGTCCTTGACCCGGTCGACCAGACCTACTTTGCCGTTCTTACCGTTCGGATTATTTTCGTCAGCCATGATTGCCTCTTCGTTCCCTGCGAAAGCCGGCGAGACGCCGGCGCTACGAATCGCTACACTCCGGTTAAAAATGCTCCTGCATCGTTGAATTTGCTGGGCTGTCCCTTGGGCCACTGGTAAAGGCGCGAAGTGTCGACGATAATCTGTCCATCGGGCGCAAGTTCCACGTGAGCGCGGTCCATCGGACGCGGGGCCGGGCCTTCGAAGTTAATCCCCTCGCTGTCATAGCCGCTGCCGTGGCATGGGCACTTGAATTTGTTCTCGCTGGGCTTCCAGTCCGGAGTGCAGCCGAGGTGCGTGCAGCGTGCGTAGATCACAAACACGCGGTCCGGTGTACGATCAACCCAGATGCGGTACTTCTGCTGAAATTTTGTGTCAACTCCCAGCGCGAACTCAGATGGATAGCCAATTTTGAAGACAGAGTTCGGCTCGAACAAAGTGCGGGGAAGAAAAAATCGGAAGAAGGCGAGAAACCACGCCGTGAGGAATGCCGTTACACCGACCCACACCAGACGGCGCCGCCGCCGATCGATGTCAGTATTTGAGGGTCCGGTGGAAGAAAGTCCCGCCGCCGCAGCCGCCTTTGAAGTGCCCACTGCGGGCGTGCCGACGTACTTTGTAGCGTCGACCGTGCTCCGCGGTGCGGGTTGCGCCGCATCTGGATTCGGACTTGGGTTCGGCTGATCGCTTCCCGGAACCGCCATGAGTGCCCTCCTGCTATAAAGTCTTGCCTAATCTCCCGCAGCCGCCAGTACCTCCGGCGAAGCCGTGTGGCCGCCGGTCGCATGAATCGGAACGTAAGATTCAACCGCACAGCCCAGCGCTTCCCGCACCAACTGTCCCAGCGCAGAAATAAATTTTGGAGAATCGTTCAGCCCGGCGCTCATCTCGAACTGTGTAATGCCCAGCCGCCGCGCTTCTTCGCGCGCTTCGTGATTGATTTCTCCCAGCGTCTCCACATGATCGGAAACAAACGCCACCGGCACAATGCAAACTTCCCGCGCCTTCTCGTTCGCCAGATCGCGCAGAGTCCGGTGCAGCGAAGGCTGTAGCCATTTACTTGCTCCCACCTTGCTCTGGTAGCACAGCCGGTGACGATTCGGCCATCCGCCGCGTTCCATGAGAAGCCGCACCGTTTCTTCAATCTGCTGCTGGTAAGGATCGCCCTTTGCGATCACCGACATGGGAACGCTATGCGCGCTGAAAACAATCTCGGCGCGTTCCGGCACCGGAAATCGCGCCAGCGCCTCTTCAATCTTTTCGATGACCGCGTCCAGATACATGGGATGCCGGAAAAAGTGGCCCACGTTGTGTACGGGAACGTTGCCGCGGAACTGGCGCTGCCACTCGTTAAGGCTGCTGCCGATCGTGGTGGATGAATACTGCGGATACAAGGGCAGCAGCACAACCTCATCGCATTCTGCCGCCTGAAGTTTTGAGATTGCCTCGCTGGTAAACGGATGCCAGTAGCGCATCGCGACAAAGCAGCGTACATCCAGACCCTGATCGGCGAGCTCAGACTCCAGCGCCCGGGCCTGCCGCTCGGTGAAGCGGCGAATGGGCGAACCCCCGCCAATGGTGGCGTAATGGTGTTGCACTTTACGGGCGCGGGTGGTTGAAATCAATTTGGCCAGAGGTTTGCGACCGAGGCGGGCGAAAGGGAAGTCAATAATATCGGGGTCGCAAAACAGGTTATAAAGGAATGGCTCTATCGCAGCCAGGGTATCGGGCCCGCCTAGCTGAAACAGAACTACCCCCACACGGCGCGTTGTCTTCGCCATCCCTTCAGATTCCCCAGAACGGGCGAATTTACTCTCATCCGCGCCGAGAGTCAATGGCGGAAATGGACATGAGGCAAATAGAAAACGGCGCGGGTCAATCCCGCGCCGCAAAACCCGCAGCACAAGCCAAAACCTACGGTAGCCGCAGCTCGCTTTTCTCTTCCACTACCACGTTCCTGCGCTCGCCGTCAGAGAAATAGAGCACGCGCAACCACTTTCGACGCCCAGGCAGGGGATCGCCGCCCATGCTGTAGTCGTCAACCCGGAGCTGAAGTCTGCCGTCGTCCACCCGGCTGCGCAAGGCCTCGGTCACATTTATGAAATGGCCCTCCGCCCCGTAGTACGCGCGGATGATATGGACTCCGCGTTCGTGGCGTTCGCTCCCCTCGTGATGTTCGCGGCCTTCCTCGCGCCGCTCTTCCCATTCCCGCCGGTCGTAGCCGCGCTCCGGATCAATCTCCAGATTCACCATGGCGTGCTCCCGAAAGGTGTACTCCTGAGTGCTTCCATCCCAGTGACGTAAGCGAATCATCAGAAACTTTACCCGCCCTGGCGCCGGATCCGCCCCCAGATTCTGCCGCGTAACCTCGAAGCGCACTGCTCCGTCGCGTACCATCGACCGAACCGCATCTGTCACGTCCAGGCGCCTGCCCTGAAGTCCCCACTCTGCCGCCACCAGTTCACCGCCCTGCGCCGCCGCCAAACCAGCGAAGAGAAAGATAAACGCCAGACCGCCGATTGCACCTGCAAGGAACCTTTGCTTCATGTGCTTCATGTCGCCCCCCTTTTTCGCCTCATTTTTTCGTCCCGTGAGGCACCCAAGCTTCAACGTTTCTACTAAACCGCTGCCGTGGCCGTCCTTGCCTTGTCCATTTCTTCGATCACCGCATCGGCGAATTCAGATGTACCGGCCTGACCACCAATATCCCGTGTCAGTTTTTCGCGATGGCGGTAGACCTTCTCCAGCGCGTTGCGGATCTGGGTGGACGCATCGAACTCGCCCAGGTGGCGCAGCATGAGCAGCGAAGAGCGTAGCAGCGCCGTCGGATTCGCTAAATTCTTTCCGGCAATGTCGGGCGCTGAGCCATGCACGGCTTCGAAAATCGCGCAGTGGTCGCCCAGGTTTGCGCTGGGGACAAATCCCAGGCCACCTACGAAGGCCGCGCACAAATCCGAAATAATATCGCCATACAGGTTTTCCATCACCAGCATGTCGTACTGATAGGGATTCAGGATTCATCACCAGTTGCATGCACGTGTTGTCGACGATGTGCTCGCCGTACGTGATCTCGGGAAATCCCTTGCTGACGGTGCGGCAGCAGCGCAGGAACAGGCCGTCGGACAGCTTCATGATGTTGGCTTTGTGGATAGCGTGGATTTTCTTTCGCTGATTCTTGCGGGCATACTCGAAGGCAAATTTCGCAATTCGCGTCGAGGCTTTTTCCGTGATGATCTTTAAACTTTCAACCACGCCGGGAACCACTTCGTGCTCCAGTCTCGAATAGAGGCTCTCCGTGTTCTCGCGCACGATGATGAGATCGACATCCGGATAGCGGGTTGGAATGTGCGGCAGGTTCCGGATGGGCCTGAAGTTCGCATAAAGCTCAAATTTCTGGCGCAGCGCAACGTTGATGCTGGAGAAGCCGCCGCCGATGGGCGTAGTCACCGGGCCCTTCAGACCCACATGTGTGCGCTCGATCGATTCGATCGCTTCTTTTGGGATGTACTCACCGTATTTCTCGAATGCTTCGGCTCCGACCTGAAATGACTCCCATTCGAACTTCACCCCCGTTGCTTCCAGAATGCGAACCGTGGCCTGGGTGACTTCAGGGCCGATGCCGTCGCCGGGAATCAGGGTTATCTTATGACTCATGTTTCACGCGCAGTGGCCAGTGAGCAGTGGTCAGTGATTGTCAGTGATCAGTGGCCAGTAAGAGAAGTGGATTTTTTAAGTTCTAACTGACCAATGACCACTGACCTGATCACTGACCACTCTTTTTTGCCTTAACTTCCACAATATCCTTAACTTTAACCAAATCCCTCAACTCATTCATGAACTCTTTCACGTCCTTGAAGTCCAGATAGACCGACGCAAAGCGGACGTAGGCCACTTTGTCGTAGCGCCGCAGGCGGTTCATAATCAGTTCGCCCAGTTCGCTGGTCTTGCGCTCGCGCTCCTGCGACTCAATGACAAATGATTCGGCATCGTTCACAATTTGTTCGAGTTTGCCAATCGGCACCGGCCGCTTTTCACAAGCGCGCAGTAAGCCGTTCAGAATTTTCTGGCGGTCGAACTTCTCGCGCCGACCGTCCTTCTTGACCACCATGTACGGGATTTCATCGATGCGCTCGTAGGTGGTGAAGCGCTTGCCGCACTTGAGGCATTCGCGACGGCGGCGGATGGACTCCGCCTCTTTGCTCTCGCGCGAGTCAACCACTTTGTCGTTTGCAAATCCGCAAAAAGGACATTTCATGGCGCTGATGTGGCAGAAACGGCTAAATCAAATGTATGGAGTTAATAAAAGAAATTGTAACAGGGGAGCGAGGCCGTGCCGCGCAGATGGGTACCTACGTAATAGACAGGACAACTCAGACCTGCGGGCGGCCAACTTCAGCTTCTTCAGCCTTGTGGCTTTCTTTGGATAGCTTCCGCAATGACAGCCTTTCGTGATGTGCCAGTGCCAAGCCCAGCGGAACGACTGCAACGAAGGTCACTAACCACAGAAGAATTCCGCAACTCGCTGCCATTTCCGGGGGAACATCGAAGATAGCCGTGAGGGCCTTGATGGTCGCCACCTGCGAACCTCCGCCAATGCCGGGAAGCTGCAGCATGGATCCAAAGATGCTGGCTCCCATCAGGAGCAACACTTGAGGACGCGTAATGTCGAGGGCGTCCGTGCCGTAAGAGTGAGTTACCTCCTGGTAGGCCACGGCGATAACGAACCACATGGCCACTGAGACCAGGATCGATAAGGTGAGGGAGACCGGCCCGTGAACGGTATGCAAGCCGGCCCCAAACTCGCGAACCCTCTCCGCGATGCGGGTGCCCAGGTTAGCGGCCAAGTGAGCAAAGCGTTTTTCTACCCAGGCGGCAATCGCCTCTCCGCTACGGCTTACCAACACCGCTGCTCCGGCGAGGGCAGCCACAAGGGCCATGATAAGAAATCCCAATAGCCGAAACTTTTGGTAGTACTCGGGGTGCGGAATCGATTGCATTGCGGCTGGAAGAAAAAAGATTGCGAAGACCATCAGGACGGTGAAGGCTCCAAAGTCGAATATTCTCTCCACGGCCCAGACCCCCATCTGCGAGGAAAAGGGAAGGTTCTCACGCTTGGAGATGAGATAGGGACGAATGAGTTCGCCAGGGCGGCCCAGCAACGCCAACCCCGCGAATCCGATCAGTGTAGGAGCGATCAGTCCTGTGTACGAGGCTTTTGGCCGGACGGGGAGAAGGAAGAGTTTCCATCGAATGGCGCGAAGCACATATCCAAAATAGATCCAGGCAACGGCGTGAAGCACGTGAATCCATCGGATTTGCCGGCTGAGGTTGCGAAATTTGCTCCAGTCGAACGCTCTCCACTCACGAAACTGAAAATAAACCAAAACGACGAGGATGAGAAAAATCACCGTAGTGACAATGATGCGCTTTTTGTCCATGAAGGGGAGAAGCCTCGCGCCGCGACCCTCGCAACGCAAAGCGGAAACGGCACTCTCAAGGTAAATGACTGTGCCCGGAGGGTCAAACGAAGAGGTTGGATCCCTGAAGAGTTTGGGCTGAATCAAGCGTCTCTCTCATTTCACATCGAATCTCCATGAACCTGGAAATGGAAGAGAAGCGCGCCCTGGTCACGATCGACGGCGGGCATCGGATATGCGATCGCGGAAACGCTGGCACTGGAAGGGGCTTCGGTTATTGTCAACGGACGCACGCAGAAGCGTGTGGACCACGCACTGGCGAACCTGAGCAGGGCTGGGTGCTGCGCTCGATTCTCTGATTTATTAACAACGTAAGTTAGTTCGAGTCGATAGCGGGGCTCGGACTCACTTTCGGCGTGGTTTGCGGGCTGGACTTGGGCGACTTGGTTGAAGGCGCATGTGTTGCGGATGATTTGTTCGCCGCGTTTTTCCGCACCTGAGGCTGCGCAGCGGCCGTCGCGGCAAGTTTCTTTCTATTGAAGTCTCGCACGATGCGGGCTACGTAGGCTTTGGTCTCGTAATAAGGAGGCACACCGCCATATTGCTCTACACGGTGGGGCCCGGCGTTGTAGGCGGCCAGCGCCTTGATCAGATCGAAGTTGTAGCGCTCCAGCAATTCGCGCAGATAGCGCGTGCCGCCCTCCACATTGGTTTGCGGATCAAAGGCATTGTGCACGCCCAGTTGCGAAGCGGTCTGGGGCATTAACTGCATCAGTCCCTGCGCGCCCTTGGGCGAAACTGCCCGCACATTGAAGCCGCTCTCGGCGCGAATCACGCTGGTCACCAGATCGGGATCCAGGCGGTAGGTTCCGCTGGCGGTTCTTACAACCTCATTCAGATCCATGGGATGCTGAGCCTGCGGCGCTGGAACTTTTGTCGCGAGGTGCAAAGGGAGTTCATCCGGCGCGGCTTCGAAGTGGTCAATCTCGGCTGTGGGAATATCCACGAAACTCGAATCGTCGCCACCCACGAACAGCCGCGTGATCGTGCCAATGACTTGGCGGCGCTCGTGCCGGATGGAGAATCCGTTGCGCAGGACGGCCGAGTCGGCGCCGAGGCAGGGGAGCGCGGTCATCGCAAACAGAGCGATGAGCGCTGCCCAGCCGAGGATTTGGATCGCCTTCTTCATATCAATATTTTACCGGCCGACCACATCCGCCACTGCGGCCGCTACTCCACAGCGATCATTGCCCAGCGTTACGCTCCAGCCGCGCCCGCGCAATTCTTCGCAGGCATTCCCCATGATAACCGGATACCCGGCGAACTCAAGCATTTCCACATCGTTGTGGTTGTCACCGATGGCCATGACCTGCTCGCGCCGGTAGCCGCGATGAACGGACCAGCGTTCCAGCGCGTGTCCCTTGGAACATCCCGCATTCAGCACGTCGATCATCGACAGATCCCGATTGGGATATTCGGTGCGGAGCACGGTAACGCGGTTGCCCATGCCGCTAGCCTCAAGCGCGCGCAAGGCCTCGACCATGCGCACCGTCGATCCGCAAAACATGGCCTGCAAGGGAGCATCGCCCCGCACAACTCGCGGCAGACTTCCCGTGGCATCATGTCGCGATGGAAAGTCTCGCCAGCTAGTGAGCGCGTTACCGCGCCGTTCGAACTGATCAGCCATAAATCAAATCCCAACTGCTCTGCGATCGGCAGCGCAAACGTATGGCGCCGCCCGGTGACCAACACGATTTCGATGCCCGCAGCATGAGCACGCCGTAGCGCCATCAGATCCTCTTCAGAAATCTGAAATTGCGGATTGAGCAGGGTGCCATCGATATCGGAGGCAAGCAGGCGGATGGAACGCGTGAAGGGCTTCACCACTTATGAGTTTACCATCCACATTCTCTCCGAAGTACCGGTGTTCCGAATCCTTGCATGCTGCTGAGATGGGCGGGTTAAACGCAAAGTGGAGAATAATAGTAATTAAGGAGCAACTTTTTGCAGAGGGCAGGGTTCTCAGACGCAGTGCGAACCAGGGAGCCGTTTTAGGGCTCATAGCCGCTGTGCTTAGGGAGGTTTTCATGCCGGACCGCAAGAACATGATGACAATTTTCTTCGTCGGGATGTTGGTTTTCCAAACCGCAGGATGCGGAACGTCCAGCTCCAACCGCGTGCTGCAATCGGTGAAGGTGACGCCGGCAATGGCCGACGGGCTGAGGTCTCCCACCGGCCAGGTGCAATTCACGGCGACCGGCACCTTCAGCAAATCCCCGTCTCCCGCCCCGGTAACGTTTGTCGCGCCCTACTCGGGAAGCTGGGTGGTTTCTGACCCCACAATCGCAACTCTTGTCGGAACCGGTACTGGAACTGCAACCTTTCAATGCGTAGCTGGCGCCTCCGGTACCGTGACGATCACCGCCGCTGCATCCACGAATGCCGCTACCGGAACCGGCGCCACCAGCACAATGGTTCAAGGAACCGCAAGCCTCACTTGCCCATGAGCGACGAACTGGCCCAGGTCGCCTTTCCGACGCCGCCACTTCGTGTGCGCCCCAGGGCCTCGATCATAGATTGAGCATGTCTAATGTTCGCCCGGCCGCGTCGGCTCCTGAGACGCGTAGCCGGGCCATGTTATATATTGCGCTGTTAATGGGCTCGCTCCTTTTCCTCTTCGTCTCGTGGTGGGGATTCATTCTCCAGGCGGTAGCCATCGTGCACTTCATCCGCCGCCGCCCGGATACTTACTGGCTTTTTATTATTCTGATTGGCGGATGGCTCGGAGCTGTTGTTTATATCCTCGTAGAAGTCATCCCCGATGCCGGGCTGCTTCGCACTTCCTTTCAGGTTTTTCCGCGGCGGCGGCGCATTCACGACTTGGAGCGCGCCATCCTCGACAATCCTTCGGCAGGAAACTATGAAGAGCTTGGACTGCTCTATCTCGACAACGGCGACTATGCGCGAGCCCGCGCCAGCTATGACAAGGCAATTGCCTCGCGAACCGATTCGGTGGATACGTTCTATCGTCGCGGCGTCGCCGAGGTAGAGTTGGAGGACTTCGCCGCGGCGGTGCCCGATCTCGAGCAGGCTGTTACCGCCGATGCCAACTACGACTTCCATCGCGCGAAAGGCCTGCTGGCCCACGCCTACGCGCAAACCGGGCAGGCAGAAAGAGCCGAGGCTCTGTTTCAGCGGGCGACGAAGATTTCCACGAACTCGGAGACCTACTACAACTACGCAGTTTTCTTGCAGGCGCAGGGACGGGTGGAAGAAGCGCGTCAGTGGGCACAGAAAATTCTGGATCAGCGCCGGACGATGCCGGGCTATCAGCGCCGGCGGGAGCGAGTGTGGTTCCGCAAGGCGTACGCGCTGCTGGCGCGGTCGCGGCTGTAAATCAGGAATATATCTTGCTTTGGGGTGGCGTAGCGCTTTCAGCGCTGCGATAGACTTCGGAGGCGGAGCGGCTTTAGCCGCTGAGGTGCATTATGGCTGCACGGACCTGCCTGAGCATTCTTCCCAGTGCAATTCGAAACCTTGTCGCATAGGTGGGCTAGTACACCATCAGCCATCTTCTTGCAGGATTGATTCGATGTCGCGTGCGCCATGCAGAACGCGAACGATCTCGACGCGTGATCGGGAAGGGCACGACTTCCAGTCGTGCCGTAAGTCGACCAAAATCCACGCCGGCTTTAGCCGCCGAGGTACGCTCTCCACTTAGAAACGAGTTTTCCGCAGCCTTTACGCCGGTCAGTGTTAAGCTCGGAATTTGCCTTATGACTTTGCACTGCAAAGCTATTTATGATAGTTTGTTTCCAGCCTTGCGCTGGTCCCGTTGGTTCGCATTAGCTTGAACGTTTAGGAGGCCGCTTGAACCAAGATTCCCTTTTACCGTTGGGCGTCCAAATTCGGAATTGGTCCCGCTCCATGGGACTCAAACTGCTCCTGGTCTGCGGACTTGCTCTGCTCATGACAATTCCCTCCCTTTTCGTGAGCAGCATTGTGGAGGAACGGACCAGGCGCGCCAAAGACGTGATCGAGGAAATCAGTGGCCGCGCGGGTGGGCCGCAGACATTTCTCGGGCCCTCGTTATCCATTCCGTACAGCATTCCGCCGCTCTATAAAGGTGCTTCGCCTACGCTTGGGGTTTATGTGGTGTTTCCCGCGAAAGGCGATGCCAGCATAAGAGTTCTAACTGAGGAGCGGCATCGTTCTCTGTTCAAGGTTCCGGTCTATCAGGCCGAGCTGAAATTCGATGCCGCATTCGACCTGACGGGCGTCCCTTCGGCAGCGCCGGCAGCCGCTGAACTGGACTGGACCCGAGCCGCGATTGTCGTTGGTGTCAGCGACGCTCGCGGAGCCCTGGCAGATGGAACACTTACAGTGAACGGTAAAACCAGCACATTCACGCCGGCAGAACACGTCGAAGAGGAAAACCCGCGCCTACGACTGACTTATTTTGGCGTAAGGGTCTCCGATCTGGCCATGCCAAATGCGACGTTCAATGTTGCCGCTAATCTGCGCTTCTCCGGCGCCCAGCGGCTTGCGGTCCTGGCCTACGGCAAGAGCAGTCACCTCTCCGTAGAAGGCGACTGGCCGAGTCCGGGTTTCGACGGCGGCTTTTTGCCAGTGAAACGTACTGTCTCTGCCCAGGGTTTTACGGGAGAGTGGTCCATCCCTTTCATTGCCCGCGGGATCCCGGCCGAAGGTACAAGTACTGCGGTCAGCGCACTTGATCACGCCGCGCTGGGTATCTCCTTTGTCGAAGTGGCAGACCCCTACCAATCTGTCAGTCGGTCGGTTAAGTACGCGCTTTTGTTTGTGGGATTGTTGTTTCTCTCCTACTTTGTCTTCGAAGCCACCGCAGGCAAGCGCGTCCATCCCGCTCAATATGTTCTGGTCGGCGTCGCACACATGATTTTTTACCTTCTCTTGCTCTCATTGGCCGAACGGATTGGTTTTGACTGGGGCTTTCTCGTAGCCGGTGGCGCCACTGTGCTTTTGCTTTCCGCGAATGCCAAGTGGATTTTTGCCAGCCGGGTGCAGGGCCTTCGCGCTCTGTTTGTATTCAGCTTGCTCTACTTCTTCATTTATCTGTTACTGCGCTTGGAAGACAACGCGCTTCTGGTTGGCGCTGTGGCTAGCTTCCTCGCTGTGGCCGCCGTGATGTACTTCACCCGCAACATCGATTGGTACAGCTCGATCCCAGCCGGTGGCGCGCCGCCCTCAGCGGCTATCGAAAAGGATGCGGTGTAAACCAAGTTGCATGAACGAGCGAGGCGTCGGCGGGCGTGGCGATGCCTCCGGCGGAGAAGTTTGGCACGGGCACGTGCTGGCTGCCTAGCATCGACATAGCTGCGAGAATACCGCCGTCTCAAAGCAGTCCATTCAACTGTGCTAGCAGCCGCTGCCTTCGATTCGGTTCGATCACTTTGGAAATTTTGATCACGTTAACTAACTTTTGCTTGAAGTCGGCTGGCAGGATCCCAAAATGCTCATACGAACCCTTGCGGTGATGCTGGATCAATGTCCCGTATGAAATAGGAAACTGGTTCCTGGGATCAATGATCGTACGCTTAGTGAATAAGGGGCACTCACCAGCTTCATAGACAACCACTTCCTTCAGGCGCTCCGGGGTTTGATCGAAGCTTTCGGTCCGGGAAGTGGTTTTCAGCGCATAGGCATGTCTTGCGATGTGTGAAATCACAGCAAACCGCTTGAACACCGCCCGCCCGAGCAACACGACAGGAATCCTTATTACGGAAAAGACCGGAATTTCTTCTGGCTTAAACGGCAAGGGGATGCTCAGGGAAAACTCGGCTGAGGGCATAGTTTTCTAATAGTTCCTGTTTGGTCCCTGGCACAACAAAAGTATTGCCTTCAAAAAAATCCTCGTAATCAATCGCCGGATTGCGCGAATCCGGTTCCCTCTCCGCGGCCTTCATATATGCAGGCAGGGAATGAGTAAATTCCACCAGCCTCTGGAAGTTCCACTTGCCGAACTCAGCAATGACTTTGTCAAGAATCTCGACGTCTGACTCCGACAACATCGACATGTCAGGTTTTACTTTCGGCAAGAATGTGGGATAGGGATCGCCGCTCACCTGAAGTGCGGTTTCTATTCCTGTGCCCCAGAATTCGGGCGAAATGTCGCCCGTGATCAGTCCATTCAACAGATCGAGAACTTCTGAGGGAACCGGACCATTGGGTAGAGCGCAATAGCGTCCCCCAACAATCGCCCTGCCGTACTTGGCGATATGGACGAAATCGCCAAGAAAGACAAGTTTTCCAATCTTAAACTTGGTGGGATCGCTTACACGAGAGGCTACGTACAACATGACCGCGACAAGTTTTCCGGGATCGAGTGGGAGCCGGGTAATCATAAATAACCCGCATCATCGCGGTGTCTTACATTGCACTTATGTTTGTGAAGCATAACACGGTCCTGCAGCCATATTTCTTCGTCCGCCGCACCAAGGTCTATGCGTCTATTCGTGACATTGACCGCAAACGCAAAACAAGAGAAGCTGCTCATGCGTCCTAAGAACGGGACGCGCCGGTGCCGAAAACACCGACGCACCCCTGACCAAAGTCGCCTTAACACTAGATTGAGGCAACCATGGCTATCCCACAAAGTAGTCGTTATCTACCCTTGCCGCAAGGTCATCCGTCACATTGCGGCCCGTCGCAATTAACCCCTTCTTTTTTGTATATAGCAAATCCGCCTCCCTGGGGCTGAGCCTCACTATTTCCCGAAAATGAACTCTGAGGCGCACTAAGGGATTGGTGTGCCTTGGGAACGGGCGAGCTGCGCTCAGGACAGGCTCCGCTCCTACGTGATTCGTGTCGCGGCAAGAGGACTTAATCTATGCGATTTCCTATTTACGAATACCTGTACCAGCTCAACCGGAACCTGGAAGAGACAGTGGAAATCCTGGAGCACATTCGCAAATCGCCCGGCATAAACAAGAAGCAATTCCACGCTTATCAAGTGGAAATCGAGCACTTGCGGGCTGAGGCTAGTCAGGACGTGGCCGACAGCATGGACCAGATCGAGGGCAAAGAGTCGTTCCAATTGTGGAAGCAGAAGCGGGCTTATGAGAAGAGCTTGGGCGATCCCGATGACGTGTATTTCGAGGTACGCGACCGCGAGGAGGAGTGCCGTAAGCAAGGACTCCCATCTTTGATTGGAGTTCTGCGCGGGCACATCCGTGAGCCCGAAGATGAGGAAGAAGATGAGGAAATCGACGATGAACCGGAAAAGACGGCCTCCCACGTTTCGCGACCAACACGAAAAGTACTGCAGCAGCCACGTAAATCGAAAAGATCTGCCCGAAGCACGAAAAATTAAGGAGCAACGCGATGAGAGACAAGAACGCAATTTTAGGAACCACGACATTGGAGTGGCATTCAGCAGAAGATATTCCGGCGATGCATGTCGAGGAATATGCGGGGGAAAGCTGGATGCAGTCAGAACCACTGCTGCTCGCCGACGCTGCGGGAACAATGGCGGTCGGATACTGCCAGCAGCCGTTCGATGGCAGGCCTGAGTTTGACACAGTATGCACCCAGAGGATTGGCGAAATCCGCAGCTGGGCGCTGCTGGGAAAACCGCCTGTCCCGAAGGAACCGCGATGAAAGACCGGCCACAAAGTTACCGCGGCAGGGTGAAAGATGATTGGCTTGACTTCTTCTGGCAGAAGATTGCGCCGGACCACTTTCCCGCGCTTGTGCGCAAGAACCAGCTCCGCAAGCGGTCGTCGCATGGCGTGGGGTGGGACGGTCTGGACATTGAATTCAGCGACGGAACCAACCTGCACATGCGTTTTGAGGCGGTGATGAGAGTCCGAGCCACGCTCTGGAAGTGGAAGAATGGGGAAAAGCGGCGCTTGAGAATCTACTATCCGGCAATGATCTGGTGGGCTGGCGACCATAAAAGGGTATGTCGGCCTGATCGGTTCTTTGACAAGAAGAAGAAACCGAAGCGATAACGAGGCGCCTATAAGCTAGGGGCAAGGTTCTTCGACTTCCCTCAGAGTCGAAGCGGCAGCTACCATCCTCTAGTCTGCAGCATCTGCGCTTCATCCAGCCCTGCCACAGCCAGGCCTTTCATCGCCCCCGTCAAATCTTCGCTGACTTCAAGTAATACTTTAGGGTCGTTGAAGTGGGTGGCGGCTTTGACGATAGCGCAGGCGCGCTTTTCGGCTTCGACGGGGTCGGCAAAGGTGGTGTCTTTCATGAAAATGCCGCTGCCGACGAAGACGGCTTCGGCGATGCGGCGCAGGGCTTCCAAATATTTCCACAACCCTCGTGTGACATCTGACCTTGTGACGACTTTGAATTTGAGTAATCATGGTCGAGGCCGTGACGGTCGGGTGAACCCGCATCGTCGCGTTGCGAAGTCCTTTGTTTCACGGATTTTAGTACCTAAGTTCTTTGTCATGCGGATTTTGGGGGGAATTTCGTGCTAACACGATGATTCCTATAGACCCAGGGGGTAGGGGTATCCAGCCCGAAGGGCGAATGCCCTCGCAAGGAGATCCCGAATCGATCAGCGCGGTCAGAATTTATTTTGCTAAGGAATTCACGGCCAACGTGGTCGCCCTAATAGCGGTCGTTGGTGTCGATGTTGAAGCCGAGGATGGCGTTGACTTCAACCGGCTGCGCGCCACGCATGGCGGGACGGAACTTCCAACTGGGCAGTGCGGCCATGATCTTCGCAGTCATAGCGGCGGGACCGGATTCTAGGACTTGCAGATTTCTCAGATTGCCGGACGCATCGAGTCTGCCTTTGATCACGACGCGCGCGCGGGGAAGGTCCGCGGGCAAATTGGTGCGAAGACCTTGCGGGCCGGTGAGTGTTCCGGCGTGCGCGGACGCGGCGGCGGGATCGGCTTCTGCGAATTGCATTACGACCGTGCCGATAGCGGTATCCACATAGACGGTATAGTTGTCGCCCGCAAGCTTGCCGTAGAAATCAAAAGCTCCGCCGGACCGCGAAGTTGCGACAATGGTGATGGCCGGCCCTTGTTGCGCCTTCACCGAGGAACGTCCGGGAAGATTGGGAGCGCTGCTGCCTTCGGAGCCGAAGCTGGGCAAGGTGACAATAGTGCTGCCGCCACGAACGTCCACTCCCGGAACCGCGGGAGAGCCAGAGGGAATACTGCCAGCGCCCCCGGGACCGGGAGTAGGAGAAATGCCGCCGCGAGAATTCAGGTCGGCAGCGTGGCCGGTTCCAGGCTTGCCCGCGCCTGTGCCTTCTCCGGCCAAGGCGCTGCCCGGCCCTTCGCCATGAACCAGGCCTGCACCTCCGCCGGAACCGCCAAGGCCCGGTTTGTCGCCACCGGAAGGCGACATGGCGAGAGAGCCTTTGCCCCCATGACCTGGTATGCCCACGTTGGAGCCGGGCTGTGCCGATACAACCACTCCAGTATTGTCGCTGGTTCCGCCTGCGCTCTTGGGAGGAGCGAGAACCGAGCCGGCATCGCCGGGTCCGCCGAGGCCGAAACCTTTTCTGCCAGAACCGGAGACGCCGTTGCTGGTGCCGACCGATGGAGGCGGCGGAACAACATTGCTCGCAACAGCATTCCCCGCGCCGGTGACGCTTCCAATTCGATTTCCCGCAGCACCGCCGGAGCCTTGGCCGCCGACGGAAGGAGGCGGTGGAACGATGCTGGAGCTTAACGAAGTACGGCGCGACGCTCCACTGGTGGTCATGCCGGTTGCGTCCGATCCGGTGACAGAA
>WNFC01030133.1_pt1 | contig 15742 bp, 20 predicted proteins | sample 5400541 | NCBI WGS metagenome assembly WNFC01 (sample SAMN13153342, study PRJNA577476) | soil metagenome | isolation source: 120 cm saprolite under Douglas fir tree site 2 hole 2 replicate 1 | place: USA:California | collected 2015-04-18
GTCGGACTTGAATCCAAGATCTTAACATACGCGGCGCGGCACCTGCCAGGTGTTTCAAAAATATCATTCACACGAATATACATCTCCATACATCCTCATAAGCACTGGAAAGGCTATTTTATCTAACTTTGGGTGATACATCCAATAGCAACACGCTATCAGGAGAGCGCGATCAGAACTGCCCTGGTCAATCAGATTCGACGTAGAACGTGGCGATCACATATTAAACGTCGTCCATCCCAAGATCAATCTCGACCTTCTCTCCAGGTTTGAAAGCGGGAAGACCTGGACTCGCGTCGATCAGCTCCAACCCGAGGAAAAATGAAGGTCGTCTAGAAAAAGACGCACCCATGTACGGACAACTGGCACATCTAAACGCATCCCCGAGGAAGCAGTTTCCACAGCTGCTCGTTGCCTTTGGCGCGGCTTTCGCCGCTTTCGCCGCCTTGGCCAACTTCTCCTTCTCCGAGAGCGCGACCTCGCTTGCGCCCCCACCTTCGCTCCCATCCAGCAACACGACCTTTGCCAACCCGCTCTGCATCTCCGCTTCTTCCTCCTCGGCCAGGCCGCACGTACAGCCTTTACACGCCTTCCTCCTCCGCGGCCCGCCAGCCTTGAATGGCTCGCACGCGGCGGGACGTGCTCTGTCCGCATCCGTCAGCAAGCTCTCCGCATCGACGGTGTCCCCACGCGAAGGTGCGAGGTCCCAGATCGCTTTCTTGTCAGCCACACTGCGGCGGGGAAGGGCGATCGAAGCGGGAGAGGCTATCTTGGCCTTCAGGGATACCGATGCACCATGCGAAAGGGCTGGTTTTTGAGCGATTACTGTGCCTTCCGGGATCTGGACAGTGAGGACATGGAAACCGGCCAAGATCAGGTTTGAAGAGAGGTTGGGAGAATATGAGGAGGTCAAGTGAAGTAGGTGGAGTGTACCCAGCGGGGAGAGCCCCTCGTGCAGTTGGGAAAGGAGCTCCGATAGCCGGGGCTGCAGAAGTTGGTGATCATGAGGGGAAAGGGTGATATGAATCGAGGCATAAGATTCTGGCACGAGAACAATGGCTTTCACGGCCATGAGTAAGACTCTTCTGTAGGAAAACGAGACACATTACCTCGATCCAGTAGGCGGTCTAACAGCTGTCGCTCTACCTGTCGCGTAGCCTCCAACTCAGAAACGAGATGTTGGTATTTCCCATCCTCAGCGGTGGAGAGGGAACCAATGACCAAGGCGGGGCCCTTCGCTGGGACCGTTGACTTTGAGGGATCGTCAGATGGCGGATATATTGCGACGGGGGCCATGGAAGAGAAAGTCTTTCGACCTGCCTCACATTTTTCTGACACATTACCACTTTCACACTGGATCGGATCGGTTGCCGATAAGCTGACTCAACAGCTCCACAAGCTCACCACGCTCGCTTCAACTCAACAAAGAATGAGTTGTACGTCTCGTCGTGATTATAATCAAGGCCCGAACGAACTACTACAACATAATCCTTACCTAAAACAATATGACTCAAAAGAGGGAACAGTAAGAAAATAGGGGGCAAGGGTGAACATGATTACAACCAACAAATAGCTTTTCACACCGCAGACCTACGCAGGTGGCGGTCCGTCACGAGCAATCTCACTGCCGTCAGCTGCCGATTCCAAAGGCGGGGGCGGGGGCGCAGTACCCATGTGGTCGGGAGGTAGGCCCATCATTAACGCAGCACGCACTCGGAATAACATCTGTCGATACCACTCCAGGTCAATTCCTGCCTTCTCTTGGTCGCTGGTTAGTTGCTGTAGTGCTGCGAGCTCTTTGACCCAAGCAAGATGCCAGTCGACGTTACCATGTTCATCCAATTCGAATTCTTCCATTGCAACGTGAGGAGGTGGCGGCACAGGGAAGCGCATCCCCGGGGGAGGGCCCATCATAGGGAATGCAGCCGGATCAAATCTGTAGCGGTACAGGTACATACTTTAGCAGGAATTAAGGTACCAACAATGAAATGCATACGGTGGATACGGCGGAGGATATGGGCCTGGCCGACTAGGCCCAGGGTCATTGGGGTCCATTGGTGGGGCTGGAACATACTGTGTAGGATTTTCATACTGTGGCTGAACACTTTGCGGTGGATATTCTTCGGCTTCTTCTGCTGGTCTGCTTTGTCCTCTGCGTGCCTTAGGTTTCTTCTTTCGCACACGGTGGACACCCGTGCGTGGATCGACGTTATCGTTAACAGTCCAATAAGATCCTTTGCCACGATCTGTCAACGGGCGAGGAACCTTCTCGAAACATGGATTTAATGAAAGATTGTGGCGAACGGAGTTCTGGAAGGGATGGAAAGTAGTTAGTCTCGATGCTACACCGGGCGTGTGTAAACAAAGATAAGATTTGTCCATATTTTCTAAGCAAAACAAACGGCGACAGGGTCAAACATCGCGGTCGCGCCCACAAGGATCTCTCAAGAGCATCAATTTCTGGATCCAGGCTTACCTTCCACCCAGACGGTGCAGTACGGAAATAAGGAAACTAGGTGGCGATGGTGTGATTAGCGTGCGTTCACGTACAATGATAAGACCTGCATACCCGACTTTCGATAGCGTAGTATATGTCCTCCAGCAGTAATTTTTGATTTGGGGAGCCCTTGATAGCATAGCTATACGCAAAAGAATGCGAATGGATTCCGTGAGAAATATTGCACAATCAACAACGTGTACCAGCTTACCGAATAAGAGTCGAGTACGGGTAGAACGGCTTACTACCGGGTGGGCCATCTCGAAGCGAGTCGAGTGTGATCGGAAGACCACCAGTGACATCGTTGGGCGGGTCGGGATAGTAAGCGTTGGCTTGCATGTCAGGGTGTCCCGGGGGTAGCATGTTCGGTGGTAGCACCGCTTGTTGCTGAGGTGGCTGCGATAACTCCATAATCATGCGCGGTAGGAGCCAAGTGCGAGATTGATTGATTATTATGTGGTTGGGCGGACTGTCGTTGAGAGATGTAGCGGCAGCAGGAGAGGTATGAAAGAACGGTTGGGGCCGCGACAAGCAACGATGGTTGAGTGCTTACGTCATGCTATCCGTATTGAAGGCCCAGGTCCGCACGGACCAGGCGGCTGGTCGTCGTCGTTCGAGACATTGACAATGTAGCCAGAGGCATTGAAGGCGATGGAAGCGATGAGGAGTAGGGTGTGTATACGGCAAGTGGGCGTCGCAGGGTGGTACAAACTCTCGACGACACCAGAAAACAAAATGCAAGCAGGGCATACAGACAGCAACACAGACAAATTGTGCCCTCGGCAACCCAGGCAATGTACACACAAATATCGTGATTTCTGTGTATACTCTCAACTCTATAAATTTTCTCCTAGCCAGGCATTAAGCAGGCCATCTCGTACCATCGAGTGGGCTTTTTCACTTGTCGTTCGTTGAGCTGAGGCATTTGCGCTTGTCGAGAAGTGAGCCGACGTCGCGCCTTACCACAAGTGAGCGAGTGCGTCAGTTTGCAGGAATTTATCGTTCTGAATGAACGTCTCGGCTCGGCATAAGCTTTACCCTCCTAGTTCATGTCAGCGACGTCGCAAAATTCAGATAAACCATATTCGATCCATGTCGAGATACCGCCACGTTTCTACCTCCTTCCAGGGGGTGCTATGTGCATAGGAACGGCGATTGGACTAGTACGAGGGTCCAGAGCGGCTGGCTTACGCTTTCTGGCGGAAAATGCTCACAGGCCACCAACTACCGTACGAGGATGGTACTTCTATAACAAGACAAAAAACTACAAAATGATGTTGGGAGGGTTGAGCAAGGCCGGAACCGACGCAGCAAAACTAGGTTTCACGGCGCTCGCCTGGGTAACATTCGAAGAGGGGTTAAACCACGTTGGGTGGGGGGACGTTGGGGAGATCGGAGCTGGTATAGGGACAGCTGGGGTGTTTGCGGGGGTCTGTAAGTGAGGGACAGCTTCGAATTGATGGAGAACTGAAGATAAAGTCCAGATCGGCTTCCGTGGAGAACAGCGTCTCGGGCAGGGATATTAGGCACGCTTGTTGGAATTACAATGAGGACGATGCGATGGGGAAAACAGCGACTGGCAGAAGAGGCTCAGGCGCAAAACGAAGCGGTCCAATGACAATTCGGTGGCGAAACAGCCGCAATGAATGCGGAACGAATGGGAACGGCAAAACGGCCGCATAGGCACGACAAGTCCGTATCTTCACACCGGGATGATCCTCCCGCCGTACGTGGTAGCGTTGTTCAGGAATTGGAGATTGGAGTCAGAAGATTATTTTTTATCTACCTAGCGCTGTCGTACTAATGTGGTTATAAACGTCTCCTCCCTCTGCCCGCTCCTGTACGCGTAACCCGTTCCCCCATAGTCAGCGTGGAGTATGAATTTCACGCCATGGCCGACAAGTCTTTCGCCGCCGTCAGCCACATCCCCCACTTTTTCGTTTGTGGCGACAGTCATCAAGCACTGGCCGACACCAAACGTCGAGCGAACCAAGGCCAAGCCGAGCGCATTGAACAGATATGAGGAAGAATACAAGCATGTTGGGTCGGCACCACTGAAACCTTCATTGACACCTTCACCACCGCCGTCGGTCACAGTCGCGGTGCCAGAACGAACGAGAAGTGGAAGGAAAGGCCCGCGGCAAGGAGGCCGGGTGACGCCCCCAAACGCAATTCATCATCGGCTGTTACAGGTTCCGATACCTTCCAATAATGGGACCGAGACCGCGCCCGTTGGGCCGCTATCTCCTCCTGCGGTCACTGGCATAAACTTAACCACGACCGCTCTTCCAACGACCCATCTCACCCTTCATGCCCCCGATTTCGACATGCAACTCCCTCCCGCCAACCGTTCCTCCCATTCCCGCACTCCTCCCCTTGCATCTTCTCCCTCGCGTCCCCTCCCTTCTCAGGCAGCCTCCACTCCGGCCCCATCTAGCTCATCAAAAGGGCAAATTCACGTAAAGCTCATCTCTGCCCGAGGCCTTAAAGCCTCATCCATCAAGTCACGACCATATGTCGTTGTCGTCTTCGAAAATAACGAATTCATCAGTAGAGATCCGACCGACGAGGGCGATAAGGAAGTCAGGGGCGTTGCTACCAATCTTTCCCGCACCTCCTCCTCTATCGCCGTCAGCACTTTGGGTACCCTCGGATCCAAGGCAGTCGCTCAAGAAACCCCCACGCTCACTCGCCGCCAGTCCCCGGTGTCAAGTTCTTCATCGCCTAAATCGTCACTTTCTGTCCCGAGTGCGTCGGGTACTAGAACGCCCTCGAATGGGTTACTGGGGCGTACGTCAGCCCACAACCCTGTCTGGAAGCACGAGGTATCTTTGTGAGTTGACTTCTTACTGAGCCCAGGTCCCGCCGATGACGTATCTTCTCTTTCTCCCCTCACAGCGACGTAACATCTGAAGGATCGACGATCCAGTTCAATATCTACGATCGTGCAGATGAGGAACATGGGTTCATGGGTAGTGTCAAGGTGAAGCCTACCCTGGTTCACGATCACACAGTTGATCAGTGGTACAGGTATGTCCCGTCTATCGCCGCTTATTCGAGCTCTCACACCTCTCGAAGGCTTGGCCCGTATGAAAGCGAACCCGACATCACTGGTGAAATTNNNAGTCCAAGGTGGCGTTTTTTTCCCCTCACAGACTTGTACACATCCTCAATGGTCCTCGGGCTGACAGTCAAAACGATCTCTGACACCACGGGACTTCGAATTCCTTAAACTTATCGGAAGGGGAACGTTTGGCCGCGTCTTCCAAGTCAGGAAGAAGGATACCAAGCGTATATATGCCATGAAAGTACTATCGAAGAAGGAGATCATTGCTAAGAAAGAGGTTGCGCACACTATCGGCGAAAGGAAAATTTTGCAACGTTCGCTGGACTCGCCATTCCTAGTCGGGCTCAAGTTCAGCTTCCAGACCGATACGGACCTCTATCTCATAACGGATTTCAAGAGTGGGGGAGAGCTGTTTTGGCATCTTCAAAAGGAGACCCGCTTCAGTGAGGAGCGAGCGCGGTTCTATATCGCTGAATTGGTACTGGCTTTGGAACATTTGCACAAGTATGACATCGTATATCGGTGAGTGTCGTCCTTATCATCCTTCGATCATTATCTCACAGCGAATCAAGCGATTTGAAACCAGAAAATATTCTTCTTGATGCGACAGGACACGTGGCCCTCTGTGATTTTGGCTTATCAAAGCCGGACCTCGGCGCTGACGAATTGACCAACACGTTCTGTGGGACAACCGAATACCTTGCACCGGAAGTTCTCCTCGACGAACATGGTTACTCAAAACTCGTCGACTTCTGGTCGCTTGGTGTTTTGCTTTTCGAAATGTGCTGTGGATGGAGCCCCTTTTATGCTGAAGACACGCAGCAAATGTACAAAAACATCTGCTTTGGCAAGATTCGTTTCCCTAGAGGTGTTATCAACGAGGACGGGAAGCAATTTGTCAAGGGAGTAAGTACTGCACCGTTATCTAATCCGACCTCTTGTTAAGTACTAATGTGTACTTTGCCAGCTCCTCAATCGTAACCCGAAGCACAGACTAGGCGCGCAGCGGGATGCGGCGGAGCTCAAGGAACACCCTTTCTTTAAGACCATAGATTGGGACGCACTGGCGCGGAAGCATGTGACCCCGCCGTTCAAACCTGTCGTCGAGTCTGACGAATCGACTTCAAATTTCGATCCCGAGTTTACATCGGCGGACATCTCACATATCGAGTTGGTAGGCGAGCTGAACCTAGATGACGACGATCCTTCCGAAGACTGGGTCTCACAGTCGGTCTCCGGTGGTCCCCTCTACACACCTCACGGTCCGCTTGGAAGCGATCGTCCACCATTATCGACTACCCCTGGAATTGAGATCCGGCAAAAGCGTCGGGGACGCGGCCTCGCCTCTAGTCCTCCCCTCACCAACAGTGTTCAAGAGAACTTCCGTGGATTTACATATTCTGGGGAGTCCGAGAGTCTCATTGCTCGTATGGTAACTTGTCTGACGGAAAAGGACGGCCGCGAAATCGCTATCGCCGATGAAGAAGTTACCTACCCGACGACTGACGATGAAATACTGGATGCGAGCAAACACGCCGGCCGCTATTCTAAGCGCCATGAATACCTCAGCGATTTTGACGACGATATGAATCTGTGACCACTTAAGCTATCGAGTATGTCATCCTATACTGTTCTGTCTTCCCGGCGTACCACTTGTCTTTCCAATCACTTTACATCCCACGCATCATTTCATACACAATCATCTGCCATATTCTATGCTTGCATCGACTTTGGTATAGCATATTTTGTACAACACTTGGACAACGATCTCCATATTCCATTCCCCGTTTGTTCCACGCATAACTTCGTACACGCACGCTAAATCCTGTGGCATCTCATTGCCTTGAAAAATAACAGGCGGGCTTACACACGATACATTAATATGTAATAATAACCAGCGTATCCTCTTACACGTAGTGCTAAGTGTGTATCTAGGCACGAAGGGGGTTGGTATAGTGTGGTAAGATTGTGCATCAAAGCAAAACAGCTATAGGATAAAGTATGAATAGCACAAGAAGGGTCTAGAAGGCAAAGCGAATCGAGGAAGCCACGAAAGCAAGCACTACCAATCATTGAGCCTCTTACAATCTGGTCGCGCGAGGTTGACGCCCCCGCGCAGTAAAGGAGGTAATATCCGTCCCCCGAGGATAGTTGTATGTACGATAGACGCGACCTCGTGTGTCGATACACGGCCGTACCATACGCCAGCACCTTGAGGCATGTAAATCTGTGCAACATCAATCAGCGCCCAGTGCACTATATTTCGACAATGAGAGGGACACCGCACGATAACATTGCCCGCATACTTGTGTCCGCCGATATGCGAAGTCATGAGAATCAACGCCCTCTTCGGGAGGCTTTCATCGAGCTCTTGGAGCGTCCGGCTCAACTCTGCTTCTTTCTCATCCCCGTCGGGGTAATCCTCTAATGGGGAACCAATCGGATCTTCGAGTTGCGTGTGAACGTCCCAGCCTTCGCCCTGCAAGGTTTGCGAAAAGGCTGATGGGCGGTGGACAGCGGATGAGTCACGAGTCAGCAGGTGGAGGGCCAGTCAAAAAAAAATTCTCATGTAAAGACAAAAAAAAAACGAGCGAACCATGCTCAAGTTTAGGCGCCACTACCGCGCATCGGACATCTCGCCTTCGGTGGGAACCTACGAAGAAGGCGCTGCCGTTAAGTACGGAATGGCAAGGCACGCACGCACGTTACGCACACATACACACACACGTACACACGTGTGTGGGTGTGGGTGTAGCTCGGCGGGAGAAGAACGCTCACAGATCAAGATCACGCATGTGTATGGGATAACCCAGGACTTGACCGCGCTCGCTTCCGAGGACGAACCCCTGCGCGGGACGCTCGGGTTGACAGAATTCCGCCACAGCTCGCGGGCGCCGTCCAAAGAACGCGGCACCTCGGTCACGACCTTATAATCGGGGAAAACGAGCACGGTCTCGTGGTCGTTGTCCTTCGACAGCGTGTCGTGGCTGCCGTTCAAAATGGACACGGCGTGCGTCTCCGAGTCTTTGAAGATGCCGGCGACGGCCGTCGGCAGTTGTAGTTGGGAGGTCGGCGGCGTTACGGGGGTGCTGGGCACCGTGCCCGGCGTGGAGGCGCCGGCGATCGTGATGGGCGCAGCTTTTTCTATAGTAGAGATGTGGGAGGCGAGCGAGCCTCGTTCGCCGGTAACCGTGTGCTCCCAATCGGATTTCCCAGTAGAAATGACTACCTGCTCGAGTTTATCAGATAAACATCCCCACAAGTCACGTTTATAAAGGACCGTGACGGACCTGGCGGCGGTAGGGCTTTACGGACCCCAGCATGTCAGAAGTCGTGTCGATCATCGACGCTATTCGTTTTGGATATTCCTCGTGGCCTGTGGTCCATATTGAGCGTATAAAAAAAATAAAAAAACAAAGGGATGAGCTTGCTTGCCATCGTCGCAGGGGTTGGGGCAATTTCGACAGTCAGCGAAGGACACGGGTACTCCAGCAGCTTCTAGAGCGGCATGCGTTTGTTCTGGGTCTTCCGCTGGGTTGAGAAGAACGGCGGCGAGCCGCTTAAGGCGATTCATAGGTTGTGGGGGAGAGTTACGAAGCTACAGCACAGCACCCGAGGACACCTCAACATAAAATTAAAATTGTGTTGTGTCTATAAACACGGCTATAATCGGCCCGGGACCGACAGGCAAAGTCAGGGCCAATTAATCAATCAAGCTAATCAAGTGTCCTGGGACGCCCTCGCAAAATTGAAACACAAAGTCCGAAGCTATCACCCCCATTCATCCGGGACAAACGGTGTAACGAGGTCGTACACATCCGCATTAAGACTTCCTTGTGCTTTTGGCCTGGTTGTTCGGCCCATGAGTCGTTCGATCAACCCCCGCCCTCCTCTCCGTCGCACCTCAGGCTCATCGTCGCCAACCGTTCCACGACTTGGTTGGCTAGGGTAAAGTTGGTCAATCATCTTTGCGAGCCTGCGAAGACCGCTTGATGAGTCACTAAGCGCCCGCCGCGAATCCTCCAGGGCCGACGTCAGATACATCGCCATACTGGGCATCGATATCGGCAACTTGGGCAATGGAGTGCGTGCGGTCGCCGGGATGGTGTAGTATTTCGATATTCGTGATTCTGGCCCATCACGGAGCAGGGCAGGTAAAGTTGATAAGCTGTATGAGTACGGCAGTACGTTAACGTCCGCAGAGCTGATGCATTTTGGTGAAGCTGGGCAGAGATCAGAACGGTCCTCGCAGGACGCATGTGATCACGCACCTTGAAGAACTGAACCACAGTTCGCAGCTGTAACTCACCCTTTGTCACAGCTACAGCGTCAAGGGCTGGTTCGACCTGTGTGGCACTCAATTTTGCCATCAGTTTTAAGAGTTGCCGCCAACTCGGCGCCCGAATATGCAACGGTGGGGATTTCCCGTAGGGAAGAGATATAATGTTTGGCAAAGGACCCCGCATCTCGAGATTTTCCATTGGTGGCAAGTGGAACCCAAACGCTGTGATTGGGCGCAGTAAGTATAGCAAAGGTTTGCTCGCTCATTGATGGACGCGCTTACAAACGCCATAGAGCAACTCTGGCCCCACGAATTGGTTAGGTGTCACTAACGATCGTGCAGATTGAGTGGGGGGAGAAGAGGCGTCAGGAGCTTCTTCTTCCTCCTTCGAAGGAGACGTGTTTATTGCTGAAGCCTCAGGTTGCGGACTGGATTTCTGCGCTGGCGACGGCGAGTTCGCTTGGTCCGGTACGGAAAGTAGTAGTTCGTCGGCGGGTGCCGGTGTGGGTGATACCTGCTGGACGAGTGGTCGCACCATCGCATTCGGGTCGAAATGCTCCACCCCTGCGGAGCCGCAATGAACCATGAAATTTAGAGGTGACGCGTTGCATCCGCACGTACCAGTTTTCTTTCCAACGACGTCGGCATAACGCGGCAGTGGGGGGAATTCCGGTGGGCTTGGATCCGCTTTGTGGATATTCTCTGTCTTCGTCGGTGTACTACGCCCATTTTCGTACTCGGCAGCTTCCAGTCTCCGGGCGAGGGCCTCATCGTCTTTGAGTTGCGCGTCGACCGGTGACGGCGCAGGCAACGGAGATGGTGCGTGTGAACTTGACCTCGAACTAAATGAGTATGCGTCCCACGGTTTCACAGGAGAAGACAAGGACACGTTGTCACTATCAATAATCAACGGGCTAGGCTGTAATTTCGGGAGCACCGGTCGTGGCGGCAAATCGAGAAGCGATTCTTCAAGCGCCCGAGCGAGCTCTTCATCGTGGGAAAGAAGTGAGTCCGTATACTCTCTCTCCGCGTGCGCAGACAACTCCAGAGCGAGCTCTAACTCCTCTTCCTCATTCATTCCAAGTTGCCTTTCAACGGGTAGGGTAACAGGGCGCGAGGTCTGCGGGGCAGTTTCGCCAGTGTCCGGGGGCCCATTTGTGGGGGGGTCGGCCTTCGCGCTGGGCGTGGCACGCGATTGTTGTGAGAACGTCTTGGACGTCACATTACACGAAGCAGAGCGTGCACCCCGAGGCTTCTGCGGCAGTACTGGTGGGGGCGGTGGTTGCGATGCTGATGGGCCGTGTTGATTTGGAAGCGATGGCTGGGATTTGGATCGTAGCATTGAATTGGGTCGAACGAGGGCAGGCGGTGGGGGAACAAACGGTGGAGGCTTGGGTGGTAACATCGGAGAGATTAAAGGTGAAGGTGAGGTTGTAATCGGTGTCTTTGGTGGAAGAGGAGGCCCTCCAGGTTGCTGTTTTGGTAATACTGATGATGGAGCTTGTGGTAGTTGTGGTGGTGGTGGTGGCGGCGGCGGCGGCGGCTGGAGGTCGCGATAAGGTGAGGGGTTTACCGCATAATACTATGGAATGACACTAACTGGTAGGAATGTAGGAGGATCCTTAGCCGTAGGATGGGGCCCAGTGCCAGGATCAGAATACAGTAACCCATTGGCGGTACCAGTGACTGATATGGTTTGGTGACGTCCGTAACCTGGTCTTAAGCTAAGTGGGATTGTCGGAAAGGGAGGGTGCGACTGCGTTGGTTCTGTTGAAGAGCGGGTACGTACACCGTCGTGGGGCTGATAAGCCATGCTGGAGGACACTATAGCGGTTGGGGACAAATATGATCTTTTGACCAGACATCAACCCACCTCGATATACAAACAGGGACTAGTCAGGTTAAGCTTAGGGGGTGGCTGTAGCTACGAGAGAGATGAGGCCTGTGAGGGGGCACGGGTTGTTTCAACGCCAACGCGTCGTCCGCGCGCTGTGTGAATAAACCCATATCCGGCCTCACAGCGCTCAATCAATGGCGCTTGTCTGACAGAACGACATCGGGCGACCGGGCGACTAACTCTAGCATACAAAATGCAGGGATGGACAATGCGAGGAAGGATGACGAGGGGAGTGACGAGAAACTGAAGAGAACGTGTTGGGGCTGATGATGCGTAGCGAAAGGTAGCATAACAGAAAAGAACAGAATGCAGGGGTGTGTATCAACATGACCGAACGAATAATATGCAAATGGGTGGATGAGTGTACAGTAACGTAATTATGGCATTCGGCATTCACTTTACCCGACTGGGAGCGTTTATCGCTGCGTCGTACCTGCTTTCACCTTGCCAACGACGGAGGTGTGTGCGGTCGATGTTTTAAATCCGAGCTCCCGCATAGCAGCCAGCAAGTCAGCTTTTTGAAGCGGTTTCGAGAGCGACGCGGCAAACAGCGCACTTGCTTCGCCTATGTCGGCCCCGCTGTAAGCACTGACAGCGATGATCGGGGTGCTTGTATTTTTGTTGTTAGTACTTTTGATGTACCGGGCAGCGCTTTCGCCATCGACTGTGGGTGTGGTGTTAAGCAACTGGAACATATAAATTAGAAATGACGTGGTCACACACCAACTGGCATATGAAGATCCATCAGGATGCAATCGAATTCTGCGTTAATCTAGTTAGACAAGGACCCGAATGGCGGACATATGCAAACACGCAACTGATGTCGCCCATTGCGACGCCGATAGCTTCAGAACCGTCTGCCACAACAACGCATCGGCAACCAAGTCGGCTGAGCAGCGTTTCAATGATCTTTGCTGTAATTGGATTGTCCTCTGCAAGCAAACATGTCACGGCGCGATCACTCGGGTCTGGACCTCTCTTGAGGTCGATGGAAGCCACAGAGGACGGGGTATTAGTGACCTCGATATGGCCGGATGTGGTGTGACCGATGGAGGCAGGCCACGTGTCGGATAAAGAACCTTCCCCCATACTCGACGAAACGGACGCCGTGCGTAGACGACTGGGCATGGTGTTCCGGCGGACCACGTCGGCGTCCATATGATTCTGCTTGAATCGCTCGACAGCGCCAAATTCGGAAGGTTTACGAATATGACTAGCAACGCTACCAGGAGTAGACGGTGGGACACTACCGCGAGAAGGCGACGACGCGATAGAAGAGCAAGATGTTGCGGGGGATGGGGGGTTCGTGATTGATGGCTTGCCTTCAAACGAAGTGACCACGCTTGAAGGTACCTTCTTCTTGACTGACATGCTTCGCTTCCGTGTGTGTGCGCCGCCAGATTCGGACAGTGTATGTGTTATGGGTGCCATCTGGTCCGTCCGCAATTTCCTTATCATATCATCATTGGCTTGTTTGAGTACCTGCAAGTTCTTGAAGGCGAAAGTACCGAACTCGTCGTCTGGTGTCTGAGCATCACGTCCTCGTGGAACTGGAACAGCCTCAGAATGCGGAACGTCAATACTAATGCAATTAGGCTGCAAAGAAGACGGGGTTGTAGGCACGGGGTGATCGTCCTCAAAGAGTTGGAGAATGGCACCACGCGGGTCGAAGTAATCCGTGGACTCTGGGTCAGTTACTTGAGGGATGAACGCCGCCTCGGTCGTGGTAACCTTATCCCATTCGATATCAGCAAACCATGGGTGTGCCTTAACCTCATCGGCCCCATTGGTACCAAGACGTCGTTGAGGGTCCACAGTCAACAATCGCTCCATGAGGTCTCGTGCCTCAGGCAAGTAATCGACGTACTCTTCCAGCCATTCGACCCGTCTGGAAAGGATGTTTTCAAACACCTTCTCCGGCGTTTCATCATGAAAAGGGGGTGCGCCATAGAGGAACTCATATGTGATGACTCCAAGCGCCCACTATCGAAATATGTCAACTCCTTGCCCCAATCGTTTAGCAGTCAAAAACCAAACCTACCCAGTCGACGGCGGCGTCATCACCACGAAGGCCAAGAATTGTTTCCGGGGCCAGATAGTCAGGCGTGCCAACAAACTTCTGCTCGCCGGTATTCGTACCACTTCCTCCTGGCGAAGAATGTGAGCGTAGGTCGTTCGTCAGCTCCGTAGCGAACGATTGCAGTGGACTCTCGTTCGTCTGGCCTCCAGCTCGACGTGCGAAAAAGTTAGAAAAAGAATCAGAACCACTAGATTCACTGACGTCGTCCGTGGACGACAGGAATGAATTCGTTCTTTGGCGATGTATCGGAGCGGGTTGTTGATTGAAGTACGAACTTCCACCAATGATGTCGGCGGAGATGAGAGGCGATGACAGATACGCCGCATCCATGGATGGTGGGCGGGAGTGTGGACTATAACGGGCCCGGGCCGCACGGCCACCTCGCTCCAACGGCATCAACTGGGCTTCGCGAGTCTGACGCCCTAGGAGACCAATCCTACTCAGACCAAAATCGGTCAGTTTGAGATGGCCATGCTGGTCGATGAGCAAGTTATCCGGTTTCAGATCGCTAATTGCATCATATCAGTCAAGTGAAGGCAGTGAAAGCCCGTGTCAGCGTACCGGTGAATGATTCCCCTTTGATGTAGATATTCCAAGCCGAGAACTACTTCTGCAACATAATTCTTCGCCCACTCCTCTGGTAGTGCACCCAGGGACTTGATGAGTGCCGCACAGTCGCCGCCATTGAGATATTCCATGACCAAATATAAATTGTCTTTGCTCTGGAAAGTGAAAAATAATTTCGCGACGAATGGGGATTCGGCCTGCTTCATCAGAATCATACGTTCAGCTTTCACGTTTGTGATTTGATTCTTCGCTATCATATCCGCCTTCTTCAGCACCTTGATGGCATAGTAGTCGCCTGTCGCCTTCTTTTTAGCCAAGAAGACAGAGCCGAAAGCTCCTTTGCTGATAGGCTTGATAACCTCGAAGTCTTTGATCGACGTCGGCGCGTTGCGCGAGAGGGGAGTAGCAGAAGGAAGACGAGGTGAAACTGGTCCACTAGATACGGGCAGAGTGACTGGACTGAGAACCGGATTGATGGTGGAATGGCGGCGGTGCGAGCGACGAGTCCCAGGGAGTTCCAGTGGCGGATTTAGAGGAGACATCTGTTGGGAGGCTTCCAAATTCTGAGCAGACTTTCGAGGACGTACGGTCTTCGTGACACTATCGTTTAGATCCATATAGGGCGGGTTGCAGTCATCCTGGGGGTCAGACGCAATAATCGGGGCCGCCAGGGCCAAGGGAGACGACACCGAGGATGGCGTGGACGAACGCGTCTGCAGCGATATACCTTGCCATGGGAATGCTACAGGAGGCGGTAGAGGTTGCGGCGCAGACGAGATAATAGAAAGGGACTTCTCTGTAGTAGGGCCTGCAGGAATAGGAGGGGTGGAAGCCAAAGGAGTTGGGTCCAAGGAAGCACCGTTTCCACCTCCGAAAGCATACTCAGAAATGGTACTGGATCGGTCGTCCTCTGCCTGCAGATGGCCGGTAAAATACTCTGCGTTTTCATCGCCAGGCTCTTCGTCTTCTTCTTCCTCCTCCTCATCTTCTTCATCCTCGTATGGTTCAAGAGCTTCTGCCACGCGCTCCTCCCACTCTTGTCGTACTTTCTCAGAGTACCTGATAGTATTCTGTAGACGTATGACCGTGTCGATCTTCTGCCTCATCACTCGTTCGGCGTCCTGTACTAGCTGGCCAAGGCCGCTATCCGACGTCGCAGGCTTCAACCAATTACGGATTTGCGTGATCTTCCTCTCTGAGCTAGGCGATAAAAGACGCTGCCGCTCAATTGGCTCCTTTGCTTCGTCTTCTTTCAGCACAGGGACGGAGATCTCTAGCGCAACTTGCAGCGTATCCTCAAGTTGTTCGATTAGACGCCGCTGCATCTTCTTGACGCCAATGCGTTGCATCTT
>WNFC01004139.1_pt1 | contig 15741 bp, 9 predicted proteins | sample 5400541 | NCBI WGS metagenome assembly WNFC01 (sample SAMN13153342, study PRJNA577476) | soil metagenome | isolation source: 120 cm saprolite under Douglas fir tree site 2 hole 2 replicate 1 | place: USA:California | collected 2015-04-18
GCCTTCGTGCTGCGCGCGCTCCCGAAATTCCTGAATGCGCTCCTGAATGTCGTCTTCGCTGCCGCCGCCAAAATCCTGGGTGCGCCCTTGCGCGCCGGTGATGCTGACGGACTCGGTCGGTCCCTCAGCACCGGCGCCGTTGAGCGGCAGCGCGGAAGCATCACCGCCATTTCCATTCTGCGCGCCTCCGAGAATGCCCGCAGCTGCGCCGCCCGCGAGCGCCGAAAGGGTGTTGTCCAGCGCGAGGCTTTGAAAGCCGCGCCCCGCGGTGATCAGCGCGGCCAGATTTCCCACGGACTGGTCCTGCTGCCGCGAAGCCAAGATCATTTCCGCATCAAACTTGCCACCGGGAGTTTCGGGTTTCAGCACGACTTCTTGCGTCTGCGTGGCAAAGCCCATAAATTCGATTTTCACGACGTAGCGTCCGCGCGGAAGGCCGCTCAGGCTGTAGGCTCCATTCGACGCCGTGGCCACGGAAAATTTCTTTCCCGTCAGCGTGTTGGAGGCTGTCACCGTCACGCCGGGCAACAGTGTCTTGCCGGCGCGCACCACTCCCGTAATTTCAAAGCTGGAAGTTTGCGGAGGCGCAGCGGGCGCCGCAGGCGTTTGCGTCGGGGGCGCCGCATCCTGCGGCGGCAGAGCATCTTGCGCGCGCAGTGGACTGGCCAGCAAAAATCCGCAGAGAAATAACAGAAGGGCCGAGGCAAGCGATTTCAACGCGGCGGCTCCGCCGGCTTTTGCGCGCCCGTGCCCTGCCCCGGAGTTCCCGAGGGACCGTAGCGCATGCCGCCCATTTCCTGCATTCGCTTCCATTGTTCTGGTCCAATGACCATAACAACTTTCGGCACGAACACCGCGTTTTGCACGGCTCCGTGCGCCACGAGGTGATCCCCGACGCGTACGTCCTCCATGGTAATACTGTCGCGACCCTTGCGCAGCGAAGTGTCTTCGTTCAGTTCGATAACTTGCGTCACGTTATCGGAACGCAAGACGGAAATCTTGGGCGCGTCGACGGCCTTCACCTCGCCGACAACATAATCTTTCCCCAGCGTTCCGGCCTGCATGTTCGGACCGCGTCCCTCGCCATTCGCCGAACGCGCGCCAATCATCTGCGCCGTCCAGGTGTGGTCGGAATTTTCCTGCCCGCGCACCACGATTACGTCGCCGACTTTGAAGTCGCTGCGCTTGGCCGCCTGGCGGTCTTTGCGGAATTCGGTTTGCGGTGTCAGCTTGACCACCACCGTCTCGCCGTTCGGGTTCTGGATTTCGAGGACTCCGTCACGCACCGCGGTGATCTTGCCGAACAGCGGCATGCGCCGCTCTTCGCCCGGGGCTTGCTTGTCGGAAGGAGTGTCTTGGCTCAGAACCACGTCGGACATCAGAAAGGATTGCGGAAGGGCGATCAGAATAGGAATGGCCATCAAGAAAATCACAATGACGAACAGCCTCAAGTCTCGTTTCATTTCGCTCTTTCCGGACGCTATCCCCATTTGTTTATACGCGCCCGTGGGGCCAAGGGTTTCTCTCCGAAGAGATGCGAAGCGGCCCCCTCGCGGCATGTCTAACTTTCAACTTGATTTCCCGTCACAAAGGTACAAAGTTCCCCGAGGCTACCGGTGATGCATCTGGCGAGCGCCTCAAGCGGGCTCAAATGCAGTGCGCGGCAAAGCGAAGGAACCTTGTTCGCTCATGGGACGTATATTCCCATTATCGGTCAAATTGCCCCGTTTCTCGCGTGGCTGTTTGGGTGTAAGCTGTTGAATAAACGCAGCTTAAGCGGGATGTGCGAGGGCAGGCTGCGTGCGATTTTCAAAGGTGAATAAAGATATGGATATACAACGACCATCCAACGCCCGCGCTAAGAAAATCAAGCGAATCGTGTACGTGACGGTCGCCGTGCTGGCCTGCGCCGGGATCACACTGGCGCTGTCGAAACTGAAGCCTGCGGCGCCCTCTGTGGACGCCTCCACGATCTGGCCGGATACCGTAAAGCGCGGCCCCATGCTGCGCGAAGTGCGCGGCTTGGGCACCCTGGTACCTGAAGACATCCACTGGATTCCCGCGCAGACCGCCGCGCGCGTGGACAAAATCGTAATCCGCCCGGGCCACTTGGTGAAGCCGGACACGGTCATCCTAGAGATGAGCAATCCGGAAACGCAGCGCGACGTGCTCGACGCCGAATACCAGCTCAAAGCGGCGGAAGCGAATTACGCCAACCTCAGGGTGCAGGTCGACAGCGATCTAATGAATCAGAAAGCGAACGAGGCGGCTGTACGCAGCGACTACGAGCAAGCCCACCTGCAGCACGACGTCGACGAAAAGCTATTCAAAGAAGGCATCGGATCTGACCATACAAAGAACCTCTCCAAGGTGAGGGAAGATCAGCTCGCTATTCGCCTACAGTTGGAAAGCGAGCGAACCAAGATCGCAGAGGACTCCGCAAAGTCTCGATTGCAGGCGCAGCAGGCGCAGGTCGAACAGGCCAAGGCAACCTACGGATTGCGGCTCAGCCAAGCGCAGGCGCTGCACGTTCGTGCCGGCATCACCGGCGTGCTGCAGCTGGTTCCTGTGGAAGAGGGCCAAAACGTGGCGGTCGGGACGAACGTGGCCCGCGTAGCCGATCCGAAGAAGCTAAAGGCCGAAATCAAGATCGCGGAAACGCAAGCCAAGGACATTGTCATCGGGCAGAAGGCGACGATTGATACGCGAAATGGAGTGGTGACCGGGCACGTTTCGCGACAGGATCCTTCGGTGGTGAATGGCACAGTAACCGTCGATGTAGCCATCGACGAGCCGCTGCCACCCGGCGCGCGGGCGGACCTGAGCGTGGACGGCACCATCGAGCTGGAAAACCTCAAAGACGTCATGTACGTGGGGCGTCCAGTACATGGCCAGGCCGACAGCACTATCAGTTTGTTCAAGATGACGCCGGACGGCTCGGAAGCCTCGCGCGTCAACGTGAAGCTGGGACGCAGCTCAGTCACCACCATCGAGGTGCTTTCGGGCTTGCAGGTCGGGGACAAAGTGATTCTGTCGGACATGTCGCAGTGGGACAACGTCGACCGTATCCGGCTGAAATAATGGCGGTTGGGCGCGCGCGCCCCGGGATATCTGCAAATTTCTCGTCGGTGTCCGCAAGACGGAAGTGCAGGCTGCAACGTCTCAGTCAGCAGGGGTGGTCTTGCTCCGAAGAGGTTGCCTCATGACGGCCGTGGCCCGAACTCAGCTCGCGAGCCCTTATTGCGGAACAATGTCGGTGTTCGTCGCGTATACCCCTGACATAGAGGCATGCATGGCGCTTGCGGTGTGTCCGCAGGCGACCTTGCCGGGGAAATCCTGATGCGAGCGATCTGGCAAGACATTCGATTCGGCGGGCGGATGCTGGCGAAGAATCCGGGCTTCACCGTCGTCGCGGTGCTGACCTTGGCCCTCGGCATCGGCGCAAACACCGGAATTTTTACGATTCTCCGCCAAGTCGTCCTGCAAAGACTGCCGGTGCCGCACCCGGAGCAACTGGTGCTGCTGTATTCGCCGGGCCCGAAGCAAGGGCACGTCAACTCCGACGAATCGGACGAAGGGTCAGAATCGTTTTCGTATCCGATGTACACGGATTTGCGCGACCGCAACACCGTGTTTACAGGCCTTGCGGCAAAAGACACCTTTTCGGCCACTCTCACGTACCGCGGCAACACCGAACGCGCGAAAGCCGATCTTGTCTCCGGAAACTATTTCGAGACCCTTGGCGTGACCGTCGCGATCGGCAGAACCTTTGAGCCTGCGGATACCGTGGCTTCGGGCGGCAATCCGGTGGTGATGCTTTCCAACGGATACTGGAAGAGCCGTTTCGGCGCCGATCCCGGTATCTTGAATCAAGGCGTCTTGGTCAACAACCGGCCCATGACCGTCGTGGGAGTTGTTTCGGCGGGCTTCGACGGGATTCAGCCCGGCTTCGTGCCGGAGATCTACATACCTATTACAATGCTGCCGTCGCTGTCACCCGCGCTCGCCGGTCCCCTTGGTTTGAACAATCACAAAGACTATTGGATCAAGCTGATTGCCCGCCTGAAGCCAGGGATGTCGAAGGAGCGCGCCGCCGCAGGAGTCGCGCCGCTATACAGCGCGTTGCTGCGCGATGAGTTGCCGGTGATGACCGGCTGGGACGACGCGAAAAAAGCGGAGTTCCTGGCGAAGAAATTGATCTTGCGAGACGGAGCGCGCGGACGGCCCCAGCTCTCGAGCGGTGCGGGACCGCAACTGACGGCGTTGATGAGCATGGTCGGACTGGTCTTGTTCATCGCGTGCGCCAACGTGGCCGGGCTGCTGACCGCGCGAGGCGCAGCGCGGCAACGGGAAATCGGCATTCGGCTGTCGTTGGGTGCAAGCCGCGCGCGTTTGATCCGGCAATTGGTGGTCGAGTCGTTTCTGTTGTCGGTGACCGGCGCGCTTCTGGGGTTGGCGATAGCCTCCTGGACCAGCTCGACGCTGGTGCGCTTCGCGGCAGAAAATGGAATTGCTGATGGGCTCTCCAGCGCCTTGAGCTTCTCGGTGCTGGCGTTTACTTGCGTGCTGGCACTCCTGTCCGCTGTGTTGTTCGGCGTCGTTCCAGCGCTGCGCGCCACGCGTGTGGAGCTGGTCAGCACGTTGAAGGAGCAATCTGGGGCGCTCTCCTCCGGCTTGAAGCACACGCGGTTGCGCCAGGGACTGGTGGTCTGCCAAGTGGCGCTGACTTTGCTCCTTGTCACGATTGCTGGAGGATTTGCGCGCAGCCTGTTTAACGTCAAACACATTGATCTCGGTCTGCGCACCGCCCAGGTATTGCAGTTTTCCGTCGCGCCACAGCTCAATGGCTACGAGCAGGCGCGGACCTTCGCCTTTTTCCGTCAACTGGAAGACAGAATTTCAGCATTGCCCGGAGTGCTCTCCCTCAGCGGAACGCAAGAGCCGTTGATCGCCGACAGCGACCGGGGTTCCAACGTCACGGTGGAAGGCGAACCGCCGGCGCTGGCTGGAACTCGCCACGTCATGCGCAACGCCATTGGGCCCGGGCATTTTTCCAACATGGGCATTCCCCTGCTGAATGGCCGCGAGTTTACTCGCGCGGACGTGGCGGGGAGCCCTAAGGTCGCCATCCTCAACGAAACTATGGCAAAGACGTTTTTCCCCACTGGCGATGCGGTCGGCCGGCGCATGAAGTTTGGCGGCCCATCGGGCCCGCTGGACATGGAAATCGTCGCGGTCGTGAAAGATAGTCATCACAGCGGCGTGAAGGAAGAGCCCAGGCCTTTCGTTTACATCCCTTATGAGCAGGAAAAGAACGTAGGTGCGCTGACTTATTATGCCCGGACCTCGCAGGATCCCACGGCACTCGCAACCGCGGTGCGCGGAGTTGTCAACGACCTGGACTCTAGCCTGCCGATTGACAGCGTGCGCTCCTTCGCCGATCAGATCAATCGGCAACTGGCCAGCGATTGGCTTATAGCGTCCCTTGCGGAAATTTTCGGGGCCCTGGCGGCGCTACTCGCTGCGATCGGAATCTATGGACTCTTGGCGTACGCCGTAACGCAACGCACCAGAGAGATCGGCGTGCGCATGGCGCTTGGCGCGGACACGGGAAAAGTCGGCCGAATGATTGTGAATGACGTCTCGCGGCTTGTCGGGATCGGCGTTTTGTTGGGTTTACCGCTGGCTTACGGGTTAAGCCGGCTGGTAAATTCCATGCTCTATGGAGTGAAAGCTTTCGAGTTCTTGACGGTGGGCAGCGCCCTGCTGGTCATGGTCTTTGTTGCGCTTGCTGCGGCATATTTACCGGCGCGGCGAGCAACTCGCGTCGATCCGTTGGTGGCGCTGCGCTATGAGTAACGCAAAGTTTTTGAAGCCCTGGGTGATGGAAACGAGTTTCTAGAACGCGAATACTGATTCAAAGGAGAGGCAATGGCGGACGCAAACGGCACGCTCATTAAAATGGAAGGCGTGAAGAAAGTTTTCTTCACGGATGAAGTGGAAACCCACGCGCTCGAGGAGATTCATCTCGAGATCAAGAAAGGAACGTACATCTCGATCGCCGGGCCTTCCGGCTGCGGCAAGTCGACGCTGCTGTCCATTCTGGGCCTGCTCGACTCTCCGACCGACGGGATCTACGAGCTGAACGGCCAGCCCGTCGCCAAGCTCAGCATCAGCGAGCGCACGCGCATTCGCAATCGCGAGATCGGCTTTATCTTCCAGGCCTTCAACCTCATCGGCGATCTCACCGTGTACGAAAACGTGGAGCTCCCGCTCACCTATCGCGGCACCAGTTCCAGCGAGCGCAAGCAAAAAGTGCAGAATGCCCTCGAGCGCGTGGGCATGGCCCACCGCCTGCGCCACTATCCGTCGCAACTCTCCGGCGGTCAGCAGCAGCGTGTCGCTGTGGCCCGCGCATTGGTCGGCGATCCGCTCATCCTGATGGCCGACGAGCCAACGGGAAACTTGGACTCGAAAAACGGCGAAGCCGTCATGGAGCTGCTGCGCGACTTGCACCGCAACGGCGCCACCATCTGCATGGTCACGCACGACCAGCGCTACGCCAACTTTGCCGAGCGCACCATCCACCTCTTCGACGGTCGTATCGTGGAAGAAACCCAGGAAGCCCGCGTCGGAGCCGACTAGCTTCGCAAAATCGCGAGGTCCGCGCCCCGTGCGCCGCCCGCCGCGGCTGCTGCGAAGAGTACGGGTGTAGCCGGAAGTTTTGCTTGAGGAGGCTGCAATGCGAACGCTATGGCAAGATCTGCGTTACGCGATGCGGGTGCTGGCAAAGAATCCTGTGTTTACAGCGGTGGCGGTGATCACCCTGGCGCTCGGTATCGGCGCCAATACCGCAATCTTCAGCGCGATGAATGCAGTCCTGCTGCGCTCCCTTCCCGTGAAAAACGCCGACCGCGTGGTCTGGCTGCGCTTTCAAAATCAGCCTCGAGACACATCGCAAACCGGTTTTGGCGACCGTTCACACTCTGAACCAGCATTCGAGCAACTGCGAGCACAACGGGAAGTCTTTACCGACCTCGTCGCCTTTGTGCCGTTAAGTTTCAGCAAGAGCATCGTACGAGTCGGCGACGCGCCGGAAGAGGCGGCAGCGGACATGGTCAGCGGCAATTTCTTTTCCGGGCTGGGCGTGCCTGCGGCGCTGGGTCAATTGTTCACCCTGGAAGACGAGTCGCGCCACACTCAGGTTGCTGTGCTGAGCTACAACTTCTGGACGCGCCGCTTTGCCCGCAACCCTTCCGTGCTTGGCCAGTCCCTGTATATCAAGGGAGTTCCGTTTCGCATCATCGGAGTTGCCACCCGCGACTTCTTCGGCGTCGAGCCGCAAGGCTCCACCGATCTGTGGATCCCTTTCCAGACCCAGCCGGAATTGAAACCTTGGGGCGTTTCGCCGCAGGATAAGAGCGCTCTTTACGGGTCGCCGGACTGGTGGTTCTTGATGATGATTGGCCGTCTGCGGCCGGGCGTCGATCAGAAACAGGCCCTCGCGCAATTGCAGCCGGTCTATCAGAGTGTGGCTTATCTCGGAACGCCGGGACCGCGGAAAGACGAACCGCCGCCGCACCTCTATTTCAGTTCTGTGCAAGGAATCGCCGGCCTGCGCGAAACTTTTCAAACGCCTTTGCATGCTCTGATGGTCACGGTGGGACTGGTCCTGGTAATCGCGTGCAGCAACGTGGCCATGTTGCTGGTGGCGCGAAATTCTGCGCGACAGCGCGAGTTCAGCCTCCGCTCTGCTCTCGGCGCAGGGCAAGTACGGCTGTTCCGCCAATTACTGACCGAGGGCCTGCTGCTGGTAGCCACCGGAGGGACCGCTGGCTGGCTAGTGGGGGTGTGGGCCAGTGACGCGCTGGCGCAGTGGGCAAAACTGGACGTCAGTTTGGCTCCCGATTATGGCGTGCTGTTCTTCTCTGTCGCGATTTCTCTCGGAACAGCTTTAATCTTCGGACTGGTCCCGTTCTGGAGCGTGGGTCGTGTGCCGCTTTGGGTTTCTCTGCGAACTTCCGGCAGCAACGCTACGCAGGACCGCATGGGATTCCGCGCAGGCCAAGTTGTCGTGGCCATTCAGATGGCGATGTGCCTCGCGCTTCTGGCTGGCGCCGGCTTGGCGGTGCGCAGTCTGCGAAACCTGGAAAACGCCAGCCTGGGGCTACGCGCTAAAGGGCTGCTCGTCTTCGGCATGACTCCTCCGCAGAGCCTCCACACCGACCCGGAAGTCATTCGCTTCTATAAGACGCTATTGGACCGGCTGCGCGTCTTGCCCGGAGTCGAAGCGGCGACGCTGGTGCAAGTCCGCCCGGGCGTAGGGGCCAGCAACAACACGATTGCATTCGTGGACGGCGTGCAAGCGCGCGAGAAAGTAATCGATAGCCTGGTGCGCTGGAATGCTGTGGGTCCGGATTTCTTTCACGTCATGGGGACGCCGATCTTGCAAGGCCGCGATTTTACCGACGCCGATTCCTCGGCTGCCATGAAGGTTGTGATCGTCAATCAAACATTCGTCGAGCGTTATTTGCCCGAGCGCCCGCCATTGGGCCATCACTTGGCCATCGACGGAGAGCACGGCGCCCCTTATACGATCATCGGTGTGGCGCAAAACAGCAGATACACGAAAGTGCGCGAGCGGGACGCTGCTATGGCGTACTTTCCTTACTCGCAGATACCTGATGTCGCCAGCATGCAAGTAGAGCTGCGCACCGCAAGCAATCCCGCCTCTTTCCTACCGTCAGTGCAGCGCGTGATTCAAGATATGGGTCCGGACTTGGCGGCACTACAGCCGATGACGCAACAGGCGCAATTCGAGGCCTCCTTTTCCCAGGAACACTTGTTTGCTCGCCTGGCATTGTTCTTCGGATTGCTTGCCGCGCTGTTGGTTGCTACCGGACTATACGGCACACTCGCCTATCGAGTAAGCCGAAGAAGCGCTGAGTTCGGAGTGCGTATGGCGCTCGGCGCGAGCCCCCGGCAGGTTTTATGGATTATCGCGCGCGAGAGCCTGATACTGAGCATCGCGGGCGTCGTGTTGGGACTGCCTCTCGCGATCCTAGGCGCACGTTTGCTGCGTTCCTTCCTTTTTGGCCTTGCTCCGGAAGATCCGCTGGCTCTCGTGCTAGCGGTCCTTGGAACGTGCGCTATGGTGGTAGTCGCCAGTGTGATTCCCGCGCGGCGCGCCACGCGCGTCGATCCCTTGGTGGCGCTGCGTTACGAATAGGAGCTCTTATGTTTTCCTTTTTCCAGGACGTTCGCTTCGGTTTGCGCATGCTGGCCAAGCATCGCCTCGCCACGCTGGTCTCGATTGTCGCGCTCGCACTCGGCATCGGCGCCAATACCGCGATGTTCAGCCTCGCCGAGGCGTTCTTGCTTCATCCGGTACCGCTCGAAAACGCTGATCGCATTGTCGCGTTAGTCGATTCGCGCCCGGGGCAAAACATCGACATGAATGCAATCGCGCCAGCCACGTACTTTGACTGGAAACAACAGGCGCACTCCTTTGACGACCTGGCAGCCTACGCCTGGCAGGAGGTGAATCTAACCGGCGACGGCGCACCGCAGAAAGTTCAAACCTTTCGCGTTTCGGCAAATTTTCTCCCGATGCTTGGCGTGCGCGCGCAATTTGGCCGCTCGTTTCTTTCCGAAGAAGAGGAGCCAGGCAAGGACCACGAAATCATTCTGGGCCACGCGCTTTGGGAGCAACGCTACGCGTCGGACCCGCACATTATCGGGCGAACTATCAAGGTAGACGGCAAGGCGCATACTGTTGTCGGCGTCATGGGCAAGGGATTTGATTTTCCCATGCCTGCCGAAGCGTGGATGCCGTTGGCGCCGGATACCAAGATGCGTTTGAGCCGCAATGACCGCTGGCTGTGGGTTCTCGCGCGCTTGAAACCAGGCATTTCCTACACACAAGCCGCTGCCGAGATGCAAGGCATCGCGCAACGCCAAGCGGAGCTCTATCCCGATACTAACAAGGGCTGGCAGCTTCGCCCCCTGCGACTGCGGGATTTTGCCACCGGCAGTCTGACCAGAGATTACACGCTGTTGCTTCTCGGGGCCGTCGGCTTCGTTCTCCTGATCGCCTGCGCCGATGTGGCCAACGTGCAGTTTGCCCGCATGACCGGCCGCGCCAACGAATTTGCCGTGCGCACCGCGCTCGGCGGGTCGCGCTGGCGCCTCGTTAGACAATTGCTCACGGAAAGCATTCTGCTTTCGCTCGGCGGCGCGGCACTCGGCCTGCTCGTCGCGCAGTGGGCTCTGTCCCTGATTCTCTCTCACATGCCCGCCGATGTTGCTAAATTTGTTGCTGGATGGAAAACCATTCGCCTGGACAACGACGCATTCCTCTTTACCCTGGCTATTTCCGTTGCGAGTGGCATTGTCTCCGGCATCGCTCCTTCCCTGCTGATCTCGCGTACCAACGTCAGCGAATCCTTGAAGGAAAGCGGCCGCGCTTCCGTGGGTCGTGCGCGCGGACGCCTGCGCGGCGCGTTGGTGGTCGCGGAAGTCTCTCTCGCCCTGGTGTTGCTCGTCGGCGCGGGTTTGCTCGTGAAAAATTTCCAGGGACTGCTCAAAGTGAATGAAAGTTACACTCCGCAAACGCTTTTGACCTTGAACCTAACGCTCTCCGATGCGAAATATTCCACCCCCGGCCAGCGCCGCGCCTTTCACGAGCAGGTAATGCAGCGCGTTAGCGCCTTGCCGGGAGTACAGGCAGCGGCCTTGGTCACTGACGTTCCTTACGCCGGCGGTGGCGGCGTCAGCATGGATGTTTTTTCTATCGAAGGACGCCCGCGCGTGAAGCGCGATGAATTGCAAAGTGCCATCCGGCAAACCACCACGCCCAGCTATTTCGGAATCCTGAACATTGGCCTTCGCTCCGGCCGCACTCTGACGGACACCGACGGCCCGGACACAACTCCCGTCACGGTTATCAGCGCCAGCCTCGCCAACCGCTACTTCCCTGGCGCGAACCCTCTCGGCAAGCGCATAAAAATCGGCAACGATGATTCCGATTCCGCACGGCCGTGGATGACCATCGTCGGCGTGGTGAACGATGTCCACTATAGCTGGATCAACAAAGAAGAAATTCCCACCATTTATCGTTCGTTCCGGCAAGCGCCGCCCCACTATACGACCATTATGCTTCGTACTCCTGGCGACCCATTGCAGCTTATTTCTGCGGCTCGCGCGCAGATTGCTGCGGTGGACCCCGATCTCCCGCTCTACAACATCAAGCCGATGGACCGGCTCATCACCGAATCGATTGTAGGCATCGCCTACGTCGCGGCGATGATGGCCGTGCTCGGCGTCATCGCCCTGGTGCTCGCTTCCGTCGGCGTCTTCGGCGTGATGTCCTATTCCGTCAGCGAACGCGCCCACGAAATCGGCATCCGCATGTCGCTCGGCGCGCAAACCACGGACATTTTGCGCATGGTCCTGCGCAGCGGCATGACCCTCACCGTGCTCGGCCTCGCCATTGGCCTGCCCATCGCCTTCGCGCTGGCCCGCGCGCTGGCCGCGCTCCTGTTTGGCGTCGAGGCCACCGACCCGTTTTCCTTCATCGGTTTGCCGCTGCTGCTCGCGGGAGTCGCGGCTCTGGCGTGCTATCTCCCCGCCCGCCGTGCCGCGCACCTCGATCCGCTAAGAGCGTTGCGCTACGAGTAGATGAAAACGGCCCGCGCTAGGTACACTAGACCCTGCGCTTAGCCGCACGACAAGGAGAGTTTGTGGAACCTTTGATTCAAATGCGAAGTCTCGAGAAGGCCTTCGACGCCGGCGGCAGCAAGTTCTTCGTCCTCCGCCGCATCACGCTGGATATTCAGGCCGGCGAATTCGTCACCTTCATGGGGCCGTCCGGTGCCGGAAAATCCACGCTGCTCAGCATCATCGGCATGCTCGATAGCGCCTGGAGCGGCGAATACTATTTCCTCGATCAGCCCGTCCACAAACTCAACGTCAAAAAACGCAACGAGCTGCACAAGGCCAACATCGGCTTCGTCTTCCAAAGCTACCACCTGATCGACAATCTCACCGTCTTCGAAAATCTCGAAATCCCGCTTTCCTACAAGAATGTCCCCCACAAAGAGCGCGTCAGCCTGGTTTGCGATATCCTCGACCGCTTCAACATCGTCGGCAAGAAGGATCTCTTCCCCAACCAGCTTTCCGGCGGCCAGCAACAGCTTGTGGGCGTCGCGCGCGCAGTCATTCAAAATCCCAAGCTCATCCTCGCCGACGAGCCCACCGGCAACCTCCACTCCGCGCAAGGCGACGAAATCATGCAGCTCTTCAAGCGCTTGAACGAAGCTGGAACCACCATCGTTCAGGTCACCCACTCCGAGCGCAACGCCATGTATGGTCATCGCATTATTCAGCTCAAAGACGGCTGGGTGGTCAGCGAGGAAAAAGCCGCCGCCAGAGTCGGTTGACTCCGGATAGCTGGAAACGCCTGCCCATTTCTATCGTTTGCTATAGCTAGAGGTGGTCCTATGCAGAATTTGATCCAAGACTTTCGTTACGCCCTTCGCATGCTGCTGAAAAACCCGGGCTTCACCCTCGTCGCGGTCTTGACCCTCGCCCTCGGCATTGGCGCCAACACCGCCATCTTCAGCGTGGTAAACGGCCTGCTCCTGCACCCCTACGGAATCCCCCATCCGGAGCGTCTGGCCGCGATTCGTGCCCGCTATGAAAAGCTCAACCTCAAGAGCATCGTGATTTCTGCGCCGGACTTTACGTTTGTCCGCGACAACAAACAGACTTTCGCCGCCGCTGCCATTGAGCTGGAAAACGATTTTAACTACGCCACCGGTTCCTGGCCCCTCCGCCTCCGCGGCGCCAAAGTGTCTTCGCAGTGGTTCGACGTTTTTGAGGCCAAACCTCTGCTCGGTCGAGTCTTTACTCCCGAGGAGGACCAGCCCCACGCTGACCGCGAAGTCGTGTTGGCCTACAACACCTGGAAGTCCATTTTTGGCGGAGACACCGCCGTCGTCGGCCGCTCCGTGCTGCTCAACCAGCAGCCTTATCGCATCGTCGGCGTGATGGGACCAGACTTCCAGTGGCCCAGCCAAACCGACCTCTGGGCTCCCCTCGGCCTCGCGCGCGACGCTTTCGTCATCGACAACATTTTTAACGAAAACTACTTCGCCGTGGCCCGCTTGCAACCCACTGTGAAATTTGCCGCCGCCGCCACTTTCCTCAACATGACCTCGCAGCAGGTTATCGATGATCCGCGCACAAAGGGATATCCCAAAGCCTCCGGTTGGAGCATGTTCGCCGTTCCCTTCACCGAATTTGTTTATGGCGACGTGCGCACTCCGCTCCTCATCCTCTTGGGCGCGGTGAGTTTTGTGCTCCTCATCGCCTGCTCCAATGTCGCTGGCCTCTTGCTGGCCCGCGCATCGGCCCGCGCCAAGGAATTCTCCATCCGCACCGCTCTAGGCGGCTCGCCTTGGCGCCTGGCCCGCCAGATGCTCACGGAGAGCGTGGCGCTGGCCTTCGTTGGCATGGCCCTCGGCTTGTTCGTCGCCTCGCAGGCGATTCGCGCCTTGTTGTGGTTGGCGCCAGAGAACCTCGCCAGCGGCCTCGATATTCATCTCGACCTTTACGTCCTCCTCTTCACCGCCTTGCTCGCCGCGGCCTCCGCCATTATTTTCGGCGCCGCCCCCGCTTGGCAGATCGCCTTCCTCGATCCGCAACAAAATCTCAAGCAGGGTCGCGGCACCGGTGATGGAAGCAGTGGCCGGCATCGCTTCCGCAGCGCGCTCGTTGTCGCGGAGCTCTCCTTGGCTTTGGTTTTGCTCGCCAGCGCCGGCGTGTTCGTGAAGAGCTTGTCCAAACTGAAGGACGTCGACGTGGGCTTCCGCCCGCATGGACTGATGACCGCCACCTTGGCCTTGCCGGAGCGCCAGTACGACACTCCCGCCAAGCAGATCGCTTTTCTGAGCAGCACCCTCGAGCAGCTTTCCAATTCGCCCGGTGTCGAATCCGCTTCCGCGGCGGTGCCCCTGCCTTTCAGCGGTTTCGGCGGCTCTGCATCCTTCAATATCGACGGGCGAATCTCTCCGCCGGGCGACCCCGGTCCCCACGGAGACATTCGTATGATCAGTCCACTCTACTTTGAAACCATGGGCATTCGCCTGATCCGCGGGCGCGCGTTTACGGACCAGGACCGCTTAGGCGGTCAGCCTGTGGCCATTGTTGACGAAAATCTCGCGCGCGAGTACTGGCCCAATCAAGACGTCGTGGGCAAACGCCTTCGCAATGGAATCAATTCTCCTTGGAAGACCATCGTCGGCGTGGTTGCCCCCGTTCGTCACTCGCAAGTTGTGGGTGAAGAATCATCCGCAACAGGTGTCGAGGGTTCCGGCAAGGGCGTCTACTATTTTCCTCTGTATCAGGAAAATTCCTCCGCCACGTTCTTGATCGCCCGCACCGGCGGCGATCCCGCTGCTCTGGCCGGCGCTGTCCGCGAAGCCGTGCACCAAGTGGATCCCAGCCAGCCCGTCTCGGATCTGAAAACCATGGACCAGCGCATCCTGATGTCCATGGGGCCGCGGCGTTCTGCCGTGGCGCTCCTCAGCGTTTTCGCGGCCATGGCGCTCACCCTGGCCGCCGTGGGCCTGTTTGGCCTAATTCGCTACAACGTCACGCAGCGCACGCAAGAAATTGGCGTGCGGATGGCGCTCGGCGCGTCGCGCAGCGATGTGCTTCGCATGGTCCTCGGCGAAAGCATGAGACTCGCCGTTTTAGGAGTGACGGGCGGTCTGATCGCCGCCTTTGCGCTCACGCGTGTCCTCGCCAGCCTTCTTTACGGCGTAAGCGCCACGGATCCCCTGACCTTTGCGGGTATGGCTCTACTGCTGACGCTCGTGGCCCTGTTGGCCTCCTGGATTCCGGCGCATCGTGCCACCCGCGTCGACCCGCTCGTCGCCCTGCGTTACGAGTAGCCGCGAACGGCCGGCAAGTTTCCCGGCGACCCCAAATCCGAGCTTGCAACCGCCCCGCTGCAAGGTGTAGCGAGCGCCGGATGCCGGGAAACGCCTCGCCTCCTTCCTTCGTTTCTAAGGTAACGGAGTACTCTGGTGCAGGGCTGCGAGTTAGTGCATGGTCCTCGCCACCTTGCGCCCGCGCGATGCGCTGCCCGCGTTGTCGGGGCGCTTTAGCGCATCCCCGCGCAAGCTATACAATGGATGCTAAATTAAAGCCCCAATGAAACCCACCAACTCACATCCCCATCGCGTGCTCGTCGCCGACGACCAGTCCGACATTCGCGACGCCTTGCGTCTCTTACTCCGCCGCGAAGGTTACGAGATTCACGGCGCCTCCTCGCCCACCGAGGCGCTCGCCGCCATCGAAGCGCGCGAATTCGACGCCGTGCTGATGGATCTGAATTACGCGCGCGATACCACTTCCGGCCAGGAAGGCTTGGACCTGCTCCCGCGCATTCAGATGGTCGACAGCACACTTCCCGTCATCGTGATGACTGCCTGGAGCAGCGTCGAAGTCGCGGTGGAAGCCATGCGCCGCGGCGCCCGCGACTTCATCCCCAAGCCCTGGGAAAACACGCGCCTCATCACCGTGTTGCGCACGCAAATCGATTTGCGCCAAGCCCTCCGCCAAGCCTCCCGCCTTGAAGCTGAAAATCGCTTGCTCCGCGCCGAATCGCGTCCCACCATGATCGCCGAATCCCCCGCCATGCAGCCCGTCCTCGACCTTATCGGCCGCATCGGC
>WNFC01009285.1_pt1 | contig 15738 bp, 14 predicted proteins | sample 5400541 | NCBI WGS metagenome assembly WNFC01 (sample SAMN13153342, study PRJNA577476) | soil metagenome | isolation source: 120 cm saprolite under Douglas fir tree site 2 hole 2 replicate 1 | place: USA:California | collected 2015-04-18
GTTCGCGGAGCTGCGTTCGCTCGACCAGTTGTGGTCGACCGGGTACGGGCGCTTGCTGATGGTGAAGACGGTCTTGCTGACGGCTCTCGTGACGATCGGTTGGCTCAATCGCTACCGGCTCGTCCCGAGTTTGTCGCTCGACAGCCTGCGTCGGAACATCTCCATCGAGTTGGCGCTGTTCGTCGGTCTCGTCGCGGCGGTCGCGCTGCTCACCGACCTCCAGACTGGACGGGACCGCGTGGCGCGCGCGGCCGTGACTGAAGCGAAGGAGCCGCCGCCGGCGCCTGCACCGGGGATGTGGGTTCAGGCGCGCGAGAGTGGCGCGTTCGCAGTTGCGCTCGCGGTGCACCCGCCCGACGCGGAGGTGTTCGTGCTCGGCCCTGACAGCCTGGGAGTCAACGGGCTCGAGGTGAGGATCGCGGGCGTCGCTGCGGGCTCTTGCGGGGCCGGGTAGTCGACGTGTCCGTCGGCGGCCGCGTGCTCGTCTTCCAGGTTCCTGCGCATGCCAAGCCGGCAGCCGGGCTCGTCGCGCGCGCCACCAAGGCGTTCCGCGGGCTGCGGAGCGTCGACTATGTCGAGCGGCTTGCTTCCGACCCGCGGAACAAGGTCGTCTCCGACTTCACGCTGGAACGCCCGAACCGGCTCGAGTACCGAATCCGTGGCGGCGCAGACGGGATCATCATCGGCACGCGGCGCTGGGACCGCACGCAAGGAGGCAGGTGGGTGCCGTCATCGCAAGACGTAACGCCGCAACCCGAACCGATCTGGGCGGGCCACGCGACGAACGCGTATCTGCTCGAGTCGACCGCGAGCACGTACGTCGTGTCGTTCTTCAAGCCGACCGGCCCGGTGTGGTTCACGGTGCGGCTCGATCGGAAGACGCTGCTGCCGCGCAGCCTGCGTATGACCGCAGCGTCGCACTTCATGACGCATCGCTATACGAGCTTCAACGCAGCGCCAAAGATCCGCGCACCGTCTCGCTGACGTACCGGTGCCAGGCACGGGTACGCGTCTGTGACGAGTTCCTCGCGGAACTCAGCGAGCCCGCAGGGCGCGGCGGCTCCTCCGGGACGTACCGGTGCCAGGCACGGGGCCGAAAGTGTGGCGCCCGTGTGCCGGCTTAGAGGCCGAGGTGCCGGGCGATGACCATTCGCTGCACCTCGTTGGTGCCTTCGCCGATCTCCAGGATCTTCTGGTCCCGGTAGAGGCGCGAGATCGGATACTCGTCCATGTACCCGTAGCCGCCGTGGATCTGGAGGGCCCAGTTCACGGCGCGGTTGGAGAGCTCGCCGGTGTAGAGCTTCGCCTGCGCCGCGGCCAGCGCGAAGTCGCGGCCCTGATCCTTGAGCCACGCGGCCTTGTAGACGAGATTCCGGCCGGCCTCGAGCTCCGTTGCCATGTCTGCCAGCTTGAACTGGACCGCCTGGAACTCCGCGATCGGCTTGCCGAATTGCTGCCGCTCCCGGGCATACGAGTAGGCGAGGTCGTATGCACCCTGCGCCAGCCCGACACCCATCGCGGCGACCGAGATCCGCCCGCCGTCGAGGATCTCGAGGAACTGGTGGAAGCCCTGGCCCCGTCGGCCGAGGAGATTCCCCTCCGGGACAGCCGTGTCCTTGAAGGAGAGCTCCCGCGTATCCGACGCGCGCCAGCCGAGCTTCTTCATCGGCTTCGAGATCTCGTAGCCGGGCGTTCCATTCGGGACGATGATGTTGGAGATCTCGTCGTCGCCCGTACGGGCGGTGATCGTCACGCACGCCGTGATGTCGGTTCCGGCGTTCGTGATGAAGATCTTCGACCCGTTCACGACCCAGCCACCGTCACGCAACTCCGCGTGCGTGCGCGTCGCGCCCGCATCGGAGCCCGCATCCGGCTCCGTCAATCCGAACGCCGCGAGCTTCTTTCCCGAGGCAAGATCGGGAAGCCACTGAGTCTTCTGCTCCTCGCTGCCGAAGTAGAAGATCGGCAGCGTCCCGAGCGAGTGGTGTGCCGCAAGAGTGATCGCGACCGACGAATCCACACGCGTGAGCTCCTCGACCGCGATCGCGTACGAGACCGTGTCGGCGCCTGCGCCGCCGTACTCCTCCGGGATCGTCATGCCCATGAGCCCCAACTCGGCGAGCTCGCCGATCAGCTCGTACGGGAAGCGGCTCTCGCGGTCCAGCTCTTCGGCCACGGGCGCGACCCGCTGCTGGGCGAACTCGCGCACGGTGGAGCGGACGAGCTCGTGCTCCTGTTCGAGATCAAAATTCAACGGGAGAGACGCTGCGCAAGTTCGACGATCAGGCGAACGCCGTAGCCGGTCCCGCCGCGCTGCGTGAGGTAGTCGCCGCGTGAGCGCTCGAGGAAGCCAGGGCCTGCCATGTCGATGTGGGCCCACGGCCCGTCGCCGGAGAACTCGCGCAGGAACTCGGCGGCCAGGACCGGCGAGCCCTGCCGGAGGTCGGAAGAGTTCTTCAGGTCGGCGAACGAAGAGTCGACGTAGCGTCGATACCGCGGATGGAGCGGGAACGGCCAGGCATGGTCACCGCTCGTCTTCGCCGCCGCCAGGACCTCCTGCAGCCAGTCCTCTTCGTTGGCGAAGAGACCCGCATAGAAATCGCCGAGCGCCAGCTCCATCGCCCCCGTCAGCGTCGCGAGATCGAGGAGGTGTGTCGCCCCCTCTCGCCGCGCGTACCAGAGCGCGTCCGCGAGCACGAGGCGTCCCTCGGCGTCGGTGTTGGTGATCTCGATCGTCTTGCCGTTCGCGGCGCGCAGGATGTCGCCGGGCCGGAACGAGTCGCCGCTGACGAGATTCTCCGCGGCGGCGACGACGGCGACGATCCGCACCGGCAGCTCGAGCTCTGCAACCGCGCCCATGGCTGCGACCACGGCCGCGCCACCGGCCATGTCGCCCTTCATGTCCTGCATCTTCAGCGCCGGCTTCAGTGAGATGCCGCCCGCGTCGAAGGTGATCGCCTTGCCGACCAAACCGAGCACGAGGTCCTCGCGCGTTCGCCGGGGCGGCTCGTAACGAAGGACGATCAGGCGCGGCCCGTTCGAGCTCGCGCGGCCGACGGCCGACAGCGCGCCCATGCCGAGCTCGTCGATGCGCGCGGGATCCAGTGCTTCGACGGCGAGCCTGGGCCCCGCGAGCTCGGACGCGCGCGCCGCGAGCGCCTCAGGTGTCAGCTCGTTTGGCGGCGAGTTGGCGAGATCGCGCGCCACGTTGACCCACTTGCCGACCAAGGCGATCCGTCTCGCGCTCTCCGCCAGGCCGTTGCCCGCCGTCGTGTACAGCACGATTTTCTCGACGACGTGGTCTGGCTGCTCCTGGGTCTTCCAGCGGGCGGGGCTGTACGAGCCGAGCATCGTCCCCTCGACGATCGCGCGGGCCTGTTCCTCGATGGACAGGGGGAGAGACTCGTCGAGCAGCCAGCCCAGGGTCCCGCCGACATCGGAGACCCGGCGCGCGACCGCGGCGGCTGCGGTGCGCAAGGCGTCGGTGTCGATCTCGTCCCGGTTCCCGATCCCGGCGACGACGACGCGCCGTGCGTTCAGCTCACCGTCCGTGTGCAGGACGACAGTCGTACCCAGCTCGCTGCTCAACTCGCCGCCGTCGGCAAGGCGCTGCAAACGCCCTTTGAGCTGTCCATCGAGCGCTCGCGTCCCGTTCGAGAATCCGTCGCCCGGGCTTCCTCCGGGATAGGCGATCGCGAGCGAGTGGGGCTGGCCCTCGCCCGGCGCCTCGACCTCGATCGTGACCTCCCCCATCGGGTCGCGATCGTATCCGAGGTGCAGGGTTTTACCGTCTCCTTACGAAAGGAGGCTAACCCGCTTCAACTTTGATCGTCGCATGCCGATATGACCCTCGAGATGAGCGCAACCTTGCGGCGGCCCTCAATCCGCTCTCGCTTTCGGCGCGGGCACTCGCGTCCTACCGTCGAGTCGCTGCTGGAGGAGATCTCCACTCTGACCGCGGAACGCCAGAACCTGCGCGACCAGGGAGTCAACGGGTCGCGGCTCGAGCGCAACCGCGTCAAGCTTGTTCGAAAGCAGTGGCAGCTCTCACACGCGCTGATCGACCGCTACCTCTGAGGTAGGGTTGCCCCGATGACGGGAGTGAAAGAGTTCTTCGACAGCCTGGAGAGCCGTGCCGACGCGTCGAAGACCGCGGGCATGACCAACTCGTACCTCTTCGACATCGACGGCGCCGGCAAGTGGACCGTGAAGGTCGAGGACGGCAAGGTGAATGTCACAGAAGGCGGGGAGGACGCGGACGCCGTCATCACCACCTCCGAGGAAACGTTCCAGAAGATCGTCAGCGGCGAGCAGAATCCCACCAGCGCCTACATGACCGGCAAGCTGAAGGTCAAGGGCGACATGGGCGCCGCCATGAAGCTGCAGAAGCTCTTCTAGGCCTCCTTCTCCCGCGACGGAGTAGCTACTCCTCGAGCTCGACGAGGACGGTGCCACCGGCGACCCGGTCGCCTTCTGCGACATGTACTGCGCTCACCACGGCGTCGTATGGCGACGTCAGCGGTGTCTCCATCTTCATTGCCTCCAGAACGACGAGCGGTTGGCGGGCCCGCACCGCGTCGCCTGCGCTCACGAGGAGCCGGATCACCGTCCCGGGCATCGGTGCTGTGACGCGGCTCTGACCCACCGCCGCGCCGCGATGGTCCACGGCGCTTGCTTCGAGGTCGGGGGGAAGCACCGAGGGTGGAGACGAGAGGTTCAGCCGGAACGGCGTCCGCCAGGGTGCGGCGGCGACTCGTGCCGGAGCGGGGGAGAGTGGTGGATGCTCGGTGAGGAACGAGGTCGTCGTGTCGCCCGCGCGGACGACCGGGTGCGCGACGAGCCAGCGCAGGAAGGGAAGATTGGTGGTGACGCCCACGACCTCCGTCTCGGCGAGCGCGTCGCGCAGACGGTCAAGCGCCTCGTCGCGCGTTTCACCGTAGGCGATGAGCTTTGCAAGAAGCGGGTCGTAGGCCAGTCCCACCTCGTCACCTTCCTCGACGCCGGCGTCGACGCTCCAGGAACCAGAAGTTGCCGCCGTCGAGCATGAACTCTGCAGTGCCGCCACCTTCGTAACCGATCGCGCGGGCGAAGGCGACGGCGGCAGCGCTCATCACCGCACGCAGCGTTTCGTCGATTGCCGGTGACGGCGACTCCTCGAGCACCTTCTGATGCCGGCGTTGAATCGAGCACTCGCGTTCCCCGAGGGACAGGACGTTCCCGTGCGCGTCGGCGAGCAGCTGCACCTCCACGTGCCTCGGCCGCTCGACGTAACGCTCGCAGAACACGCGGTCGTCGCCGAACGCGGCCTTCGCCTCACGTCGTGATGCGGCGAGCGCATCCTCCAGCTCCGAGGGTTCGCGAACGACGCGCATGCCCCGCCCGCCGCCCCCCGCGGCGGCCTTGACCACGAGCGGAAAACCGATCTCGTCAGGCTCGCCGGTCGGAACGATCGGGACGCCGGCCTCGTGGGCAATGCGCTTTGCTTCGAGCTTGTCACCGCCCGCGCGCAATGCCTCCGGTGGCGGTCCGACCCAGGTCAGCTCGGCGGCGTTCACCGCCTCGGCGAAGTCAGGGCTCTCGGCGAGGAAGCCGTAGCCCGGATGAATCGCGTCGGCGCCGCTCTGCTTCGCCGCCCGGATGTGTTCCTCCGAGAAGAGATAGCTCGCGACCTCCACCGTCTCGTCGGCGGAGCGTGCGTGGAGCGAGCCCTTGTCGTCGGGAGCCACGACCGCGACGGTGGCGATCCCGAGCTCACGAGCCGCGCGAAAGACCCGCAGCGCGATCTCGCCGCGGTTTGCAACGAGCAGCTTGTGGATCAAGCCTTCTTTCCCGGGTTGAGGAGGTTCTGCGGGTCGAACGCGCGCTTGACCGCGGTATGGAGCTCGAAGGCACGCGGGCCCAGCTGCTGGGCGAGCCAGTTGCGTTTCACGAAGCCGACTCCGTGCTCGCCCGAGATCGTTCCACCGAGCCGCAGCGCCAGCTCGAAGAGCCCCTCGGAAAGCTGCGGCGCGAGAGCGAGCTCTGCGTCGTCGTCTCCGGCCAGTAGGAACACCGTGTGCAGATTGCCGTCACCGGCGTGCCCCCAAGAGCACGCGGGCACGCCGAGCCTGCGTCCGACCTCGAGAGACTCGACGATCGCTTCGCCGAGCCGGTCGAGCGGCACCGCGATGTCCTCGCTCGCCTTGCCGCCCCGTTGCGCATCCACGACGAGTGCCAGACCGTCGCGCCACCGCCACAGGTCGGCGATCTCCGGCGTGGCCTCGGGCGCGTAGAGCGCAAGTGAATCCTCGCCGAACAGGTCGAGCAAATCCGTGCGGATTCGCGCCGCCTCCTCCGCCGAGCCATCCGCCTCGGCAAGCACTGCGAATCCGCCTGCTGGCACGTCGCCCGGAAAGCTCGCACGCCCATAGCGCATCGCCTCCGAATCGACGTACTCGAGAGCTGCCACGGGAAGTCCGGAGCCGATCACCCGCTCGATCGCCGCCACTCCGCCACGCACGCCGTCGAAGAATCCGATCACCGGCCAGGCGGCTTCCGGCGCGGGCGTGAGCCGCAACCATGCCGCGGTGATGACGCCGAGCGTGCCTTCCGATCCGATCAACAGGTGCTTGAGGTCGTAGCCGGCGACGTCCTTGCGCAGCGGGCCGCCGAGCTGCACCAGGTCGCCGGGCGGAACGACGACCTCGAGGCCGGTCACCCACGCTCCTGTGACCCCGTACTTGTACGCATGCGGCCCACCCGCGTTGGTGGCGATGTTCCCGCCGATCTGCGACTGCTCGGCGGCACCGGGATCGGGCGCGAACAGCAGTCCGCCCTCGCGTGCGATCCGTCGCAGCTCCGCCGTCCGCAATCCAGCTTCGACCTCGATGCGCCAGAGCAGCGGATCGAACGACCGTACGCGGTCGAGCCGCTCGAGCGAGAGAACAACGCCGCCGTCGATGGGAACGGCGCCGCCGGCGTACCCGGTCCCACCGCCGCGCGGGACGATCGCCACGCCGTGCTCGTAACACCAGGCCACGATCTCGGCCACCTCTTCGGCGCTGCGCGGGAGCGCGACTGCGTCGGCGCGGCCGCTCAGTCCACGCGCCTCGGTCATGTCCGTCAGATAGGCGGCGGTGGGTGCGACGACGTCCGCGGTGACCGCCGCACGGAGTTCACGCTCGAGGGCGGCGACGGAGCTCACCGTTCACGCAAGGGCACGTCATTCGCCCTGAGTCAGGCTGCGGAACGTGAGCTGCTCGCGACGACCACCGGCGCTTGACCGTACGATTGCCTCGCCGATCTCCGACGCGCGATAGCCGTCCTCGAACGTCGCGCCGTGCGGTGCGACATCGCTGCCGTCCGCGATCGAACGCAGGAGGTGATGCACCTCGTGCATGAAGGTATCTCCCCAGCCGACGATGTGTCCAGGCGGCCACCAGAAATCCATGAACGGATGGTTCGCCTCCGTCACGAGGACCGTCCTGAAGCCGCGCGTGCGGTCCTCGCCGTCGAGAAAGACCTGCAGCTCGTTCATGCGCTCCATGTCGAAGTAGAGCGACCCGCGGGAGCCGTTGATCTCCCACTGAAACGCATTGCGCCGTCCGAGCGCGAGGCGCGTCGACTCGATCGTCCCGACCGCGCCGCCCTCGAATTCGACGGCCGCCTCGATCGCGTCGTCCACCTTTCGACCGCTCACGAATGTCTTCACGATGCCGGCGACCGAACTGACTTCGCCGACGAGGTAGCGCGCGAGGTCGATCACGTGCGTACCGAGATCGCCGAGCGCGCCGGATCCCGCCTGGTCCGGATCGAAGCGCCACGTGTCGAGGGTCGGGTCGTCGCCCCAGTCCTGCAGATAGCGGCCGCGGAAGTGGCGGATCTCTCCGAGTGCGCCCTCGTCGATCAGCTCGCGCGCGAGCCGCACCGCGGGGACGAAGCGGTAGTTGAACCCGCAGAGATGCTTGACGCCGGTCGCGGCGACTCGGCGCCACACCTCGAAGCTCTCGTCGGCCGTGCGCCCGAGCGGCTTCTCGCAGAGGACGTGCTTGCCCGCTTCGGCGGCGGCGATCGTCGGCTCGGCATGGAGCGAGTTCGGGCCGCCGTTGTCGAATAGCCCGATCCGTTCGTTCGTGACGATGTCGTGCCAGTCGGTCGTCCACCCCTCGTAGCCGTATCGCTGCGCCGCCTCGGCGACCGCATCCTGGTTCCGGCCGGCGATCGCGACGAGCCGTGGCACGAGCGGGGGCGGCCACGCCATGTACCCGAGCTTGCGGAAGGCGTTCGAGTGCGCCTTCCCCATGAATGCGTAGCCGCGCATGCCGACGCCGATCTCTGCCATTGCGCGATAGTACGCAGCGCCTCAAAGAGCTGCAGCCGGGAGGCCGACCAGCCATTCTGGGGGCACTGGTGGCCTCCGGGGTCACATTGTCGCTGGAACGGGGAGGTGCGGGCGAAGCCGACCTGAAAAATGCGTGAGTTCGAGCTAGAGTCTCCGAATCTCATCACCTAGGAGGCCGCAGTGAAACGATTCTTTCGTAGGTCGGCGTTGGCGGGTGTCGCCGTAGTCCTGGTCGGCGTCGCTGTCGCGATGGCGGCTACCGGCGCAATCGCCAGGAGCTCCGCGAACATCCAGGTTTGCGTTCTGCTTCCGGACACGAAGTCGTCCGTCCGCTGGGTGCAGTTCGACGCGCCCGACTGGGCCAAGGCCCTGAAGAAGGCCCACCTCACCTATTCGATTACGAACGCGTTGAACGACCCGCAGAAGATGGTGTCGCAGGCCGATTCGTGCCTGTCCCGCGGGGCGAAGATCGCAGTGGTGACCGACATCGCCGTGGGCACGTCGATTGCGATCCAGAAGAAGTTCGCAGCGGCAGGTGGGTCGTCGATCGACTACGACCGCCAGGTGGTGGGCGGTATTGCAAAGGTCTACGTCGCCTTCGACGGTACAGCCGTCGGCGCGGCCCAGGCCAAGGGTGTGGTCAAGGCCCTGAAGGGGATGTCGAAGCCCGTCGTCGCCGAGCTCTGGGGCGGGCCGACGGATCAGAACGCGTTCTGGTTCAAGAGCGGGAACGACAAGGTTCTGAACCCGCTCTTCAATAGCGGCAAGCTGACCAAGGGCCCGCAGCAGTTCGTGCCGCTGTGGCTGGCGACCAATGCCCAGCCGATCTTCGAGCAGATGCTGCTCAAGACGAACAACAAGATCGACGGCGCCGTCGCGGCGAACGACAACATCGCCGGCGCCGTGGTCGCCGCCCTGAAGGCGAAGAAGCTGAAGCCGATCGCGCTGTCGGGGCAGGACGCGACCGTCCAGGGCGTGCAAAACATCATCTCGGGCTGGCAGTCGATGACCGTCTACAAGTACGTGCCCCTTGAGGTCAACGCTGCCGCCAAGGCGGTCGTCGCCCTGCTCGCCCACAAGAAGGTGCCCGGGATCAACGGGTTCCGCAAGAACGGCAGCAAGAAGGAGCCGACCGTTCTCCTGCCGGTGGTCTCGATCACCAAGGCCAACTACACCAGACTCTTCAAGGACAAGTTCCTGAAGAAGAGCGACGTGTGCATCGGCGAGTTCGCGCAGTTCTGCAAGTAACCAAACAGGACCGACAGGTGGAGGCGCCCGGGTTGGGCGCCTCCACCCGCTTTGTGGTAGGAAACCCGACACCGTGAGCGAGACGCCGATCCTCCAACTCCGCGGTATCTCGAAATCGTTCGGGTCGGTACAGGCGCTTACCGACGTCGATTTCGAGGTGCGCAACGGAGAGGTCATGGCGCTCGTCGGTGACAACGGCGCCGGCAAGTCGACCCTGATCAAGTGCGTGGCCGGCATCCACGCCCCGGACAGCGGCGAGATCCTCTTCGGCGGGAACCCCGTTCACATCGGAAGCCCGAAGGACGCAGCCAGGCTGGGAATCGAGATCGTCTACCAGGACCTCGCACTGTGCGACAACCTCGACGTTGTCCAGAACATGTACCTCGGGCGCGAGGAGCACGACTGGCTCTGGCGCTTGAAAGAGCCGATCATGGAGCAGCGTACGGGCGAGACCCTCAGGTCGTTGTCTGTCACGACGATCCGCTCGATCCGTCAGCCGGTGGCGTCGCTGTCGGGGGGGCAGCGGCAGTCGGTCGCCGTCGCCAAGGCCGTGCAGTGGAACTCCAAGCTCGTCATTCTCGACGAGCCCACGGCCGCGCTCGGCGTCGCGCAGACGCGCCAGGTGCTCGAGCTCGTCAAGCGCCTCGCCGACCAGGGCCTGGGCGTCGTACTCATCTCGCACAACCTGCAAGACGTCTTCGAGGTGGCGACGCGCATCACAGTGCTGCGCCTCGGCCGCGACGTGGGTGTCTACGAGCGGGAGAAGACGACCCAGCAGGAGGTCGTGCAGGCGATCACCGCCGGGATTCCCACCAAGGTCGCGGGCATCCCCGCAACAGCGCCGGAGCTGGCGTCGTGAGCTCGGAAGTCGACATCGCCGCACCGGGGATCGGTCTCCCCGAAGGAGACGAGACCGAGCTGCAGGCTGGGCTTTGGCGTCGAGCGTTCGACAACCTGAGGACGGGCAACCTCGGCGTCCTGCCGATCGTCATCGGTCTGGCGCTGATTATCGTCTTCTTCAGCTTCAACAGCAGGGCGACGAACTTCTTCACCGCCGACAACTTCAACAACATCATCGTCCAGATGGCCGGCTTGACCATGCTCGCCTTCGGAGTGGTATTCGTCCTCCTCCTCGGCGAGATCGACCTTTCGATCGGGTATCTGAGCGGGATAGCGGCTCTGGCCGTCGCCGAGTTCCAGCTCCCGGGTAGCGGCCATGCGTATCCCTGGTTCGTCGCGATCGCGATCGCGGTGGGCCTGTGCGCGTTCATCGGCGGCGTCCAGGGCTCGGTCGTGGCCTTTGTCGGTGTCCCCTCATTCGTCGTCACGCTCGCAGGCCTCCTGATCTGGCAGGGAGTCATCCTGCAGGTGCTCGAGATCAAAGGCGTGATCGTGATCCAGGACAAGAAGATCAACGATCTCGCCAACTACTACTTCACAGCCAATAGGGGTTGGATCATTGCGGCCGTCGTCACGGGTCTCTACGCCGTCGGCACGTTGGGCGGCGTGATCGGCAAGCGCCGCGCGGGCGTCGCGATCCGAAGACCGCTGCTCCTTGTCGCCAAGCTCGTCGGCGTCGCGGTCGCCTGCTTCGGCACGGTCGCGGTCTCCAACCACGCCAGCGTGCCGAAGGGGCTACCGCTGGCCGGAGTCCTCGTCGTCGTCTTCCTGGTCGGCTTGACCTTCCTGGCCAACCGGACGCCCTTCGGCCGCCACGTCTACGCGGTCGGCGGCAACGCCGAGGCGGCTCGTCGCGCCGGGATCAACGTCGCCCGGATCCGCATCATCGTCTTCATGATCTCCGGTGCCATGGCCGGGGTGGGAGGCGTGATCCTGGCCGCGCGGTTGAACTCCGTGGACCTCAACGTCGGGGGTGGCACGCTCCTGCTCGACGCGATCTCCGCGGCCGTGATCGGAGGCACGAGCCTGTTCGGCGGGCGGGGTGAGGTGCGCAGCGCCCTCATCGGAGCGCTCGTAATTGCGACGGTCTCGAATGGTCTGGACACGGCGGGCTACAAGACCGGGACGATCTACATCGTTACCGGCATCATCCTCTTGCTCGCTGTCACGCTGGACACGGTCGCCCGGCGGCTCCAGGTTCGATCCGGCCGCTGATGTTCAGCGAACAGTTCCCGAGAAGTAGCGCTCGGCGAGCGCCCACGCTGCCTTGCCGATTCTGGAGCCGATCCGGCGGCCGGCAAAGTCGTCCGCGGCGATGTGGATGCCGCCGTAAATGCGTGAGATGCCCGCCTGGTCGGCCGCGTCGTAGTAGGTCGCCCACTCGAGCGTCAGCGGCTTGCTCGGCCCGTGCTCGAACTTGAGATAGCCGGGGGAGAAGGTCTGCGTCAACTCTCCTCCGGGGAAGTAGGGGCTGCCGGTGTATGCGGCGAGCACCTCGGCTGCCGCACGGCTGAACGTGCTGTGGCCGGACACGAAGCCCGGGAAGGCCGGGGTGACGAAGGTCGCCCTTTGGTACGGCACCCACCGCTCGCCGAGAATCCAGCCGACGCCACTCACCTGGCTCGGGTCTTGCGGATTTCCGCGCCAGCTCCGGATAGCGATCTCGCCGACGTGACCGGCAAGGGCAGCGTGGCGCTGTCCCGGCGCACTCGATTCCTTCGTGATCAGCTCGATCATGCCCGGGATCAACGGCAGGCCCTCCGGATCGTACGAGGGGAGCTCGGGGTCGCTCGACTGGCCGAGCTGGGCCATGTAGCGGATCATCGAGATCGGGCGAACCGACTGGTATTTGCGCTTCAACCCCCATGCGGCGATCGCGGCGTCGTGCACGGCGCCGTTGAGAGCGAAGTACATCTGGACGTCCCAGCGCAGGCGGTTCGCCGCTCCCGGCCCGATCCGCGATGCCATCAGCGGCGAGTCCGAGACGGTGTTGGCAATCACGTTCCAGTGGCCGGGCGGGGTCTCCGAGTTGGGGCCGTCGGCCCAGAACTCGGCCAGCACGCGGGCGTAGTCGGCCTTGAGAACGCGCTCGGGCGCATACGGCTTACCCGTCACCGGATTCACCGAGTAGCCGTGGCCGTCGTTCGTCCCGAGCGGGTTGTTCCCGAACCCGTCGAGCCCGATGTCGATCGTCTGCCCGTCTGCGGAGTCGAGCGCGGCGCTCTTGCGGATGACGTCGACGGCGGCTTGCTTGTAGGCCGCATCCTTGGGCGTGCCGATCGGCGGCGGGCCGGGGTCGATTGGGACGCCGCTCCTCGACGCCGGCAGCGCGAACCCGCGCACGTGGCCCCACTGCGCGCCGATGAAGGTCTGCACTTTGCCGGGGACGGCGAGCCCGTTCTGGGCCACGGTCTGGTCGAGCGCGAGCGGCTGCCAGAAGGTGGGGTCGTGCATCGCCGTCCCGGGCTGCTTCACGACCAGCGGCGGGTTCACTGGGACATAGCTCTCGTCGGCATAGTGGAGTCGTTCGAGCGAGCCGTCACGCCTTCCAGACCGGATCACCGCGGCCGCGATGCGATTGCCGAGTGCGGCCGGTGAGTCACCCTTCGTGCTCGTGAAGTCCAGCCGGTAGCAGAGCGACTGCAGGGTCCGGGTGAGCTCGTCGAACGTCACCCGCACATTGGCGCCGTACGCGTAGCGCCAGAGCAGGACGCGGTACGCCGCGAAGCTGATCGCGGTCTCCCGCGCAGCCTCGACGTCGGGAGCCTTGTCCTTCTCGGTGACGAAGTAGCCGTCCGCCTTCGGGTCGTAGGCCGCCCAGGCATCCCACATCGCCGCCGAGACGTCGAAGAGGTTCCGCGCGTGGGTGGTCGGCGCCGGGAGGTCCCGCCTGATGGCGTCGAGCATGGCCTCGTCCCACACGCGGGCGACCGAGTGCCCCTTCAGGTCGGCCCGTGTACACCCGTCGATCAGGTACGGCGCAGTCTGGAGGCGCTGACTTCGATCTGCCTGGGCCAGCGCGGCCGATTGTGCAGCGGTGGCGCTCCGCGTTTGGCGGCGGAAGAAGACGATGCGGTCAGCCGGAACGTTGTTGCGCTCGACGATCTGACCGCCCGGGTAGCGAACGATGAGCTGACTCACGCTCGTCGCCGCGCCGAGTCCGAAGTGCACTCGAGGGTCCTGCGATGACAGATAGCTCGAGCCTGCCTGCACCTCGCTTACAAGTCGGCGACCGTCCGCGAGGACCGCAGTCACGACCGCTCCGGGCGAGAACCTGGCCAGCCGCACATCGAGCCAGTGGCCGACCGCTCCCATCGGACGCAAGAGCTCCAGCTTCCCGCCGATCGTATTGATGGCGATGTCCATGCGGCCGTCGTTGTTGAAGTCGGCCGTCGTAAGGCCACGGCCGACGACGCGAGGAAGGTCGTTCCCGCCGACGAGTGCGGTCCCGTCCGTGAATTGGGGTGCAGTCCCCGGGGGTGCGCCCATGTTTTCGAGCACCTGGATCGGCTGCGCGTTCCGCACGAGATTGGTCACCGGGATGCCGCCGTTGGTGAGCACGAGGTCGAGATTGCCGTCATTGGCGAGGTCGACCCAGGAAGCGCCCCAGCCGGTGAACGTCTTGCCGAACGCCGGCGCGAAGGCTGCTCGAACGTCGTTGAACGACGATCCGGATGCGATCGGTTGCTGTCCGGTGTAGACCGCGTGGCCCTGGCCGCGCGAGTTCGAGACGAATAGGTCGGTGCGCCCGTCACCGTTGAAGTCCGCAGCCGCGACGCCCATCCCCGCATTCGGATCGGCCACGCCCGCGATGGCTGCGCGCTCCTCGAAGCGGAAGCCGAGCCCCGCCGGATCGGCCTTCCTGCCGCCGGGCCAGGCGATGTTCTGGTACAGCCGGTTCGGGTCACCGTCGTTGGCGACGAAGAGATCGGGCCGCCCATCGCCGTCGAAATCGGAGAAGACTGCACCGAGGCTGTGATCAAACCGCGCGGCCTCGAGGCCTGCCTGCACGCCGACCTCGCGAAACTTCGAGTGTCCATGGCGGTCGCGCCCGACGTTGAGGTACAGGAGATCGCGGACGCCGGAGACGTTGTTCGGGAACCCTGCAGCGGAGCCGGGAACCGGGACGTTGGGGTCGGCGTAGCCCGCGACGTACAGGTCGGGCCGGCCGTCGCCGTTTACGTCTACGACCGCGGCTCCCGTGTGCCACCCGTAGTTATGGATTCCTGCGGCGCGGGCCCCTTCCGTGAACGTGCCGTTGCCGTTGTTCCAGAGCAGCTTGTCGTAGCCGTCAGTCGTGATGTAGAGATCGGTGTAGCCGTCTCCGTTGAAGTCTGCTGCCACGCACCCCTCGCCACGGACGGCGAGGTCGGCTCTCGAGCGGCGGCTCACATTGGTGAAGTGGCCCCCCTTGTTTTGGAAGAGCGCGCTCCGAGGTAGGCCGCCGTGTTTTTGCCAGCGACCGACGTCGGCTTGCGAATACGAGTTCACGATGAACAGATCGACCCAGCCGTCGTTGTTGTAGTCGAGAGCACACAGCCCGCCTCCGGTCATCGCCACCGGGTCGGGCGAGACACCGAAGCGAAACGCACCTTGACGCAAGTTGAGCCCGACCCGACCGGCGATGTTCGTCAGGCGAATCCCTTCGAAGCCAGAGCTCGAGGCGTGACTCGCGACGTTTGCCGCAGAGGGCCAGCCGGAGGGTGCTGTGACAGCCAAGACGGGGAAGCCCGAGACAACTACCAGGACCAGGACTCGCCGTGCGAGGCGGGCGACGTCGACGCGCATCGAGTTGAACTACAGCACGTTTCGCCTCGAGGTCGAAGGGTGAAGTCCAACCCTCGCCGTAGAATCGCCTCGTGAAGCTCGAGGACGCACAGGCGATCGTGGATTTCGTGGTTCGAAAGGCGTCCAGCCCGGTCTCGGTTTTCGTCGCGGACACGCACGGTGAGCTCGTCGCGGCCGCCACGATGGACGGCGCGGCACCCGACACACGCCTGAACGCGCAGCGGAAGGCGTACACCGCCGCGCGAAGCGACGCGCGTTCGACGAGAGAGCTGGCGGAGAAGGTGCGCGAGGACGCTGTCGAGCGCGAGAGCTTCGACCCGTTCTTCACGTTCTTCCTCGGTGGGCTCGCCGCCTTCGAGGGCGAGACACGGGTGGGTGCCGTCGGCGTGAGCGGCTTGCCGGGCGAGGTCGACGAAGCGCTTGCACGGCAGGCACTCGAGGCCGCGGGCCTTTCCTCCTGATCCGGTACTAGTAGGACAGAA